>Ga0070732_10000477_pt1 | contig 25574 bp, 18 predicted proteins | sample Coa_R1_5_FD_66449 | JGI IMG/M metagenome (GOLD analysis project Ga0070732, IMG submission 66449) | Surface soil microbial communities from Centralia Pennsylvania, which are recovering from an underground coalmine fire - Coalmine... | ecosystem: Environmental > Terrestrial > Soil > Unclassified ... | reverse complement strand
GCTGCGCTGAGTGTCGATCCCGATCTGTCGCCGCCCTTTATTCTGGTGGCCAAGAGAAAAGGCAGTCGGGTTACTATTCGCGTGCGGATGCTTGGTCCTTAACCATTATGCAGCGTGAACTCCAGTTTTTGCGTAATGGAAGCTATAAAACCTCGCGGCCCACAGGCCAATTTTTCCCTCTGTCATCATCACTCCGCCATCATGTCCGCCTTTGGCTCCGTCAAGAAGAAGCAGAGGATCGAGCCGCTCAGGTACACGAAGAGGGCCACGGCGGCGGCGGAGATGGCGTAGTTCATGGGCGGGTAGCCATCGAACATTTTCCGCCGGATCATCACGTCGGCGATCGTGGTTGCTACGAACGCAAAAGAGGTGCCGATCATTCGGCCGCCAATGTTCATGGCGAAGCTTTCGCCGGTGCCGCGCAGGTGCAACGGGTAGACGCGCGGCAGGTAGTTGCCCCAAAAGCTGAATTGCGCGACCGTGAAGAAGCCGGCGAGCATCACGCCCAGCGACATGGTGGAAATCGGCAGCCGGCCCAGGTAGATCGCTTCCAGGGGGATGTAGAAGAAAGTGCGGTTTTCGACGGACAGGAAATAATAGAAGAGCAGCGGGGTGAAAATCAGGCCCGGTAGCTGGAAGCAACGCAGCAAGCGCCGCTGGCTGATGAGGATGGTGGCCAGGATGGCGAAGACAAAGCGCCCGGCCAGCCCGCCGACTTCCTGGAGCTTGTTGAACTCGTTGTACAGCGTGCGCCCTGCTTGGGGCACCGGGACGGTTCGCGGCTTCTTTCCAGCCTCCGAGGCCTTTTTGTTTTCGATTTCCTGCATGTGTTCGCGCGTGGCATTCACGTCGTTCTTCAGCCCCGGAACAATGTCTTGCAATTGTTGAATGGCTCCGAAAGCGGCGCCAAAGCTGCACGCGGCCATCAGGCAAGTGACGATCGTGGTCTTGCGCAATTCGGGCGCGAAAATGGCGGCGATGCTGGGGCGCTTGAGGGTGCCGGCGTCTTTCTTTTGCTTCCAGGCCGGCGACTCTGGCAGAAATGGCCGGATCACAATGAGCGGAATCGCGGGCAACAGGCCGGAGATGAGCGTATAGCGCCAGTCGGCATGCGCCTCACCAATGTGACCCAAAATGCCGCCCAGGAACGTGGGCATGGTGATGGCCGGCAAGCTCACCGCGTGCTCGATCAGCCAGCCGTTCACAATGGCAATCATTATGCCGCCGAAGGAGCTAAACGCTTGCGAGTAGCCGAGCACTTTTTCCCGTTGTTTATGATCGGGGAATAGTTCAGCGAGCCAAGCCACGGCGGCCACGAATTCCACGCACACGCCGATGAACGTGAGGATGCGCAGGACCAGCAGCATTTCCATCGAGGTGCTGAAGGCGGAGGCGTAGGCCGAAACGGCATAAAGGAGAATGCTGCCCACGAGCACGCGCCGGCGGCCGAACAGGTCGGTCAGGTAGCCGCCTAGCAGGCCGAATAGCCCGCCGAAAAGGGCCGGCACGAAGAACAACAACCCCTTCCAGTGGTTGAATTCGGGGGAACCGGCGTCGGCATGCAGCAGTTCTTGCAGCGCCGGCCGCAGAATCAGCGGCAGCATGAGCAACTGGTAGGTATCGAATAAGAAGCCAATCGAGGCGATGATAACGATCAACCAACGTTGCAACGGGCTGAGGGACGGGGCAACAGGTGACGACATGAATGCTCCACAAAACGAAGAGAAACTGTCGGCGGGAGAGTCAATGAAGAGAATTTAGGGAATCAGCGTGTGGCATGGTAGTAGAGCGTGGATCCTCATTCGGTGGACTCGTTAGCCCGAAGCGCCAGCGAGAAATGTCGGTCGCCCTCGCTGGCGCTTCGGGCTAACGGATCGGCCGCCGTTTTCGGGCTTCGTCGAGTTTCTTTTGGTATGCCGTGTTTTCCGGACCCAAATCCGCGGCTTGTTGCAAGTGATCGATCGCTTCCGGATAGCGCTTTTCCTCCAACAGCAGTTCGCCGAGTTTGGCGTGGGCGGGCGCGCTGAGCGGCTGGCAACGAAGCGCATCACGAAGCGAAGCGATGGCGGCATTGCGATTGCCCTGCTCCGCCTGACACAATGCCAGATTGAAATGCGCCTGCAACGAATCGGGCTTGCGCTCAATCGCGTTGCTAAAGCACGTTGCCGCATCGGCGACGTCGTGTTGCTGATAGCGGCATAGGCCCAGGTTAATCCAGGCTTGCGGCGACTGATCTTCGAGCGACACCGATTTCCGCAAGGCTTGCTCGGCCGCCGAGAAGTTGCGTTGGCCAAGGTACACACTTCCGAGCGCGGCCCAGGCGCGTGCCGACTGCGGATAGTCACGCACCAGTTCCTGGGCTGCCTGCAAAGCTTCCCGGTATCTCCGGCCATCTTGCAATTGATAAACGCTTTGCAGGCGGATCGATTCGCCGGCCTTGTACTTGCGGATCTCCGCGAAATAGGCGTCGGGCCATTCCGGAGGATCTGGCAGCTCGATCATTTGCGCCAAGGCGCGGTTCGCTGCCGGTGTGTTGTGTTGACGCTCGTAGATCTCGGCCGAAAGCGCCAGGGCCGGTTTTCTGGTGCGCGGATCGGCAAGAGCAACTTCTAACCGCCGACGGCTGGAGTCGAGGGCGCCGGTTTGAAAGTCGATGCGGGCCAGTCCGAGCAGCGCCCGCGGATGCTGCGGCGAGCGCGCCAGGAGCTTTTCGAATTGTTGGCGAGCTTTTTCCGGTTGGCCTTGTGCGAGGTATTCGTCGGCCAAGCGCAGCCGGGGCCCTTCGACCTGATCTCCGGCAAGTTCCACGGCCTGCTCCAATTTCGGCAGCCCCACGACCGGGTCACGCGAAAGCGCGATCAGAGCCTGGCAATAAATCCACAGCGCATTTTTGGGATCCAGTGCCGAGGCTTGCGCGAAACAAGAATCGGCTTCATCCTCGAACAAGTTCGCCAGCAGCGCGCAACCAAGCCGGCCCCAGGCGTCGGCGGAACGCGGGTGACCGCGGACATTGGCCATCTCTGTTTCAAGAACCTGCCGAATGGCGGGGTCCACGCCGGCCCAATTGAGTTGCGGAGGGTTCAGGGGCTTGGCTGCAAAGAAGCCACGGTAAATCAGCGGCAGGGCAAGTAAAACGCCGACCAGCGCCACGGCGGCCAAAAGCCACCGGCGTTTCGCAAATCGGGCAGACGCGTTGGGAAACAAAACATCGCTCATATCAAAAACCACGGCGTTATCGCGCTACCGCCGTTCCTTCGCCTTTGCGCAGAGTAAGACGCTGATCGGCAGCACATCCAGGGAATTCCTCGACGGCGCCATCGGGCCAGGCTATCCGAATAGTGTCCACTTTCTCGGCGCTGCCGAGCCCGAAATGCGCCCGTGGATCGTTGCTGCACAAATAACTCGAAGCGGGCTGGATTAGCCGGGTGAACTGTTTGCCGCCGGCCCGAACCGTAATGGTGGCGCCATAAGCATCGCGCTTCCATTCCGGCAGCATGGCGCGCACGATGAGCCAGTGCCCGACATTTGGCGCCACATTGCGGTACAACCGGGCCGGGCCGTGAAGGGACGTCGCCAGCAGGTCGACGCGGCCAGTGCCGAAGATATCGCCGGCGCAAAGTCCGCGGCCGATGGCCGGTGTGCCGCAGAATGCCGGATTGCCAGGCGAGACATCGCGAAAATGACCCTGCCCATCGTTCACGAGTATCTGATTGCGCTCCTGATAATCCGGCCAGTCAAAGCCTTCGGATTTCCCGCCGGATTGCCGGGAGACGCGGCCGTTTACGATCGCCAGGTCCAGGCAGCCGCGCTGCGCGAAATCGGCCAGGACGACGCCGAATCCGGTCCCGCGCCAGCGCGGCGAGGCCAGACCCGACGACAGCGTGCGATCCGTGAATATGCCGATGGGACCTTGTTGCCACAGCGTGCTGGTTTCGCTGGTGAGATGCGTCACGAAGAGGTCGGGCATGCCATCGCCGTCCACGTCGCCGTAGACGATCCCCATGTTGCCTTCCGCCTTGCCGATGGCGTTGTAGGCACAGCCGCGCGCCACCGCCTCTTCGCGGAATGTGCCGTCCTTTTGGTTGATCCACAAGTGATTCGGCTTCGCATCGTTGGCAACGAAGATATCGGGCCAACCGTCGCCATTGAAGTCGGCACACAAGACGCCGAGCCCGGGCGCAGGCCGCTTGGCCAGGCCGGCTTTCACGGTCACATCCTCGAAAGCAATTTTTCCGTCGGCCGACCGGCCGAGATTGTGGAAGAGACTGGTCGCGGTGCCCTGGAACATCGACGGATGGCAATAGTCCTGCCGCGCGTTCGTTCCCGTGCAATGAACGGCCGGCTGGTAATCGACATAATGCACGACCACAAGATCGAGCCAGCCGTCGCGATCATAATCGACAAAGCTGGCCGACATCGCCCAATGAACGCTGTCGAGGCCAGCTTCCTTCGTCACTTCCGTGAAGGTACGGTTGCCGTTATTCAGAAAGAGCCGAATGCCGCCGTATTGTGTCAGCAGCACATCGGGGAAGCCGTCGTTGTTGACATCGGCGATGGCCACGCCCATCCCATAGCCGCTAACATCGAGACCGGAACCCGCACTGATATCCTCAAACGTGCCGTCTTCTTTCTGGTGAAATAGCCGGTTCTTCGAGGCCGACTTGGGGCCGCCGTTTTGCACCAGGTAAATGTCGAGCCGGCCATCGTTGTCGCAATCGAAGAGCGCCGCGCCGGAGCCCATGATTTCCGGGAGAAAATACGATCCGCCCGGCCCGGCATCGTGAACGAAATTCAAACCCGACTTGCCGGACACATCTTCGAACCAGGGCGGGCCGAAATCTTCAGTCGGCGACGTGGTTGGACTGTTGGGCTGGCAGCCAAGAAACGCTACGACCAGCAAGTGAAACGCCGCCAGCGAAACAATGCACAGCGCTCGCTTGCCGAGATTCACGATCAGGCTCCGCATTCTGTTGGCGACTGAACCACAACCAAATCAACGCTTTCCAAGCGGCGCATATTTCGCAATAATCGCCTTCGCCGAGCGCAAGCCATCGACGGCAGCGCTCACGATGCCGCCGGCATAGCCGGCACCTTCACCGACCGAGTAAAGCCCCGCTAATCCTGGCGAAGAGCGCGACGCGTCTTCCCGTAACAGGCGCACCGGCGAGCTGCCGCGCGCTTCAGGAGCAGCGAGTACGGCTTCCGGCAAAAAGCGGCCCTGCCAACGCTTGTCCAGAAGCGGCAACCCGTGCTGGACGGCTTCGCGAACCAACTCCGGCAGCAGTTCGGCCAGGTTTGCTGACACGCCGCCCCGCGGATAGCTTGTCGCCGGCGTGGCCGGACTGAGTCGATTCGCGAGGAAATCCGTCGCGCGCTGTACCGGGCAACGGTATTCACCTCGGCCCACTACATACGCCTTCGCCTCGTACTGTTCCTGCAAGCGCACTCCGGCCAGAATGTCGGCGCTGCCGAACGATTCCGTCGGGACCGTCACCACCAGGCCGCTATTGGCATAGAACGAATCGCGTTTCGACAGGCTCATGCCATTTGTGCAGAAATAACCCGCTTCCGACACACTGGGGATGATATAGCCGCCGGCGCACATGCAAAAGGTAAAGAGATCGTGCCGGCCATGAGCAACCAGTGAGTAGTCGGCAGCGCCAAGCTTTTCTTCCAGCCGAGGCGAGCCGTATTGCACACGGTTCACCAGATCCTGCGGATGCTCGACGCGTACGCCGAATTGAAACGGCTTCTGCACCATCGGCACTCCACGCCGATAGAGCATGCGGTAGGTATCGCGAGCGCTGTGGCCAACCGCCAACACCACGACGCTCGCCGGAATAAAGCCCGAAGAAGTCGCCAGGCCGCGAATCGTGCCATCGGCAACATCGATATCCTCCACGCGGCAATGAAACCGCACTTCGCCACCCAGGATTTCAATCCGTTGCCGCATCGCCTTGACCACGGCCGGCAAGCGGTTGCTGCCCAGGTGCGGCCGGTGCTCGTACAGGATGCTCGGCTTGCCCTTGCACTCGGCGAACAGTTCGAGGATGCGCTTCACGTCCGGCCCGGAGAGGCGGCAGGTCAGCTTCCCATCGCTGAAGGTGCCTGCCCCGCCTTCGCCGAAAAGGTAGTTGCTCTCCGGCTTGAATTCGCCACCCTCATCGAATGCCTTTACATCCCGGATGCGCTCGCTCACCGGCGGGCCGCGTTCGAGCAGCAGCGGTTGGTAGCCGCGCTCGGCCAGGAAATATGCGGCCGCCAGTCCGCCGGGTCCAGAGCCAACGACGACCGGCCGGTGTGGAAGCGGCGCCTCACCCGATTCTGGCATTTCAAACGGGGGCTCATCGAAGCGTTCGACGTGCACCGAACCATGTCGTCCCGACAGGAAGCGCTCTTCATCGGGAACCTGAACTTCGGCTGCATAAACAAATTCGATCGCCTGCTTATCGCGCAGGTCCAGGCTCTTGCGCAAGATGCGCCACGAGGACACATCGCCGGGGCGAACGCCGAGCACCCGCGACAGACGTTCCAACAATGCGGCCTCCGGCGCGTTGATCGACAAGCGCAAATTGGAGACGCGCAGAGACATGGTTGCTTTGGAAATGCCGCGCCGCAAACAGCTGCGCTTACTTACTGATGATATCCGATGCGTTGAATTCCACGCCGATGACGGCACATACCGAAAGATCTTTGCCCTTGTAATTGACCAACCCCCGGCGGAGCAGCACGCGCCAGGTCATGGGGCCCTTGTGATTCGTGGCCTCGCTGGCCACCCCATTCTTCGGATAGGCAGCGAACACCAAGCGGCGCTCCTCACCGGGATTCAAAGGCTTGATGTCATTCTCCTGGCCGTCCATGTATTCCCGCTCGAGTCCGACCGGCAACGGATTGAACTTATCGTGATCGACGGGGTGCAAAATGCAGCCGCCATAGTAGCGCTTGTTGCCTACGTCGATGAAATCATACGGGTGCTGTTCTTTGCTCGCGTCCTCCCGCTTGCCATTGACCGTAACGTAAAGGCGCGGGGTATTGTCGCGAATATTCTTGCGGTCCAATTCCCTCGGGTAATCCTTGCTATCAGACTTGAACATCCGATCAAAATAGCCGTCGGTCGGCCGAAACCAAACGTCGGTGGACGTGTTCTTCACGCGCATCGTCAGCACCAGGCAGCGGGGCGAGGCCTCGACCGTTGGCGCTTTGCCCGTGAGCTTCTGATAGGCGGCAATCTTGCGATATTCGATCCGCTCCGGCGTCACTTCCAGGTCACCAATCGCCAGCGTGTTGCCCATGTGGACCTTCAACTTGTCGGGTAGTTCCTGGTCAGGCGGCGGCATCTTAACGCTCTTCTTGTCGCTGCCGCGCGGGTACTCCGGAGTAACATCGGGAACGTATTCGAGTGGGTGGGTACTTTGGCCGCCGAAGTACTTGAAGGCGTAATAACCCGCAATGAGAGTCATGATGACCGCATACGGCAAGAGGATCATCAAAAACATCTTGTGGCTTTTTTGCGTTTCGAGCGTATCGTGGGGCTGCCGGACCGTTAGCTGTTGGCGCGGCAGTGAATCCTTTTGGGCCGGCTCCTCGGCGGCCCAATTTTCGGTGGCCGGCGGTGCCGGAGCGCTGCTCGTCTCCGCGCCGGCATCGCTAAAAAACGGATCGGCCGTAGCCTGCGACGGTGCGCTTGCGGCAGGGGCATCTTCGAATGGATTGCCGCCTCGAATGGTCGGCATCTCCGTGGTCTCGGCTATCGCCGCTGGTGGATTGTCGACCAGCGGATTTGCGAAACCAGTGTTCGCGTCCACTCCTGCCGGCGCGGCGGGCTGCGATGGCGGCGGATAGTCTGCAAACTGCGTGTGGCTGGAGCCATTGGCCGACGGCGTGGCTGTGGGCATGTCCGGCGGGATCTCAATCTTCGGCGGCGGCGTACCGAACAAGTCTTCATCGTGCGTTTCGCCGAAGATGCTTTCATGGGTTTCCTGCCGTGGCGATTCGATCGAGAGTTCCTCGAACGGTGGCACGACCGACGGCGTGGCCGCGATTGGGGCCGGCGCCACGGCCGGGGCCTGAACAATCTGATTGCACGTCGGGCAGCGAACGTGTTGACCCAAGAATTCCGTGCTAACAGCCATCAGATTGTTGCAGTGCAAGCAAGTGAACGTAACCGTTTGCATAGCGAGCGACACAAATCGTAGGAATAATGGCGAGCAGCAATGGATACATTGTAAGGGTTTTTGCTGAACGCACCAGCAAGGATCATTAAGATTTCATAATGCGGCGGCAGGCATGGACTTGCCGTCTTCCCCCCGAATACCGAAGAGTAAATGAGCGTAACCCGGATCCTTAGGAGAATGCTCGTGGAACTGTATCTTATCCGTCATGCCGAAGCGGCTGCGGTCGGCGACGCCAGCATTACTCGTGATGCGGATCGGCCGTTGACCGATGTCGGGCGGCAGCAATGCGACGCGATGGCGCAAACGCTCCAAAAGCTAAAAGTCCATCTCGACGCGATTGTTAGTAGTCCGCTCTTGCGCGCCAAGCAAACGTGTGACACGCTCATCCAGGGCTTGTCCGCTCCGAAGCCGGCGTCGCACATTTTGGAAGAAATTGGCTTCGAGGTGCGGCCAAAGGTCATTGTCGAATTCGTGAAAGACTTGAAAGTCGAGTCTGCAGCCATTGTCGGGCATCAACCGGGGCTGTCGCGCTTTGCCGCCTGGTTGATCGGCAGCAAGAAAGCACAGCTCGACATGGCCAAAGCCGGCCTGGCGCGCATTCAGTGCGAGGAACTGGCTAAAGGCGGCGGCACGCTGCTCTGGCTGTTGACGCCGGATTGGTATAAGTGAGATACCCCACCGACTTCCGTCCGGGGGCTTTCATTGGACATAGTACTCGTCATCCCGGTGGTAAGCCGGTACTCCGAAGACAACGGTTCGCACTCCTTCAGCGCTCATTAAGCGGTGTGCGGTGAAGGGCTCAATGTAGATGATCATGCCCGGTTCCACGTCAACCACGTCGTCGTTCAATTCCATCTTGCCGTGACCCTCCAGAATGTAGTACACCTCTGTGGTCTCACGGTGATAGTGCTTGACCGAATCGGTGATAAACGTCACGTGCAGATTGCAGAGCGGCGTATCGGCCGATGTCAATGGCCGAGTGCTTCGGCCGCAGGAACATTGCACGACCGGCGCTTCATCCAGCCGACGAATCAGGTACCCCTTGCTCACGGCGGTAGTCATGGCAGATCAACCTCGAATGCAACAGCCGAACTTCAAACTCCGCCAGTATAACCGCTTGGGCGGGAGAAGAATAGTGGTCGGTCTGTTTTTGCCCTGCCTCCTTCTGGTCCTCGGGCTCGCAGGATGCGAAGCGCCGGCGCCGCCGGAAGAACCGGAACCACAACCATTGGAGATTGGCGGCAAATTCGATGAGAAGACAACGGGAACCATAAGCGGCCGTGTGGTTTGGTCGAGCACTGTTCCGCAGAGTCCGCCGTTTAACGTAGCATTACCCGTGCCCGGCGGCGGCACGCAAAGCCAATTGGTGCCGAATCCGAATACGCCAAAAATCAATGCGCAGACGGGCGCGGTGGCCGCAGCAGTCGTTTACCTGGAGGAGCTCGATCCGGAGAGAGCCAAGCCATGGAACCTTGCGCCGGTGCGCGTGGAGACGCGCGCGCTGGCTGTGCGCATTCTTCAAGGCGACACGGTCGTCCCGGTCGGTTTCGTTCGCCAGGGCGAGGAAATCGAAATGGTTTCGCGCGAAGCGGTGATGCAGTCGCTGTGTGTCCGCGGCGCGGCATTCTTTTCGCTCAGTTTCCCCGATCCGGATCGGCCATTGCGCAGGCGGCTCAATGAACCCGGCTTGGTGGAGCTGAGCAGCGGAATGGGCCATTACTGGTGGCGGGGCTATCTCTTCGTGTGCCGGCATCCGTATTTTACCTGGACGGATGCCGACGGCCGCTTTACGCTGACTCAGGTTCCTGCCGGCGACGTTCGGGTAGTGTGCTGGCTGCCGAATCCAAAGTGCGCACCGGAGCGCGATCCCAATACCATCGGCATTTTGCGAGTTTCTTACGACAAGCCGTTCGAGCGCGCGCTGCCGATTCGACTGGAAGCGGGCGATGACAAGCAATTGGAAATACGAATGAATTTAGATTAAGCCGATCCCCTAGCATGAAGGCCCCTTCCATGTCTCCTCAACATTTGCGAGTTCTCACGCTTGCGACCAACGGAACCTGGACCGACGAATTCCAGTTGGGCCCCGAACAGATCACCATTCATGGCCACAAGAACTGGTTCATCCGGAAGCAAAGACTTCGCGGCGGTTTACAGGATGGCGTTGACGAGATCGAGGTAAACAACGGCGCGCTGTCGTTCTCGATACTCCCCACGCGCGGCATGGGAATCTGGAAGGGTTCCTATCATGGTTTAACCCTCGGATGGCAGGCGCCGGTGCAGGGCCCCGTGCATCCCCAGTTCGTCAACCTGGCGGATCGCAAAGGCCTGGGTTGGCTAACCGGCTTCAACGAATGGCTCTGCCGCTGCGGCCTGGTATCCAATGGGCCGCCGGGGGACGATCAGGGAACGGCGCTGACCCTTCACGGCCGGATCGCGAATCTGCCGGCCCACTTGGTTCAAGCTTCGATCAGCTTCGACAAGCCGCACACGCTCACGATTAGCGGAATCGTGGACGAGGGCGGGCTGTTTCTCGGGCGGCTACGTCTCCATACGACCTACTCCACGGAACTCGACTCCAATCGGATCGCCATTCACGACGAGGTCGAGAACGTCTCGTCGCAGCCGGCTGAAATGCAATTGCTCTATCACTTGAATTTCGGCCCACCTCTGCTGCAAGCCGGCAGCCGGTTTGCGTTGCCCATCCGCGAAGCGGCGCCGCACACTCCGCGCGCGGCCGAAGACATTGATGGCTTCGATGTGTACCTTGGCCCAACGGCCGGTTATCAGGAACAGGTCTACGATTTCTTGCCGGCCACCGATGCCGAGGGCCAAACGCTTGCGTTGCTGAGAAATCAAAATGGAGACGCTGGCGCCGTGCTTCGCTGGAAGGTCCAGGAGCTTCCTTGCTTCACCATTTGGAAAAACACGCAGACCGAGGCCGATGGCTATGTGACCGGCCTGGAACCCGCCACAAACTTCCCCTACTTCAAGGCGCACGAGCGCTCGCAGGGCCGGGTGCGCATGCTGGAACCAGGCGGCCGCTGGGAATGCACTTGGAGCATCGACATTCTGGACTCGAAGGCAGCCATGGATGCGGTTCTCTCGGAAATCGCCGACATTCAAAAAACCACGCAAGCAAACATCAACCGGATGCCGGTATTCGGACCTCCGGGAGTTTAAGCCGTTTCGCTAATCCCAGGTTCGCTTCCATGCCAGCAATCAGCGCCGGCTTGTTAATGTACCGCTTCCATAACGGCGAACTTCAAGTCTTGTTGGCACATCCTGGCGGGCCGTACTACCGGAAGAAGGATGAAGGCGTCTGGTCCATACCAAAAGGCGAAGCGGAAGCAGGCGAAGATCTGCTCGAAACCGCCAAGCGCGAATTCGAAGAGGAACTCGGCGTCCGTCCAATCGGTCCATTCATCCCATTAAAACCGGTCAAACAGCGGTCCGGCAAGATGGTCCATTCCTGGGCGTTCGCCGGCGATTGTGATACTGGCGCGATCGTGAGCAACATGTTCACGATGGAATGGCCGCCGCGTTCTGGGCGGGAATGCGAATTCCCCGAGGTCGATCGCGCCGAATTCTTCGCCACCACCGTCGCAAAGCACAAAATCAACCCCGCGCAAATCGCAATCATTGAAGAACTTAAGCAAATTGTGAGAAAAATGAGCTAATTCCACTATTTTTGCATTTCCAGTACTGATTGTGCCGTTTGCCTATGGTACAAATTCTTCGCATTCATCGCAATTTACTTTGACGATACATCTTCACTATCTTATCCTGAATAACTGATGAGAAATTCCGCGCATTCCGAAGGTTCCTTGGCGGAGCCTCGCGAATACGCGGAGCCACATGGTGAGGAGGATTGATTCATGTATAGCCTCGTGATGATGATGGCCATGAATGGTCCGGTCGCCGAAGCCCCAGCGCACTTGTTCTGGTGGCGTCATGGATGCAGCGGTTGTTCGGGTTGTTGCGGTGGTTGCTGTGGCGGCTGCTACGGCGGCGGCCATGGCTGGCACCACCGAGGCGGTTGCTGTGGCGGCTGCTATGGTGGCTGTTGCGGCGGCTACGCCGCTTGCTATGGTTGCTCCGGCTGCTACGGCGTGGCCCACGCTTGCGGCGGCTGTGTGGGATGCATGGGTTACGGCTTTGCCGGCTGCTATGGCTCTTGCTATGGTTCGTACACCAATTACTTCAGCTACTGGCAGGAACCCCCCGCTACTTACGGCTACGGCACACCGATGTATCCAACAGTGCCGGGAACTCCGAGCAATGTGGTGCCGGTGAACCCGGCCGGTCCGCCGGCCAAATCGCCCGTAAAGCCGGCCGCCCCGGGCAAGGCACCGGAAGCGGCGATTCAAGGCAACCCGGCGACGGTCACGGTCGTTCTTCCGGCCGAGGCGACGCTGTATGCCAATGGCGTTCGCATGATCCAGAAGTCCGAAGAGCGCAAGTTCGTGACGCCGGTGATGGAACCGAACCAACGCTATCATTACATTTTCACGGCCGAAATTGAGCGTGATGGCCAGACGTTGACCGAAACCAAGAAGGTGGAAGTTTGGAGCGGCGCCGAAGTGTACGTGGATTTTGGCGCCATGACCGCTGCCAAGCCGCGCCCGGATTTGCCGTCGCTGGTCATCTCTCCAAAGTAACCCTTCAATCGGGTACTTGATCGCTGGAGAATATTTGGGACTTCCGCCTGGCTTCGTACCAGTGCGGAAGTCCCTTACCAGCGGTCCCCCGTCCTTATTCCGCATGGGTCATTTTCCACGCAGGTAACGGGGAATTCGGGCCAACTTGCGCGCCATTGCAACCCTGCGAAGGCGCGCGGTGCAATTCTTCAACGGCCGGCTTCGTGCATTTCCGGCTCGGATTTGCGGCCATCGTGTTGTTGCATGGCGCCGCTATGACGTTGTCCGTCCTCATGTTCACGTTCTTGTCCCAACTCGCGGTGTTGACGGCCGCTTGGTTCCCCATCGCCGTCTTCACCATGTTTGGCATGCTCGTTAATCATCTCCGTTGCGAGGTGTGACAGCTTCTGGTCAGTTTCCTTTTCCTCGTTCAATGTTTCTTCGAGTAATGAAACTGCTTCGCGCAAGCCCAGCTGTTCGGCCCAGGTGCGTGCCGAACCGTAACTGGCGATCTCATAGTGCTCGACCTTCTGGGCGGCTGCGATCAGTCCGGCGTCGAGCACGTCGGCGTCTGCGTCTTCGCTCATGAGTTCCTTGCCTTCCGTGATCAAGCCGACCATTGCGGTGCACTTCTTCCCTTTGGGCGTGATGTCCAGGCGCTCGCAAATCTTTTCGATGCGTTCGACTTGATGGCGCGTCTGTTCCAAATGCTGCTCAAAGCCGTGCCGCAATTGCTCGTTCTCCGCGGCTTTCGCCATCTTGGGAAGTGCCTTGACAAGCTGGTTCTCCGCACTGTAAAGGTCCTTCAACTGTTCGGCCAAAAGATCCTTAAGCGATTTCATTTTCATGTTGGTTTGCTCCAGGTAGGGACGGAAGTTCTGCCGGCGGCAGAATGGAGGTGCGCCGCCAGACTCAAGAGATTGCGGCCGCAAATGATATGCCGTCGCCTCGCTCCGGAGCGGCAAACCAATAGGTGAACGAAATGCCGAAATCGCTTCCGCCGGCGAATCTGGCGGCGGATTGGGCCAAACCGCATTTTTTGGCCTGCTTCGGAAAGTGGCTTCTCATTTCGTTGCACTGCCTTTCCCGTGAGCGGGTCTAATTTGGTGAGATTAGGCAGACGGGCTTAAATGCCAGTCTCGGCGAGCAAACTTTGGTAGAAATCGTGTTTTTGAAAAAGACTGGTGAAAAAATGCGACGAATTTGCCGATAAGAACGAGAGTACGGATTAGACCAGCTGTCTATCCGCTTGCGCACGGGACCGCGAGGGAGGCGGGGCGCACTCTTCGGGGGGAGTAAGATCATGGCCAAGGCTGGCTCCATCCGGTTGCGTGTTTTCGGCGGTCTTGCGTTGACCACACTCGCATGTGGCTGTCTAAACTCGGGCCCGCTGCTGCAGCCTTGGAATTCCAACGGTAACTGGCAGGCCAGTCCCGGCAATAACTCGGAGGCAGATTCGCAACCAAGTTCCTCCAATGTTCGTTCGGCTGCCAAGAGTCCTGCACCTGGCCGAACTTCTCCGGAGCCAATCGAAAGGGTCAGCCACAACTACCCGGCCGAGCGAGCACCGGAACCAGTAGTTGAGTTCCCGACCGAGAAAATGAAGGTTACGTTTCCGCCCTACGTGATCGAGGTTCCCGATGTACTGCTGGTGGACGTAATTCGAGGCAATCCGAAGCCGGTCGTGGTGCAACCGGGCGATAACCTGGTCATCAACTGCCCGCAAGCGCCGAAAGAGGAACCCGTTCAAGGCGTGTATCCCATCAACCCGGACGGCAGCGTGAACCTGGGATTTAATTACGGAACCGTTTATCTCTCGAACGTCAATGTCGATCAGGCGCGCGAAATCATTCGCCGGCAATTGGCCACGGTGCTGCCCAAGGCGCAGCCCAGTGTGGCGCTGGCAACCACGAACGATGGCCAGCAACTTCGCCGTGAGCGAACCGTACGCCCGGACGGCACGATCAACCTTGGATTTTACGGCAGCGTTTATGTGGTGGGATTAACCCTGGACGAAGCCAAACAAGCAATCGAACGGCAGCTTGCCAGGAGGCTGATCAAGCCTGAAGTCTCCGTGGACGTGGCAACCTACAAAAGCAAGTTTTATTACATGGTCATCAGCGGCGCTGGCTGGGGAGAAAAGGCCTTGCGCTTCCCGGCCACCGGCAATGAAACCGTGCTCGACGCCATGACCGAAATCTGCGGCTTGCCGGCCTCAAGCCGATTGAAGGTGTGGGTGGCGCGCCCCGCCCCGCCGCATTCCAATTTCCCCGACCAGATTCTGCCGGTCGATTGGTATGCCGTGACCCAAGGGGGCAACACGAAAACGAATTACCAGTTGCTGCCCGGCGACCGGGTGTATGTGTCTTTCAATCAATGACGGGCGGGGTTTTCCGATTAGTTAAGATGTGACGCTCCGGTGGCGCTGCAAGCCAGGCAGCCTTGGAAAGAACTCCGGACACTGACACCGGTTGCTGCCTTCACCACAACACATTCTCGTCTATCACTCGCCCCAAGATCCCCATCTCGCCGAAATGACGGTAGCCACGCTGCTAAGTACTTAACACCAATGCCAGTGGTCGTTCCACCTAGGACGGTGCCTACCACGTTCCGGGAAAGCGAGAACCGGATGATCCCGCAATTTGCCTTGCATCGCCAGTTGTTAACTTACAGCGCCGTATTGGTGACTCTCATTTTCTGTGGCGCGTTCTCGTCGGCACTGGCGCAAAATGCTCCATTAGCCTATGGACTACGGCCGGTTTCATGCGGTTGCGGGAGCGGTGTACCGAGCTACTTCCCATCTCAACCGGGGTACGGCAATTCTCAATACCCGGCGGGCACGAATTACGAATCTCAAGCGCCCTATGTGCACCCGGGGGTCACTTTCGGCTACTACCCGACGCAGTGGCGGCGCTGGCCCTACGGCCAACCGCCGGTTGCAGTTCCTCCGAATCCGGATGCTGAACAACTCCCTGAACCGCGGCCGATTAGCGGCAAGCAAGTTCCCGATCAGTTACCGATTCTGGATTCCGTTCATCCGACCACGTACCGAACACGACGATGAAACAGAACGGCCCTGGACGATGTGTCCAGGGCCGTTTTTTTATATGAGCAAATAGCGAGATTAGCCTGGGCCGCCGCGCCCGCCACCTGGCCGGCCAGGCATGCCGCCGGGCAAGCCAGGTTGGCCGCCCGGAACGCCCGGCTGGCCTCCCGGAAAGCCTGGAAATCCCTGGTTCTCTTCCTTCGGCTTTGGCTTGGGCGCGTCCAGATGGATGTCATTGCCTGGGGCGGTTTCGCTGCCCATTTGCTTGTACCAATCATTAGCAAGTTTCGTGAGGGCCTCCTCGTCCACCTCACCGGCTGCATTGGTCAATTTGAACGACTTGGCAAAAGTCAGCAGCACGGTGCGTCCATCCAATTCAAGATCCGGAGGCAAATTGTCCATATTCTTGAAGTACCCGAGAAGTTCGTCCAAATGATGCTTCGCCAAGTAGTAGGTGAGCGACCAGGCATAGGCCCGGGCGCGCGTAACATCTTCTTTGGCTCGGGCCAATTCCTTTTCCCTCTTTGCCCTTTCCGATGGCGACAGATTGGGACTAATCTCCGTGTTCACGGGCAAACGCACTTGGTGAGCGTAAATGTCTTGCACCGTCTTCTTCAAGGCCACTGGTGCGTCGTCAAGTTTGGTCGCTTCGTCCTTCGAACTCGACCACTTCTTCCATTGACGAATGTAGGCCCAATTCGGGGCGCCGTAGCTCGGCCAAAATGCCACCTGAGCTGCGCCATCCACTCCCGCATACGGACCCTTCGGTGTCTCAAAGAGACTACCGATGCCGAATTCGAGCCATTCGGGCATTTCGACTACCCGGCTGATGAGTCCCGAAGCGACAGCGAGTTGCCGGCTGCCTTCATGGGACACGGCGGCGATTTCCGATTCTTCTTCGAGAGCCTTTTCCAGCAATGCGAGCGTTTGCATTCTGGGCAAATCGCGCTGCATCAATTCCTTCTTGGTCCCACCGGCCGCTTCCTTGGCGCCTTTCGGCGGCTCCTTGCCCTTTAACAAGTCTTCCCGATTCCAGCCTTGGGCCCAGTAGGTTCGGGTTTGCTCGGCAAACATGTTGTACGCTTCATCGGTCCGCTTGCTCGAAAAGACGACCACGTTGTCGCGCGGAGCAAAGAAGCCATCGCTCACCAGCTGCACGTCGCCCAGTGCATTGCGCTGAACCTTGAATTCATCCGCGCTGTTGACTTGGATGGCGACCATCTTGTCGGTCGGGACCGGCAAAGCTTTTCCTTTCAGCACAAACCACAGGTAAAACGCTTTCATGTTGCGCTCGAGCAGCGCCAGGCGACGTTCGACCTCGGGCGGCGTGGTCGGTTCGCCCGAGTTGTAGAACAGAGCGTAATGACCATCGTTCGAATAGATGACCTTGTAATCGGGGAGGCGCCCCTTCCAGGCATTCACTGCATCGCTGCCGGCACTCGCCTTGGACAGGTCGGCTTTGACCTGCGTATAAGCATCGATCACCTTCTTGGCATACGGGCTCAAGTCGGGCTTTTTCGAGACTTCCTCAAGAACGTCAATGCACTTTTCCACCATACCGTGGTTCAGTGCGAAATTGGCCGCTGTGGACAGAATGGAATCCGCGTTTTGCTTTTCCGAGCTAATGCGGCGATCCGAGAAGCGCTTTTCCAGTGAGGGGGCCTTGACCAAAAAGGTCTGAATCGTCGCATTATCGTTGTAGGCCTTGGTGTACCCCCACTTGTGGATGTACTGCTTCATGTTGAGCTTTTCGTTTTCATGCATGCTTGAGCCGACCTCGACCACGGCGATGACAAACGTCTCGTACGTATCTTCGTCATTACTTCCTGCCTGGCCGAAGCCGCTTCCGCCGGGCATGTTCCCGGGCATGCCGCCCGGCATCATTCCCGGGGCGCTGCCGCCCGGTCGCAAACCGCCGCCGGCCGGGCTTAATTGACCGCCCGGGCCCGGAACATTCTGCTGCGCGCCCCCGCGTGGCGGCATACTGCCAAGACCCGGAGGCATCTGTCCGCGCGGCCCGCCGGCCGCGCCGGGATTGCCGCCCGGGATTGCACCGGGTGGACTGAATCCCGGGGTGGTGACGCCACCACCAGGCCGCAGGTCTCCACTGCCGCCAACCGGAGTACCCGGGGAATTGCTGGCTGATGCCGCCTTGCCACCGATGTTGTAACGAATGATCAAGTAATCTGCCCGGACTGAGCCGGCAGTGATAGCCGCCAGGGCTACGGCCCATAGCCAGTGCCGCATGCTGGAATTCCTCCGGTTGGAACGCGAGTCGAGACGCAAACGCTCATAAACCACAACGCTTATTGTCCAGATATGTTGGTCTTCCCGCAATAGAAAAAGCGGAAACTGTTACACATTTCGCACAATCGCAACATGACGATCCGGAAGCGTCAGCAACTGCCTATGTATCCGTGGCAGACGCTTCCGGCTCGTTTGCGAACCCGCCTTTGCCACTCTTGTCCTTTCCATTGCCAGCCATTTTGGCAAAGATAGGCTATCTCAATTCATGCGCACGGAGCAGAACCGAGAGCCGCCATGCCGAATTACCTTCCGAAGGCCATCGAACCGAAGTGGCAGCAATACTGGGAACAGCATAAGACCTTTGCAACTTCCGACACGCCGGCCGCCGGTCAATGCAAGAAGTATTACATCCTCGACATGTTTCCCTACCCTAGCGGCGCTGGGCTCCACGTCGGCCATCCGGAAGGCTATACGGCCACCGATATTTTGGCGCGCTACCGCCGCATGTGCGGCTGGCAGGTGATGCACCCCATGGGCTGGGACGCGTTCGGCTTGCCGGCGGAGCAATATGCCATCGACACTGGCACGCATCCCCGGGAAACGACGCAAAAAAACATCGCCACCTTCCGCCGGCAAATCAGGATGCTCGGCTTCAGCTACGACTGGAGCCGGGAAGTTGACACTACCGATCCAAATTACGTGAAATGGACGCAGTGGATTTTTCTCGTCCTCTTTGAGACCTGGTACGATTCGGAGCAAAGGAAAGGCAGACCGATTGCCGAATTGCCGATTCCCGAAGAGGTTCATTCCAAAGGGAAAGACGCCGTCCGGCGGTATCAAGACAGTTTTCGCCTCGCCTATCAGTCGGATCAACCCGTAAACTGGTGCCCTGCCCTCGGCACCGTGCTTGCCAACGAAGAAGTGCAAGACGGCAAATCCGAACGCGGCGGCCACCCTGTCGTGCGCATGCCGCTCCGCCAATGGATGCTCCGTATCACCGCCTATGCCGAGCGCTTGCTCGAAGATTTGAACATCGTCGAGTGGCCGGAAGCCATCAAGGAGATGCAGCGCAACTGGATTGGCCGTAGTGAAGGCGCAGAGGTCGATTTTCCGATACGAGCCGGAAGCGTAAGCGAGGGAGCTTGCATCCGCGTTTTCACCACCCGCCCCGATACGCTCTTTGGCGCCACATACATGGTCTTGGCTCCGGAGCATCCGCTCGTCGATCAGATCACCACGCAAAAGCAGAAAGCAGCTGTCGCCAAATACAAGGTCGAGGCGGCGGCCAAAAGTGACCTCGAACGCACGGAACTTTCCAAGACGAAGACAGGCGTCTTCACCGGCGCTTACGCCATTAACCCTGTCAACAACGAATCGATTCCGATCTGGATCGCCGACTATGTACTTGCCACTTACGGCACCGGCGCCATCATGGCCGTGCCGGCGCATGATCTTCGTGACTGGGAATTCGCGCGTGCCTTCGGGCTTCCGATTCGCGAAGTCGTGAAGCCGCCGGAGCTTTACCAGCCGAGCAAAGAAGAAGCTGCTCTTGCATACGAGGAGAATGGCGTCAAACACGTTCCTTTTGCCGGCGAAGGCACGGCGATCAACTCCGGTTCATTCAACGGCCTCGGCACCGCCGAGTTCAAGCAGAAAATCATCGCCTGGCTCGAAAAAGAAGGCCGGGGCACGCGCAAGATCAACTACAAGCTCCGCGACTGGCTCTTTAGCCGGCAGCGCTACTGGGGCGAGCCGTTCCCCATCTTGCACGAGTTGGATGAGAAGGGCAACGACACGGGCCTCCTTCGCGCGCTCACCGAAAAGGATTTGCCGTTGCGCTTACCCGACCTCGAAGACTTCAAGCCCTCAGGCAGGCCGGAGCCGCCGCTGGCTAAAGCGACGGACTGGGTCAACGTCACCATCGACGGTAAGAGATACAAGCGCGAAACGAATACCATGCCGCAATGGGCGGGCTCGTGCTGGTATTACGTCCGCTATCTTGATCCGAAAAACTCGGAGAAACTCTGCGACCCCGCGAAAGCGAAGTACTGGCTTCCCGTCGATCTCTATGTCGGCGGGGCCGAGCACGCCGTCTTGCACTTGCTCTATTCGCGCTTCTGGCACAAGGTCCTGTATGATCGCAGCTACGTCCCCTGCCCCGAGCCGTTCATGAAGCTGGTGAACCAGGGCATGATCTTGGGGGAGATGGAGTACCGGATCACGGCTGAACAACATGAGAATTCAAGGACCATTCTAGAGTCAAAAGGAATTCGCTGGTCACACTTCCAACAAGCACTTGAGGATGATTTCGTTCTCAAGTCTGTTGACCAGGCAACTGGTGAACTCAGTAGTCTGACAGAGGATCAAGTTGAAAAAAGGAAGGGAAAGCTCTACTTAGCTGGCACCGACCTGGTACTGGTTGGCAAGTCGGAAAAGATGTCGAAGAGTCGCGGCAATGTCGTGAACCCCGACACCGTGGTGCAGCGCTACGGGGCCGACAGTCTTCGGCTCTATGAAATGTTCATGGGCCCGCTTGAAGCCGTGAAACCTTGGAGCATGCAAGGCGTGGAGGGCGTGTATCGCTTTCTCAGCCGTGTGTGGCGGATCTTCATCGATGAGCGGGCCGAACACGTGCGGCTCAACGAGAGCATCAAAGACGTGGAACCCGAGCGCGACACGCTCCGCGAGCTTCATCGCACCATTCAGCGGCTAACTGAAGACCTCGACGGCATGCGCTTCAACACTGCGATAGCCGCGATGATGGAGTATTCCAACCACCTTACGCCTTTGACCGTCCGGCCACGAAAGGCGTTGGAGCCGTTGGTATTGCTGCTCGCTCCATTCGCACCGCACATGGCCGAAGAACTTTGGGCTGCGCTCGGGCACAAGAATAGCTTGGCTTACGAGCCGTGGCCAAAATTCGATCCGCAATTCGTACAGGCCGATGAATTAGAAATTCCGGTACAGGTGAACGGCAAGTTGCGCGGCAAGATCACCGTGCCTGCCGGCACCACCCCGGAGCAAATTCAGGAGTTGGCACTCAAAGATGAAAAAATTGCGTCCTTGATCGCCGGCAAGCAGATCGTGAAGATCATCGTGCCGAAGGGGCAGCTGGTGAACATAGTGGTGAAAGGATGAGCCCGGGCATCAATATGCCGCCGATTCAAGCAACGTAGAACGGAGTTTATTCCGTTCCATCGCTTGAACGGAATAAATTCCGTTCTACGCTGATTCACTTGTCCCACGATCCATATCGAGATGCCCGTTTCCATAGAACGCCTGCAAGCCGCGTATGAAAAAGCCAAGACTGCGCTGCTCGCCGAGCGCACGCCGGAAGGCTTCTGGATCGGCGAGCTTTCCACGTCAGCCCTTTCAACTGCCACGGCCATTAGCGCACTCTCTCTTGTGGGTGGCCACGAGTCGATAGTTACCGGGGGCGTGCACTGGCTGGTTAAACATCAGAACGCCGACGGTGGCTGGGGCGATACGGTCAAGAGCTTCGGCAACATCTCGACGACGATGCTTTGCCGGGCAGCGCTGCATGTTTCCGCTCGCGGCTTGGCGGAAACGAGCGCTAAGCCGCAAGCGGCCGTCGAGACAGCCGAATCCTGGCTTGCCAAGAATTACGGGTCCACCCCCACCGAACTTGCTGAAGCCGTGCGGCTGCGCTATGGCAAGGATCGCACTTTCTCGGTGCCGATTCTCATGAATTGCGCTTTGGCCGGGCTTGTGCCGTGGTCCGAAGTGCCGGCATTGCCATTCGAACTCGCGTGCTTGCCGCAATCGTGGTATCGCTTCGCCCGCATGCCGGTCGTGAGCTACGCGCTGCCGGCTCTCATTGCCATTGGCCAGGCGATTTTCCATCACAAGCCGCCGAATCGGCTCCTTCGCCCAATTCGCCGCTGGGCCATTCCACGCAGTCTCGAAGTCCTCCGGCGCATCCAACCAACGAGCGGCGGTTACCTCGAAGCAGCCCCGCTGACGAGTTTCGTAGTCATGGCACTGGCAAGCTGCGGCCACGACGATCATCCGGTCGTGAAAAAGGGAGTCGAATTCCTGGTGAACTCGGTTCGCCCCGACGGCAGCTGGCCAATTGATAGCAACCTGTCGGTCTGGGTGACAACGCTGGCGGTGAATGCCCTGGCCGCGGCCGGTGATCTCGAATCGCTTGATCGCAAAGAGCAACTGCTCGAATGGATTTTGAAACAACAGATGAACGAACGGCATCCATATACAGGGGCGGAACCAGGCGGGTGGGGTTGGTCGCACCTCTCCGGCAGCGTGCCGGATTGCGATGATACGGCCGGGGCGCTGATTGCGATTGCGAATCTTTGTCTGCCCTCTCCCGCGCTTCGGGAGAGAGGGGACCAGGGCGAGGTGGCGAGGGACGTGGCTCTTGGCGGGCGCTTACCTCCCTCACCCCAACCCTGTCCCCCGGAAGCGGGGGGAGAGGAAGAAAAGAAGGATGTCCTTGATCTAAACAATAACGGACCCGCTGGCCTCCGTTGGCTTGTCGGCATCCAGAACTGGGACGGTGGTTTTCCCACATTTTGCCGTGGCTGGGGCCGGCTGCCATTCGACCGCAGTGGCACCGATCTGACCGCCCACGCGCTCCGAGCGTTGTTCGAGTGGGGTTGGCGGGATCCGTTCCGTTATTCCGGTCCGATTCGAGTTTCCAAAAAATGGCGCTGGGTTTGGAGTTTGGCATTCCAGTACTTGGAGCGCACGCAACGCACAGATGGTTCCTGGCTGCCGCTGTGGTTTGGCAATCAACATGCTCAGGATGATATGAACCCGACCTATGGCACTGCACGAGTTTTGGCTGCGTATCGAGACATTAAGTTACTCGAAAGCGAGCCGGCGCAGCGCGGCATCCGCTGGCTCCTCGCCAACCAAAACCCCGACGGCGGCTGGGGCGGCTGCCTCGGCTGCCCTTCCACCGTAGAAGAAACCGCGCTGGCCGTTGAAGGGCTGCTCGATCTCGCGCCGCCGGAGCAGACGCCCACGGTCGAGCGTGGCTTGCAATGGCTCATCGAGCGCATCGAAGCCGGAGGATTGTACGACCCGGCTCCGATCGGCTTTTATTTCGCCAAGCTCTGGTATTTCGAGAAAATGTATCCGATTGTCTGGAGCGTGGCGGCGTTGGGGCGAGCGCTGCGGAAAGCCCAGGGACTGCCGTCCCTGGGCTTTGGATCGCCGAATAATTGACGCAGCCGACGCGTCCAGTATATTTGACGGAGAACTTCAGCCGGTAAGAATTACCTCCCTCCCTGAAAGCGCGATTTATTTTTCGAACAATAGCCAAGGACTCCGCTGTGACTGTTGCCGTTGAAACGACTGCCGAAGCGAAGCCCAAAAAAGCCAGCACCGCTCATCTCAAAGTTGTGCCTGAAACACGGCAACTTCGGGATAACATTCGCGCGCTGGCACGCGAGTTCGCGCAAAAGCTCGACCGCTCGCGGCCGCTGACGAAGCCCGAGGCGCAAAAGCTGACGGAAGATTTTTTGCGCCAGCACGGCCTCGGCGAGCAATACCTGGGCTTCTCGCTGGTCGCGATCATGAACGAATTCTGGCGCGAGCAGGTTGCTGCCATTCCTTTTAATCGCCGCTTGCTGCTGTTGCCGCATTGCCTGAAGAATGCCGAAGGCTGCCCCGCCGATTACGACGAGTTCGGACTCGATTGCAAAAAATGCGGCGCCTGCTCGGTGGCCGACTTCAAAGTGCGGGCCGAAGAGCTGGGCTATAAGGTCTTAGTCTCGGAAGGCACCCCGATTGTGCTGAAGATCATTGTGAGCGGGCATGTGGACGCGATTGTCGGCGTCGCCTGCCTGAACGTGCTGGAAAAAGCCTTCGACAAGATCTTGCTGGCGGGGATCCCCTGCGTGGCCACGCCGCTCTTGTCGAGCAATTGCCGTGACACGTCGGTCGATGATGACTGGGTGTCGCAGATGATTGAACTCAAGACGGAACCGCCGCCAGTGCAAACAAAGACCTACGTGCATTTGCTGCGGACGGCGACGGCGCTATTCGAAGAGCCCGAGCTTAGCCGGCTGGCACCGCGCCGTTTTCCGAATTCGACCGATCCGCTGGCGAAGCACGAGAGCATCGCCTACGACTGGCTCGCTCAGGGCGGCAAACGTTCACGGCCATACATCACGCTGGCCGCGTTCGACGCGCTCACGGGTGCACCTGGCACCCGCTCGCCGGAAGGCGTGTACCTGCCCGACCCGGTTAAGCGCGCGGCCGTGGCGATCGAGACATTTCACAAGGCTTCGTTGGTGCACGACGATATTGAGGATGACGATACCTTCCGTTATGGCACTGAAACTCTGCACCGGCAATACGGTGTACCCACGGCCATCAACGTCGGCGACTACCTTATCGGTCTTGGTTATCGGTTAGTGAGCCGGGAGCGCAAAGACCTTGGCGGCGATTGTGCGGCCGACATTCTCGACAAGCTGGCCGAAGCGCATCTAAAGCTTTCCGAAGGCCAGGGCGCTGAACTTCTGTGGCGCGATGCGCCCGATAAGTCGCTCACACCGCTCGATGCACTTAAGATTTATGCCCTGAAGACCGCGCCGGCATTTGAGGCAGCGTTGTTTTCCGGCATTCGCTTGGCCGGCCCGGCTGACGCCTATGAAAAAATGATCGGCGATTTTAGCCGCAATATCGGCGTTGCATTTCAGATTCTCAATGACCTCAAAGATTGGGAAGGCGACAACGATAACAAGCTGCTGGCCGGCCAGGATGTTCTCGCCGCCCGGCCCACGCTGCTGCTCGCGCTGGCGCTAGAATCTGCTTCGCCGCGCGATCGGGAAGAATTGCTGTCGCTGGCCCGCACCGCTCAGGAGCAGCCTGAAGTGCAAGTATTGGAGCGGGCGCGCTTTCTCTACTCGAAGTACAATGTCTTCGACAAGGCCGAGCGCATGGTGGAGAAGTTCCGCGCCAAGGCCGAGGCGCTGGCCGATGAAGTTATGCCCGTGGAACTGCGCGAGTTGCTGTATTACCTGGTAGATAGCGTGCTAGATCGATCGAGCCATGTAGACCGTCCCGCCACAGAGCCCGTCGTTTCCTTACCGCTCGTTGCCGCCCAATAGGCCGCTTGCGGCTTCGCCGGCGCAATTTGGTTTTTTTCCGATGAGCGACAATTCCTTTCGCCGTGATCCGCAACTGCCGGAACTTTTCGCCGTTTTCCCCGATCCAGTCGCCGTCCCCGAATTCGAAACCGTGCCCCCGAATGAGGTGCCTGAACCCTATCACGGTTTGCTTGTTCACAACCATCACATGACCGTGACCATGGAGGAGTTCTACCACGACCGGGTCCATGTAAGAATCCTCCAACGGTTGCTCGGCGACGACTGGTACGCACGGCAAATCCTGCTCGTGTGTCAGGGCAATGGCAACGTGGTCCAATTTGGCTTGCCGATTATCAAGCTCAGCTATTGCTCCGAGCCGGTGCGCGAGGCG
>Ga0070732_10000476_pt1 | contig 25575 bp, 25 predicted proteins | sample Coa_R1_5_FD_66449 | JGI IMG/M metagenome (GOLD analysis project Ga0070732, IMG submission 66449) | Surface soil microbial communities from Centralia Pennsylvania, which are recovering from an underground coalmine fire - Coalmine... | ecosystem: Environmental > Terrestrial > Soil > Unclassified ... | reverse complement strand
GGTTCGGCGCCCATGACCCGCACCGATCCGGCGTCCGGGCGAATCAGGCCACAGGTCAGCCGGAGCGTTGTCGTCTTGCCGGCGCCGTCCGGACCAATGAGACCGAACATCTCGCCCTTGGCCACTTCGAGCGAGATGCCGCGCAGGGCGGTCGAGGCACCAAACCGTTTGACCGTCGCGGCGAGCGCGATGATCGGGCCGGATGAACTCATCGGCTGCCACCGCCGGCCGCGCCCGTGAACTGGACCTCGACGGGCACACCGGGCTTGAACAGGCCCTTCGAGTTGTCGACCATGACTTTCACCCGGTAGACGAGCTTGGCGCGCTCGTCGGACGTCTGCACGTTCTTCGGGGTGAACTCGGCCTCCGCCGAGATGAACGCCACTCGCCCATCGGCGCGGTCGCCCGCATCGGTCACGACCGTCGCGGGCTCATCGATGCGCAGCCGTGGCACGACAGGCTCCTCGACGTAGGCGTTGGCCCAGGCGTGGTCGAGGTCGAGCATCACGAGCAGCGGGGTCCGCGGGCCCACCAGCTCCCCGGGCTCGACGAGCCTTGACGAGATAACGCCGGCGAGCGGCGCCACGATCACGGCCTCGGCGCGGTCGTGCTCGAGCGAGGCGATCTCGGCGTCGGCGCCCGCGACACGCGCCCGCGCCTGGTCGATCTCTTCGGGGCGGGCGCCGGCCTTGAGGCGATCGACGAGCGCCGCGGCGGCGGCGCGCTTGTCCTCGGCGGCCTTGAGCGCGGCGTCCGCCCGATCGCGTCGCGCCAGGGCATCGTCGTACTCCTTGCGCGAGCCGGCGTTGGCCTTGAGGAGTTGCCCGAATCTGACTTCGTCGGCGCGGGCCGCCGTGGCCTCGGCTTCCGCCGAGCGCCGATCGGCAGTCGCCGCGGCGACCTGCGCCTCAGCCTGCTGGACATCCTCGGGCCGGCTCCCGGCCTTGAGCAGGCGCCATTCGGCGTCTGCGGCGGCGCGATCCGCCTTAGCCCGAGCGAGCGCCAGGTCGGTCTCGGCGGTATCGAGGGTGACGACGACGTCGCCGGTGGCGACGCGCTGGCCCTCGACGACGCGCACTTCGGCGACGCGGCCGGCGACCTTCGACGAGATATGGACGTCGGTCGCTTCGATGTAGCCGCTCGCGCGGGGTATGACGTTCTGCGCCGTCGGTTGACAAGCGCCGGCGGCGATCGCCGCGATGGCGACCAGGGGCGCGGCTCTTACGTGGCGTCTCATTGCTGCCTCCGAACTGGCTGCCTGCGAGGCGTTGTCGAATCGAGGGGTCGCAGGGCGGCAAGGGTCGTTCGCTGCACGTGCTCCACCACGGCGTCCCGGGTGATCGGCGGTATCGGCAGTAGCGGGCGCCGCACCGCGCTCACGCGTGGGGGCCGTCCGTCGGATCGGCCGCGTCGGGCGGTGGACGCCGCGCCGGCCGTCCGGTCACGGATCGGCTCGGTCGCGGCCGCCAGGAGCAAAGGGCCGACGATGCCGAACTGGACGATGAGCGGGGGGACGTCGCGGAAGGCGCCCGCGGATCGTCCGTCCGCGAGGATGTCGGCGAGGGTGCCGAGGACGCGCGTCATCTGACGGACGATGGCGTCATCGAGGTGTCGGCCGCCGTCGGCGATTTCGCGCAGCCACATGGGCGGGAAGCGCGGCTCGGCGAGGGCGGTCTCGTTGATCGCGCGGATGAAGGCACCGAGTTGCGCGTCGGCGGGTCCGCCGGCGGCCCGCACGTCGACGACGCGGCTCGCGACGGCAGCGAAGAAGTCGCGGAGGATTTCGCGATAGAGGGCGGCCTTGCTGGCGAAGTGATAGTAGACCATGGCCTTGGTCACGCGGGCGCGGGCGGCGATCCGATCGACCGTCGCGCCGGCGAAGCCGCGGGCCGCGAACTCCTCCGCCGCCGCGGCCCGGAGCCTGGCCCGGCTATCGGCCGCGTCTCTCAACTGACTAACCATTTGGTCACTATAACCGGACGGTTAGTTACGTGCAAGTGATCTTCAGCGATCCGGCCGTCGTTCCCGAGCAGGGTCTCGAGCAGTTCTCAGAGCAGGTCTCAGAGCAGATCCTGGAGGCGCTGATTGCCCGTGCGACTCACGGGCAGCCGGGTGCCATCCGTCAGGATCGCGATCCGGCTGTCCTTGGCGTAGAGCTCCACGCGCGCGAGCCGGTCGAGATTGAGGAGGTACGATCGGTGGATCCGGACGAACCGCCGGGGATCGAGCTGGGCTTCCAGATCCCCCAGCGTCTGCTCCTTGAGCAGCGTCCGCCCCGCCGTGCGGAACGCCACGTAGTCGTCCTGCGCCTCGACGTAGTCGATCTTGTCGACGGCAATCACGTGCACCTGCGCGCCATCGCGCACGACCACGCGTTCGAGCGGCCGGCCGGGTCGAGCGGCCGCGCGGAGCGCGGCCGCCTGGGGCGCGACCCGCACCTGCCGTCCCCGCACGCGCTCCAACGCCTCTCGTAGGCGCTCCCGCGAATACGGCTTCAGCAGATAGTCCACGGCGTGAACCTCGAACGCCCGAAGCGCGAATTGATCGTAGGCCGTACAGAAGACGACCGGCACGCCCGGCCCGATCAGCTCCAGCACCTCGAAGCCGTCGAGCTTCGGCATCTGCACGTCGAGGAGCACGACATCCGGCTGGAGGTCGCCGATGAGCCGCACGGCCTCGAAGCCGTTGCCGCACTCCCCCACGACGCGGCTGCCGCCGATCGCCTCCAGATCCGCCCGCAGCGCGAGGCGCGCCGGCTCCTCGTCATCGACGATCACCGCTCGCAGCACCTGCTGCTCATCAGCCACGCGTGCCTCCTCCAGGCCCGACGGGTCCGGCAGGCCCGACCGGATCGTCAGGATCGATCGGCAGGGTCAGGGTCACTTGAAACGTCTCCGGCGCCGGCTCGACCGTCAGAGCGGCCTCGTCGCCGTAGGCCGCCTGCAGCCGGCGCCGTACGAGGGACAAGCCGAGCCCGATGCCGGGGCGCGAGCCTTCGTCCTCGCGGGGATTGCGAATCGTCACGACCGCGCGAGGCCCGACGCGCCGGGTCGTCACTTCGACGGTGCCGCCGTCGAGGCGCGTCGCGATCCCGTGTCGCACCGCGTTTTCCACGAGCGGCTGCACGATGAGCGGCGGCACGGGCGTCCCGGCGCTTTCAGCCGCGACGTCGGTCGACAGACGCAGCCGGTCGCCGAATCGGATCTGCTCGATGCGCAGGTACTGGACGGCCAAGGCGATTTCACGGTCGAGCGAAATCCGGGCCACGCCACCCAGGCGCAGGCAATCGCGCAGGAACTCGCCGAGCATCTGGCACATCGCGCGCGCCCGGTCCGGCGCCATCGTGATAAGGCCTGAGATCGAGTTGAGGCTGTTGAACAGGAAATGCGGGTCGAGCTGCGCGCGAAGGGCCGCGAGTTCTGCGTCGCGCTGCGCGACCTGGAACTCGAGCGCGCGGCGCGCCGCGGCCGCCGAGGCTTCGAACGCGTCGATGAGGTAGGTCACGGCGAGCGCGACCAGGTACGCGAGCGCACCCACCCCGACGAGCAGCGGCACCACGATGCGTGGGTTCGCGGGCGGCAAGGCCGTCCCACCGGCGGCGAGAGTCACCCACCACACCCACCCCAAGCCGGCCCAGGCGCCCGCCGTGACCAGGGCGGCGGACACGGCCGTCGTGGCCACGCGCGCCGGCGGCGTGTCGGAGAGCGGCATCGCGCGACAGATGTACCAGGCGGAGAGCGAAATCGGCCCGGCCGCCAGACCCAGGGGCACACCGAATAGCAGGGCTTCCACCCACCCAACGCCGAGGAGCGCCCGCGACAACAGGCTAAGGGCTACGCCGGCGCCGCCCCAGGCGCCGACGAACAGTTGCCACCGCTGGCGGCCCGCAAGCAGGGGGTGCATTGCCGAGCAGTCTACGTCTTGACCTCGACGCCACCCATGAGCACGATGCCCTGAATCACGAGGGTATTCGCGGCCCCCTGAGCGCCGGTGCTGCGGTCGGTGACACCGCCCATCACCACGACCGCACGGTTGACGACCACCCAGTCCGGCGGCACCGTGATTTCGATGCCGCCCATCAGCACGAACACCTCGATGACTGCCTGGCCGCCGGCCGTCGTCGCCGGTCGCAAATCGACCTCGACCCCGCCCATGACCGCGACGAATTCGGCACGGCTGAAAGCCGCCGAGGTCACACGGCGCCGGACGCCGGACCAGAACGCCACGGCGGTCGCCTGCGAGGGCACGCCTCCGCCCACGAGGGTGACTCGAGGGCCGGCGGCCGCGCCATCGTCACCCGCCGCCTCGCGGGCGCGCAAGAGCACGATCACACCGAGCGCCATCAATGCGATGGGCCACCAGAACCCCACGTCGACGCGGATGCCGACGAGTCTCGCGTACGTCCAGGCTCCCGCACCGAGCACGACGATCGCGCCGACGGTTCGGCCGCGAGGCGTGTAGGCCTGCAGGGTCTTGACGGCACCGAGGACGAGGACACCGAACGGAAGGTACGCGCGCTCGAGGGCGTGCACCGGGAAGCCGAGGTTGTAGAGGAGCAGGACCGCCCCATAGCCGACCACAAGCACGCCGATGACTGAACGCCAGACGCCGGACGTCGGTCGCGGTACGATCTGAACGCCCATCACGCCTCGTGGCGGGTCTGTCTCCATGTCACTCCCCTCGGCGGATCTCGCCACGCTGCCTCAGGAGGAGCGAAAGGCCGCCAGCGACGATGAACAGGGGCCACGACCGATCGAGCGTGAGCCAGCCATTCTGATCAAGGAGCATGATCACGCCGACGGCCAGCCACCAGAAGCCCGCAAACGACCGACCCCGGTAGGTGCGCACTTGCTGCCCCAGTCTGTCTCTCACGAGCGTGTCGGAGCCTGACGAAAAGAGTTGGCTCAGTCCTGCGACGATGAGCAGAACGGGCCACATCCGCGCGAAGGTGGGACGCCAGGCCCAGCCCATGTCCCATCCCAGGCGATCGATGAAGAACAGCGCCCCGACCAGGATCAGAACGACCCCCGCCCAGGCGCGCGAAGGGGACCGGCGGTCGACGACGACCGACACCTTGCCGGGCTCGGGAATGTCGTTCATCAGCTCCTCAGAGTCCCCGGCTCAGCGCCTGGGCCGCGGCGACAGGGTTCGTCACCACAAACCAGAGGAGACAGGCCGCCAGAACCGTCGCGATCATACCGATGCATGCAATGCCGATGAGCCAGAGGGACTGACGCCTCATGAAGTCCTCGCCTGTATCTCCCCCATGAATACGGCGTCCCGTTCCCAGCGTCTCGCCCATTCCGGCTAACGGCGGCTCCCCCCCGGCGAACGACGGTGGACCCGGCGAACGGACCCGATCGCCGGCGATCGCTGCCCGTATCCGCACGAGTTTCGTCCCTGGCCCGTCCTTACGTACACGCGTCACCGGCGGCGATTACAATGGCCATATGTCCTTCTTTTCTCGCAGCAGCCAGGGCGCTCCGGCACCAGCGCCCGCCGGCGTCCCGTTCGAGCCCGATCTCGGTGCGGCCGAGCCCCTGGTCTCGCTCCGCAGTCTCGAGAAATCGTACGCGCACGGCACGAGCCGCACCTGGGTGCTGCGGCGGATCACGCTCGACATCAAAGACGGGGAGTTCGTGTCGATCATGGGTCCGTCGGGCGCGGGCAAATCCACGCTCCTCCACATCATCGGCATGCACGACAGCGCCTGGACGGGCGAGTTCTATTTCGGCGGCCAACCCGTGCACCGGCTGAGCCCCAAGGACCGCGCCCGCCTCCACAAGCAGCACATCGGCTTCGTGTTCCAGAGCTATCACCTCCTGGATCACCTGACGGTGTACGAGAACCTCGACGTGCCGCTCTCCTATCGCGACATCAAGAAGTCGGAGCGCGACAGCATGGTCTGCGACATCCTCGATCGCTTCAGCATCGTCGGCAAGAAAGATCTGTACCCGAATCAGCTCTCCGGCGGCCAGCAGCAGCTCGTGGCCGTGGCGCGCGCGGTCATCGCCAATCCCAAGGTGATTCTCGCTGACGAGCCCACCGGCAACCTTCACTCGAGCCAGGGCCGCGAGATCATGGAGCTCTTCAAGAAACTCAATGACACCGGGACGACTGTCGTACAGGTCACGCACTCGGAGACCAACGCCGGATACGGGTCGCGCGTGATCGAGCTGAAGGACGGATGGGTGACGAGTTAATGCGCGGACGCGCGGCCTGGCTGGTCATCCCAGCCATCGCGGCCGCGCTCGGGGTTGGCTGCAGCCAGAACGCCCCCAAGCGCTATCCGTTGCACGGGCAGGTTCTCGCGGTCGACGTCACACACCAGCAGCTCACCATCAAGCACGACGACATTCCCGGCTTCATGCCAGGAATGACGATGAGTTACCCCGTCGCCGCGGCGTCGCTCATGCAGGGCCGGACGCCAGGCGAGATGATCACGGCGACGCTCGAGGTCTCGGACATGACCGGGCGGCTGGTCGCCATCGAGCACCGCGGGTCGGCGCCGCTTCCGGCCGGCACCAACGCTGTCGCGATCGCGTCGGCACTCCTGGACGTCGGCGACCCGATGCCCGACGTGGCGCTCATCGATCAGCGCGACCGGCGTCGATCGCTCGCCGAGTGGAAGGGCACGACGACGCTCATCACGTTCGTGTACACGCGCTGCCCTCTGCCGAATTTCTGTCCGCTGATGGACCAGCACTTCGAAACCCTGCAGCGCAGCGTGTCAGACGACCCGACGCTCAAGGGACGGGTGAAACTCATCAGCGTGTCGATCGATCCGGCGTTCGACACGCCCGCCGTGCTCGCCGCGCACGCGGCGCACGTCCACGCGGACCCGGCCGTCTGGACCTTCCTGACCGGCGACGTGGGCACGATCGATCACCTGGCCGCTCAGTTCGGCGTCGGCGTCCTGCGGGATCCTCAGAACGCGACGAACCTCACGCACAACCTGCGTACGACGCTCATTGGCGCCGATGGACACCTCGTGAAGATCTATTCCGGTAATGACTGGACGCCGGGAGAGGTGCTTGCAGACGTACGACAGTTATTAGCCTTGAAGACCTGAAGGCTGGAAGGCTAGTCCAGATCAAAATCTCGTGACGGCTTGGTGACCGGCTCGTCCTTGGCGGCCTTGAGCGCCTCTTCGAAGCGCTTCGAGAGCGCATCACCGCGCGTACGCTCCGACTGCACGGACTGCTCGAAGAGCGCGTCGCGCCGCGCTTTGGCCTCCGCGAGTATGCTATGCGCCTCGTCGAGCTTCGGTTTGTCCTTGCGCTCGGGCTCGACGTGACGGACGACCCGCTTCAGCCCCTCGTCGATGACGAGGGTCGACTGGCAGCAGGGACAGGCCACTTCGAACTCGGTGCGCAGCCGACCCACGGCTCAGCTTTCCTCTTCGTGGTCGGTCAGGGCTGCCGGTAGGGGGCGCGTCGCCGGCCGCAGCGCCTCGCGGTGATCGAAGACCGGCAAGCCCGCGACATGAATCGCCATCGTGCAGGTCTCGGCCTTCTCGGCGACGAGGACGGTCACCGGGCTCCCCTCGACACCTGGCCGAAAGGCGACCCGGCATCCGCAGCCCAACCGTGCGCCCGTCACCTCGTTCGGAGCGGGTTGTTTGGCGCTCAAAACGCCGCCCTCACCTGCGCCTCGAACCATTCGCGCGTCTCGGCGCCGATGTGCTTGGCGACCACCGTCCCGTCGGCCCGGATCACCCAGGTCGTCGGGAGGGCGATGTCGGCCTCGTAAGCCTCCATCAGGTCCTCGTGGCCCAGCCCGACGAGCAGCGGGTAGCGCACAGGGGTCGCCTCTTCGAACTTCGCGATGGCCGGAGCCGCGTCGTCGTACGAGATGCCGATGACCGCCAAGCGCCGTGCTCGATGTTCGGCGACCAGGTCGTTGAGGATCGGCATTTCGGCCTTACAGGGTCCACAGTAGGTCGCCCAGAAATTGATGACGAGCGGACTGCCCTTGAAGGTGCCGAGATCGACCACCCCGCCCTTCGCGTTCTTCAGCACGAAATCGAGGCGGGCATGCTCGGCGGGCGGGTCGACCTTTCGCTGGGCAAAGGCGACGAGGCCGGCCGCGGCGGTGAGCACAAGGGCGGATCCGGCGACCAGGACCCGCACGGACGATCGCATGATCACCACATTACTACATCACTCCATCCTCCACCGTGCCGAAGGCGCGCCGGGTGGTGTCCTCGGCAAGCCACGCCGTGCGATGGGCTGGCAGGCGTAAATCGGCCGGCCACGCCGGGCACGCCCTTTGCTGGGCTGGAGGCTGATGTCCCCTTCTGGTGGTGTCGAGCCGCGGACCGGGGCCGCCGGCGCTCCCCAGTACGGCAGTGTAAGATGCGAAGGATTGCTCGAATGTGGTTCCGTGCCCCGTCGAGGAGCATTTATGCGGCCTCCGTTGTCGCGCGTTGTTCCGATCCTTCTCGGCCTGGCGACGTTCGTCGCTGTCGGCCTGACTCCTGTCGTGCTCCGGGCGCAGACGCCGTATGTCCCGTACTTTGGCAAGCTCAGCCCGCACTATGACACGTTCGACTGGCACATCTATAAGACCGATCATTTCGAGATCTATTTCTATCCGGAACTCGAAAAGCACCTCGAGCGGGTCTCGGCGTACGCCGAGAGCGCCTACCAGCACATCAGCTCCGAATTGAAGCACGACATGCCGAACAAGATCCCGATGATCCTGTTCAAGACGGAGAGTGAATTCCAGGAGAACAACGTCTCAGGCCCTCTGCCGGAAGGCGTCCTCGCGTTCACGGAGCCCGAGCGCGGCCGCATGGTGCTGCCGCTCGACATGCCGGCCGAACAGCTGTATCAGCTGATGACGCACGAGATGACGCACGCGTTCATGTTCGACATCGTTCCGCGGGGCATCATCGGGTCCGACCTGCCCCTGTGGGTGGACGAGGGGCTGGCCGACTACATGGCCGGCGCCTGGAATCCGCTGGACCTCATGACGGTTCGGGACGCGGCGGTCACCGACTCGGTGCCGAAGATGAGCAAGATCGAGGAGCAGCCGATCGTGTCCGGCCGCGAGCCGTACGAGCTGGGCCACGCGGCCTTCGACTTCATCGAATCGAAGTGGGGCAAGGACGGCCTGCGGCAGTTCCTGTTCTCGCTGCGCAAGAGCGTGCTCGGGAGCGGCCAAACGGCGTACGAGGAAGCGCTCAAACTCCGGCCGGACGAGTTCGACGACCAGTTCGACCGGTACCTCAAGGACCGGTTCAAGGCCTTTCGCGACAAGGAGCGTCCGGGCGACTACGGCCGTAATCTGGCGCCGGACCCGGACAAGACGCCGTTCGTCGCCGTCGCGTCCATCGAGCCGTCGCCCTCGGGCGACCTCATCGCGGCGATGGCCGGCAACCGCCACGACTACGAGCTCGACGTCGTCCTGCTCTCGACGCGCGACGGATCGGTCGTGCGGAACCTGACGAGTGGCTTGAACAAGGATCGCGGTTTCGAGTACATCGCGGTGGCGGGCGGCCTGCGCGGCAACATGGTGCCGTGGTTCTCGTGGGCGCCGGTCGGCGACCACATCGCGTACTTCGCGCGGACGGAAAAGGAAGACACGCTCATCATCGAAAACGTCGTGACCGGCAAGACCGACCAGCGGATCGACCTCAAGACGGTCGACGCGCCGGAATCGCCGGCCTTCAGCCCCGACGGCAAGACCATTGTCTTCTCCGCGCTTCGCGGCGGCATCGCGGATCTGTTCAGTCTGGATCTCGCGTCGGAAAAGATCACCAACCTGACGAACGACCCGGTGGCCGACTACGCACCGACGTTCTCGCCTGACGGCACGAAGATCGTCTACGTCGTGCATGCGGGTGGCAACGACAAGCTGTATCAGCTCGACCTGGCCTCTGGCGCGAAGAAACAGCTCACCTTCGGCACCCACGACGACACCAGCCCCCGGTTCTACGACGATCACACCATCCTCTTCACGTCGACGGCGACGGACCCGAACGTAACGATCGCGCCCGAGGTGGCCAAGAACGGCGACGTGCCCAACGTGTGGACGCTCGATCTGCAGACCAACGACCTCAAACAGTGGACCGACACGGTCACGGCGAACGTCTCGCCCATCGTCCTCCGGCAAGCGAGCGGACCGGCGCGGGTGGCCTTTGTCACTTACTACAAGGGTCAGTACGGCGTGCACACGATCGCCCTCACGGGCAAGCCGATCGCGACGGCTCAAACATCGGACTTCGGCGCACCCGGTCCGGTGATCGACTTCCAGCCGCCCATCAACCACACCCTCCTCCCGGACAACATCCACAAGAAGGGCTCGTGGGAGAAGATGTCGCTGCAGGGCCGGCCGCCCATCGGGCTCGGCGTCACGAGCGGCGGCAATTTCTACGGCAATACCCAGATCACGTTTGCCGACGTGCTCGGCGACAAGGAGGTCAGCTTCTACGCCCAGTCGATCGCGCAGTTCCGCACGGAGGCCCTCCAGTACACCAACATCGAGCATCGGCTCCAGTACTCGTTCCAGGCCTTCTCGGACGACGAGTTCTTCTACGGCTCGAACGCCGCGCTCTTCGATCCGTCGGTCGCGCCAATCATCGCGGCGGATCCCCAGGCCCTGGCGCAGTTCGAATCCAGCTCACGCGGCGGCACGGCGTACCTGATCTACCCCTTCAACCAGTACCGCCGGGTCGAACTGTTTGGCGGGTACATCCACCTCTCGCAGTCGTACTCGGATCCCAGCGTTCAGGCGGCCTTCCAAGCCAGCGAGCAGCAGAGCGGCATCAACTTCCTTGCGAACGGCAACATGCTGCCGCTCGGCGTGAGCTTCGTGCAAGAGACGACGGTCTACCGTGACTTCGGCCCCATCGCCGGCACGGCGCTGCAGCTCACGTTCCAGTCGGCGCCGCCCGTGACCAGCAGTTGGGTCAGCCGGGAGACGATCGACGCCGATGCGCGGTACTACATGCGGCTCGGCGCGAACGGCGTACTGGCCTTTCGGCTCCGGGGGCTGAAGAGCTGGGGCCCGGATCCGAGCTACCTCGCCTTCGGCGGCAACTCCGAGATGCGGGGGTATCCGTACCTGTCCTTCGTCGGGCAGAAAGCGTTCTTCGCGGACGTCGAACTGCGAGTGCCCCTGATCGAGGCCATGCTCACGCCACTCGGCGTGCTCGGCGGGCTGCGCGGTACGCTCTTCTTCGACATGGGCGCCGCCGCCATAAACGGCCAGCCGTTCACGTTCCTCGCCACGAAGACTGAGACGTACACGCCGACGATTGGCTACACCCAGGACGCGCTCGGCAACCTGACGCCGGTCCTCGGCGCGCCGCAACAGATCAGCGGCCTCCGGCTGGTGGATGGCAACGCCTCCTACGGCTTCGGGCTCGAGAGCTTCTTGCTCGGTTTCCCGATGCACTTCGATTTCTCGTGGAGAACGCTCTTCAACCAGTCGTGGGAGGACGCGCTCTTCAGCTCGCAGGCGGCCGCGGCCGGGATCGCGCCGGGCGCCAATGGGCTGTCGCCGGGGCATCTGTTCTTTCGGAAGATGCAGTTCGGATTCTGGATTGGATACGATTTCTAAGCGTCCGGAGGACTCCTTCACCGAGACGGTACACGTCGTCCTTCCCAACGACGCCAACCCGCTCGGATTCATCCTGGGCGGGACGGTCATGCACCTCATCGACATGGCGGGGGCGATCGCGTGCCACCGGCACGCGCGGAGTTTGCTCGTCACCGCCGCGGTCGACGGACTGCAGTTCCTGCACCCCATCCGCGTCGGCGACCTGATCATCCTCCGGGCTCGGGTCACGGCCGCCTGGAGGACGTCGCTCGAGGTGCGAGTCGAGGTCTACAGCGAGGGCACGCTCACGGGCACCCGCCAGCTCACGAGCATCGCGTACCTCACGTTCGTGGCGATCGACGCCAGCGGCGCGCGCTGTGTCATCCCGCCCCTCGCGCTCGACACGGAGGACGAACGGCGGGTCGCCCGCGAAGCCGATGCACGCCGAGCCGCCCGGCTCCAGGCGAAGGCCGGCCTCCGGTAGCCGACGGCCTCAGCGGCCCGTCTTGAGCCGCACGCGGCGAACCGCGTGGTCCGGACCCTTCTCCAACACGAGCCAGGCGCGATCGCGCGTCGGCCCGATGTTCTCGCGCAGATTGACGCCATTGATTCCCGTCCAGATCTCCCGGGCGGTGTCGCGGGCCTGCTGGTCGGTCAGCTGGGCGTATCGATGGAAGTAAGACTGCGGCTTGCGGAACACGGTCTCCCGAAGCGCGAGGAAGCGCGCGATGTACCACTCTTCGATGTCCCGCTCATGCGCGTCGATGTAGATCGAGAAATCAAAGAATGCCGAGACCGAGAGCCGGCCGGGCCGGTCGGTACCCGCCTGAAGGACATTCAGGCCCTCGACGATGACGACTTCCGGGCGATCGACGGTCTGCACTTCTCCCGGTACGATGTCGTAGGCCTGGTGGGAGTAGACGGGCGCGTGCACGGGCCGGTCTCCGCGCTTGACGTCCTTCAGGAACTGGATCAGCCGGCGGACGTCGTAGCTCTCCGGGAAGCCCTTCCGCCCGAGCAGACCACGCGCCTCGAGCGTGTCATTCGGGAAGAGGAAACCGTCGGTCGTGACCAGATCGACCCGCGGGTCACCCGGCCAACGGGCCACCAGGGCTCGCAGCACGCGGGCGAACGTGCTCTTGCCGACCGCGACGCTACCGGCGACGCCGACGACGAGCGGCGATGCCGCCCGCGCCATGGGGGCAGACCCGATCGGCTCGGCGGCGAGAAAGGCCTGGATGGCTCGATCGACGTGCCCGTCCTCCTTCACGATCAACCGGAGCAGGTGGGAGACCGGAATGTAGATGGCTGCGACGTCCTCGAGCGACGTCGGCTCATTGAGGCCCTGCAGTTGGACGAGTTCCCACTCGGCCAGGGTCAGCGGCGTCTCGGCGCCGAACCGCGCCCACGCGGCGCGGTCGAAGTCCAGTCTCACTTCTTGTAGAACGCGACGTTCTCGGAGATGTAGTCCTTCCACTTCTCGGGCACTTCGTCGAGCGCGAAGATGGCTTCCACCGGACACGCGGGCACGCAGGCTCCACAGTCGATGCACTCGTCGGGATTGATGTTCAGGATCTTCGCTGATTCAAACGCGGGTTCGTCCTTGCGCGGGTGAATACAGTCGACGGGACACACATCCACGCAGGCGCTGTCCTTCGTGCCAATGCAGGGCTCGGTGATGACGTAGGCCATTCGCTCCTCCGAACGCGGTCGTCCACGGGAGACGTCTGCCCGCAGCAGACCAGGAGACGGTCGGGACGCGCCGATCGGTCGCTCGCATTGTACCGCACGGACTCGACCGGGCGACAGCATCCGCGCGGGCAGGGGGTAAGATGCCGTGAGGACAATGGGCGCCGATTCTCCTGTTCGATCCATGTTCGCGGGAGGCGCGGCGCTCATCGCGCTCGCCTGGTGTGGTGTGGCCGCCGCTCAGTCGCCCGAGTCCACCTATCACCCCGGCCCGGGGCGCCTCACTCTGGGCGGAGACGCGACGGCGACGGTCAGCCCAGCCGATGCCGACGCGTACTTCAACTTCACCAACTACGATCAGAACACCCTTCGAGCCGCGCAGGTTCGTCTGCTCGGCGAGTGGCGGTTCTCCTCCACGGTGTCCTTCCTCGGAGAGATCCGCGCCGCGAACGGCGCCGGCCTCGACGGCGCGGCGTGGTACCTGCGGTGGCACCCATCGGCGGCCAAGGCATTCGACGTGCAGGTCGGACGCATCCCCCCGGTCATCGGTCTGTTCGCGCGCGAGCCCTACGGCCGGGACAACCTGCTCATCGGCGCTCCCCTCGCCTACCAGTACCTTCTCTCCCTGCGGCCTGATGCGCTGCCCGCGTCGGCCGACGATTTGATCCGCATGCGCGGTCGGGGCTGGGAACCAAGCTTTCCCATCGGGTCATCCGCCGTGGCCCCGGGCATCCCGATCGTCTCGGCGTTTCAGTGGGACACGGGCGCCGAGGCGCATTGGCACGCCGGCCGGATGGACGTCGCCGGAGCCGTCACTCGTGGATCGACCTCGGTGCCGACCGTCGGACGCGACGTGAACGGCGGCGAGACCTGGTCGGGCCGCGTCGCGGTCACGGGGCCTGCCGGGCTCACGATCGGCGTGTCGGGGGCCCGCGGCCCGTGGATCGAGTCGTCGACGCTCTCGCTCCTGCCCGCCTCGTTGCACCCGCCAGACACCGAGACCCTCGTCGGCACCGACGTCGAGTTCGGGTGGGGCCGGTGGCTCGTTCGCGGTGAGGAGCTGCGGGCGGTGTTCGACGTGCCGCTCATCGGCGCTACAGACACTGCCACGAGGCTGGCGGCCTGGTCCGGGTACCTCGAGGCGCGTTGTCGGGTGCACCCTCGTTGGGACGTCGCCGGACGCATCGAGCAACTCGACTTCAGCACGGTCCAGGGCACGCTCGACGGCGGGCTGCCGACCACGTGGGATGCGCCGGTCGAGCGCGTCAGTGCCGATGTGGGGTATCGCGCCGAACGGCAGCTGGAGATTCGGGCCGGGTGGCAAATGAACTGGCGGGACGGCGGTCGGATCTCGAAGCGCGGCTATCCGGCGCTCCAGCTCCTCTTCTGGTTCTGATGCGCCTGCTCCTCACGTCGCTGGTGTTCATCACGGCAGGCGCGCTCGGTCTTGCGGGCGCCCGCCAGCCAACGACCCGCGACACTGGCATCATTCGGGGCCGTGTCACCGAGACGAGCGCGTCGGCGATGGGCGGAGCCCGACCCCTCGTCGGCGAGCTTGGCGGCGCCACCCGCGACATGACGGATCGACGGCGAGCCGTCGTCTACGTCGATCCGGCACCCCGCCCGGCGCTCGAAGAGCTACCTGCGGGTCGCGCCCGCATGGATCAACGCCACGAGGAGTTCATTCCGCACGTCCTCGCGGTCACCGTGGGCACCCTGGTCGACTTTCCGAACGACGACACCAAGTTCCACAACGTGTTCTCACTCTCGCGGGTGAAGACGTTCGACCTCGGACGCTATCCGGCCGGGCATTCGAAGGCCGTCGAATTCGACAAGCCCGGAATCGTGCCGATCTCGTGTGACATCCACACGCACATGAGCGCGTACGTGCTCGTGTTCAACCACCCGTATTTCGCGGTGGCCGATGAAGACGGCCGCTATGCGATCGCGGGCGTCCCAATCGGCACCTACACGCTCAAGGTCTGGAGCGAAGTTGGCCAGGCCGATGCCCGGTCCGTCACCGTGCCGGACGGCCAGAGCGTCGAGTGCGACTTCCGTCTGGACCGATCCCGATGAGCCTGCTCTCGTCGCTGACGAATCGGATCTTCCTGGGGAGCGCGATCCTCGTCACCGTCGCGATCGGCGTGGCGGTTTATCGCGTCAATCGTGAGGTCACGACAAAGGCGGTGAACGATCTGAACAGTGCGGTCAAGGAGGCCTCGGCGCTCGTCACCGACTACGTTGTCGCACGTCAGACCGAGTTCGTGATCGAGGCCAGGCTCATCGTCGATCTGCCGGTGTTGACGAACGCCATCGCCACCGGCGATCCGCCGACGGTCCAGGGCGTGGCCGGCGATTATGCGGAGAAGCTGTCGCCGGATCTCTTCATCGTCCTGGGCCGCGATGACCGTGTGCTCGCCCGCGTCGGCCAATTGCCCCCGGCGCAGGTCGCGACCGAGAACGTCCTGAAGGCGCGGCCGACGTTAAGGGACCCGACATGGTTCTGGCCGTATCCCGGCGGCCTGCTCCAGGTCACGGCGCTTCCGACCGGCGGCGCCTCATCCGGCGTCGGAACACTCGTGCTGGGCTTCAGTCTCAATCAGGCCGCCCTCGAGAACATCAAGGCATTGACGAAGAGTGACATCGCGCTCGTCGCCAATGGCCAGGTGCTCGCGGCGACCCTCAGCCCGTCGCTCGCCGGCGAGGTCGCCACATATTCCACGAAGAAGGGGACCTTCGATGTCCGCCTGGGTGGCGACGACTTCATCGGACTCGTGCAGCCGCTTTCCGAGGCGGCGGCCTCCAGGGACGCCCCGGTCGCCATTGTCCTCCAGGACCGTACCGAGGGACTCCGCGTCCTCGGCGACATCCACCGCGAAATGCTACTCACCGGTCTCGCCGCGATATTCGTCGCGACGCTCATCGGCTATGCCATCGCGCGGACTGTGACGCGCCCGCTACGGGCCATCACCGCGAGCATGGGCCGGATGGCCGCGACCGGCGACCTGACGCAGCCGCCACCGGCCGAGGGCCGCTGGGACGACGAGGATGCGCGGCTCCTGGCGCGAACGTTCCGCCAGATGACCACGGCGCTCGACCGGTTTCGCCACGAAGCGGCGCAACGCGAACGCCTGTCGTCGCTCGGCCGTCTGTCGACGGTTGTCGCGCACGAAGTACGCAATCCGCTGATGATCATCAAATCGTCGGTGCGATCGCTCCGCCGGCAGCCGTCGCCAGAGGTCGCGACTATCGCAGCCAGCATCGACGAGGAGGTCAGTCGGTTGAACCGGGTCGTGACGGACGTGCTCGACTTCGCACGGCCCATTCAGTTCGATCTCGCGCCCGCGGACCTTGTCGACATCTGCCGCGATGCCGCGCGCGCCGCACAGGCGGGCGCCGACGACGTGCCAGTGGCCATCGAGACGGCCGAAGGCCGCGCGCCCGTCGTGACCGACGCGGAACGCCTGCGCACGGTCCTCGTCAATGTCCTGTCAAACGCCCAACAGGCGGTCCGGGCGCGCGGGGGGCAGGGCCCCCGGTCCCCCATCCGCCTGCAGACGACGCGGAACCCGGCGGGCGGGTGGCGGATTGAAGTGGCCGATCGGGGTGCCGGCATCTCGCGCGACGATCTGCCCCACCTGTTCGAGCCGTTCTTCACGACCCGGCGGACGGGGTCCGGTCTTGGCCTCGCACTTTCGCGCAACATCGTCGAGGGCCTCGGCGGGTCCATTGCGATCGACAGCACGGTCGGTGTCGGCACGACCGTGCGCATCGACGTGCCGGAGCGCGCGGCCGCGCAGGAGGTACCGGCGTGAGACGTGGATCCATCCTGGTCGTAGAGGACGAACCGAAGATCCGCCAGGCGCTTGTCGACGCGCTCATCGATGAGGGACACGATGCCGTGGCGGTCTCGGGCGGCCGGCAGGCCCTGACGCTCGTCGCGGAGCGGCCGTTCGACCTGCTGGTAGTGGACAACCTCATGCCCGAGATGACCGGCCTGGAGCTCCTGCGGGAGATCGTCTCGACCCCCGGCCACCGGCCCGAAGTCGTGATGATGACCGCGCACGCGACCATCGAGAGCGCCATCGACGCCATGAAGCTCGGCGCGGCCGACTACCTGCAGAAGCCATTCGAGATCGATGAGTTCCTCGTCGTCGTCCGGCGAGCGATCGAGCACGAGCGGCTTCGGACCCAGCACGACTACCTCATCACGGAGCGCGAGGAGGAGTACGACCACTACGGCATCGTCGGCCGCAGCCGGGCGATCGAGGACATCGTCCGAAGGGCCGCGACCGTGGCGCAGTCTCGCAGCACGGTCCTCATCACGGGTGAGACGGGCACCGGCAAGGAACTGGTCGCCCGGGCCATCCACGCCCAGAGCGCGCAGCGCCAGATGCCCATCGTCAAGGTCAACTGCGCGGCGCTGCCGGAAACGCTGGTTGAGTCGGAGCTATTTGGACACGTCAAAGGCGCCTTCACCGGCGCCGTCTCGACCAAGCGCGGCCGGTTTGCGCTCGCCGACGGCGGAACGATCTTCCTCGACGAGATTGGCGCCGTGGCGCTTCCCCTGCAGCCGAAGCTCCTGCGCGTGTTGCAGGAGCGCGAGTTCGAGCCCCTGGGTTCGGAACGGACCGTCAAGGTCGACGTGCGTGTCATCGCCGCGACGAACCGGAACCTCGCCCAACTGGTCGCCGAGGGCCGTTTTCAGGAGGACCTGTATTATCGTTTGAACGTCATTCCCATCGCGATGCCGCCCCTCCGCGAGCGGCGCGAGGACATCCCTGTCCTCGTCGACTATTTCGTCCGTCGCCACGCCACTCGGGCGGGCAAACGGATCGACGGCGTCGCGCCCGACGCGATGGCGGTGCTGACGGAACTCCCGTGGCCGGGCAACGTGCGCGAACTCGAAAACACGATCGAGCGGGCCGTGGTCCTCACGAACCAGCCGGTGTTGCAGGCCCGGGACGTCGTCCTTGTCGGGTCGGTCGCTCCGGCCGCCTCCGAGCTGCCGTCCCTCAACTTGAAGCAGAACCTCGAGTGGGCCGAACGTGAGACCGTGCGCCGCGCCCTCGAGTCCAACCGGGGCGTCAAGAAAGACGCGGCTGAAGCCATGGGCATCAGCCAGCGGGCGATCAGTTACTACCTCGCCAAGCATCGCCTTTCGGCCGACGACTAAGCGGGGTCTCTTACGACGGACGAAAGAGATTACGCCGTGCGTAAGGACGTATTCCGGCACCCCCGCGAATCACGCGGTAGAGGCAGCGCCGCTCTCGGCATCAGCCTTGCTCTCCAGGGCTCGGACCGACGGCAGTCGCGGTGCCGCAGCTCGCTGCCTTAGGCGCAGGCCCCGGAGGGGGCGAGGTCGTGCAGTGTTCGAGGTGATTGGGGGACCGACGGCGACTCGGCATCGGTGCCGTTCCGAGGCGCTGGATACGATTGCCCGGATGCCGCTTCCCGAGCCTCGCTCCCTCCGGCGCCTGCACGTCCAAAGTCAGCGATCGGGGGTCAGGCCCGGCTTTCGCCACCGGGGCCAGACCCCGACGAAAGATCGAGGAGCGCCGGGCCTGGCCGCGCGATGAACGACATCACGGGGCCGGTGGCAGGATAGCGTGCCCGGTACCGGCCAACCACACCAGCTTCGACCGCAGCCGCCTCCGCTGACTTCGCCAGGGCCCACACGCTTCCGCCAAACCCGGCGCCGAAACTCGTCGCGGCAAACGCCCCCGATTCACGGGCGATCCGGACGAGCGCACTCGTCTCCGGAATCTGGTTGCCCAGCCAGCGCTCCGCATCACGCTGGGAGTCGGCCGCCAGGTCCTGCACGCGTTCGGCCGACTCGTCCTGAAAGGCCGATAGCGCGGCCGGCACGCGCGCGTCTTCCGCTGCGAAGTGCGACAGCCGACGCGACAACTCGTCCGAGCTGAAGTCCGGATGTGCTGATCGGGCGACGAGATGCCGCAGGGTCTCTTCGGCTCGAGGACTCGACGCGAGCGCAGAGGCCAGCGTCCGCGCCGGACCGTGGGCACGGCTCCACAGGTCGAGCAACGCGCGCGTCGCGAGCGAGGCGCGGTTGTAGCGATCGCGCGCGGCGCCCGCTTTGTCCGCTTCGATGCCACTCGACACGACGAGAAACCGCCAGCCCTGCGGCATGGCGGCGTCACCCTGGTGCAGCACGGGCACGTACGCGAAGGCGCTCACGCGCCCACTCTGGCAGGTCAGGATGGCGGTGTGGTCTTCGCTGCCGCCGTGCGTGCCTACGCCGGACACACTCCCGAGCGTGCCGAACGTCAAGCCGTTCTCGACGGCGCCCAGATAGCCAGCGAGGTCCTCGGTCGTGTGAATCGAGTCTCGCCATTCCGGCCGGTCGCGGAGGGCGGCCCGCTCGATCATCGCGGTGGCCAGCCCGACGACGAGCGCGCTCGAGCTGCTCACGCCGGCCGCGCGCGGCAGATCACTGGCGATCGCGATGTCGACGCCCAGCGCGGCACCCGGGAAATTCCTGGCGAGCCGGCGGGCTACGACCGCGACATACCGATGCCACCCGGCATACTCCCGTGCGTCGTTCCCGGGATCGACCAGCACGCTGCCGCCATACCTGGCATCAATCACGCGCACGGCCGCGTCGTCTCGCGGCGTGGCCACAACCGCAAATCCGCGCGGCACGGCCGCCACGAGCGACCGGCCGCCGGCGTAGTCAGTGTGCTTACCGAAGACCTCGATGCGGCCGGGCACGAACCACGTCCAGCGCGCCTCTGCGACGCCCAGCGCTTCGCTCGCCAGGGCGACCAGAGCCGCGCGCGAGACCGCCTCGTCGCGCCCGAAGCCTCGTTCTTCAAATTGTTCGGGACCAATCCGCACGCGGCCCACTCAGTATTCGTAGACGCCCTTGCCGACCTTCTTCCCCAGTCGGCCGGCTTTGACGTACTGCGCCAGCAGCGGGCACGGCCGGTATTTCTCGCCCATCGACCGATGGAGGTATTCGAGGATGCTGAGCCGGGTGTCGAGGCCCACCAGATCGACGAGCTCGAACGGACCCATCGGGTGGTTCAGGCCCAGCTTCAGAGCCTTGTCGATGTCGTGCGCACTCGCGACCCCTTCCATGAGCATGTAGAACGCTTCGTTGCCGATCGACGCGTTGACGCGGGTCGTGATGAACCCAGGCGCTTCGCGAACGAGCACCGTCTCCTTGCCCATGCGGCGCGCGACGGCCTCGATCGTGTCGAGCGCCTCCTGGCCGGACTCGAGCGCGCGCACGATCTCGATGAGCTTCATCTTGTGGACGGGGTTGAAGAAATGCATTCCCGCCACGCGCGACGGACGCGCGAGGACGGCAGCCATCTCCGTGATGCTCAGGGCCGATGTGTTCGTCGCAATGATCGCCTCGGCCGGCGCGAGTCGATCGATGTCGGCCATGAGCCTCACCTTGATCTCGATCCGCTCGGGTGCCGCTTCGATCACGAGGTCGACGCCATCGAGGGCCGCGGTGAGGTCGTTCGTCGTCGTCAGGCGGGCCGCCGCCCGGTCGGCGTCGGCCGCGGTGCTCTTCCCGAGGGCCACAGCCCCTTTGAAGATCTCCTCCACGACTCGGTGCGCCTTCGCCAGCTGCGCGTCAGAGACGTCATAGAGCCGCGTGTCATAGCCCGATCCCACTGCGGCGTGGGCGATGCCATGTCCCATGGTGCCCGCCCCGAGCACAGCCACCGTCCTCACCGTCATCGCGTCGGTCCCCCCAGGATCTCGTCGATCGCCGCCACCGCGGCGTCGACCTCGGCCTCGGAATTGTAGAAGTGGGGCGCGACCCGCACGCCGGCGCCGGGCCGATAGTCCACGATGACCTGTCGACGCAGCAGCTCGTCAGTGACGGCCGCCCCGTTCGGCACATCGAGCACGACGGAACCCCCGCGATCCGGATCGCGCGTCGGCGTGTTCAGCCGCCAACCTCGCCGCTCCGCCGCGTCGATCAGCCGTCGAGTGAGGCTCAGTGAACGGGCACGAATCGCGGGCACCCCAATCTCCGCGACGATTTCATAGCCCGCCCGAGCGGCATAGAGCGCCGGCACGTTCGGCGTGCCGCTCTGGAACCGCTCGATCGTCGCCGCGTAGCGGATAGCTCCGGTTTCGAACTCGAACGGCTCTGCGTGACCGGCCCAGCCGACGACGGACGGGCGCATGTTCGGCGTCAGGTCCGGTCGGACGTAGAGGTATCCAGCACCGGGGCCTCCGCACAGCCACTTCACAGAGCCACCCACGGCGAAATCGACACCGAGATCGGCCACGTTCATCGGGATCGTGCCGGCTGCCTGATATGCATCGAGCACGACGTGCGCTCCGACCCGATGGGCCTTCTCGATGACGGGGCGGACGTCCTGGAGCGCGCCGCTCCGGAACAGCACGAGCGAAATTGGAACGAGGACCGTGTCGTCGTCAATCGCGTCGACCAGCCGATCGATTGGCGCCGTGATCGTCTGCCCGGAGGGCACGACGACGACCTGGGCGCCGAAGCGGCTAAAGCCCTGGAAGAGGTAGTGGTTCGTCGGGAAGTCGAGGTCCTGCAGGACGATCTTCCGGCGCGATCCCTCGTAGGAGAAGCAGGATGCCACGATGGACTGCGCCACCGTCGCATTCTGGTGCATCGTGATCGTTCCGCCGGCGGCGCCCAGCGTCGGCGCGAGCAGGTTGCCCGTCTCGCGTCCAATCTCCCACCAGCCCTCGTGCCAGGCCCGAACACCTCGATGGTCCCATTCGTCTGCGAACCGATCCAGGTAGCCTCTCGCCCGCGCCGGCATGGCGCCGAGCGAATGGCTCACCAGGTAGTTGCACGTCGCGAGGATCGGGAACTCCGGCCGCCACGACAGAAGGGGCTCCAGGCTCGAGGTGTTGGGCACGCGCCGGATCGTCCCTTTCAGCTCAGATCGACCCACACGGTCTTGGTCTGCGTGTAGTGCTCGAGCGCGTGGACGCTCATCTCGCGCCCAAAGCCGCTTTGCTTGTACCCGCCGAAAGGCACCGCGGTGTCATACACGTTGTAGGTATTGACCCAGACGGTGCCGGCCTGCAGCTTGGACGCCACGTAGTGGGCTTTCTTGATGTCGCGGGTCCACACGGCGGCGGCAAGGCCGTACATCGAGTCATTCGCGCGCGCGATGGCTTCGTCCACGTCGCCGAACTCGATCGCCGCCAGGACCGGACCGAAGATCTCCTCCCGCGCGATCGCCATCCCGGGCGTGACGTCCGCGAACATCGTCGGCTGCATGAAGAACCCCTTCCCGGTACCGATATCCGCCCGGCTGCCGCCGGCGACGAGCGTCGCGCCTTCGCGCTTGGCGCCTTCGACGTAGTGCAGCACCTTGTCGAGCTGGGCCCTCGACGCGAGCGCGCCGAAGCGTGTCTTCGGGTCGAGCGGATCGCCGACATTCATCTTCTTCGTCCGGGCGGCGACCTTGTCGATGAACTGGTCCTTGATCGAGCGGTCGACGAGCAGTCGCGAACCGGCGGCACAGACCTCGCCCTTGCCGTAGAACATCCCGATGGTTGCGCCCCGCACGGCGGCGTCGAGATCGGCATCGGCGAACACGATGTTCGGCGACTTGCCGCCCAGTTCGAGCGTCAGGTGCTTGACGGTCTCCGCGGCGGTCCGCATGACACCACGGCCTGTCGTGGTGTCGCCGGTGAAGGCGATCTTGTCGATGCCCGGATGCGCGACGATCGCCTGGCCGGCCACGGCGCCGCTGCCCGTCAGGACATTCAGCACGCCCGCGGGAATGCCGATTTCCAGTGCCAACGCCCCGAGGGCCAGTGCGGTCAGCGGCGTCTGGCTGGCCGGCTTCAGGATCATCGTGTTGCCCGTGGCCAGGGCGGGTGCGACTTTCCACACGGCCGACAGCAACGGGAAGTTCCACGGCACGATCGCGGCACACACGCCGAGAGGCTCTCGAAGCGTGTAGACGAGGGCCTTGCCTTTCACGGGCACCGTCTCGCCGTGAACCTTGTCCGCCCAGCCGGCGAAGTACTGCAGGCACTCGACGCAGGCAGGAATTTCAATCTGGCGCGATTCGAAAATGGGCTTGCCGTTGTGCAGGGTCTCGAGGCGCGCGATCTCGTCGGCTTGGGCCATCAGCCTGTCGCCTAGTTGCCACAGCAGGCGACCCCGATCGCGCGCCGGGAGTGCGCCCCAGGGACCCGCGAGCGCCCCTCGCGCCGCCTCGACGGCCGCCGTGACGTCGTCGGGGGTGGCCGCCGCGACGTCGGCGATTACGACCTCGGTCGCCGGATTGACGACGGCCATCGTCGCCCCACTGGACGCGTCGCGCCATTGGCCGTTGATCAGAAGCTGTTTGCGACCCAGCTCAGTCACGAGGGCTCCATTTTAGGCTTGAAGGCTGGACACCTTGAAGGCTGGGGGCTCGGAGCGTCATGTCCCGGTGAACTTCGGCGGGCGTTTCTCCAGATTCGCGGCCATGCCTTCCTTCGCGTCGGCGCTCTGGAAGAGCAACTGCTGCAGCTCCCGCTCCATCGCCAGCCCTTCGCCAAAGCCGGCCTCGACACCGGATTGAACCGCCCGCTTGATGCGGCCAACGGCAAGACTCGCCTTGCGCGGCGGCGTGAACTGCTGCGCGTAGGCGATAACGGCCTCTAGGAAGGACCGGCCGGCCAGGTGATCCTCGCCCCAGACCTCATGGACGAGACCGACGGCCGCCGCCTCGTCCATGGACAGCAACCGCCCGGCGACCATCATCTCCATGGCGCGCGACTTGCCGACCAGCCGCGTCAAGCGCTGCGTCCCGCCAGTCCCGGGCAACACGCCCAGGGCCACCTCGGGCAACCCGATGCGGCCGGCGTTCTTCCGCGCGATTCGCAGGTCGGCCGCCATGGCAATCTCCAGGCCGCCGCCGACCGTGTGCCCGTTCAGGGCCGCGAGCACGAGCTTGGGCGTCTGCTCGAGGCGGTTGAGCGTCTCATTGGCGTGCAGGCAGAAGTAGTACTTGAAGTCCGGATCGGCGTCCTTGAGCATGCCGATGGTCGCACCCGCACAAAAGAACTTCTCACCGGCACCCGTCAGGACGATCACGAACACATCGGGCGCCATGCGCGCGTCGAGCACCGCGGCGTCCAGCTCCCGCATCATCTCGTAGCTGTAAGTGTTGGCCGGGGGCTCGGTGAGCGTCAGGACTCGAACGCCGCTCGCTGTCGAGACGTCGATCTTGGGCATAGGAGGGACTCTAGAAGGCTGGAAGGTTTGAAGGCGTGGAGGCCGTCACGCCTCCGTGCGCACGTATTCGAAGTTCACGGGTCTTCCCTTGATGCCACGAGCCGGCGGCGCGATGTAGTTCGCGAACTTCCCGGTCTCGTAAATCGGTTCGTTCATGATCGACAACAGAAACTCTTTGTCGGCCGGCACGGGCAGCCACTCGGCCTTCCGTCGCGTCCACTCCTCGTCGGAGAGCATCCGGCCGTGCGGGTCGAACCGGTGGCTCGCGAACTGGCCGATGCCGCGGTTGAACTTCCGATCGGGCAAGCGCAGGCGATCCGACAGCCCGTGACGCTCGAGGATTTTGTTCCATCGGTCGACGCCGGCCTGACAGTCTCCGACGTACCAGTCGCGGAGCACTTCGTTCATCGCGTTGCGCATCGGCACATCGACGGCCTTGGGCCGGCCATCTTCGACTATTTCGAGGCGATAGGTCTCCTCGGCGACCGTGTGGTCGTCCCACTTTGCCTCTTCGGCGCGGCCTTTCAAACCGTTCGCGAAGTATGCGGCGGCATTGGTCGAGATCTCGTTGCCGTGCAAGTCGAGGCTCAGCGAGAACCAGAGGTTGATGTGCTTCTGCAGCGTCGGCAGGTCGATCCCGCCGAGGGGCCGGATGTCCTCGGAGAAGCCGGCCTCTTTCATGAGCTGCGCCGTGCGATCGATGATCCGCGCCACGCCGGTTTCACCGACGAACATGTGGTGCGCCTCCTCGGTCAGCATGAACCGCGTCGTGCGCGACAACGGGTCGAGCGAGCTCTCGGACAGGGACAGGAGCTGCGACTTGCCATCGCGGTCCGTGAACATCGTGAACATGAAGAAGTCGAGCCAGGTGTCAATCGGCTCGTTGAACGCCTCGAGAATGCGCGGCTTGTCGCGGTTGCCGCTTTGGCGCGCGAGAAGATCCTCGGCCTCGTCGCGACCGTCCCGGCCGAAGTACGAGTGGAGGAGGTACACCATCGCCCACAGGTGCCGGCCTTCCTCGACGTTCACCTGGAAGAGGTTGCGGAGGTCGTAGATGCTCGGGCAGCGGTGGCCCAGCCAGCGCTGCTGCTCGACGCTCGCCGGTTCGGTGTCGCCCTGCGTCACGATGA
>Ga0070732_10000475_pt1 | contig 25585 bp, 24 predicted proteins | sample Coa_R1_5_FD_66449 | JGI IMG/M metagenome (GOLD analysis project Ga0070732, IMG submission 66449) | Surface soil microbial communities from Centralia Pennsylvania, which are recovering from an underground coalmine fire - Coalmine... | ecosystem: Environmental > Terrestrial > Soil > Unclassified ... | reverse complement strand
ACCGCATTCTCTCGTCCATCACCGAACACTCCCTCCAGGGCATCTTCCCTCCCCCCTTTCAGGGAAGGAGTGTTACCCATGTGTCCGGTACAATCTGTTACCTATCTCTCAGGTCGCTCATCAAGGGTTTCTGTGTGGTTTCTACTACGCCAAACCGCCTTTTTGTCAATCTTTGTCAATCCGGGACCCCGGATTGGTGCCGAGGAGCCGCTCTTCCACCAGCCTTGCTGCCTCCGCCTGCATCCCACGGAACGTGTGCGCATAGGTGGAGAGAGTGAAGGCCGCTGTGTGGTGTCCAAGCCTCTCCTGGACGATCTTCGGATTCACTCCCGCCCGGAGCATGTGCGTGGCGTGGCTATGTCGCAAGTCGTGGAAGCGGATCCGGGGGAGTCCGATCCGTTCTATGATCCGTCGGAAGTCTCGCTGAACAATGTTGTGAGCATGAAGCGGTCTGCCGTTTGGTTGGCAGAAGACGAGCCCCTGGTCTTCATACTCCCCGCCCAATGTTTGTCTTACCATCGCCTGGGTGCTCCGGAGGTGTTTCAGTGCATTCAGTAGAGATTCGTGAATGTTGATAGTCCGTCGGGAGGCGGAGGTCAGGCAAGAACTGGATCCTTACGATTTATACAACCGGTTTGAACATGCGCGGCATAAGTATGCCGTTTCACTAGAGGAGCTAAGTGAGAATACGATTGCACTCAATCTCTAGATGAGGTCGAGCGGACACGCGTCGACATCATTTTTGGCTACGTTACGACGCCGGTACCATCGCAAGGTGCATTTTCGACGGCGCTTTCTCCCGAGGGGCGGCTATTTCCGGCTTCAAGGGGAGGAATAAGGCCCTGGTATTGTTAAAGGACAAGATCGGTAGTTGTTTCCCCGGTTAGCCAGCTCGCCAGATCGAACAGGAGAATCGTCAGGATATAGAGCAACTCAAGTATTCAAGTAATAATCTGAGACGTTCTTCTGATGCCTCGGTCGGCCAGGGATCAGTAAGCACGCCATGGGCGATGCGCCATGGTCGTGCGAAAAAACAGGATGTGTCGTACACCGAGCAATGGAAGGTCGGCACGTATTTGTTCGCCTTGATCGCTCCGAAAGAACCTCAGCATCCCCAGAAGGGACGCAGGGAGGCTTGCTCCACGGCCCAAGTAGTCGGTAAGATGATCGCGCTAGTCTATCTAGCTTTCGTTGTCTGGGTCTTGGCCCTCCGGGAGACCATTGATCCTCTGCCCGGAAGTTCTGGGACCTGACTTGGGAAGACTAACACAACGCGCGACTGGTTTACTTGCCGTCGTACGTTTTTGCCGCGCTAAACTCTGTTCCAAGGGAGAGGTACTGTGTCCGAAAAGGCTCTCCTGAAGGTCCGAGCGCGACTCACGGTGGGAGTCCCTGCGGTTCCAAAGCGGGCAGTTGGAATAGGCGCTCTGTGGATAGGTTTGGCCAGGTCGAGTGTTGCCAACAAGGTAGTTAAAGCGCGATATCTCGTATGCCCTGCTCACCGAAGACGCCCGCGCCTGGAACACCTCGAAATAGGCGCGGGAAGGTGGACCGTTGACGCTCACGTGTGTTGTAGAGCCTTTCTCGCGACAGTGCGGAACAGGCTGGCTAGCAAAAAGGCGGACGGCTGAGGGCAGACGACAAATCGGCTACCCAACGTAGAGACTTCCCCCCGTGCAGTTGAGCGAGCAGACGGTTGTTTGCCGCCGACCTGCATAACGCACTCTACGGGTTCATTACCGCCCTCCTCTTGAGCATTTGCATGATGGCCCTGACTTCGCGCTCATAGAGGAAGAGCCTCAATGCCACCTCGAGGTCGCTGAGACCCTTCACCTTTTCCTTCAGGATTTGACACTCCAATGCTGAGAGTTCTGTGGTGCGAAAAGACTCGAGTTCGAATGCGGCCATGCTTGTCCCCTCCGATGTCCCGTCCTCCTTTGTAACTGCAGCGTTTGAAAAAGTCGTGCAAGGGATGTGAACATGTGGTGAGTCCTGCGAAGTGATGGCCGACGCCCACAGTCTGCGCTGGGGTTTTTCGGGCTAAGCGGCTTGTCCCGTCTTCTGCGCGTGGATTCTTTTAACGGCTTGTCACAGCGTTATTCACACGCCCATCGCGACAGAGGGAAAACCTTCGGACTGATGCGGTCCGAGGCCGCGACCGGTACCGAGAATAGGAATTCTCAGTGCCGATTCACGAGCCATCTAACCTTGCGGGAAGATCGAGAGAGGAAATTACATCAGATCGGAAAACGGAAAGGGGGGAGAGCGGGACCCCTCCCCTCCAACGCAGCGGCTTCGGTTAGATCTTATTGTCCCGCCTGCTGCTTGACCACACGGGTAGCTTCATCAAGCGTAATCCATTGACCTGTCTGTTGATGTGTCACGTAACGAAGGTAGCCAGCCAACGACATGAAGTCGGCCTCGGTGCTAAACGGCTTGAGGTTCGCTACGTTTGGATACTGTTGTGCGGACGCCGTTCCTGTGACGATCCCAACAGAGAAGATAACCGCGAGTGCCAGAACGAGGAGTTTTCGCATGGACAATGACCTCCGTCAATGTATGGCGTGACCTTTCTTGCAATCTCTTTGTATGCCCAGCGACCATTACTTTATAATGCCCGATCGAGTCCGGTTAGACTGTTCTCGATTAGTGCCCCGGGCCAGGGATTGTTGGCGCCGCAGGAAGGGGCGCAGATGCGAGGGGCTGGAATGTGTTCATGATCTGTTGCAACTGCGGAAGAGTCTGGCGCACGTTGATCGGGGTATTCGCGGTCGTTCCCACGATCATGAACGCCCTCCGCCCCATGGTCACACAGCTCTGAACGCTCTGGCGCTGCTGTCCTGTCGGGGCGCGCCAGACATACGCCCGGCTGTATGCAGGCAGGCCTCCCAGCGTAGTCGGACCCTGCTGAACCGTGGTCCAGTTGTGGATCGTAAACCGCATGACCGTGTCCGCTTCCCCGATGCAGGCCTGCGGAGAAAGCGGCGAGAACGTATCTTGCACAATCACGTCAATGCTATCGGGGAGCCCGTCGGACGGCGTGGGGGCTTCGGTTTTCACGGCCGCAGCTCGAGAGGACGTTGACGTTTGAACATTCCACGTAGCCGGCACGCTGATCGCAAATCGGCCGAGTGGGTCCCGAACGTTTTTGAGGGTGGCCCCCTGGCTCATGGTCAAGGTGGATATCATCATTGTTCCGACTACAACCGCAGCGCCCAGCATGGCACTCATGCGCTTCATGCAGTACCACCTCCTTGCGATGGGGCGCGTCACGTGCTCAGTACAACCGACGCGCCCGGCGGCTTACGTTGCGCCGCTTAGTGGAGGATCATATGCCCTGTCGCCCACAGGAACAACCCAGCAAGTAGGAGGAGAGGCAGCAGCATACGAGACACCTCCTTTCGCGTGGTGCTCATTCTTTATTTACCCAATTTACCCACCACTGGCCGGGCGCGTGCCGGTAGTATGTAGATGTTGTGAATTCCTGGCACGCGTCTCATAAGAATGGGCCGGGACTGAGGGGAGAGCGACGGATCACCTCCGGTTTCTTCTCCGGCCTGAGCCCCTTCCGGGGTTCCTGTTCTGGAGCCTGGCCTGGTAGGTTGTTAGAGAGAGACATGAGAGAAGCGACGAAGGTTTCTATTGCACGCAGAGGGGGGTGTCGAGCTACGGAAGAGTCAAAAGCAACGGAAGCACAGCATGAATGTGCCGCTTCCTGAATCTGGCCTCGCATCGTCCCGCCGTGCGAACGACGATTTCGGCTCCCTTAGAGTAATCCGACATCATCAGGGGTTCGGAGCACGATGAGCCTCCCACAGTCTTCGGGCCTCATCCTCCACGCTTTGGTGAATCCTTCAGATTCATTGGGCCGCTCGTTTTGCTTTAAGTTTGGCAACAGGAGGATGGAAGAGGGGGGAGGCTGGATCACCTGCCCCTGGTAACTCACGCACTAACCGTTAGCGGTGGTCATGCTCGCGCCCATTATCCCAAGAATGATCATGCCGCCAGACGTGATCAGGGGCTTCGTCCCGAAACCGTCGATTGCTCGAGCACCAACTCTCGTATCGCCGGTCGTGTGCCCAGTGTCCATATTGTGGCTGATAGTAACACCGATCCACATATGCATGGTGGTACTCATACCAGTTCGTGAAGTTGATCGAAATGCTGAGGCCTTGCGCTTGAAGGGGGACGCCGTAGAGTGCAAGGCAAGCCACACGGGTTAGGAAAACCGTGCCATGTGCTTTGCAAGCCCCGAGATGGTCACTGCCGTGCCTCCTTTGTGATTGTCAATATGTGTCCAAACCGCTGGTTTTTATACCCTAGAACAGGACCGGCCAAACCAGTCCGGACACTCCCATCCCCTGGGGGCTAGTCCTTCATGGCCATCTTGTTGTTCGTTCGGCAGGGAACGTGCGGGTAACATGGAAAGCCTGGGCCGGGCGATGCAAGAACTACCGACCGCAAGGAGGACCGAAATGGGTGAAGCGACTGAGCCTCGCTTCTTGGGGGTGGAGGGTTGAATATCCCTCATTGCTGATGAGACTGGGGCCGCGATGGTCGCACGAGATATCCTGAGCCACTTCTAGCCAAAGACGTACAGATTCTCAGTACTGATCCAACATGAACGGCCCGACCGGAGGCCATTATCGCTCGGGAAGGATATGGGTGCGCGGAAGCATCGCCAGTGGGAAGGGTTTCAGTTTGCCTCGGCCACTCTCACGTCTCTTGCCAGCGTTGACGATGTCGATTCCCGTTACGATCTTCGCCGTCGCGGCCCTGAGCTTTCCTTTGGCCCTTGCCCAAGCATTGCGACTATCGGCCCCGGCGACCGCAAGCTGGATTGCTGCCATGTACGGGGTTTCGGCAGCGGCGAGCGTCGCCCTAACCCTCCGGTTCCGGCAGCCGCTCCTTGTCGCGTGGAGTATCTCGGGTATGGCGCTGGCCGCGACCTTCATCGGACACGCGACCTACGCAGAGTTGTGTGGATCCACGTTAGCCGCCGGCGTCATGATTGCGCTCGTTGGGGCGCTCGGCCTGACCGAGCGGGTATCTCACTGGTCCCGCCGCCCATCGTCATGGCCATGGTCGCGGGCGCAATCCTCCCCTACGTCGCGGGAATTTTCTCCGCGTTGCCAGGCGCACCAACCATGGTAGGAGGCGCGTTCGCAGCTAACATCTTAGGGCGGCGGTTTCTTCCTGCGAGAGTACCCGCGGTTCTCCTCGCGATCGCGGCTGGCATCCTCGGCGCGGCGGTTACCGGGAAACTCCACATGGCACAGTTTGATTGGGCGCCACCCGTCCTTCAATTCACTGCGCCAGCATTTTCTTGGGTAGTGCTGATCGCGTATGCACCGGTCCTCGCCGTGCTCATGACGGCAAGCAGCAATCTTGCCTCCGTAGTCTACATTCGAAACCAGCGTTATCGACCCCCGACGCGACTGATTGACGTCGCAACAGGCTCGGCCACTGGCATAAGCCACCCCCTAGATATCCGATCAGTCAGTGCCCGAACGGGAACATTGCGGAGCCAATGAGGCCAGAGGGTGTGCCATGCTATGCTTACCCATTTGGGGGGCGGGTAAACGGGGTCAAAGTCGGGAGCTGCTGTGGACGGTGCGGCCGTTCGTGTACGCAGGCCACGATCCGGCAGGCGTTCCGTTCGCGTGTGGGATGGAGGGGGGCTGTTGGTGTCCGCGTTGCTGTGGCGACGGCAATCTTCCTGACCGTCTTCAAGGCCTACAGGTTGGCCGTTCCACCAACGATCGCCGGCATGCTCAAGGCGATCGCTTTCTGCCTGGGGGAGACCGCTCGGGACAGAACCCCATCAAGGGACCGGTGCCGGCGGACGATCACACATCAGGCTGCATCAGTACTCTCGGTCACGCCGGGTTCCTGGTCAGGGTGCATGATCCCGTTCGCCATTTTGGCAGGCGAATTGAGGATCTGGAGAGAAGCGCACGCTCGACCAACGTGACTGAGGCCGGGACGACGGCAACCGGTGGATGTGGACGTTGCGGGATCCATGTGGGGTTCCTGTTTTCCGACTCCCGGGGTGTAGAGTCGTGCTTGAACTCGAAGGTGAGGGCCGTCATCCTGTTCGGCAACTGGGAGCGGCATTGATCAATGCGCCTGTTTACCGTATACGGGGGGGAGTCCCTGAACCTCTCGTGGGGGCAGCATGCGCTATCAAGGTCGCAACGAGGGCGCGGAAGATGAGCGATGAGAAAGGAACGACCGGCAGACCACGACTCCCCGTTCTCCGAAAGCTTGTATTTGTCTGGTTGGTCGGGGTGGTTGCGGGGGGGCTCCTCGCCAACTCTGGGTCCGCGGGCCCTTCCAACCTTGGGCCGTTTCCATCGCCCCGGATCGGAGGCACGGTGAGCGTGTTGGGGGTGTGGGGCGGCGATGAGCTGCGGAGTTTCCTTGCCATGGTCGCCCCTTTTGAGGGACGGACTGGTGTGAAAGTGGAATTCGAAGGTACGCGTGACATCAATGCCGTCCTTACGACACGGGTGAAGGGAGGAAATCCTCCCGATGTCGCCGCGCTGCCCGGCCCTGGGCAGATCTCCGAGTACGCCCGCTCCGGTGTACTGGTCCCGCTCGACGGCGTGATCGATCACGCGGCCTTGTCCCAGGAGTACGCACGGGGGTGGGTCGATTTGACCACCGTGAACCAAAGGCTGTACGGGATCCTCGTCAAGGTCGCGGTGAAGGGGCTGATTTGGTACGATCCGAAGGTATTTCGCGCGAATCGCTATGGGATTCCGCAAACCTGGGACGAGCTGCTTGCCCTTACCGACCGCATCGCAAATCAGAACCGCACGCCCTGGTGTATCGGTTTGGAAAGTGGCGCGGCCTCCGGATGGCCGGCGAGCGATTGGATCGAGATGATCATGCTGCGCACGGCTGGCGCAGACCGCTACGTTAAGTGGTACCGGCACGAAATTGCTTGGACCGACCCGGCGGTGAAGAAGGCCTGGGCCCTCTTCGGAAAGATCGCCGCCAATGCTCGGTACGTTCATGGGGGCATCCAGGGCGAGCTCGCGACGAACTTCGGCGAATCCCCGTTTCCGCTCTTCGCGGATCCGCCGGGCTGTTACCTGCACAACCAAGCGTCGTTCATTCAGGGATTCCTCGCAAAACAGTACCCAAACCTCCGCCCGATGGAGGATGTCAACTTCTTCTCTTTCCCGCCGATCACCCCGCACGTCCCTCCGGCGATCGAAGTGGCCGGTGATGTGTTCGGCGTGTTTCACGACACCCCGCAGGCCAGAGCGTTGATTAAATATCTGATCACCCCGGAGGCTCAAGCTATATGGGTGAGGCGGGGCGGGGCACTGTCGCCCAATCGTCGCGTCGACGCGCGCATCTACCCTGATCCTTTGAGTCGACGGATGGCCGATATCCTCACCACGGCGAAGACGGTCCGCTTCGACGCCTCCGATATCATGCCCAACGAAGTGGCCGATGCCTTTTTGACGGGCACGCTGGAGTACGTGCAGCATTCCGACCGCCTCGACCGGATCCTGACGGAGATCGACCGCGTCGCGGCCGCGACAAGACCGTAGGCCGCAGGCTCCTTAGCCTTTGAGGGCCCCCGAGAGGACCCCGCGGATAAAACTGGGTTGGAAGGCCAAGAAGACCGCGATCGGAATCGTGATCGATAGAACTGTCCCAGCGGTCAGCAGCTGCCAGTCCTGCCCCAAGGAATTGGCGAAGTTGCTCACCATCACCGTCACCGGCGCGACCTCCGATTTTCCCCCGACGAAGATGAGCGCAATCAGGAGATCGTTCCAGACCCAAAGGAACTGGAAGATGATCAGGGAGGCCAGTGCCGGTCGACGCAGCGGCACGATGATCCGGGCAAAGGTATCAACGGGCGCCGCCCCGTCGATTGCCGCGGACTCGATCAGTTCGCGCGGGAGCGCGGCCATGGCGTTGTGGAGGAGATAGGTTGCCAGCGGGAGGCCGTAGGCCGTGTGGACCACCCACGCGGCGGGGAATGTTCCTATCAGCCCGATGCGGGCCAGCATCTCGAAGACGGGGACAAGCGTTAGTTGAAGGGGCACGGCCAGCGTTCCCACGAAGAGCCCCACCAACAATCCCCGGCCGCGCAGCGGCATCCAAGCAAGGGTATAGGCGGCGAAGGCGGCAATAGTGACAGGGATGATCGTGGCCGGCAGGGTGATGACGAGACTGTTGAGGAAGCCGCGCGCCAGATCGTATGTTTCTAGGATATCGGCGTAATTCTGGATCGTGAACCGGAACGGAGGCAGCAGCGCCGTCCACCACCCCATCACCGCCACGAGCTCTGCCGGGCGGAATGAATTGACCAAGATCCCCACGGTGGGGACGAGCCAGATCAGACAAACGGCGATCACCATGATGTGCAGCAAGGGGCGACGGCGGATTGGAGCGGGGTGCCGGCGAAGGCCGGCATCGCACGCCCGGAGGGAGGACGCGCCCCCGTTCACCGAGCCTCCCCGCTGGACCAACGGCGGATGTTCGCGACGATCACGGGGAGCGTAGCCGCAAACAAGATTACAGCAATTGCACTAGCGTGACCGAAATCGCGGAACGTGAACATCTCTTTGTACATACGGTTCGCGATAACATCGGTGTCGTAGTTGCCGTTTGTCATCACGTAGACGATGTCGAATGCCTTGAGCGCAAAGATCACCATCGTGCTGGCGACAACGATGATCGTGGGAATGAGGATCGGGATCGTAATGTGCTGAAACACCTCCCATTCGCTGGCTCCATCGATCCGGGCGGCCTCGCGGAGACCCGCAGAAATGCCTTTGAGCGACGCCGAGAGGATCACCATACAGAACCCGGCCCACACCCAGACCCCGATCGCGATCAGAGCGAGATTATTGAGAGGGGAGACCACCAGCCAGGCGATGGGATGGTAATCCGACACGAGATGGGCCAGTAAGGCATTGAGGATTCCGATTTGTGGATCGCCCGCCGGGCGAAAGGCGTAGACGAACTTCCAGATCACGCTGGCAGCCACGAACGAGATCGCCATCGGCATGAACATGACGATTCTTGCAGTGGACTCGTATCGTACCCGATCGGTGAGGACAGCCATAGCCAACCCGATTCCCACCGTGAGGGACGTAAAGATCACAAGCCACGTGATGTTGTTTCGGATGGCCGATTGCATGGCGGGGTTTGAGGCCGCGAACCGGTAGTTCTGCAGACCCACAAATCGTACCGACTGCGCATCCAAAACGCTCAAATAGAGGGTGCGCGCAATTGGATAGATGAGGAAAACACTGAGGAGCAGAAGGGCAGGAGCCAGCCACAGCCAGGAGCGAATGGACGAGCGTTGCCTTTGCGGCAGCGCCCGCAGGAGAGTCTCGGCCCCGATGACATATCCGACCAAGAGGATGGGAATGCTCGCCGTACCCAGGAGGCAGGTGAGCGCGAGTTGACCCATATTCGTTTCCTCCGAATGCTCAACTCTTGTCCCGATACTCCTTTCCTCATTTTTCCCCTCCCCGAGCGATGCGAATGGCGCACTGCACGGACGGATTTCGTGGCGCAAACTCAGAGCGCAGGCAGAACAATCAGATCAAGGCGGCGGGGCGGCGGTGAAGGGGTCGCCCCAAAACGATGCACTCGTTTCGGAGTTGCTTGACAGCCATCAGCCCCTGGAGTCAGACTTCTTCACCATTCGGGTGCACCCCGGCCAAGGCGCTGTTCAACCCTAATGTCCTCTGAACCCGCGCGCCGACCGTTACCCATAAGGGGCCCCAGGCGCGTTTGAGGGTATCTCCGTCATGGTGGTCACGCAACGCCACCCTCGCGAGGGGATTGCGGGATACGTTTCGTTGGAGGGGGGGAGGGGAATATTCCGAACTGAGGCGGAACGAAAACTCCGCGCGCCTCATGGAATTTGGGGAGAAAGGAGATGATCTGGGATGCTGGCGCTTCTGTTGCTGATCGGCCTGGGTTTGTGGGCTACAGGTCATCTGATCGTTCACTAGCTGCAATAGCTTGCCCCACGGATTTCCCGGAGCCCTCTTCACGGGGCTCCGGGATGTCTTTCTTCGCGCCATCGCCACCCCTTCCTTGGCAGTGGGTTCCGGTCTGCCGGAACGTCGCAATAGCTGTAATCGGCAAGATTGCCGACCCGGAGTTTGGAGTAGGGGCCGCCTCCTTCGGTGTTGGCGAGGGCGTGTGGCCGATCTGGATCTCCGCCCAGAGTGCGGGCGCGAGCTACGGCACGCTACCCTCCGCCTGTTCGAGCTCCTTTGATACGTGCAAAGGCGTCGTCGTTCGTAAAGTCGAGCGGGATGACGAGATCCAATTTCAGCAGCAGGAGCAGCTTCCGCATCGGTGCTCCTTCGTTGATCACCAATCCAAGGCGCTGCTGACGATGACGCAGCTGTTCGGCTAGGTCGAAGAGGGTTTTGATCATGGCGCTGTTGAGGTAAGTGACTCCCGAGAGATCGACAACCAGACCTGAACGGGTCGCGGGGGCGGCCGTTGCTAGCGCTTCCCCCACCTCAGACACGTTCGACGTGTCGATCTCGCCTGAGATACGCACGAAAGAGAGGTCGTCACGCCATTGGACATCAATCGTGGCCAGAGATCTCATGGCCTCTTGCCTCCCTCCGAGCCCGCCGGGGGCGACCCCTGACGGGGATGCCGGGACGATCGCCGGCACCGGGACTTCCTGATGTTTCGAGGAATCCGGATTGTCGATTTCCCCCGCGATCATACGTAACGCCAACCAGGCATGCCCTGGGACCCTGGACGGCTTGCGCCTCTGGGCGGCTTGGCCGTGTGCCGGAAATCGCGATATGCGCTGGACATCCTCGACGCTCGAGGCTTTGATCCATTCTCGTAATTGTCCACAGAGTTTGATCCATTTTCGTAATTGTCCACAGAGAGGGTTATACTTCGGGAGCCCGGATTGTGCCCATCGCTTTCCCCGGCATCATAGGTTCATCTGGAACGAGACGGCTGGGCGGTGCCGATGGACCCGCCGAGTCGATGCGGGTCATGATGTTTCTTACGTCTTGGACGAGCGCTTCGAGTCGCCCCCTGATATCCGCCAGCGCCGGCTGCTGCTGGTCATATGCCGTGGATTTCATCTTCAGCAGCTCCTGCTCCAGCGAATGCAGCAGTTCGTCGCGCTGACGGACCTTTCGATGCAGCACTAGCGCGTCTATCACGCCCGCCAACCACACGAGAACCAGGGCTGCGCCCAACCCTTCCAGGACTTGGAGGCGTGTCACTGCGATCCCAGCCAAACCAGGTATGGCAATCGACGTCTGCGAGTACAGCGTCGAGTCGTTTGCCTGCGCAATGACTGCGCCGGCGATGAGCAGGATTGCCACCACGGCCGTCTGGATCATGGCTTCCCCCTCCTTGCTCACCCAATTGAGGTACGTACAGTATTTTCCCCCACGGAGCTGCGTTTGAATCATCGGTACGGGCCGGGTGCAGGTATCGAACACCGCTGAGGTGCACCCATGGGGAGCTCTATGCGGGGTATGGAAGGGAAGATTCGGAGGTGGCTGCAGGCGTCTCGCAAAGCGGGATGCCGCGGCGAAGAACCAATCAGCGCGCCGTCTCCCAACCGCAGACCGGCTTGGTGACATACAAGTTCTGGGGGTCCACGTGTGGAAAGATGGTACGCCATAGACTGAGCTCAATAAAGTACTGACCGGTTTGCACCACCGAATCGACGGTCTCCTGGCTGTCGAAATCAGAAGGTTTCCTGGGGGGCGGGGGCACCTGGGCGACCTGCTTGGTGTCAACATCCTGACACTCCCAGACCTGGTGGACCCCCGTCCACCGGTCGATGCGGTGAAAGTCCGTTTGTACACCGACCTTTCCATTCCACGAGGGACCGATGGCTGAGAAGTACTGGTATCTATTGACCACCGCGCTCACCAGCAAGGTCGACGCGAGCACGATGAGGGCGATGCTCAGCAAGGCTCGGCTGATGCTCATCGATCCACCATCCCGCGAAAGGTCTTCAAGGGGATCTTACCCATTCTGACGGGAACGGTGGGCGCTGTCGTGTACTTATCGGGGGGGCCGATGCGCAAAACGTTCTGCGGAGGGGGCTACTCGGCGTGCAGTACCCCCCAGGGGAGCGGCAGGGCAGCGATAGGGATGTCGGCCCGCGCGTTGAACTGCGCACCGGTGAGGACTTCGGTCCACGCTCGGTCGGCAAATTGTTCGCCCAGGAGCACGCGGGTCTCTCCCCATCCTCCGAGCCGGTCCAGGGTAGAGAGGAACCGGGGGACGACGATTACGAGGCTTGCCCGGTCGGCGGTCCGCGCAAACGCAATCAGGTGGCGGGCCGCCGGGCCGTCCGCCTCGAGGGGCCAATAACCACCCGTGAACGGATTCGGGTGAGCCTGACGAAATCGCAGCAACCGCGCCACGGTGTACAATTTGGCTCGTTCCTCCCCCGCCTCGATCAGCTCGCGTACGCTGGTCGGGTCCGGAGCGGTGAGGAGCGGCTCAAGTTCGTCAAGCAGCCGACCCCGTCTGACGAAGTCGACCGGCCGCCGGTTGTCCGGATCGACCATCGAGAGATCAAACAATTCGCACCCCTGGTAGAAATCGGGCACTCCCGGGGCGGCCGCCTTCAGAATGAGTTGGCTGAGGCCATTCGCAAACCCATAGTACGCAAGCGTCCCCGTCAATGGCGCGATTATATCGGACAGGCGCGGGTTCTCGAGCACGCCGCGGACGAACCGTCCGAGCGCCGCTTCGTACTCCGCGTCGGGATCGACCCAGCTGGTGCGCAGTTTCGCCTCACGCGCGGCCTTCTGCATATAGGCCACCAGACGGGGCGTCAGGCTGTCCAGTTCGTTCGCGTCCCACACCGCGGCCAGGGTTTGGTAAAAGAGGTATTCATCGGCGCGGGACGGCCCCTGCACTCCTCGGTAGCGGCGGGCAATGCGGGACAAGGCGCTCACCGTGCGATGCCAGAGGTCGGGAACTTCGGCCAGCACGGCGAGCCGCATTCGGGTGTCTTCCCCTCGCTTGTGATCGTGGGTTGCGGTCGCGAGGAGGCTCCGAGGGTAGCGCAGGGCACGGAATCGCGCGTGCGCATGAAACGCCTGAAGGGGCGTCCCCCAGCGGTCGGGTTCGCCCCCGACTTCGTTGAGTGCCGCGAGCCGGACGTAGCGATAGAAGGCGGTGTCCTCGACACCCTTGGCCATCACCGGGGCGGTATATTGCTGGAATCGCCCGACCCACGGCGCGACCATGACCTGCCTGTCCTGACCAATTTTTCCCAGTAGCACCTGGGCGATAAAGGTGTACACTGTCGGTTCACGGCCCGGGTTGCGCCGTTGAGCTTCGCGCACCGCTTCACCCACCGCTCGCTCGGCTTCTTCCGGGCCATCCGGAAGGTAGGTGCGGTAGCGAGGAAACGACGCGATCACATCGACCAGAGCGATGCGGAGGGCTTCGAAGGTGAAGTCGCGCGTGTGATAATCCGCTTCAGAAATCCGATCCAAGTCGTAGGCGAGTCGGAATAGCTCGCCCGCGAGCGTTGTCTCCATTACCAGGCGTTTGCATCGGTACACCTCGACCCAGTAGGGAACCACGCTGCCGTGCATGAACCGTCGGTAGATGCGATCCATGGCATGCTCGCCGTCCGGCCAGAGCAGCACACCGAGGACGTCGTTCAGGAATTCGTATCCGGTCGTCCCTTCGACCGGCCATTGTGGTGGCAGGGTTTCTCCCCGCGTCAGAATTTTCTCCACCCATACATGCCGGGCCCCCAGGTCCTTCAGTCGCTGGAGGTAGGCGGAGGGGGACAGGAGCCCGTCAATGTGATCGACCCGGACGCCGTCGGCCTCTTGATCCGCCACCGAGGTGCCGAGGAGGAGGTGGACTTCCCGAAACACTTCCGGATCCTCAACGCGGAGGGCAACGAGATCGTTGTTATCGAAGAAGCGCCGGTAGTTGACTTCCTGCGATGCGGTTTTCCAAAAGGAGAGCCTCCAGAACTGCTGGTCGAAGATCGCGTGCAACCGGTCCCGTGCGATACCGGGAAGGACGTCTTTGATGCCGAGCGGTTCGACAACCGACGCGAGTCGACGCCTGAGCCCCTCGGCGTTCCCTCGATCGTTGGGGGCGAGCGTGCTGTACGCGTCGCATAACCCCCTGAGATCATCCGCGGGACCTCCTGTTTCCTCGATATGCGCAAGCAGGACCTGGAGGACCTGCGTATAGGTCTGTGGCGCAAGGGGAAATCGTTGCGCGTAATACGCGGCGTAAAAATGACCGTCCTCGTAGACGAGGGTGATTTCCCCACGGTCCAGGGCGTCGCCATAGGCGTTGCCCAAGAACGGAAGCAGGATCTTCTGCTTTAACTCCGGTTTGAGCGGATCCCAGTCGATGTCGAAGTAGCGTGCGTACGGAGAGTACGGCCCAAACATTAGGACATCTTGCCAATGCGCGTTCTGCGGCCCCACGACCTCGTGATTGGGGGCGAAGTCCAAGATCAAGGTCAGCCCCACCGTCCGAACCGAAGTGAGGAGGCGCGCAAACCCCTCTGCCCCCCCAAGTTCCGCCCGCACTTGGTTGTGGTCGGTCACGTCGTACCCGTGAGTGCTGCCCGGACGCGCCTCCACTAGGGGCGACAGGTACAGGTGACTGATGCCGAGGCGCTTGAAATAAGGGAGCAGCACTCGAAGCTCATCGAATCCGAACCCCGGTCTGAGCTGTAGCCGATACGTCGCGTTCATCGCTCGGGGACGGTGGCGACGACGGCCGCGGCTACTGGGAAGACGATCGCGCCTCCCTGAACGTTGGCGGGGATGGGTTGAGATGCGTACCGTGGGTCTTCGGTCTGGATCAGAAGGGTGAGATTGCTCGGTGTGGGAAGCACGACCCCTCCTCGAAGGGCGACCAGAAGTACATGATGCCCACGCCGGATGACCAAACCTCCTTCGACCGGCGACTCAACGCTCACCGCGCCGTGCACTTGACGCCGGAGACGGAGGAGGTCCCGATGCAAACGTAGGATCCCGGTGTGGGGCGCGCGCTCGGGCTCGTCCCACTCCAACTTGCTCCGCCTAAACGTCGTCGGATCCTGAGGGTCCAGGACGTTCTCGTGGAATCCGACAAACCGGCTGAACTCCTTCTTCCGGCCCTCGGTTACCAGCCGACCGAGTTCTTGGCTGTGGTCCGTAAAGTAGCAGAACGGCGTTGCGGCCGCCCACTCTTGTCCCATGAACAGGAGCGGCAGCTGCGGGGCGAACAACAGGAGCGCGCTGGCCGCACGGAACTGCGGGAGGGAGGCGGCCGCGGTGAGCCGTTCGCTCCGGGGACGGTTGCCAATCTGGTCATGATTCTGGATGAAATTCACGAACCGGGTGGACGGAATGCGATGCGGGTCGGTGCCCCGGGGCTCCCGGAAGTAGTCGGCATACTGGCCGGTGAACAGCCAGCCACGCCGCAAGACGGTCGCGAGATCCGTGGTGGAGTCTGTGAAGTCTGCGAAATAGCCGTCGGCGTCCCCGGTCAGCACGCGGCGGACCTGGTGATGATAGTCGTCGTTCCAGACGGCATCGAGTCCGTACCCTCCTGCTTCGATCGGCTGCACGACCATACTCAGGTTGCGGTGGTCTTCCGCGATGAGGCGCCGCCTTGGGCCGGGGAGTTTACGCACCGCCTCGGCAAGCTCCCGTAGGAAATGGAGTGGGCTGTCGTCGACGATCGCGTGGACGGCGTCCAGCCGCAATCCATCGAGGTGGTACTCGGTCAGCCAGTGAAGGGCATTCTCAATGAAGAAGGCGCGAACCGTTTGCGCCATCTCGCCGTCGAAGTTGATCGCTGGCCCCCATGGGGTCCGGTGCGTGCTCGAGAAGAACGCGGGACTGAGGGCCGGCGCATACGCGCCATCGGGGCCGAAGTGGTTGTACACGACGTCGAGAAAGACCGCGATGCCGCATCGGTGCGACTCGTCGACGAAGGTCCGGAGATCGTCCGGGGTGCCGTAGGCGTGCGCGGGTGCGAAGAGCGCGGCGCCGTCGTATCCCCAGTTCCACCGACCTGGAAAGTCCGCGACCGGCATGAGCTCGATGGCAGTCACCCCGAGGTCGCGCAGGTGGGAGAGGCGGCTCCCGACACTGGCGAAGGTCCCCTCCGGCGTGAACGTCCCCACATGGAGTTCATAGAAAACAAGATCCTCCAGCGCGCATCCGTTCCAGTCCTCATCGTGCCAGACGAACCTGCTCGGGTCGACGACCATTGAGGGTCCGTGAACGCCCTGCGGTTGGAAGCGCGAAGCAGGATCCGGATAGACGTTCCCCCCGTCCACTCGGTAGCGATACAGGGTTCCCGATCCGAACCCCGAGACCGAAACCTCGTGGCACCCGTTGCCCACGGTGCCCATCGGGTAGGTGGGCCCTGCGGGTTCCAGCACCACCTCGAGGTGACGCGCTGCGGGCGCCCACACCCGGAAGACCACTCCTCCTGGGTGCGGCACAGCGCCGAAAAACGCCTTCGCCGGTGCCGGTGAACGCCCCGTGATGGGCCTCTGCCGCTTCATGTCTGCCTCTCCGTCATCTTCGAGGGACATCGAGGGGGGCCCTGTGGGGCGAGTGTTCCTGACGTGCATGCCCGAAAGACTACAAGGACGATTGGGATGTGTGCGGGGGATCGCATCGGCGGCCCGGAGGTCGCAAAGCAGGATGACGGGTGGGAGCCCGCGTCAGCCCCGCTGTCGACGGTGTGGCCCGCGGAATCTCGATGTGGAGGGAGGATTCACTCACCAAGCCGGTGGGACCGCGCCACCCGCCGAAGGGGATGGCGCGACGGGTGCCAGCCCCGGCGCGCTCGCCCCCATGGGGTCTCCCGGCCCGACCGGCGCGTGCGGGTGCCCCGGGTGATTTTCACGAATTCGGTCGAGGATCGGTGGATTTGGGGAACAATTGATCTGAGAGACATTCTCCGCCGCGAGCTTTGGTGGAGGACGCCGTCAGTCCGGGCGGATCCCCTGCTTTCCAGGAGGTCGTATGCGCTGGGTCGCGGTTGTGTGTGCACTCGTATTGATACCATTCTTTGCGCTGGCCTCTCACGGCCGCGCCGCGGCGCCGGGCGTGGAGACCTCCGGAATGGCCTTCGGGGTGGACATCGACTCCGCCCCCGGGGCGGTCAGCCCGGAGCCCGCCGGCGCCGGTTGGGTGCGTGTCATCGCCGATTGGAGCTCGCTGGAACCCGTCCGCGGGACGTATGCGTGGGGCAGCCTCGACTCGGCGGTCAAGCGGGTGGACGCTCACGATCGCCTTGTGGTCGTCATCGTGAATACCCCGAAGTGGGCCGCGCTGACCCCGCAGGCGGAGGAGCAGGTATGGCGGCACCAACCGCCGGAGTTGAAGGGCTGGCAGGCGTTTGTCGCTGCGGCGGCATCCCGCTACCGCGGTCGCGTGGCGGCGTGGCAACCGGAGCCCGTCCTGGATTTTTCCGTTTTTCGCGGGACGACCGTGGATTATCTCGGCATGCTCCATGCCGCGCGCCTGGCGGTCCGTCGGGCGGACCCACGCGCCCTGATCGTCGCGGCGTCCCCCCCAGGGTTGGATCTCGCCTACACGAAGCAACTTCATGACCGGGCCGGTGATGACTTCGATGCCCTGGTGGTGTGGCCCAAAGGGCGTACCCCTGAGGATGTGCTCGAGGCTTTGGGGACGATGCACGATCGTATCCTGACTGATCCGCGCCACCAAGTATGGGTGGGGGGAGTCGGGGTCGACGCAGGTCCGGACGCGACAGTGGGCGACCGGATGATCGAGATAGCCGCCGTCGATATCGCGGGAGGGGCGGTGAGGCAATTCTGGTCGGGCCGCCAATTGTTATCGAAATGGGCGGTCGTCCGCGAGACGATCAACCGGATGCTGACAGGCGCGCGGTTCGTAGGCTGGCTCCCCCGCGGTCCCGGGATCTATGCGCTAGTTATGACCGACGGGCGGACACCGACGGCGGTGGTGTGGTCCGCGGGCGGGGCTCAAAATATCGCGATGGCGTCCGCGGGCGGACTGAAGGTGGTTGGTGCGACTGGCCCGGCGCCGACCCCGGCTCCCGGCGACACTTCGACGGTTCAAGCCGGTCCGGAGCCGGTGTTCGTTCAGGGGCTCGCCCCTTCCGTTGTTGCGGAAGCGGCGCAAACAGCCCTGCAGGGGCCCCCACAAATCCTCCGCGATGCCGCTCACGATTTTACGCGAGCCGACAGCGTGTCGGTCATCCTGGGGGCCGCGGACGACGAGCGTGGGTTGTATAATCAGCGGCTTCGTACCCTCCCCTCAGGCGCCATCGTCCCCGTCACCGTCGATGGGGACTCTGCGGTGAAAACAGACCAGTCGACAGATGCGGTGTATGTGTATCTTGACGTGGACCATTCGTTCGCCTATTTTGTCGACGGTCGTGAGGACCTGCTCATTACCGTGGAGGTCCATCGGGGGAAAGCCGCCCGTCAAATCGGATTCAATATCCTGTACGACTCTATGAGTGGGTACCGCTTTACGCCGTGGCAGTGGATCGAACCCGGGACGGGGTGGGCGACCTACACGGTCAAGTTGACCGACGCAAACTTCAGTAGCACTTGGGGATGGGACTTCGCGATCAACGGGGCGGGGGACAAAACGGATGCCCTGGTGGTGCGGTCGGTGACCGTTCGGAAGATGCCCCGGACCAAGTAATCAGATCCAATCTCGCGTCATCATCACGCGTGGCCCGGAACACCGGTGCCGCCTAGCGGAGATTTTCGCGCGCCCTTTCCCGTCCTGGTCGCTTAGCGGACCGTGGCGTTTGCGCTCGGTGTTTGATCTCTTCCGCAGTGGGAAAAACCGTAACGCAAGGCGAGGGAGGCGATCACCGATGTTCTTCCTGTTGTTGGGCATTCTTGAATTGGCGGTTACAGGACCAATCTTGGAATTGATAATGGCCGACACCTCACCACCCACGCCAAGCTCGCGGGTGCAGCGCACGTGAGGCGGTGGATATTGAAAGGAGGATGATGATGGTGCGGAAATGTGTTGCGATGTGTATAACCCTTGTGGTGTTCTCCATGCTTGCCGGAGGAGTGGCGCTTGCGCAAACGACTCAGCCGCAGCCGTCGGTGCAAACCCCGGCTACGAGCACGGTGGGGCAGTTGCCCAAGGTCACGGACCTTCAGGCGTTCAGCGCGGGAGCGGATTATATGTCTCTTCCCGGCTATCTCCGGTACGTGGCCCATCAGCAGACCGATCAATGGCTCACGTACGGTGAGGCTGCGCGTATCGTTCAACAGCAGCGTGGCCTGTAATCCGACGATGACCTCGCCTTGTTGCCCCTAGAGCTATCCCGGTCGCCCGAGGGGGTCCTCGGGCGACCGGAAGCCTCGTAGCGAATCCCCCTTTTTGATTCCGATTGCGCCTGCTTGAATAAGCGTGGTGTGCCAAACTGGAAAGGAGATGCCGATGGGGATTCCATAGGGCGCCACGATTCGGTGTGCCGGATGTTTAGGACACGCGGATGGGGAGAAATTGCCCTTCGATCCAGCCGCGTGGTGGAGCATCCGGATCGCTTTCGCGACGTTGCCGCGCTGCGGTTTTTCCGATGTCACTGACGGTTGGGGGCACTGTTTTCGATCCAGGATGGCGTATCGCCGCGTGCTGGTGTGTGGGGAGCCAACCGAGTTTCGCGGTAGCGCGATTTCAAGACGCTAGATCTGCGGTCGTCAGTTGGACCTCCGGCCGAGTACGGAACCTAATCCCTTCCTGCCCATAACACTTGTGCAACTGTTTGATGAACTCGTGTTTGACCAGAGATTGATCCCCAATTTCCCGCGCACGAAGGATTACGCTGAAGTTGACGCCGGTTTCCCCAAAGGTGTGATAGCGTAGCAATGGCTCGACTTCCGAGATTGCCCCGTGCGTCTCCTTCAACACCTTGTGAGCCACTTCTAGGGTTACCCGCTCCACCTCTTTGAGGTCGCTTTCGTAGCTGACGCTCACCGGAATCGTCACCACTACTTCCCGGTCCGGTTGGTAGTAGTTGGTGACGTTCGCTACGGCCAGCTTGGCGTTGGGGACGATGATTATGTTGTTGGGTCCCTCCCGAATCTTGGTGCTCCGCCAAGTGATATCCGCCACATAACCCTCCTCGCCGGTGTTTAGCTTGATGTATTCGCCGGGTTTGATCTGCCGTGACGCGATGATATAGAGGCCTGAAAAGAGATCTGACAGAGTTTCCTGAAGCGCAAGCGCGACGGCAAGCCCGCCCACGCCGAGGGCGGTGAGGACGGGCGTGATGGCGATTCCGAGCGATTGGAGAATGATGAGACTCCCGATGATAAAGACCAGGAGCTTCGTGAGGTTCGTGACGATGGAGGGTGACGGTAGGGCGGAGCCCCCCCGTCGACGGTAAAGGGTCCCGCTGTATAGATTTGCGAATCCTCCGGCGATCCGAGCGAGCACAACGGTGACCGATGGGATGATTACCACCAGGAGCAGCTTATAGAAAAAATTGAGAATAGCAAGGTGCAGAGGGACGATCAGCAGGGCAAGGTAGATCCCTAAAGCCACAAACCAAATGAGGGTAACCCCGCGCAGCGAGGTAATGAGGAGATCCTCACCGGCCCACTGGCGAGCGGTCGCGTACCGCTCCAGCCGTGGAAGGATAAAGCGTTCCGACACGAGGCCGGCCATCACTCCTGAAGCGACAAACCCGAGGGGTACGATCCAGTTCGTGAGAGGGTGCAATTCGCTCCTCCGAGCAACTCCCAACCGGGTGAGCTCAACCGAAGAAAGACACCTACCAGAATTATACCAGCTTCCCCGTCAGGCAAAACTAGGCGCCGAGGGCGTGTTGTCCGGTCGGCCCCCATTCGCCCCGCGTGCAGTTGGTTGGCGCGGTACGATGGTTGGCCCCCGGCGCATCGCCCGAAACCCGTTTTGGCTGAACCCGAAGGATCCCTGGCGTAGGCTACCCTCTGGGGGAAATCGCCGCAAGCAGGGTAAGAATGTTTTAGGGGGGGCGCGATCCTATAACTCGGGAGGTGTTCTCGCGTGAGGCTAAACCTTCTCGCCCTAACCCTGACGGCCGCGATTGCCCTATGGCCAGCAATCTCAGACGCTCAGCAGACCTCGCCGTACCAGGATCCCGGACAGCACCCGTCAGTACAAGAGCAGGTGCCTGCACAACAATCGGCTCCCCAGCAGATACCCGGAACGCCCGGGTCTCCGACACCACAGCCGTCCCCGGAACAAACGCCCATGACGCCGACCTCCCCGGCCCAGCAGCCGTCTCCGGAACAGACGCCCATGACGCCGACTTCCCCGGCCCAGCAGCCGTCTCCGGAACAGACGCCCATGACGCCGACTTCCCCGGCCCAGCAGCCGTCTCCGGAACAGACGCCGATGACACCGACCTCTCCGGCACAGCAGTTCTCTCCAGAGCAGACGCCTGCGGCCCAGGCCCCCGCGGGGCCTACCATGACCGTGGAGGGAGCCGTGACCAGTGTGAAGACATCTCCATGTGGGGAGGTTTCCGATCAGACGACGGGAGCGATCTCCGGAACCGCCGCGGGTTGTGTGGGGGTCATCGAGATCGCACCCGGCGTGTCGTGGGCGGGCGCGGTGAGAGCGCAGATGCGTGACACCGACGCGATGCCGATTACCGGGGTTCCGATCAGAGTGCTCGTCGCCCAGCATAGCCCACTGCAGTCACAGAATTCCACGACTTCGCTGATGGATCTGAAGCCGGGGGCTATTGTCAGAATCGACTATCAGGTGGTCAACGATGTGCCCATCGCCACCGACGTGAATGTGATGGCGATGAATCGGTAGCCGACCCTCAGCACAGGGCCACCAGCGGGGCGGGATTCTCGCGCCCCCCCGGCCCCGCTGGTGGCCCTCTCCAGTCCCGTCATGTATCTTTCCCGCGCCATGCCATTACGGGCGGCGCGTTGTTGCCGGAGTGCCGCCTGCCCGGCTAAGAATCTGGCGCGGCCTTGGGCTCTTCGCCAAGCGACAAAATGAGCCGCACGATCGTCCCACGTTCCGTTGAATCGACGTCGACACAGTCGACCAAGGCGCGCATAAGGGTTAGGCCGTGTCCGCGGCCCTCATCCCGGGGAGGCCTCCAGTGGCCGTAATCGCGGATTTCGACCGCCAGATTCTCACCATCGCGGTGGGCTCTGGCCTGGATCAGTCCGGGGCCGGCCTCGTAGGCATGCTCAATCGCGTTGTTCATTGCTTCCCCAACGGCCACTTCAAGCCCAGCGGACTGCTCGGGACTGAGTCGGAGTCCGCTGGCAAGACCCCTCACCGCCCGCCGAATGTCTCGCGCAGACGCGGGGATCGCTCGTACCGTAAGGTCGAACAACGCGGTAGAAGCGGGAGCCACCGAAACGGTCAGAATCGCCACGTCGTCATGCGAGCGGCCGTGTGGGATTAAGCGTTCGAAAAGCGCCCTGGCGGGGTTCTCAGACGGAGTCTCCAGTTCGGCGCGAACGGCCGCTGCGAGCGCCGCCTGCCCCTCCTCGATGTTATGCGTCGATTCGATGAGACCATCTGTGTACAGCACCAGCAAGGAGCCCGGGGGGATCGAGATCACCCCCACCGGTGGAACATTCGGGTCCGGCACGCCCAGCGGCAGGCCGCCCAGCTCGAGTGTCGTCACTTCTCCGTCCGGCGCCGCCAGCACCGACGGAGGATGCCCGCGGCTTGAATAGGCGAAGATGAGCGAGGCGGGGTCCAGGATGCCGAACACAGCGGTGGCCATGCCTTCGATCTCGTAGGTGAGTCGAAGCACGCTGCTGGCCTGTTGGAGGACCTTGAAAGGGCTGTAGCCCTCCAACGCCGCTGCCCGGATGGATTGGCGCACCTGCCCCATGACCGTTGCCGCGGTGAGGCCGTGGCCGACCACATCTCCCACCGACAAGGCCACGCGGCCGTCGGGCAGCCGGAACACGTCGTACCAATCGCCTCCCACCGATGCTTCCGTGGTTGTCGGGGTATAGGCAGCGGCGATTCGGATCCCCGGTAGTTCTGGGATTCCGGCCGGGAGGAACGCGCGCTGGAGGGTCTCCGCGACGTGGTGGTCGCGTTCATGCAACCTCGCTCGCTCAAGGGCTTGGGCGCATTGCCTGGCGAGCGTCTGGATGAACGCCCGTTCGTCTTGGAGGAATGGCCTCGGTTCCGGAAAGAGGAACGACAAGACACCGAGGACATTTCGCCCCGCGACGAGGGGGAGAATGGCTCGCGCGCCATGGTCAGGCAAAATCGCCCACGGTCCGCTGATGGTTGAATAGCGGGTCGCTAATGCATCGCGGGATTCCAGAAAGACCGGCTCCCGCGTCCGTATCGCCTCGACCGCTGAGACTCGGGTCGATACCCCGGTTCGCTGCCAACGTTCCACGAATTCATCGGGATAACCGATGGCGCGGACCAACTCCAGGGTCCTACCATCGTCGGTCAGCAGGGACATCGCACCGGCTTGCGCACCTAAAGCCGCGACTCCTTGATCCACGATCACCTCCGCGACCTGCGCTGGTGTTAGTGCTTCAGCGAGGGCTGCGGTGACCGCTTGCAACCGGGCGGTTCGGTCGGCGGCAATCTCGGCTCGATGGTGTGCAATCTTCTCCGTTTCGTACAGCCGCGCTCGGTCAAACGCCTGGGCGCACTGCCGTGCGATCGCCAGGATCAAATCCCGGTCGGCTCCCTCGAAGGTGCGAGCTTCGGCAAAGTTGAGCACAAGAACCCCAATCGTCCGTCTGTGGGCGATGAGAGGGATAGCCGCTCGAGCTGCGCCCGGTGGAAAACGCTCGACCGCAGAGAATTGAGGATACCGGCGCCGCCAGGCCTCTTCTGATTCCAGGAACACAGGTTCCATGGTCCGCGCAGCATCGGTTGCCCAAGCCGGGATCACGCCTGGGTGGTGCCGCCATAGGCCGAGGATCCTTTCGGGGTGTCCCATCGCCCGAACGACCTCGATCGAATCTCCGCTCCCGGTGACTTGGTAGAATGTTCCGCCGCGTGCTTCCATCGCCCGAACTCCTTGGTCGACGATGACCTTGGAGATCTGCTTGGGTGTGGCGGCTCGGGAGAGGGCGGATGTCACCGTTTGCAGACGTGCCATGCGGTCGGTGGCACGTTCGGCGGACCGTCGGGCGAGTTCTTCCGCGCCATGCAGTCGTTGACGTTCGGCGATGACGCTGGCTAAGGGGAGTGCCACCAACACAATAATGCCAATGAAAACCTGTAGCAACACCGAGGAGTCGTAGGACGTGGCCCCTACAAATGGCCCGACCCCTAACGCTGTTCCTCGGGTGGCGAAAAGGGCGAGGAGGGCGAGGACCGTCGCCGTTTCGCACTGATGAAACCGGAACGCAGACCAAATAAGAAATGGCACGGTCAGGTATACAAATGGGAACACTCCGCCGAACACCACCCAGATAACCGCTAAGAGCGCCGGCAGGAACAGCGCACGCTCCAGCAGTTCACGGGCGTTCCATCGAGGATAGGGGCGCCTGCTCCAAAGCAGAAAGAGGGGCGTCACGATCAGTGCTCCAGAAGCGTCGCCGAGCCACCAGGTGCGCCAGGCCGGCCACTCGGTCGCCCACCCGGCGTGACCACCGAGGGCGAGGTCGATGACCCCGATCGTTGGGTTGATCACCGTACTGCCAATGGCTGCCAACGCCGCAAACTTGAAGATATCCTGCGGGCGGTCGAAAGTGTCGCGTCCGTTCGCATACCGATGGACAAACCAGCTTCCCAGCGACGCTTCCAGGGTATTCCCGGCCGCAGCACCAAGCGAAGTCCACAGGATCCCATCGGTGGTCAAACGCGCGAGAAGCGCGCCGAGGAATATCCCTGGCCAAACGCCGCGGCCGAAGAGGAGGAATCCGGCCAACGCGACGCCTGTTTCCGACCAAAAGGGGGTGACGCTGGGATGGACAAACGCAAGCTTCAGGTCGAGTTTCGCGGCAATAAAATACACGATGCCCAAGATGGCAAGGATCCCGATCTCGCGACGGGTTCGTGGCCGTGCTACGCGCAGCCCCACCGCTAGGGAGCCTCCTACTCTTCTGATCCCGAGACACTCGGGTCGGCCTTGGAGATGCGGCGACGGATCGGACTCCCGTGGCTTCTTGTCCAGGGTGTCGGGTCCTTCCTTCTGAGGCTCTGGGTTCATTGTCGCCGGCCCAGGATACATGCTTTCTCACGGTGAGCGGTTGGAGATGTGGTGAGGCGGATTTAGTATCAGATGACGAGGCGACCGCAAGTTCTCTTCCCGCGGCGGTGGTCTTTGCCCAGCACGCACTTTCGAGTGAGATGACACACTGCGCCCGGTACATATGAGTTCCAGCAGAACGCAGCAGATCCAGCGTGTTGAAACCCGGGATCATCATTTTGGCGAGCGTACCTGCAATGATCCCGACCAGGGGGGAGGCCCAGGCGGCGTCGGAGTGCCAACATGCGGCCGAGACCCATCGGGGCGGTTGGGGGCTGTACCCCGTTTCGACGGTGAATCGATGTTTGCCATCAACGGGTGTGGGGAAAATTTGGAGCAGACGCGTGGGTGCACCCAGCGCGGGCCCGATCTTCCCGTGGCA
>Ga0070732_10000474_pt1 | contig 25595 bp, 26 predicted proteins | sample Coa_R1_5_FD_66449 | JGI IMG/M metagenome (GOLD analysis project Ga0070732, IMG submission 66449) | Surface soil microbial communities from Centralia Pennsylvania, which are recovering from an underground coalmine fire - Coalmine... | ecosystem: Environmental > Terrestrial > Soil > Unclassified ... | reverse complement strand
TACGGGGCTAAACTATTGAAAGTAAAGGGAGACATGCGCTTATAGAGTCGTCGGGTTGGATGTTGCCTGCCGGACTTTTTTGCAAATACAACTCCCCCCAACCAAGAAGCGTCATAAGTCCCGGAAACTCGCCGGCGCGGTGACCGCAAGGTCAGCCCTGTCGTTAGTGAGCGATTTCCGCAGAACCTTGCTTTACGCCTGGAACCTAAGGAGGAATAGCTGATGGTTCACCGTCCCCAGCTCTCAATTGCACTAACCTCGATTCTTTCCGGCGCCATCCTGATGGCAGTCGTTTTTTTCAGCGCAGCGCCACGACTTCGCGCCGAAGATATGGATCGCTGTCAACGCCGGGTCGAGCGCGCGGAGCATGACCTCCACGAAGCTATCGAGCGCCACGGTCGTCATAGCCGTCAAGCCGATCACGAGCGTCGCGAATTGCACGCGGTGCGAGAGCGCTGCTGGAGCGAGGAGCATCGTTGGTGGGATGAACACGAGCACCGCTGGCGCACCGAGCGCGATTGGGATGAGCACGACCACGATCGCGACTAATGCTTCAGGCGCCCGACGGGGCATGGCGAGAACTGGGCCAGCTACTGCTTCGCCCAGTCTTGCCAGATGAGACCCTTCACCCGTGAAAACTCCGACACGTTCGCTGTCACAAGTGTCAGTTGATGCCGTAGCGCCTGCCCCGCCATAAGAACGTCATACGCTCCGACGGGTTTGCCAGTGGATTCGAGCGCGGCACGCACCGGGCCGGCGACGCGGGCGTCGGCCTCATCGAAAGGAAGAAGCACAAGAATCGGCCCGGCCAGAAAGGTCTCGAGGCGCTTGCGATTGAATTCCTGCCGCGTGCTCTTGGCCACGCCATACCAGAGTTGGAACACTGCAACCGACGACACCAGAACGTGGCTGCTCCCCCTGGCTGCCTTCTGCAGCCGCGCACGAACCGCCGCCGGCTGCCCGTTGATCAGGGCGATGCAGGCGTTCGTGTCCAGCAGGTAGTCCACTAGAAAATCTTTCGCTTTGGGGTGACGGGCTGGCGGCGTCCGCGAGACTGGAACGGCTCGGAATTGAACTGGTCCAATTCCCCAAACCAGCGGGCGGTGTCCGGGATGAGCGGCTCCAGCAAAACTCCCTGGGGCACCCGCCGGATGCGTACCCGGTCTCCCTCGAAACGAAACTGCTTGGGCAGCCGCACCGCCTGGCTGCGGCCATTCTGGAAGAGCTTGGCGATATCGTTCTTGAGCATAAAGCCTCTCGAAAAAGTGTATATCTTACGTATATATCATGCAACAGGACACATGGCATCCCTGCATCGGTCCTCGGCGCCCTTCGACGCTGATCGACCCAGTCCTGTCACAAAATGACGACCTTTCCGATCTTACGTTTCGAAAGCAGAAGGGAAAAAGGGAGGAAGGCGAATGAGCTCAAAGAAGGCACAGGCAAGGAATCGCTTCGAGAGCGATCGGCGAAAGGCCAGGGGTAGCGCGTTGATCTATTTCTGCGTGGTGGGACTGGCTTTGAGTTCCGCGGTCAAGTTCGTGCATCCGGCGCCAGTCGTCGCGTACATGGCCTCGATGGGCTACGAAGGTGGGAAACTTTTTGTGGTCGCGGGCCTGGAACTGTTTTGCGCGGTTATGTTCTGGCTCCGCTCCACGAGGTCGCTTGGGCTGCTGCTCGTGTCGTCGTACTTTGGGGGCGCGATTGCCGCACACCTCGCCTACCATCCGCATATCGTTGGTGGTCCGTTCTTGACCTACATGCTGAGCCATCCCTATACCGGCGCGCTCGAACCCGGCGTGTTCCTGGCTGCCGCCTGGGTGGGGACTTGGTTATGCTATCCCGCGATGTTTGCCGGTCTTGATGCACGCTCGGAGCGCAGAGAAGTTTCACCCTTGGCGCATACGGAAATGGCAATGAACACGAGATGACCGATAGGGATCCGACCGAGAAGCAGGGGATGCAGTCCAAATGAAAGAACAAACATCGCACCAGGGAACATGGCCGGCGCCAGACGCGCAGTCTCGGACGCTTTCAGAGCAAGAGACCGCTGCGATTTTCTACGAGCACAAGGCGCTCCTGTTTTCGATTGCGTATCGCATGCTGGGCAGCGTGGCCGACGCAGAAGATATGCTGCAGGAAACATTCATCCGGTGGCAGCAAGCGTCGCAGGAGCAAATCAACTCGTATCGGGCCTACCTGGTGACGATCATCAGCCGTCTTTGCATCCAGCATCTTCAGTCGGCGCGAATGAAGCGGGAGGAGTACGTGGGCCAGTGGCTTCCAGAGCCTGTATTCACGGGAGATCGCAGCGATCCAGCCGCGACTTCTCAACTCCAGGAATCACTTTCGATGGCATTTCTTCTGCTCCTGGAGAAACTCACGCCTCTGGAGCGAGCTGCATTTCTTTTGCACGAGGTCTTTGACTATGACTACGGCGAGGTAGCCGAAATTCTAGGCAGGCACGAAGCCAATTGCCGGCAGATTCTGCGTCGAGCGCGCCAGCACATCACGGAGGGCCGCCCGCGTTTTGATCCTTCTCCGGAGCAGCACAAGAGATTGTTGGAAAAATTCCTGGCCGCAACCTCCGGCGGCAATCTTGACGGACTCCTCGCGCTTCTTTCGAGTGAGGTCGCGCTCTACTCCGATGGCGGCGGCAAGGCCAATGCCGCGCTGAATCCGATTCACGGGCCCCGTCATGTGGCGCGTTTTCTGATTGGCGCGGTCCGCAAGTCGGTGCCGGCAAACGTGGTTGCGCGGTTGGCGGAGATCAACGGCCAACCCAGCATTGTTTATGTACGGCCGGATGGCAGCGCAGGCTCGGTGCTTACCCTGGATATCGCGGATGGGCGGATCGAAAACATCTACGTCGTGACCAATCCGGAGAAGTTGCGACGGCTTCGGGCTCCAAACTGACCAGCAAACCGCGGCACACAGAGGGCAATCTAACGAACAAGAGATAGCTGTCTTCCGGAGTGTGTGTAAGTAATGTCAAATTCCGGCCCGCTCTCTGCTTAGAAACAGAGAGAGGGCCGGATCGTTCTTGCAGGCTTGTGGCATTGTCAAAAATCGGGCCAGGATAAGCCGTTCTCGATTCGCGGAAGCGAGTCAGCCGCGAACGCAGGTTTCCGGCTGCAGCTTCCTATTTCCCCTTTTTGGCTGCCGCGATCGCTTCGTTCAGTTCGCGTTCCGCGGCCCTGAGATGCTCTTCGGCCTTAGCCCCATGTCCGGCCATGTCATAGTGGTTCGCGGCGCGGGCATGCTCCATCTCCTGGATCGCTTCCTGGACGTGGGTGTGGACTGCCTCTAGATCACGCAAATCTTTGACCTCGGCAATCGCGATTCCCGCGGCAAACGATAGACATACCGACAGAATGGTAACGGCAATACTCTTTTTCATATTCGTCCTTCCTGAATCTGTGGATTAACTTTTTCGACTTGGACGGACCCAGAAGTATTCTGCCCAACCGCAAAACTTGTGTCAAAGGCCCCGATATCAACCCTGACTTCTATCGCCACTGAGAAGATCTGATCGTGTCACGCACCCGGGCACGCCAATGGACTGTCGCGGGATCAATGATTTGATCGGAGCCTCGACGGCCGCGATTTGCGCAGCTCTGTTGATCGATACGGAGCGAGCAGGGCTTGCAGGGAGCGGCGAATCCACGCAGCCAGCGAACCTTTCCGATAGATGGCCCAGTCGAGCATGGCGCCGCCATTGACCTGTTGAACCAGCCGTGCCAGTTCGGCGGTGTCGCAGGGCTTCAGCTCTCCGGCGACGACGGCGTCATCGAGCAGTTTTCTGGTCTCGTCGCGCGTGGTCCGGTATTGCTTCAAAAGGACGGTGTGAAAGTCGGGATCGGTCAAGTCGATCTGCAGGTAAGCCAATGCGTTGGCCATGGACTCGGGAGTGGCGGCAAAGCCGCTGCATTCGGCCAACATCTCGATGAGAGTTCGGATCGGCGAACCGTACTTGACTCGGGCGGCGGCAAACTGTCCGGCAACATCGGCCGTCCAAGCCTTGCAATTGGCCAGCAACAGTTCGCGCTTAGTCCCGAAGCGCTGAATGATGGTGGCGGGAACGACACCGGCTTCTTTGGCCACGTCGGCCAGCGTGAGGTCCACCGGGCTGCGGCGCTGCATGACGCGCGCGGCGGCGGCAAGGATTTCTGCGTCCGAGGTCTGGCGGGGGCGGGGTGACATCTCGTATTGGGGCCGTGTTACGAGGCAGCCCGGAATAAGAATAACTGAATCGTCGTTCAGTTTCCACTTGACATTACTGAATGGTCGTTTATTATTCATCATGACTTGGGCGGAATTTGCGGCCGGAACATGCCATCGACTTCTGCCCCGCCGGCCAAGGCCCCTTCGGAGAAAGAATGAGTCCAGAAGAATTCCGGGCATCGGTTGCGGAAGACGCTCCTCGCACCGGGGTGTCAGTCCCTCTTGCGGCGTTGTGGTGGGACGCAAAAGGGGATTGGGCCCGCGCTCACGCACTGGTTGACGAACTAGAAACGGTTGAGGGCATGGCTGTCCACGCCTACTTGCACCGCAAAGAAGGGTCGACCTCAAACGCTGAATACTGGTACGAGCGCGCCGGGCGCAAGTTTCATCGGCCGACGCTCGATGCTGAGTGGGCGGCTCTGATCCAGGGCTTGCTGTCCGGCGCGGAAAATCTTGAGCAACGCCGTAACTTCTACGTGGAGGTGAGCGGATGGCCGGATCTCCGAAGAAAGTGCTGAAAGCGCTGTCGCGGCAAGAATTGCAAGGCAAGATCGCGCTGGTGGCTGGAGCGACGCGCGGGGCGGGCCGTGGAATTGCCATCGCGCTGGGCGAAGCCGGCGCGACGGTTTACTGCACCGGCCGCAGCTCAAGAAAAGAAGCGCACACAAGTTCCGTAAAGCCAGGGCGTCCTGAAACGATCGAAGAAACGGCGGAAATGGTTACGGCCGCTGGGGGCCACGGCATTGCAGTCAAGGTGGATCACACCGAGCTCTCGGAGGTGAAGAAGCTGGTCGCCGGCATCAAACGGCGGCACCACGGACTGGACATTCTCGTCAATGACGTATGGGGTGGCGACGAGCTTACCGAATTCGGCAAGACCTTTTGGACGGTCAACCTGGAGAACGGCCTGCACATGTTGAAGCAGGCCATCCATTCGCACATCATCACTTCCCACTACGCGGTGCCGCTGATGCTCGGTCGCGGCCGGGGAATTATTTTCGAGATTACCGACGGAGATGCCTTTTATTACCGCGGAAATCTTTTTTATGACCTGGTGAAAATCTCGGTGATACGCCTGGCGTTCGCCATGGCCCGCGAGCTGCGCAAACGGGATGTCGTTTCGGTGGCGCTGACTCCAGGTTTTCTGCGCTCGGAGAGGGTGCTCGAACATTTTCGAGTGAGCGAGGCTAATTGGAAAGAAGTCGGCAAGAGGAAGGGGCAAAACAGCGCAGGGCAAAACGACGCTCCCGCCGACTTCATGGCCTCAGAATCGCCGAGGTACGTGGGCCGCGCAGTGGTCGCGCTGGCGACTGATCCGAAGGCGAAAGAAAAGACCGGACGCGTCTTCAGCTCGTGGGGGCTGGCCCGGGAGTACGGATTTACCGACATCGACGGCACCCGTCCAGACTGGGGCCGCTACGCCACTAAGACCTACGGAAAGTACAAAATCTGCGATGAACGATTTTATTCCTACTGGGTTCCTGGCTTGGTAGAACTGATTTTTCCGGATTGGTTTTGATGGGGAAGGAAGCCGAAAGAATCCCGATTTCGTTTTTGTGAAACTTGTTGCATACGTCTCCCGACAAACCTCTCCACTATTGCCTCAATTAGCTGAAGAATCGGACTGTTGCCGGCCTCTCGTATGCTCGCATTCTGGCATCTGAATTGCTCGATTCACAATTAAGTCTATTAGTTCGATCGACTTTATGGAATAATTACCCGCTATGAAGATCTCTCAAAAAGGACTCTACGCACTACAGGCCATGATGATGCTGGCTCGGCACCATCAACAGGGCGCGATCAGAATTCGAGATATTGCCTATGAGGAGGACCTCCCCGAGAAATTTCTCGAGCTCATTCTGCTGGAACTGAAGAACGCCCGCATCGTCGAGAGTGTACGCGGCGCCAAGGGCGGCTACCAGTTGCGCCGGTCTCCGGAGGATATCCACCTCAGCGAAGTCATTCGCCTAATCGACGGTCCCTTGGCTCCTTTCGCCGATGCCGAGCAATTGCGCACCCTCATTGACCGCGATCTTCCACATCGGGCGTTGTACCAGGTCTTTCTCGACGTGCGGGATGCAGCGGCTCGCATTTTAGAAAACACGACGCTGGCAGACCTGATTTCGGATCCGGGTCCCCGTGTGTCGAAGGGCTCCAGGAAACACCGCAATCAAAAGAAGAAAGAACCGGGCAGCGTTCTACCGATGGTTGTCGGAGGCAAGCGTGAGTAGGAACTTTTCCATTGGAATCGTGCTGTGCCTGGCGGTCGTGTCAGCCTGGGCGCAGGGCGGCGCCAAAACGGTTCGAGTCGGAGCGTATCCAAATATTACGCACGCGCAGGCCATGGTGGGAAAAGCGAATGGGTTTTTTGCCACAGCGCTCGGTCCGGATGTGAACATCGAGTGGAAGACGTTCAATGCCGGTCCCGCCGCGATTGAAGCCTTGTTCGCGGGCGCTATTGACATGACTTACATCGGACCGAATCCCGCCATTCAAGGCTATGTCCGTTCCAACGGAGAAGCGCTGCGAATTGTTGCGGGCGCTACCAGCGGGGGAGCGGCCTTGGTGGTCCGCAACGATTCCGGCATTCAGACACCGCAGGACTTTCATGGCAAGAAAGTGGCCTCACCCCAGCAGGGCAACACTCAAGATGTCGCGCTCCGCGCCTGGCTGCTGGCGCATGGTATGAAGTCGGTCGACAAAGGCGGAGATGTGCAAGTCCTTCCGATCGCGAACCCCGATCAGCTGACCTTGTTTGAAAAGGGAGAACTGGATGCGGCTTGGGCGCCCGAACCTTGGGCTACGCGGCTGATTCACGAAGGAAACGGTCGCCTGTTCCTGGATGAACGGGATTTGTGGCCCAACGGCCAGTTCATTACCTGTCACCTGATCGTAAGCGCGAAATTCCTGCACGACAATCCGCAACTGGTAAAGAAGTGGTTAGGCGCGCACGTCGAGCTGACCGAATGGATCAATGCTCATTTGCCGGATGCAAAGAAGATCCTCAACCAGCAGATTCGGCGAGAGACAGGCAAATCCCTTCCTGCGGCGGAACTCGACGAAGCATTTTCCCGCCTGCAGGTCACTTACGATCCTTTGCGGGCTTCGTTATTCACCGCCGCAAAATCAGCCTTTGACGCCGGTTTTCTGGGGCGCCGGATGCCCGATCTTTCCCGGCTCTACGATCTGACGCTGCTGAATCAGGTTCTGCTGGAACAACACAAGAGGCCGGTACAATGAGCTCGAACCCGCAAGGCGCTCCAACAAGGATTTCCTCCCCGGTCGACTATCGTCGTCCTGTTCGCAACGACCGTGACCAGCCGAAAGCGGGCACTGCGCTATTGGCTCGTCCGGCTCGACTAGTTGCCTGCGAAGCGCCGAAAGTTACGCTCAGCGAAATTTGCCTCAGTTATCAGACCCAAAAAGACGAGCGGCTGCTCGCGCTCGACCACATCAACCTCGAAGTCAAAGCCGGTGAGTTTCTCTGCATCGTGGGACCGTCTGGCTGCGGCAAATCGACGCTCCTGCATTTGATTGCTGGCCTGCAGCCGCAGACCTCGGGTCGCGTGCTTCTGGACGGGCGCCCCATTCAGGGCCCAGGGACAGACCGCATCTTGATCTTCCAGGAACTTGGACTTTTTCCTTGGCTCACTGTCGGCAAGAACGTCGAATTCGGAATGAGGATGAAGGGCATTAGCAAAGCGGAGAGAGAAGGGAAGAGCGACTACTACCTCCGCCTGGTTCATCTGGCGCAGTTCAAGGACAGCTACATCCATCAACTTTCGGGCGGAATGCGGCAACGTGTGGCTTTGGCGCGCGCGCTGGCCACCGAGCCCGACGTGCTGCTGATGGACGAGCCCTTCGCCGCACTTGACGCTCAGACTCGCGACTTGCTGCACGACGAACTGGAGCGCATCTGGTCCGAAACCGGACGGACTGTGATTTTTGTGACGCACAACGTCCGCGAGGCGGTACGGCTGGGCGATCGCGTTGCCCTCCTCAGCTTCCGGCCCGGCCGCGTCAAATCGGAGTTTCCCATTGATCTGCCTCGCCCGCGACATCTCGAAGACTGGGAGGTTGCCCGCACAGCGCGTGAGATCCTCAACGAACTGAAGGAAGAGATCAACCGTTCATTGGAAGTGGAATATCGCGAGGGGATCAAACCCCGCATCGCTCCGGAAGGAGAACTATGAAACGCACCTTCCGCTACCTCGTCTTTTACGGTGCGCTCATGAGCCTGTGGATACTTCTGGCCAAGCTCAAGCTGTGGCCTCCCTATTTGTTTCCGACGCCGTGGAGCGTGGCCGAGCAAATGTACAGCGGCTTTCAGGATCACAGTTACTGGATCGCTATCGCTGTCAGCATGAAGCGCGTGGTGATCGGTTATGGAATTTCCGTGTTGCTCGGCCTGATCCTCGGCCTGGGCGTGGCCAGCAACAAATTCCTCGAAGAGACGATTGGCGGCTTGCTGGTCAGCCTGCAAAGCCTGCCTAGTATTTGTTGGCTTCCAATCGCCGTGCTCTGGTTCGGATTGACCGAGAAAGCGATTCTCTTTGTTGTCGTCATGGGCTCGCTGCTCTCGGTGACCATCAGCATGTAGACAGGCCGAAAGCAACTGCCTAAGATCTATTCCATGGCTGGACGAAATCTGGGGGCGCGAGGCCTGCAGCTGTTCCTGCATGTCACCTTGCCGGCGAGCTTGCCCTATATCGTCACCGGACTGAAACAGGGTTGGGCGTTTGCGTGGCGCTCCCTTATTTCAGGAGAGATGATCTTTGTCAGCCTAGGCCTGGGTCAGTTGCTGATGATGGGACGCGACTTGAACGATATGAGCCAAGTCATCTCCGTCATGATTCTCATCGTCGCCCTGGGATACATCGTGGACGGCTTGGTGTTCAAGACGATCGAAAGGCGCGTGCAGCAGCGCTGGGGGTTGATCCCGGCGTAAGCCTGATGGCGCTGCCGCTGCGGCCAAGTCAGGTCGAGAAGGCAATAGCATCATGAATCTCCAAGTTGATCCGGAGAGGAAAGAAGTGGCGGAGAAAGTCTACTTAGTCGATGGATATTGTTCGAATCATCGTGCAGAAGGAAGCTTTCCCCGGGCAACCGCATGCGCATTAGGAAAGCAAATTCTCAGGAGAACATGTATGCGTAAATTCTTGTTTGTGTCTTCGCTGTTGCTGATCATGAATTCGCTCGTCCAGGGGCAGGCTTTGTCGAGCTCTGACGACGCTTCTACTGCCTTTGAGCCAACTACCACTTACACCAAGAGCACACCTCCAATTTCGTTTCGGCGCGATGGCTTGTGGTTCTCGACTTCCGACAACGCCACCCAACTGAGAGTCCACGGCTACGCTCAGGCCGATGATCGGATGTTCGACAGCAACCTTCATGGCGAAGGATTGGACACGTTCCTGTTTCGTCGCATCCGGCCCTTGTTTGAGGGCACACTTTTCAACGCCGTGGATTTTCGCTTCATGCCCGACTTCGGCCAGAACAATCCCCAAATCCAGGAAGCTTATCTGGAATTGAAAACCTTGCCTTTCGCCAAGCTTCGGGTCGGAAAATTCAAGGAACCGATTGGACTGGAGGTGTTGAGATCCGATCGGGAATTGATCTTTGCGGAACGATCTCTCGCTTCCGACCTCCTTCCTCTTCGATACATGGGGGCGCAACTAGGAGGTTCTGTACTGTCGGACTCGATCGCATATGAGGTTGGCTACTTCAATGGGGCCAATGACGGATCCAATGGCAACTTCCAATGGATCCGCGCCAATGAGGCTGCTGCCCGCCTGTTTGTTCGTCCCTTTGCGGCCACCAGCGTAGGCCCGCTCCAGCAGTTTGGTTTCGGGCTGGCCGGTTCCGCTGGAGATCAACATGGAACCATCGCCGGACTAAAGACCGTAGGCCAGAGCACGTTCTTCAAGTACTCATCGACCGCGCTCGCGAATGGTCAGCATAACCGCATCTCTCCCCAGGCCTATTACTACATCGGCCGCTTCGGAATCCTGACCGAATATGCTCTTTCCTCGCAGGATGTGCTCAACAAGAAAATCACTCGCCGCGTAGGGAATCAGGCGTGGGAAATCACGGGGTCGGTCGTGCTCACTGGAGAAAAGAACAGTTATAATGGCGTTCGCCCGCGCAATGGATTTGAGCCGAACCGGGGATTTCGTCATCTGGGAGCCTTGGAGCTGGCGGCGCGATACAGCCAGCTGCGGATTGATGGCGATGCCTTTCCGCTCCTGGCCAATCCGAAAACCGCCGCGCAAAAGGCGCAGGAAGCCGGAATTGGCTTCAACTGGTATCTGAATCAGTATGTGAAGCTGGTGACCGACTACGAGCACACGACCTTCAGAATGGCGTCAGGTGCTGTAACTCCTCTGCATAGCGAGAACGTATTGATGAGCCGTATTCAGCTTGCCTTCTGACCACTCCCGAGGATGGCTGGGGACATGAGCACAAGCCGGTTGGAGGCGTTCAGCGATGGCGTCATCGCCATCATCGTCACTATCATGGTGCTGGAGCTGCGTGCTCCAGCACAACCCACCGTCGCCGCTCTCCTGAAAGTTGCCCCCGTATTCATCACCTATGGCCTCAGCTTCTTGCTCGTGGCCATCATGTGGGTCAACCACCACCATATGATCCACTCGGTTCATGAGGTGACGGCCAGACTCTTGTGGTCGAACCTGAACCTGTTGTTCTGGATGTCGCTCACGCCGTTCGTCACCGAATTTCTCGGCAAGAACTACCACGAATCGTTAGCCGTAGCCCTCTATGGCCTCGACCTCGCTCTGTGTGGCTGGTCATTCTTCTTGCTGCGGACCGAACTTGCCCGACAGCATCGGCGCAATGACGATCTTTCCCGTCACCATTACTCAATGCAGCGCAAGAATGCATTTGCATCGTCGCTGTACTCGCTTTCTGTTCCCTTGGCTTATGTTTCCATCCACGCGTCGTTTTTCATCTTCGCCCTGGTCCCTGCCATGTACTTTCTTCCGGAAACAGTGCTTGCCTCCTCGGCGCCGGAAGAGAACGATTCTCTTGCTAGTTCATAACGTATTCCGCCCGCATCAAAAAGTTCCAAAAGGTTGGAAAGAATCCGTTGGCCGCAGTTCCATTCCCTGATAGAATCCGGAAAATCCACTCACTGGAGCGAGAATGCAGGCGATCCTTGCGCTGGAAGACGGGCGAGTCTTCCGAGGCAAAGGCTACGGCGCAAAAGGCGAATGTTACGGCGAAGTCGTTTTTAATACTTCCATCACTGGCTACCAGGAAATTTTCACCGACCCATCCTACTCAGGGCAGATTGTCGTCCTGACCAACCCAGAAATCGGCAACTACGGCACCAATAGCGATGACAACGAGGCCACGCGTCCGTGGATTGAAGGCCTCATCGTGCGCGAGTTCTCGCGCGTCAGTTCGAGCTGGCGTTCGCAGCAGGTGGCCGAAGAATATCTCGAGCAGTTTAAGGTGCCGGTTTTGTCGGACATCGACACCCGCGCGCTGGTGCGCCATCTGCGCGACCACGGGGTGATGCGCGGCGTGATCTCGACCATGGAGTCCGATGCTGAGAAACTGGTGGCGAAGGCGCGCTCGATTCCGAAAATGGATGGAACCGACTTGGCGAAGGTCGTCAGCACGAGCCGGCCTTACGTATGGGAAGTGGGCGAGCGCTCGCATGAACCGGTGGCAGTAGTCGGGGTGAAAGACGAGCCGCCGCGATTTCATGTAGTGGCTTATGATTTTGGCATTAAGCAAAACATTTTACGAAAGTTACGCGGCGAAGGCTGCAAAGTGACGGTGGTCCCGGCGCAGACTCCGGCCGAAGATGTTCTGGCGCTGAAACCGAACGGAGTCTTCTTGTCGAATGGTCCCGGCGATCCCGAGCCGTGCACCTACGCGGTGGATTCGATTCGCAGGCTCATGGGAAGACAGCCGATTTTCGGTATCTGCCTGGGACATCAGCTTACGGGTATCGCGCTGGGCGGCAAAACCTTCAAATTGAAGTTTGGACATCACGGCGGGAATCATCCGGTGAAGCAGTTGAAGACTGGGAAGATTGAAATCACGGCGCACAACCATAACTTCGCTGTCGATCCCGACTCGCTGGCGCAAAGCGAAGTGGAACTCACGCACATGGATTTGAACGACTCGACGCTGGAAGGCTTGCGGCATCGCAACCTGCCCCTGTTCAGCGTCCAGTATCACCCGGAAGCCGCGCCCGGTCCGCACGATTCGCACTATCTGTTCAAGGAGTTCACGAAGATGATGGAGGAGTGGAAGGGGTGAGCACGACCACGTGCGCGTTTTCAATGGTTCTTGCCGCTGCATGCGCCTGGGGTTGCACGAGCCTCGAGCCAAAGAATCCGGTTAAGGCTGCTGCCGTCTGCGGATACGCGCAGGATCCCACCGGTGAGCGCCTTGCGAATCTCGACTTGCAGTTGGTGCTCAAGGACAACACTGTTATTGCCAAGGCGCACACTGACGATGCTGGGAATTTTCGCTTTGCACCAACGCCCAAGGGCAGCTACTACTTGACGACGGCCACAAAAGGATGGCAGCTGGGCTGGCCGGTGAGGATCACAAGTTCGAAGGCCTTTAAGAGCTGCATTCATCCGCTAATCGTTCAACCAGCTCTTATTTGTGGCGGCTCGATAAGCAAAAAGGGATACCGCGCCAAGTTTTGAGGATCAACATGGGGCTGCTCACGGGAGCCATGCTTGAAAGGGCGCGCCTTCAGGCGCGCCGCAAGACGCGAATAGAGAGTTGCAGCTTTAGCCGCTGAAGTGCGGGAATCGACGGGCAGTATGACTCGCACCATCTGTTCAAGGAGTTCACGAAGATGATGGAGGAGTGGAAAGGGTAATGGGAACGGCCACGCTTCAGAGCAATCACGAGGAGTTAGCCGCCCTGACTTCCGGCCTACGCGTCAACATCGGCTGCGGCACTTCGGTCGCTGACGGCTGGTACAACATCGATAACTCGCCCACCATTCCATTGTCGCGGATTCCCTTTGCCCGCCGGCTTCTTCGGATTCCGGCTTGGCCGCAAGATGTGCATCGCCACAATGCGCTCAAGGGTCTGCCATTCAGCGATGGCTCCGTGGATTTTATCTACTCCTCGCACACTTTCGAGCACTTCACTTATGACCAGTCGCTGGCTCTAGCCAGGGAATGTTTTCGAGTATTGAAATTGGGAGGATTGATTCGCATAGCAGTGCCAGACCTGGAGCAACTGGTGCGCGATTATCTGCAGGACCGGGATCCGATGGCCTCGCACCGGTTCGTCAGCCGGCTGCTTCTGGCACATACCTGGCGTGATTTCTTGCATCAGGGCGCCCATCACAGTCAGATGTTCGACACCCGGTCTTTGTTGGCAATGCTGAAAGCAGCCGGATTTCCCGACCCGCGGCCGAGCCGTTTCCGGGACAGCCGCATTCCGGGAGTATTTGAAGTGGAGTTGGAGTCGCGCCGGAACGAGAGCCTTTACGTCGAAGCCGAAAAGAGGAGCTAACGTGTTCGGGGATGATGGACGAGTGAATGCGCCGCCAATGCTGTTGGGCGAACGCTTTGAAAGGGCGCGCCTTCCAGGCGCGCCGTTAAGATGCAATGAAGGATTTGCGGCTTTAGCCGCTGAGGTGCGGGAGGAATCTGCATGCTGAATGTCCAAACGTACAGACATCTTTAAAGATTCTGATCCTGGGCTCGGTGCCCATGGTTAACGGGCAGCCCGCAGCGAATGATTTGAAAGGGCGCGCCTTCCAGGCGCGCCGTTAAGATGCAATGAAGGATGCGGCTTTAGCCGCTGAGGTACAGCGATGAAACCATCCCGAGAGCATGCGACCAACAATGGCCAAACCTATATGGTCACCTCATCCACTTGGGGCCGCCGGTCTCTCTTTTCCCGAGAACCGTGGGCGCGGCTTCTGATCGACACTCTCTATCACTATCGAGGTTCCGCCTACCTGCTACACGAGTTTGTCATGCCAGATCACATTCATATCCTCCTTACACCCAAGACGAGTTTGGAGAAAGCGGTGCAGTTCATCAAAGGCGGGTTTTCCTATCGAGCGAAAAATGAACTCGGATCGAATATGGAAGTTTGGCAGAAGGGATTCTCGGATCACCGCATCCGAGACGTCGCGGATTATCTGAAGCACATGTCCTACGTTCGTGAGAATCCGGTTCGCAAACATTTGTGCGAGCGGCCGGAGGAGTACCCGTACTCGTCAGCTTCGGTCGGGGTCGAGCTTGATCCGGCACCTCAGGGGCTAAAGCCCGCAATTTCAGACAAGTCCGATACGGCACGCCTTGAAGGCGTGCCCCTTCAAAGCACGCCGAACCTAAGCACGTCCGATCTAGGCGAGCCCGATCAAGGCAAGCTCCCTGGCAAAATTGAAGCCGAGCGCCTTGAACACAAGTCCGGAAAGATCGCATCCTAAATGCCCAAACGCAATGACATCTCCAAGATTCTGATCCTCGGCTCGGGGCCCATCGTCATCGGGCAGTCGGCGGAGTTCGATTACTCCGGCACGCAGGCCTGCAAGGCGCTCAAATCCGAGGGCTACGAAGTGGTGCTGGCGAACTCCAACCCGGCCACGATCATGACCGATCCGGAATTTGCCGACCGCACGTACATCGAGCCGCTCACGCTCGAGTACTTGGAGGAGATTCTCCGCATCGAGCGCGAAATGTCGCCGGGCGCGGGATTCGCCGTGCTGCCGACGGTGGGCGGGCAAACCGCGCTCAATCTGGCCATCGAACTCTCCGACGGCGGCATTTTGGAGAAGTACAACGTCAACCTCATCGGCGCGAATGTAGGCGCGATCAAGAAAGCGGAAGACCGTCTCTATTTCAAAGATGCGATGCAGCGGATCGGGCTCGATGTGCCCAAGTCCGCCTTGGTGAATAACTCGAGGGATGGTCTGGAATTTGCGGGCAAGATTGGGTTTCCGGTCATCGTGCGGCCGTCGTTCACGCTGGGCGGAACCGGCGGCGGTCTCGCCTACAACCGCGAAGAGCTGCTGGAAGTGCTGACTCGCGGGCTTGATCTTTCCCCGGTGCATGAGGCCTTGATCGAAGAGTCGGTGCTGGGATGGAAAGAATTCGAGCTTGAGGTGATGCGCGATGTGCGCGACAACGTCATCATCATCTGCTCGATCGAGAACTTCGACCCCATGGGTGTGCACACCGGCGACTCGATTACGGTGGCGCCCGCGCAGACGCTGACCGACCGCGAGTACCAGGCCATGCGCGACGCGGCAATCGCTGTGATCCGCGAGATCGGCGTCGATACCGGAGGATCGAATATCCAGTTTGCGGTCAATCCCGAGACTGGGCGGATGGTGGTCATCGAAATGAATCCCCGAGTCTCGCGCTCGTCGGCGCTGGCCTCGAAGGCGACGGGATTTCCCATCGCCAAGATTGCCGCCAAACTCGCCGTAGGCTATACGCTCGATGAGATTCCGAACGACATCACGCGCAAGACTCCGGCGTGCTTCGAGCCCACGCTCGACTATGTGGTGGTCAAGATTCCCAAGTGGCAGTTCGAAAAATTTCCCGGCGCGGACGAAAGCCTCGGCCCGCAGATGAAGTCGGTGGGCGAGGTGATGGCCATCGGGCGCACGTTCAAGGAAGCGCTGATGAAGGGGATTCGCGCGCTCGATACCGGGAAACGCGTCGGCGCGGCCAAGATCGAGCCGAAGATTCTCACCCAAAGATTGGTGACGCCGCATCCCGAGCGGCTGGCTTATGTGCAATACGCGCTGCGGCAAGGGCACACGGTGAAGCAGGTCGCGAAGATGACCTCGATGGATCCGTGGTTTCTCTATCAGCTCAAGGAGATCAACGACCAGCAACTCGAGTTAGAAAAGCATCCGATGGAATCAATCCCGACCGAAGTGCTGCGCGACTCCAAGCGCATGGGATTTTCGGACGGGCGGCTGGCGGGGGTGTGGCGGCTCAGCGGACAAGAAAAGGTTCGGCACCTACGCAAAAAGCACGGCGTGCTGCCGGTTTATAAGCGCGTCGACACCTGCGCCGCCGAGTTTGAGAGCTTCACGCCGTATCTCTATTCAACGTATGAAGACGAGGACGAGGCCGCTCCGACCGAAAGGAAGAAAGTCATTATTTTAGGCAGCGGACCCAACCGCATCGGGCAAGGAATCGAGTTCGACTACTGCTGCTGCCACGCATCCTTTGCGCTGCACCAAGACGGGTACGAAACGATCATGATCAACTGCAATCCCGAGACCGTCTCGACCGACTACGACACCAGCGATCGCCTCTACTTCGAGCCCCTCACATTCGAGGATGTATGGGCGATTTATCAGCACGAAACTTCAAAGGGCGCGCCGGTCGGCGTGATCGTGCAGTTTGGCGGACAGACTCCACTCAACCTGGCGCTGCCGCTCAAAGCCGCGGGCGTGAATATTATTGGCACGTCGCCCGAGTCGATTGATCTGGCCGAAGACCGGAAACACTTCAACAAGCTGCTCGAAGAGCTGAATATTCCGCAGGCGCCGGGCGTAATGGCGACTTCGATTGATGAGGCCACCGAGGGAGCTAAGAGCATTGGATATCCGGTGCTGCTGCGGCCTTCCTATGTGCTCGGCGGGCGCGCCATGGTGATCGCGTACGACGAGGAATCGGTAGTGCGCTACATGAAGGAGGCCGTCGAGTACTCCCACGACCGTCCGGTGCTGATCGACCATTTCCTGGAAGACGCGATTGAGGTCGATGTTGACGCGCTCTCCGACGGTGAAGACGTGGTGATTGGCGGGATCATGCAGCACATCGAGGAGGCGGGAATTCACTCGGGCGATTCTTCGTGCGTGCTGCCGGCGGTCGATATTCCGCCGCCGCTGCTCGATCGCATGCGCGATTACACGTTCAAGCTGGCGCGAGCCCTGAAGGTCGTGGGGCTGATGAATATTCAGTTCGCGATTCCTCGCGGCAATGGCAATTCGGGAGGGAATGGCGCGGAAGGTGGAAAAGTTTATGTGCTGGAGGTGAATCCGAGGGCTTCGCGCACCGTGCCTTATGTCTCTAAGGCCACAGGAATTCCGCTGGCCAAGATTGCGGCGCGGCTGATGACCGGCCGCAAACTGCGCGAGTTCCTGCCGGAGTACATTGACCGCGGTGCCGATCTCGATACCGGAAGCTGTTACTACGTGAAGTCTCCGGTGTTTCCGTGGAATAAGTTTCCCGGCGTCGACACCGTGCTCGGTCCGGAGATGAAATCTACGGGCGAAGTGATGGGAGTGGCCGACAATTTCGGCGAAGCGTTCGCCAAGGCGCAGTTGGCCGCCGGACAGAAGTTGCCGATCAAAGGAACCGTCTTCCTCAGCGTGACCGATACCGACAAGCGCAACGTAGTTCCGGTGGCGCGCAAATTTGTGGACATGGGATTCAAACTGGTGGCAACGGCCGGCACGGCGGACGTGATCGAAGCGGCGGGCATGAATGTGGAGCGGGTCTACAAAGTGAAAGAAGGGCGTCCGAACGTCGTGGATTTCATCAAGGGAGAGCGCATTCAACTGATCGTAAATACGCCCACCGGACTCGAACCCTGGTTCGACGAGAAAGCGATCCGGCGCGCGGCGGTGACGGCGCGGATTCCTACGATCACGACGCTGGCCGCAGCCCGAGCGGCTGCCGAAGGGATCGAAGCGCTGCAGCGTGGGGAAGTGAATGTGCGCGCGCTGCAACAGTTGCATGCGGAACGCCACGGTGCCCGTTCTACCTTGTCGTAAAAGCGAAACTGGTAAGCTGATAGCTGACGGCTGAAAGCTGAGGGCTTCCCATGCTTCTTTCAGGTATTTTTCCTCCCATTACGACGCCCTTCTATCCCGAGGGCAACGTCTATTTCAAGAAGCTGGAAGCCAATGTCGAGCGCTACTCGCGCACTCCGGTAGCGGGGATCGTCGTGCTGGGATCGACGGGCGAGTCGATCATGCTGTCTGACCAGGAGCGGCGCGATGTGCTGAAGACCGCGCGCGAATCGGCCGCGCCCCACAAAGTACTGATTGCGGGCACAGGGATCGAGTCGGCGATCGAAACCCTGCGGCTCACCGAATTTGCTGCCGAACTAGGCTATGACGTGGCGCTGATACGCACGCCGCACTTCTACCGGAAACAGATGCTGCCGGCCAATCTGCTGGCGTTTTACCGCACGGTCGCCGACCGCTCGCCGCTGCCGGTCATGATCTACAACGTGCCACCATTTACCGCGTACGACATTCCATCAGAGGTGGTGATTGAGCTCGCCGGGCATCCCAACATCGTCGCCATCAAGGAGTCGAGCGGCGACGTGGAGAAGGTGCTTCGCATGGTCGAGGGAACGCGGCACATCCAGCGCGCGGCCACGGTGACGGAGACTTTCGATGCAGTTACTCCGCGCATGGTCGCGGCGGCAACCGGTGCGGGCAGCAACGGAGGGGAACTGGTGCCAGTTGCGGCCCTGGCTGGGCCGGAAACTTCTGCATCGTCGCCCTTGGCGAAACCGTCCTCGGCGGGAATCACTGTCGTGGGCAATTTGAAAACTCGGCAAAAAGAAGTTGGGTTTCAGGTGCTGGTGGGCGCCGCGCAGAAACTGCACGCTTCGCTCGAGGCGGGAGCGGTGGGAGGAATCCTCGCCTTTGCCTGCCCGGCCCCGACGGCATGTTACGAGATTTACGCTGCGTGGAAGGAAGGCGATGTCGAGCTGGCGAAGCTGAAGCAGGAGCGAATCGCCCTCGCCTCGCATCGCGTCGGTAGCGACCTGGGAATTTCCGGGATCAAGCACGGTATGGATTTCAACGGCTACTATGGCGGCCCCGCGCGTCTGCCGCTTCTTCCACTGACCGCCGATCTGAAAGCAGAGATTGAGCGCCTACTGGCGGACACGCGAAACTAGCCGGCGAAGACATTGTCGTTGCGCTGGCTTCTGTAAGTGCGCCGCCGCATCCATGAAGCGAACGCAGTCTTCGCGGCTTCCCTGCGTCTCCCACCCGATGAAACCCTGGTCGGCTGCTCTCGAGGGTAAAGTTACTCGGCGGGCCGCGCGTTGCAACCCGCGTTATGTTCGGTTCACCGCCGCCGAAAACAAGATATTCGCGGTATTGCTCCGCACCCGCGGTATGGAGACCGCAAACTCGCTTGCCTTCTCGATACGATCGATGGCGCGCTGTGCTTCTGAGTGGTGAATGGCGTGAACGGTTCGCATCTGCCGAAGGAAATAGCGCTGCTGGACTGTAGAACGAGAATCCGCTGGAAGGGAAGTGCGCTCCGGCCTACATTGCTGCTATAGGCCGGAGACGCATTGAGTTCCGCTAGAAGATGTACTTCAAGACAAATTGAATCTGCCGAGGCGTGTAGTTCGTCGACACCGTCGAGATCTTGCCGAAGGTGGACGAGCTGATATTGTTATTCCCATTGTTAACGCCCGGATTTCCAAAGCTGGCCTGGTTGAATAAGTTGAAGAATTCCGCCCGGAATTGGACGGTCGAGCCTTCGGTCACCTTGAAGTTCTTGAAAATCGAGAAATCAAAGTGCCGGAAATGTGGACCAAACAGCGTGTTCTTCCCGACGTTCCCAATGGCTCCCAGCGGCTGAAGAGCGAAGGCCGCAGGGTTGAAAAAGAACCCGGAGACACTGGGATTGGACACGTTGGGGTCGCCAATGATATTCGGGCGATCGGTATTCCCACCAAAGAAGTGGGCTCCAGACCGGCCAGGGTTTGAATTCACAACGGTAAAGGGGGAACCGGTTTGCCAGACATCGATAAAGTTTACCTGCCATCCCTTCGCGATCCCGCCCTCGACCCCATTCAGAGATCTGCCGAAGGGAATTGCATAGTTAGCCGTTGCCACTATGCGATGGCGGAGGTCGAGGTCGCTGTTTCCCCGATCAATAGCGAGATTACTGGGAAGTACGTCGGTTCCGTCACCGTTCTCGTTGCTGAGACCTGTGACGTCGTCGATATCGTGCGCCCAGGTGTAATTGACGTTGAAGGTGAGGCCGTTTTGCAATCGCCGCTCGAAAGACGCTTGCAGCGCGTGATAACTGGACGTCCCATTTGTAAAGTACTCGCCAATGGGCCCTGTAAGGCTGGGTAACTGTGCGAAGTACGGGCGCAGTGGCTGCAGACACGCGGTCTGCGCAGCACTGCCGGTCAGCGCCAGGCAAGCGCCAGCAGCCGGTCCGGGGGGCGGCTGGTTCAGATCACCTATGGTCGTCGCAACGTGGCGCCCTAACATTCCTACATAGCCCACTGTCAGAACATTGCCGTGAAAGTCCTTCTGCAAGTTGAGATTGAATTGCTGCAGTTCGGTGTTCTTGAAATTCAAAGCTACCGCGTCGGGGATCGAGGACGGAGCAGTTGCGCTAGACGGAGCAGGCGGCTGCAACCCCTGCGACAGCGCACGGGTTCCGTTGTAAACGAAAACCGAAACAAATGGCGGATCTTTCTGGGTAACATTGGAGGTGTAGTTCAAGGGAACATAACTAATTCCATAACCTCCGCGTATGACTGTTCCCGGCGCCACGGTTGCGGCAAACCCAATCCGCGGCGCGATATTGTTGTACTGAGTACTGAGGCCTCCGTAGCGGCTCACCCCATTCACCCCGGCGAGAATGATACTGGCGGTGTTCGGGTCGAAGTTTGCTATTCTGTTCTTCTCCTCCGCGAGTGGCGTGTAAATCTCATAGCGGAGGCCGAGATTCAAGGTAAGCCAGTTTTTGACGCGCCAGTTGTCCTGTATGAAAACGCTGGGTTCCCAGAAGCGATAGTGCGGAACATTCAGTTCGTTGATGCGCGTCGTGACCCTGGACGTTCCTATCAGCAAGCTTTCCAAGGTCGGGAACGCCCAGGTACCGACTCCAGAGTTGCTTTGTCCCTCTGTGGCGAGCCTACGAATGAGGGTCGAACCGATCTTGATATTTTGGCGGCCGCGCGTGTAGGTGACGGTGCCAGCGTATTGATAAGTGTTGTCGATATCGGAAATAGGGACAAACTGGTCGTCTCCCAACACAGCACCGCTGTTGTCGTCAAACGTAACTTGCGACAGCCCCGAGTCTAAAGGATCCACGTCGACCCCGGGCATTCCCAGTTTCGTGGCCACGTTGGTTCCAAAATTCAGAGGGAACGACCCGTTGTTGGTTCTGAGATATCCGGCTTTCAGTTCGAGCAACAGATTGGAATTGAAAATGTGGGTGTAATCGATCTGTAGTTGCTGCGCTTTATCTGGGGCATTTCCTGCGAAAGCAAAGAACAACCCATTGGGATTTACTTTCACCCCGCCAACGGTGGTGATGGGGAGCCCACCGGGGATAAACGTGGTTACGTTGTTGTAAGTGTAACGCGCGAAGAATAGGTTCTGCTCATTGAATTTATGATCCACACGTGCATCATACGTGGTGCTGTTTTGGGTTTTATTAAGATTCGGCGTGATGAAGCTAGCAGGTCCATCGTTCGGCGCGGGATACATTTTAAAGTAGTCGAGCCCGATAGGATCGATGCTTCCAGCAGGAATGATCGTGGCGAGCCCGGCGGTGGGCCTATCACTAAAGTTTCCGGGGTTTTGCTCTTCAAACAGAGTCGGCACCGGCAACACCTGTGCCGACTGACCGCTGACCTGCCGGAATCCCTCGTAGTCGAAAAAGAAGAAGGTTTTGTCCTTGATGATGGGGCCACCGATGCTTCCACCGAATTGGTTCTGGCGAAGCTCAGGTTTGGCCGAACCTGCCTTGTCGAAGTACGAGTGAGCATCGAATTTATCGTTGCGGAAATACTCATAGAGCGAGCCGTGCAATTTATTGCTCCCAGACTTCGTGATCACATTGATCACTCCGCCGGCGGTACGGCCTACCTCAGCCGTATAGTCGTTGGTCTGAACCGTGAATTCCGCAATCGCATCCACCGACGGGCGCACACCAAGGCCGCCGATGATGCGCTCGTTGTTGTCCATACCATCGATCATCTCGTTGTTGATGACTTCGGTCTGTCCATTGACAGAGACGGCGGATGTCTGACGCCGGTCATCGGGGCGGTTGCCGCTGGTCAGGCCATTTCCTGGACCCTGGTTGGCTCCGGGAACCGACTGTGCGAGCTGAACGAAGTTACGGCCATTCAGCGGCAGGTCCTGCACTGCCTGCGCTGGAACCGTGCTTTGCAAGGTGGAACTGTCGGTCTGAAGCAGTGGAGTCTGAGCCGTAACTTCCACGGTTTCGGTGGCTTGTCCGGGCTGCATGCTGGCGTCAATACGAGTGCGGTCACCAGATGCGAGTGCCAGGGTTGCTACGGTATAGGTCTTAAAACTCGGAGCCTCAACCTTTATTGAATACGTCCCCGGCGGCAACAGATTGATAACAAAGTCGCCACTCGATCCGGTCTGGGCGGTGCGCGTGATGCCGGTACCCAAATTCGTAATTGCAACGTTCGCGTTGGCTATGACAGCTCCGGTGGTGTCGCGTACCGTGCCCACCACGTCGGCGGTGGTAACTTGGGCGTATGCGGAAACTGCCCATAGCAATACCAACCCCAGCGTATAAACAGTTTTGCGCAAACAGTAGCTCACTTGGCACCTCGATCGTGTTTGAATTATGCGATTCAAGAGAAAATATGTGCTCTAAGAGGTATTACGTGAGCACGAACCGCTCTGTACCAGACTGCTGTTGGCGATCAGGGCAATTCGCGGCCGAAAAAGCATACGAGCGGCGAGAATCGCCCTTGCAACTTAGGGGTGGTTGGCTTCCTTCCGCAGCAGGGCGTAAAGGAGGGGCTTGCCCGTAGGTTTCCGGCTTCCAGCGTGTGGTTCCACGGTGACGAACACGGCATCAATCTCGGCGAGTTGCTTGGGATCGTCCAGGCGGAGTACCCACCGCCGGTTGGATTCGCTGTCCATGTAGAGAATGCCAAGGTTCATGGGATGGGCTTTCTCCGCCGCCTCGTTGTCTCTTTGTCCCCAGACTTGGAAAATGCTCGCGTTTTTCACGCCCGGCTCGCGATCGAGATCGAACGCATAGAAGATCAACGACTTATTCTGGGTATAAAAGACGCGGCCGTAAGGTTTGCGGGTGCGGCTGCCGCTGTCCACATCGAAGACGTCCGCAATGTAAAGCTTTCGCGCTCCCATGAGTTCGCGAATGTCGCGGTCCGACGCCAGATATTGCTCGTCGTCATTGAGCTTGCGCTCCTGCTCCTGGGTGGCGGCGCTGAGTTCGCGCACTTTTGATTCCAGCGCAGTTGCGTGGGCAAGCGCCGCATCGTGCTCGGTGCGCAAACTGCTGATTTCCAGTTGCAGGCCCTGATACGCCTGCTCCGCATCGCGGAGTTGGGTGGCCAGTTTATCGCTCTCTTCGGAGGTCCTGAGATATTCCTTCTCACTGTTGTTACTTGCTGCCACAAGAGCGTTCGAACGGTCGTTTGCAGAACGCAATGCAAGACGCAACCTGGCAAGTTCCAGTTGCTGGCCGGAGATCTGTTTCTCCAGGCGGACAATCTGCGCCGCCTCGGCGTCGAGCAACTCCTGTGCCGGCCGGTTTTCCGAAGCCGCGATTTGTGCAGGCGTAGAGGCAGCTGAGCTTCGCACTTCCGCCGCGTGCATTCTGCCACCGAAGTGATATATTCCCGCCGCGATGGCGACCAGGGCGCATGCGGCTAAGCTTTGGACCCAGGCTCTTCCACCGATCAGGCCGGAGATCACAGGGGCCGAAGGCGGCTTTGGCTCAACGAGGCGGACTCCAGTCCGTTCCCCTTCACGGATGCGGTCCTGCAACTTGCTCCACGCTCGACGATCCTGCCAATTCTCGCTGCTTCGAATGTGGCCACTGTAGTGTTCGGCGAGCAACGGCATGCCTTCGGAACTGATCAGCGAATATTCATCGTAAACTTCCCGGCACGGGTCGCAGACCAGCAAATGCTGCTGAAGGTCCTGCAGTTCGCTGCCCTCGAGCATCCCTGCCTGCGCGAGAGCGCTCCACTCCCTGAACTTTTCATGATCGTCCAGTCGCCGGTTTCTATGCATTGTAACTTTCCCGTAGGCGTTTCACGGCTGCGCTCTTGCGCAACCGCTCCAGGCCCCGATAGAAGTGGTGGCGCACGTTGCCGAACGGTTCGTGCAGCCGCTCGCTGATCTCCCTCAGATCCAGCCCTTCAAAATAGAACATTTCCAACGTCCGCCGCTGCACCGGCGCCAAATCCTCAAAGGCGCTCTGGAGCTGCGAAAAATCCAGTCTTATGCCAATTTCGTGCTCAACATCACGGGACTCCACTAACATATCCTCCATCGAGTTAAGATCTGTACCAGCATAGAATCCTCTGCGGGACAGATGCGCCTTTCGGTCACGTGCTCGGCTGAAGGCAATCTGAACTACCCAGGCTTTGGCACTGCCTTTGACAGAATCAAAGAGTACAGCCTTTTGATAAATATAGAAGAATGCTTCCTGCACCACCTCTTCGGCTTCACTGTGATTGTTCAAGATCCGAAGAGCGATGCCGAAGACAAGTTTGGAGTAGCGCCGGAAAAGCAGATCCAGGGACTTCGAATCTTTTACTTGCAGGCCCGCCATGAGTTCTTCGTCGCTCGGGCTTCGGACTTCGGCCGCGTGCAGACTGGCAATCGTGGTTTCGCGGCCTGTTCCCCATACCAACGGGAATGGCAGCGTGCGGCCATGGGGAGGAGAGCTCATTCGAAAGCAATTTGGCTGGGGAGGACGCCGATCCCGAACAGACGGCGATTGAATGGCGCCCTCTGTCGAATCACCCGCAGACCCAAACGGACCATACATCAAAACCGCGGCGACTTTCCAGACAAAAAGTGAATTGGTCCCGTTCCTATTGAGAAAAATCCCCTGCATTTGGTGCACAATTGTGATTAGTGGCGCGTTCCTTGTGGTTTTCTGCGAAGGCAGATCACTTTATTTCGCAGCGAAATTTGTCTTATGCTAATTTCCTCTCTCAGCCAAATATGTATCGGGGACGCTGCAGAGAGAATTAAAGAATAGCGGCGTAAATTAAAGTCTCATGCGCAGAGTTGTCCAGATAGGGCTGTTAGCCCTGCTCGTCCCCGGAACGCTTCAATCGCAGTCCACCAACGCTTCACTGACCGGCCGCGTCACCGACCCCAACAAAGCAGTGATCACGGCGGCAACGGTTACGGTCATCAACACTGGCACTGGAATCCACTATCCGGGCCTGACCAACGAAACTGGAACTTACTATGTTTCGAACCTTCCTCCGGGCAGGTATCGCCTCGAAATCGAGAAGCTTGGATTCAAAGCCGTGATTCAGTCCGGAGTGATTCTTCACGTGCAGGACGCGTTGGAAGTGAATTTTGAAATGACATTAGGATCGGCATCGGAGAGTGTGACCGTCGAAGGGGTCTCTCC
>Ga0070732_10000472_pt1 | contig 25630 bp, 27 predicted proteins | sample Coa_R1_5_FD_66449 | JGI IMG/M metagenome (GOLD analysis project Ga0070732, IMG submission 66449) | Surface soil microbial communities from Centralia Pennsylvania, which are recovering from an underground coalmine fire - Coalmine... | ecosystem: Environmental > Terrestrial > Soil > Unclassified ... | reverse complement strand
CTCGGCGAGGGCGAGCCAGTCCCAATCTTGCGGCCAATATCGCTTCAGCCATTCGCCAGTTCCGGCAGTAGTTCGCCACCCTGTACCGCGTGGTGGCGATTACACCGCGCTTGATCGCACGGGCCATGGACTTGGCCGAGGTCCACGCGCTGCGTGGTTACGATGCGATGCAATTGGCCGCCGCATTACAGGCGAATGTCCGACGCAGAACGCCCATCACATTTGTCTCAGCAGATGTGGCGCTAAATGCCGCAGCGACTGCTGAAGGTCTGCCGGTGGATGATCCGAACGCGCATCCATAAATCGATGGTTGCCGCCATCCGCTACGTCGACTTCGGCGTATGGCGCATGGGCTTTCGGCGACACCGCAAATCGTTCCGAACTGAGCGGGAAATTGCATTTTTGCTCATTCGGATATCTCCTGTATCAATTCCTCATCGTGCGGCAGATATAAACTAGAGCCAAAGCGGGAATGCCTGCCGGGGGAGGATCATGGCCGCGAGTCCGATGAAGAGCGTGATCGAACAGGTTCGCAGGGCCGCGCTGTTTTCGGACAGCGCCGGGCTCGGCGATGGCGAACTGCTTGGCTGCTTTGTCGAAACTCGCGAGCAGGGCGCGTTTGCGGCCCTCGTCAAGCGACACGGCCCCATGGTGTGGGGCGTCTGCCGGCGCCTGTTAAGCCATCACGATGCTGAAGACGCGTTTCAGGCTACCTTTCTTGTGCTGGTCCGCAAGGCGGCGTCAGTCAGGCCGCGCGAAATGGTGGGGAACTGGCTGTATGGCGTCGCTCACCAGACCGCTCTGCAGGCACGAAGGACTGCTGCCCGGCGGGCAGCGCGAGAAGTGCAGGTGACGGTCATGCCAGATGCCAAAGCCATTCCGCAAGACCACTGGCACGACTTGCAGCCCCTTCTGGATCGAGAGTTGAGCCGGCTGCCGGATATCTATCGGGCTGTCATCGTGCTGTGCGATCTGGAGGGCCAAACTCGCAAGGAGGTCGCACGGCAACTGGCAGTGCCGGAAGGAACCGTGGCCGGGCGCTTGGCCAGGGCCAGAGTGCTCTTGGCCAAGCGGCTCACCCGCAGCGGCGTGGCCTTTTCTGGTGCGGCGCTAGCAGCGGTTCTTGCAGAACAGACGGCATCGGCAAGCGTGCCGGCTAGTGTTGTGGATTCAACGATAAATGCGGCGAGCCTGGCGTCAACGGGAACGGTAGTCGTTACTGCAGCGGCCTCGGGTAGGGTTGCCGAGCTGACGGAAGGAGTGCTGAAAGCCATGTTGATGAGCAAACTCAAGGCGGCTGTTGCCGTCGCGCTGGTGTTGAGCTTTCTGGCCATCGGGGCGACTGTCCTCTCTAACCGCACGGCAGCGGCCCGCGGCGGTCAACCACCCGCCGACGAGAAAGCGGGGAGATCGCCGCAGAAAAAAACCGAGCCGGCCGAGAAGCCAGATCGCAAAGCCGACAAAGACAATCTCCAGGGCACCTGGCGGGTGGTTACGATGGTCACCGATGGGATGCCAAACGTGAAAGAGAATCCCGACGACGAGGCCGACGCGGTCTTCGCGGGAGACACGCTGGCCCTGGTGGCTCAGCCGGCTGGAAAGAAGTTTCGGGAATTCAACATCAAGCTGGATGAAACGAAGAAGCCGAAGGCCATCGACCTGACTGTGACTGAGGGGCGGGGAAAGGGCGGAGTCGCGCAGGCGATCTACGAATTAGACGGCGACAACCTCAAACTCTGCTTCCCGCAAGACCAGGAAGGGGCGCGGCCGACGGAGTTCACATCGAATGTCGGCAGCCGGCAGGTCCTGTTTACGATGCGAAGACAGAAACCGAAAAAGGAAGCGGAAAACGAAAAGGAAAAGGAAAAAGAACCGCTCACGGCCTGGGGCAAAGAGGTCGGCGGTATCCAGGCCGGGTTGGGCTACCGTGCCGGTCAGAAGCGGGCCTACAGCCACGCCGAAACGGTCGAACTTGTGGTCCGCGTTCGCAACACCGGCAAGGAGAGGGTCAAACTCCAGTACCTCAAGAAGTTCTTTGTGGAAAAACCGCTAATCGTGACCGATGCCCATGGAAAACAACTGTCCCTCGAGTCGTATTCCATTCCCAAAGAGAAGCGGAAACCAGAAGAGCTCGATTTGGCTCCGGGAACTGAAGTCGAAATTGACACGATGCGACTTCAACTCAGGTCGAAGGACTTTGTCGATCAATTCTCCCCGATCGGCCTGGATCCGATAATCCGGGGGACGGGAACGTTTCGAATACAATACGGGCAACTTGCTCCCAAGAACTTCGACAATATCGCCTCCAAGCTCGCCACTGGTGCCCTGGAGCTTGAAATAAGTCCCGATCCGCCTCCAGCGCCGGTCCCGGCCAACGACTTCCCAGCCGCGTGGGGTGGTGGCGGCGGCAACGATTACGAGATCCGCGTGGATAAGTCGGTGCGTCATGAAGGCAAAGCCAGCGGTTCCATCAAGTCAATCACAGCAACGCCGACGTGGTACGGCGCGCTGACTCAGGCGTTCGATGGGGCGAAATTCCAGGGCAAGCGGCTTCGCATGACCGCCTATATTAAATCCAAGGGCGTGGAAAACTCATGCGGTATGTGGATGCGTATGGAGTCCTACGACGGCAAAGGGCACGTGACTATTTCTTCCGACTTGGGGGGCAAGTCGATTAAGGGAACAAACGATTGGAAGCAAGATGAAATTGTCATGGATGTGCCCAAGGAAGGTGTGACCCTCATCTATTTCGGCGCAGTGCTGGTAGGGAAGGGGCAGGTGTGGGTGGATGATTTCAAATTCGAAGTCGTGGGCAACGATGTCAAAACAACCGGCCGGGTTGGCGAGCCGGGAAAAGCCACAGGGGAGCCACGAAAAGGAATTGCTCAAGAGCCCAAGAATCTGGACTTTGAGGAGTGATGCTGGAAGTCAGTTGCAATCGGGACGTTGTCATAACAGTGCGGGCTCCGCGTGCCGCGTTGTTAATCCAGTTCGCCTTTTTTGCGCGTTAAACGCAATTCTTTCGAACAATTTGACCTTTCGATACAGGATCGTACAATTCTGCGGCCACGAATTGCGCTCGTCTGCCACTAGCGCCCGGTGGATGTCCAATAATGTCCCAAAATGTCCCACCAGTCAGAATCTTTGGCTTTACTGCCGCAGCTAGCACGGGTAGCACGGCTTTGCGTGACCATTGCTAGTTTCGAAGCATTCTTGCCAAAGCGGCCGGCTTGATTCGCATTTCGTGCCGGCCTACATGTGGCAAAGTTCGCTCACTTCGAGGAATCATCATGGACGCTCGCAACCAACCCATGAACCGCTCCGCTCAAGGTACCGCTCAACGCACCGCCCCGAGCACCGCCCTGAGCACCGCTCCGAGCACCACTCAACGCACAATTAGCTCAAGTTGTGCGAAGGCGCGTCGCGCACAGCCTGAACATCTGTTCGACAAAGGACTTGCGTCTATCCAAATGAGCGCGCGCGAGCGCACCTTGAGTGGATTTGAGCTAGCACGCATTCAGACTCCGCAATTTCCTCTACATCGTTTTTCGGAATATCATGATGGGAGTTGTCTCATACCTTGCGGAAGCCACAATCGCGACGCCGGCCGCGTCGCCCACTATCTTGGAGCAAGCATCATGACCGAATGGCGTGCCCGGGCCCCGGTGCGGTTTTGTGATCTTGGCGGCTGGACCGATACGCGGATTGTGCCGCGCGGAGCGGTGTTGAACTTCGCGGCCCGGATGTATACGTACGTTACCCTCGGCGTGAAGGAGGGGGCCGGCGGCATCACCCTGGAGAGCCTCGATACCGACGAGCGCTGCCGGTTTCAGGACATTCGCAATGTGGAATACAACGGCGTGCTCGATTTGCTGAAGGCTTCGGTGGCCCGGGCTGGAATCGAGACCCACCGCAGCGGGTTGTATTCCACACGGCGGGAAGTCACAGTCCGTGTTCGCTCGGATGCCCCGCCCGCCAGCGGGCTCGGTTCGTCAGCTGCACTCGGCGTGGCCGCGATTGGAGCGCTTTCCGGGTATCAGAAACGAAACATGTTGCCGCATGAAGTTGCCCGCGAATCGCAACTGGTGGAAGTGCAAGATCTGAAGCTCGAATGCGGGGTGCAGGATCAATTTGCTGCGGCTTATGGCGGTGTCAGCTTCATGGAAGTCGAGTATCCGAGTGCCCGCGTCTTTTCGTTGCCGCTCAGCGCTTCCACGCGCTGCGAGTTGGAAGATCGCTTTGTCCTCGTTTATACGGGTAAGTCACACTTCTCTAGCGCCATGCATCAAAAGGTGATTAGCGAGGCCGAGCGGCACAAGAGTGAATTCCACCAGCTTGCGGCCGCCGCGTTGGCCGGAAAGGACGCACTCCTCAACGGCAACCTCGACGACTTTGCGGCGGCCATGAACCAGAACTGGGACGCGCAGAAGAAGCTGCATCCGGACATTACCACGCCGGAGATCGAGAGCCTGCACCACGCCGCGTTCAAGGCCGGCGCATCCGGCTTCAAAGCGAACGGCGCCGGCGGCGGCGGCACGGTCACGATCCTGGTGAAACGCAATCAGAACACGCACGTTCACCGTGTGGCCGAAGATCTGGGCATGCAGGTATTGCCGGCGCTGATCGATACGACGGGGCTGCAAGTCTGGGAGGTGGAAGCGTGAAATAATCCATCATTTCTCCGCAAGATTTCCCTTTCTGCGGCAACTATTCTCACAGCCATGGCCGAGACAACGCATCCGCCTGGTTCGCCCGGCTCGGAACAGCCGCCAGTAAACTGGGCCGAAGCGTTCGCCCGGCACCAGCGCTGGCTGCGCACCGTGGTATTGGCCCGTCTCGGTGAGCCGCAAGCCAGGGACGAAGTGATGCAAGAAATCGCGCTCGCGGCGGTTAAGCAGCAGGTGCCGGTGCGTGATCCAGGAAGACTGGGTGCGTGGCTCTATCGCGTGGCCATTCGCCAAGTCCTACTGTACAGGCGCAAGCATGGTCGGCACCGAAAACTGCTCGCAGGATTCAGGGAGAACGGCCAAGGAAATGAAAGCGTCACGGACCCGCTGAATTGGTTGCTGCTCGACGAAAGGAAAACGCTGGTCCGCAAATCATTGGCTCATCTGCCGGGCCGGGACGCCGAGATTCTGCTGCTCAAGTACACGGAAGATTGGAGTTATCGGGAATTGGCGGCGCACCTGGGTCTGAGCGAAAGCGCCGTGGAAGCGCGCTTGCACCGGGCCCGCCAGCGGCTGCGTGAAGCCATTATTTCCGCAAATGTGATTGAGGTCTCCGAATGAATATGCCACTCGAAAATCAACACAAACGGAACTTGCCCGATCATCGCTTGCTCGACCGCTTGGTCGATGGTGAACTTCCCGAGGCGGAGCGCCGGATGTTGCTTCGGCAGCTGGAAGACGAGCCCGGCGGCTGGCGGCGCTGTGCGCTGGCGTTCCTGGAAGCGCAGACCTGGCGCGATTCGTTCGGCGCCCTTGCCGGTTCGACGTCGGGGCGGAGTACGGTTGCCGTCGCGGCCACACCGACGGTTTCTATTCAGAAACGGATTGCTGACAGCCGGATTGCAAGATTAAGCGCGCTGGCGGCCTGTTTGGCCCTTGCCTTCGCCTTGGGCTGGAACGTGCGTCCGCAGCCGGCCGGCCCAAGCAGTGGTGTTCTTTGGACGAGAGCCGGCTCCGCCACCACGTTGCCCGCGGATGCAAGCGCAAAGGCTAATGTGACTTCGGTTCAGAAGGATTCAGCGTTGGTCCGGAACGAACCCACTCCATCTTTGGAGGCGATCCTCAAGAAATGGGAGCAACGCGGTTACCGGGCGGAACGGCAGGATCGTGTGGTTCCGGTGGAGTTGAAGGATGGACGAAAAGTAAACTTGCCCGTGCAAGAGTTCCGTTTCCAGTACATGGGCGGTCGAACGTATTGATTTCATTTTACAGGGCTGTTTACTGCGGCTTTGGCTTCTATTCCAGAAAGGAAGACAAAATGACTTCTTGGCGCCAAATTCGGATTGCATTCCTCTTGGTCGCAGCGCTGGGCGGACTTCTGCCACTGAGCATGGCCCGCGCACAAACTCAGGAGATTCAAGACGCCATCGACGCGCGGCTCATGTTGGCGCGATTCGCTAATTCTACGGATCAACTCTTGGGGGCAAACCTGGAGCCGATTAGCGACGCTCTGAGATCTCAGCTTGACATTCCCGCCGGGCAAGGGCTGCTGGTCTCCAATGTACGGTCCGACGGGCCATGCGCCGTCGCTGGATTGAAACCGAACGATGTGCTGTTGACCCTGGCCGACAAGCAACTCGCGTCGGTTGACGATTTGTATAAACAACTGAAGGCCGCCGGTGAAGCGCCGGTTCCTCTGAAATTGCTCCGCTCCGGCAAACCGGTCACAATTCAAATTCAACCAATCTATCGCGTAACTTTGGGACCGGCAGGAGAACAAAAGACTGAGTATTACATCGGCGTGAATGTCGATCCGCTGGACGATGCCCTCCGCGCTCAACTTGGCCTGCAAGCCGGCAAAGGCATGCTAATCACCGACGTGATTGTGAACAGTCCCGCCGAAAAAGCCGGAGTGAAGAAGCACGACATCATTTTGGAGTTGAGCGAAAAGCCAATCGACAAGTTCGAAGATCTTTCGAAACAGGTCCAAGCGAACAAGGATAAGCCCACGACACTAAAAATCCTGCGGGCCGGCAAACCAATCAGCATCCCCATCGCCGCCGCTACTCGGAAGGTGGAAACCAGTCCGCCGGACCAAAGTTTTGATCTGTTTCTCACCACTCGCCCGGTCTATCTCGATACGATCAATCGATCCGAAAGGATGCTTCGGTATGCCACGATCGTGGATAGCGGCGGGAAGATTAATGTGAACGAACTCTCCGGACAGCGCGACGACGAAATTCGCCAGCGCCTGGAGCAGGTCGAGAAAGAATTGAAGGCGCTGCACGAGACGCTGGATAAGATCAACGAGAGCTTGAAGTCAGCGAAACCTAAGTAGCAGTGAATTTTGAAAGCGCCGTAAAGACCCCGCACGCTTGAAGACTCGCGTGCGGGCTTGGAGGAAAGACTTCTGCCAAGCCCGCACGCGAGTCTTCGAGCGTGCGGGCTCAAAGCCCACGATAGATCATCTGGCAAATTCCACGGCCCGCGTCTCTCGTACCACGGTCACTTTGATCTCGCCGGGGTAATCCAGCTGGTCCTCGATAGCCTTGGCGATGTCACGGCAAATCTTGATGGAGTCGCTGTCCGATAGCTGGCCGGCGTTCGCAATCACTCGTAACTCTCGACCGGCCTGAATGGCATAAGCATGTTCGATGCCCGGGAAGCTTTGGGCCACTGTCTCCAATTCTTCGAGGCGCTTGACGTACTTTTCCAGAGTTTCGCGGCGAGCCCCAGGGCGGGCGGCGCTAATGGCATCCGCCGCAGCTACCAGCACCGTATAGACATGATCAAGGGTGACATCATCGTGATGACCCACAATGGCATGCAGCACGTCGGCATTGGTTTCCCCGTAGCGGCGGGCCAATTCGGCGCCGATCTTCGGATGGCCGCCTTCCATTTCATGGTCGGCCGCCTTGCCAATGTCGTGCAGCAGACCGCAGCGGCGGGCAATGCGGCCGTCTAGCCGCAGTTCGTCGGCCATCATCCCACACAGATGCGCGACCTCGAGGCTGTGCTGCAACACGTTCTGGCTGTAACTCGTGCGAAACCGCAAGCGGCCAAGCAGCTGGCAGAGCTTTTCGTGCAAATGACCGACGTCGGCATCTTGAGAGGCCTGTTTGCCAATCTCCAGCACATTGCGCTCCATCTCTTCCTGTGTTTCCTTCACCACTTCTTCGATGCGCGATGGATGAATGCGGCCGTCTTGGATGAGCTTGGCGAGCGACATGCGGGCCACTTCGCGGCGCACGTTGTCGAAAGCGCTCACGATTACCACGCCCGGAGTATCGTCGACAATGACGTCCACGCCGGTGCATTTTTCAAACGTGCGGATATTGCGCCCTTCGCGGCCGATGATGCGGCCTTTCATATCGTCGCTCGGAATGTCCACGGAACTAACGGTCGTATCGGCCGTGTGGGCCGCGGCATAGCGCTGAATGGCCGAGGCCACGATCGCGCGCGCTTTTTGCTCACTGACAGCCCGAATCGCTTCTTCGTTTTTCTGAATCCGCTGCGCCAGTTCGTCGCTCAGCGCCCGTTCCAACCGCAGCAGCAGCTGCCGCTCGGCTTCCTCTCGATTAAGCCCGCTGATTTCATGTAACTTTTGCGTCTGCTGTTCGACCAGGGCTTCCGATTCGCGTTGCCGTCTTTCCAGTGTCTCACGGCGTTCGACCATTTTCTTGTGTGAATGTTCCAGCGCACGCTCTTTCTTATGTAGCGCTTGTTGTTTCTGGTCGAGCACATCTTCGCGTTTTTCGAGCCGGCGCTCCTGTTCGCGCACTTCGGCGCGCGTTTGCTCCATTTCGCGATTGAACTCGGAGCGCTTTTGGAAGAGTTCGTCCTTGGCGCGCAAGTCGGCTTCCTTGTACAGGTTCTCTGCCTCCTTGCGGGCCCGGGCCAATACTTCTTCACTTTGGGCGAGGATTTGATCGTTGCGCGCATGACCGCTGCGGCGGCGGATACGGTCGCGGATAAAACCGATCAGCAATCCCACAATCAACCCGACCAGAAGCCCCGCGAGCATCCAGAGGCAGGCTTCAACGGTGAGCATGGGGGCCACTCCTGGGAAGCTATCCCGTGGCCCGGCGGACTTCTCGAAAGGTGAACACGAAGTGTCGAAATCGGTCTCGGAACATCCACGAGTGGGCGGGGAAGAGGTCCCATATCCGCAGCTCTTGGGCACTGCGGCCAGCGGGGAGCTTCCACCTCGCCGAGTTCGGGTGGTCCCGAAGACGAGTACGAAACCGGAGCAAGCTCCGGGGTTACCGGGGTATCGGCCGCGATGCCGGCAACGGAAAAACCGCCACCCACTGCCGCCGGAAAGTATCCAGCGCAGCTATGGAGCATCACGAGCCAGAACAGCAAAAGCATATACCTCTCGGGCAAGCGTGGCGAACCACGCAACAACGATTGTACTTCGTTAGAGCGCTGCCAGGCGTCGCGGCCTGGGGACTTCGAGAAGCGTCGGGGCCAAATAAAAGTATGAGAATCCTCGTTCGCTTAGTGCGGGCGAATCCGAACGAAGTGAACGAATGTATCGACCGTACGATCGGCCGTAGTTTAGTAATATTATGGGAAGTAACTATCGTCACGGTCAACGGAATTTTGCAATTGGCCACGCTGTGTCACGATCTCGCGCCGAAGTACCAACAGATGATGCCCGTCAGAATTGCCTCCAGCGTGCTCAAGTCCATCTTCAAATCCTCGCCCAGCTGGGGCCGCACGGCGATGTGCAAGAGCGCTTCTATGGCCAGTCCAATCATGCTGAGAAGGGACACCCAGGCCTGGATGTCTTGGAACGCTGCGGAATGGTGCCACGGTCCGTGGCCAAGTATTCGACCCAGCCCCAGACCCACAATTGTGGCCAGCAGCAACTTAGGCCATGCCGCCAGGTCGCCGGCAATCGGAACAAAGCGCTCCCATGGCCCGTGGCCATACAAGTAGTAATGCAGTCCAATTCCGCCGACAGTGATCAGGATGATGAGCGCGCGGAATGTGCCGCGCGGCAAGTTCCAAGGATGCGGCCAATCCTTGCCAATCGTGCGCCCGTGGGCAAAAAAGAACAAAGCGATCGGAATGAGCAGGAAATACAAGAAAAGCGGAATCGAGACATTCTTGCTTTCCGGCATCAGCGCGATGGCCCAGAAGAGTCCGCCAATCATTACTGCCAACACCGACCGCACGCTGCCGGGCGGCAATCCCAACGGATGCCGGGGCTTATCCTTGTCCGCATAGGTAATTTCGGAGGACATTCGGTGCGCTCCTGGCCGTTGCCTTGCCGTCGATCAATCGCAGTCCCCTCATTCTATTATTCGCAAATCGAGAGTTCGGCTTTTGTAGCCGGGTAATTTGGAGCGGAGAACCGAGAAGGAATAATCATGTGCGGTCGCCGCCTCAGGACGGGGCGCTTATCATAAGGGCGAAATGGTCACGAAAATTGGAATGTCCACATGGCACACGAATCATTCAAGGTCGGCGACATCGCAGCTATCATCGGCGACAATGCCGCCCATGGCGATCACCGCGCTGGCTACAACGGCATCTGGAGCCTCACGCATCGCACCGAACCGATGAATCTCTTTGTGCCGACGGTCGCCGGCCTCAATTTCGAGCACATCTTCGATGGCGACAAGCGCGACGGAGATGCCAGCCGCAAGATCTTCTTCGAGCCGCGCAATGCCCCGATGGAATTCCGAAAGATCGCCGACCTGGAAGCTGAACTGCATCAACCACCTACGCCGACGTTTCATCTCGAAAGTTGGACGCAATTCAAGCTCACGGCGCCGCATTACATTGACATGACTTTCCGCTGCGTGCCGACGCAACACGCCTTCGCGTATGGCTACATCGGCTTGTTCTGGGCGAGTTACATCAACGCGCCGGAAGACAAGAGCATGTACTTTCGCCGCGGCAACCTTTGGCAGCAGCTGTGCTCAAGCCAACATAACAACCAGAGCACCATCCGCCATCAGGACGATAACATCGACTTGAAATTCAGCGAGGGACTGGGCGATGCGCTGTACCGCAACTTATGTCCCTTGCGCTTCGATGAGCCGTTCTTTTATGGGCACTTCCGCAAGCACCTGGCCATCTTCATGCTGGACCGGAATGCGGGCATTCGTTTCACCCATTCACCTAGCGGAGGTGGTCTCAATGGTGAGCAGCAAACGACCAATCCTGCCTGGGATTTCCAGCTAATCGTGCCGCAATACGAAGTGAAAAAGGAATACGCCTTCCGGCTGCGTTTGGCTTACCGTGAGCGCTGCGAACGAGGGGAGATTCTGAAAGAGTACACCGACTGGGCCAAGTCCGTTAAAGGATAGGAACTCGCAGCGCGAGCAAGATCTTCCCTTGCTCGCGCCGCGAGTTCCTATGAAGTCCGTTCACTCCGGATTGTCGCGCGAGGGCGATGTTTCCTTCCATGGAATGTTCCGGCTCGGATACATTGGAGGCCGGAGGTAGAAATACATTGGCTCCGGACTGTCGCGCGAGGGCGACGTGTATTCCCATGGAATACCTCGATACTGTGTCGTGTACAATCGCGGAGTCACGCCAGCCAGAGCCGGATCGTCATGCCCCGGCGATTGATACTGCCAGGGAATGTTTGGAAAGACCGAGTACGTTCCCGAATAGTAATAGGACTGCGAATACCTCGGAATTCCCGGATCATCTCGGGTAGGCAACGGATAGTAGGTGCTCGTCGCTGTCGAGTAACCCGATGCCGCCCAGCGATCCCACGGACCGCCGCGGTATCGGAACGGCCCGGCCTGAGCATCTGCCGGCAAGATCGCAATTGCTCCGATGGCTGCCAGCACGAGCGAAACCAATGTGTAGCGCATGACGCACCTCCAACGGAATTGGGAAGGAATACCCGCATGCAACCTAGGCGCCTGCGGGCACGTCGGGCCTCGCCGAGCGTAGCTGGCCTGTGGATGAGTCTTCCACCAGTAAACGTCCTGTTTCGGGAGAAAACGAACCGACCGGAAGCGGCTATCAAGGCTGCCCAAGCGCCAGACGAAGCAATGTGACGTAATGTCTGGCAAAGATGGTCCGCCGGGGATCACCCCGACGAGTCACCGTCGTCCACTCAATGTGAATTTTATGTGAAGAAAGTGTGAATAGACAATGGCAACTTACGCTTTCAGCGCGGTGAAGAGCTTGTTCAAGCTTTCTTTTGCGTCGCCGAAAAGCATCATGCACTTCGGGTTGTAGTACAAATCGTTATCGACGCCGGCGAAGCCGGGGCGCATGCTGCGCTTCATGACAATGATCGAGTGCGCCCGGTCCACTTCGAGGATCGGCATGCCATAGAGCGGGCTGGATTTGTCATTGCGGGCGGCGGGGTTGGTGACATCGTTCGCGCCGACCACCAAGGCAATGTCCGCCTCGGCGAAGTACGGATTGATCTGCTCCATCTCGTACAACTGGTCGTAGGGAATATTCGCCTCGGCAAGCAACACATTCATGTGGCCCGGCATGCGGCCAGCTACCGGGTGAATGGCGAACTTCACTTCCACGCCGCGCTTCGCCAGTAACTTGGCCAGGTCGCCAATGGCGTGCTGGGCTTGCGCCACGGCCATGCCATAGCCAGGAACGATAATGACCTGACGTGCGCCTTCGAACATTACGGCCAGTTCTTCCGGCATGATGCTGCGCACAGTGCCCTTCGGCTCCGTATCCTTCGCCGTCTTTTCGACTGGCTTGCCGAAGGCGCCGAAAAGCACATTCATGGCCGATCGATTCATCGCCCGGCACATGAGCAGCGATAGTAAGAAGCCCGAAGTTCCGTCAAGCGACCCGGTTATAATCTGGATGCGATTGAGCAGCACGAATCCCATGGCAGCGTCGGCCAATCCGGCGTAGGAGTTCAGCAGGGCGATGACCACAGGCATGTCGGCCGCGCCAATGGGGATGACCAACAAGCAGCCGAAAGCCAACGCCATGATCACGATCAGGAAAAACAGAAAACTCGTGGACGGCGCGAAGATCAACACAATGAAGCCAATCACGATGCAACCAAGCACTAAACCGCTGATCAGATTTTGGCCCTTGTATGTCATCGGTGCGCCGGGAAGCAGTTCCTGAAGTTTGGCCGCAGCCATGAGGCTGCCGGTGAAGGTAAGCGCGCCGATGATGACTTCAAAACCTAGCGGCGTCATGTAAAGGCTGCTTAGCCCTTCGCGATGCTCCGGATTCAAATGCAAGACATATTCGGCGATGCCGATCATCAATGCCGCCAATGCGCCGAGCGAATGCGAGAAGGCCGTTCGCTGCGGCACTGCCGTCATCGGAATCGTCAAACCAAGCGAAGCGCCGAATGCGCCGCCAACTACCATGCCGAGCGTGATCCAGACATAACCCCAGGTCTTGATCTCGTGATTGAACAGAGTGCCGATGATGGCCACGAGCATGCCAAGCCCGGCCAAGATCATGCCCTGCCTGGCCCACCGCGGCGACGTTAGCCCTTGCAGCCCCAGCACGAAAAGTACGGCCGAGGCGATGTACAGATAGCGCAGCACGCCCTTGGAAATGTCTTCCGGTTTGTTCTTCCATGCAAAGGCCACGGCCACCGCCACGAAGAATAACACGACAATGCCAATCAGAACGGCCCAGTTGCCGGCGCTGCGCGCGTGCCGATCGCCTTCCTTGCGGGTGTGAAACATGCTGAGCATGCGGTCGGTGATGAGAAAGCCGCCGACCACGTTCGTGGACGAACAGGCCACGGCAATGCAACCAAGGATAGTGCTGAGCGGGCTTTCCATGCGTCCGGCTACTACGAGTGAGCCGATCAGCGAGATACCGGACAGCGCATTGGTGGCTGACATCAACGGCGTGTGCAAAAGCGGCGGGACGCGCGAGATGATCCGATAACCGAGGAAGCCGGCCAGGATGAAGATGTACAGATTCAGTTCCAGTTCATGCGGATCGGTCATTAAATCATCACCTTCCCCTGGTGCGTCACCAGCGGGTTTTTCGTAAGATCGTCGTTGAGGTCGATGTTCAAAGCTTTGTTCTTGAACAAATGCAGCAAGTAATTCGTCACCGTGCGCGCATACATTTGGCTAGCGTGATACGGCAGCGACGCTGGGAGATTCCGCGGGCCCAATACGGTGATGCCTTGGACAACCGTGTCCTCGCCCGGCTTCGTTAGCGCGCAGTTGCCGCCTTGCTCGGCCGCCAGGTCCACGATCACCGAACCCGGCCGCATAGCTCGCACTGCTTCTTCGGTAATGAGCAATGGCGCCCGCTGTCCGGGCACGAGGGCCGTGGTGATCACAGCATCGGCGCGTGAGACAAATTCTCCGAGCGCCTTCCGCTGGCGATTGTAAAACTCTTCCGATTGGGCCTTGGCATATCCGGTCTTGGCTTCCGCATCGGACGTATCCAGCCCTAAATCCACGAACTTCCCGCCCAGGCTCTCGACCTGTTCGCGGACAGCAGGCCGCGTGTCGTATGCTTCCACAACAGCGCCGAGCCGGCGGGCGGTTGCAATTGCTTGCAAACCGGCCACGCCAGCGCCGATAATGAGGACGCGGGCCGGCTGAATGGTCCCGGCCGCGGTCATCAGCAGTGGGAAAAACTTCGGCAGATAGTTGGCTGCGAGCAGGACCGCTTTGTAGCCGGCAACCGTGCTCATGGCGCTGAGCGCGTCCATCGACTGGGCCCGCGTGATACGTGGCATCCGCTCCATGGCGAAGGCTGAAACATTGCGAGCGGCCAACGATTCGAGCCGGGACCGGTCACCGGCAGGATTGAGAAAGCCGACTAACACGGCGCCCGATTTGAAGCGGGCCACTTCGTCCACTGTCGGAGGATTTACCTTGAGAACAATGTCGGCATCGGCCAATGCATCGGCCGCGATCGATGCACCCGTGTGCGCAAAGGCAGCGTCCGGAAAACCGGCCGCTGCACCCGCGTTGTTCTCTATTACCACTTCCAGTCCCGCTTTGCGCAGAGGCGTTACCAAGTCGGGAACTAAAGCGACTCGCGTCTCACCTGGAGTAATTTCACGAGGCACGCCCACAAGCATATGGCAATACTCTAATAGGTACTCAAAGACGGACTAATTCGTCGCCAACTGTGCGGTTCCGACACACGCGCGGCCATTCAAATAGCCGATCACAATCACGACAAACGAGACCGGCAAAATCTTCACATTTCCAAGAGCAAGAGTATTGCCCGGTATTGCCTTGGGAAAGAGGGCATTTCATATATGTACGGCTTCGCAATCGTTGGGCGATCGGCTCTGCTGCCTCATTTGGTATGCGGCTTGCGAATCAGATTAGCGCGACCGCGGTAACTTTCCTTTCGCCGAAAGGAGGACGCCATGCTGCCGATCAAAAACATACTTTACGCGACCGATTTCTCGCCGCCATCCGAGTATGCGTTCAAGATGGCCTGCTCATTGGCGCAGGATTATGGCGCCAAACTCTTGGTGTTGCACGTCTTGGAAGAGCCCAAACCGTTCTATGGCGGGGTCATGACTCCGCCGCCCCCGGAAAGCCCGTCCGAGCCAGTGCGCAAAGAGACTGAAATAAAGTTGCAAGAGTTGCGGCCGACCAACTCAGCGGTCGCCGTGGAACGTGCACTAGTAGTTGGTGATGCCGGGCCCGCGATCACGCAAATGGCAGAAACTCGTAAGGCCGATCTGATCGTCCTGGGCACGCACGGCCGCACCGGATTTGGCCGCTTGATGCTCGGAAGCGTGGCCGAGGAAGTGTTGCGCCATGCCCCATGTCCCGTGCTCACTCTGAAGTCGCCCTTTCCACCAGAAACGACGAAACCCGCCAAGTGAGGGAGCCGCGCATACAATGTTGGAATAATTCCCCTCACGAAAGGAGTTCATTCATGGCCAAGCGTATTTTCATGAGCGCGAAAGCGCGAGCCAGTCAGCCGGCCCCAGTAGCTGACGTGAAAGCACCACCCATGGCCCACGCGACCCCGAAGACACTGCCGGCCTCCGAGGAAGACATTCGTCTGGCGGCGTACTACAAGTGGGAAGCCGCCGGTCGGCCGGCTGGCGACGGTCGCAACTTCTGGGCGGAAGCGGAAATGGAACTGCGCAAAGGAATGGCAGAGGCATGAGGCGCACACGTTTCTCGATTTGATGCTTTAGGCCGATGTGTGGACAGTCGCACGTCGGCCTTGTTTGTTGGGCCACGGTTCAGCAATTCAACTTGGCCCGCAAATTGCACCTTCACCGGTTGGGCATCTTTCGCGATCCCGGTGTCAGCGGACGGCGCATTCCGGATTGTCGCCATGAGCATCTCCAAGGCCGATGGTTCGCGCCATGTTTCCCGAGTAGGGAGGAAGCCGCGCAATCGGCCCTTTGATATCGATATCGCCATCGAGCGCCTCCGCGCGGCGGTTCGCCCCCTGGCGAGAGCGGCCATGTTTCAGTTGGCGCAGGAAGGATACCAGTCGGTATTCGAGCTACTGGTCGCCTGCATCATTTCCATTCGCACACGGGATGAAACCACGGTGCCGGTCGCGCGGCAGCTTTTCGAGCGCGCGCATACGTCGGCCGAAATCAGCCGGCTCACGGAACGACAAATCGACAGGCTCATCGATGCCTGCACGTTTCACGAAGCCAAGGCCCGGCAAATCCGTGAGATCGCGCGCCGGACAGAAACGAAATTCGCCGGCGAATTGCCGTGCGATGCAGCGGTGTTGCAGTCGTTTCGCGGCGTCGGACCCAAGTGCGCCAACCTGGTGCTGGGCATTGCCTGCGGCCATTCTGCCATAGGGGTTGATATTCACGTGCACCGGGTGACCAATCGCTGGGGATACGTCCAGGCGCCGACGCCGGAGAAGACGATGGCGCTCCTTATGGAACGTTTGCCGACGCCGTATTGGGTGGAGATCAACGCCTTGGTGGTGCCGTTCGGCAAACACATTTGCACCGGCCAACGGCCAAAATGCTCATCCTGTCCGCTTCTGGGCATGTGCCAGCAAGTTGGGGTCACGGCTCCGCGCTGAGTCAACAACTCTCATATTCGGCGGCACATTTGTTGCACCTTCACCCATTACAGCCTCTCTTTTGGAGAAGAGGCCGCTTCCCTTTTGCCATAGGAGATAACCATGCGCCGCTTTGCTTCCGCCGCGGCCCTGTCCGGGGCCGTCCTGTTCGCGTGCGCTTTCGATAGTTCTAGCGCGCGCGCCCAGAACCTCACGACACCGCCTGCAAGCCCAACCGCGGCGCCGACGTTCGCGCCGCAGTTCTACCAATCCCAAGGGGTGCAGCAGCAATTGAACCTCACGCCCAACCAGTTGCAGCGAATGAACGATCTGTATTCGCAAACGAACAATCAGTATCAGAAGCGGTTCAATGACTTTAACAATCTCACGCCGCAGGAACGGGCGGACCGGATGCGCGCGCTAGCCACGGACTTCAATACCCAGTATTCGAAGTCGCTCGGGAGCGTCCTGAGCGAGCAACAGATGCAGCGGTATAACCAGCTTAGCTCGCAGTACCGGGGATTTGACTTGTTCGCGGACCCCGCGATCCAGAAGCAATTGAATTTGACAACGGAACAAGCCGACCAGCTTCGGCGGGCCGATACGGACTATCAGCGCGAGTTGAGTGAACTTTCGAAAGTCGCCGGCACGAACCGCGCCGACGCCACCCGGCGCTATGGCGATCTTGCTCAGCGCCGTGCGAGCAAAATGAACTCGATTCTGACCGCGCAGCAGCAGCAGCAGTACCAGGCACTTACCGGCGAGCCGTACAACTTTCCGCCGGCGTGGGAGTTGAATAATTCAAATCCGCCGAAACGGTAACTCTCCGCTCCCTCTTCCCGCAAAGGGAAGAGGGAGAACGTTGGTTCATTTCGAATGAGCGTGACGCTGCCGGGTGCGAGCGGCCTTGCGCGCCGAAGCGGAACGTTCGGCCGACGTACGCGAAGCCGAGGCCTGACCGCCCTTGTGCCCGCCTTTGTGCGAAGGGCTATGATTTTCCTTTTTGCCACGGCCTGAGCCGCTCTTCTTTCCGCCGTGAGTCTCCTTGTTCACGGTAGCCCAGGCTCGGCGTGCGGCCTCTTTTTCGCTTACGCCGCGCCGCTCATAACCTTGCTCGATGTGATCGGCCTGGCGTTTTTGCTTGGAAGAATACTTGCTTTTGGAACCGCGTGCCATTTTGATGTCCTCCGGAGAAAGATTCTGGTTCTGGCAACAGCGCCATCTGCGCTGATCGCATGGCAGGAATGACGCAATTCATGTGCCGGAAACGCGGCCCGGCATCCGGGTTGCTCCGATGCGCCGAAGAACGTTGGTTGCCTTGAATCTTGCAAGGAACCGAAGCGATAATTGCCTTTCACCTTGAAGCAGGAGAATTGAAGCATGGCCGGTGCAAAATCCAAGAACGCGCCTCCGGGAGCGCGGCAAGCACAACCGAAGCCGCCATTTCCCAAACAACATCAGAATAAACCGGGCCTGGAGTCCAAACTGAATCCTCGCCCGCATTACCAGGCGCCGCTCTATCGCGGCTCCGGAAAGCTGGAAGGCAAGGTGGCCCTGATCACCGGCGGGGATTCCGGAATCGGCCGCGCCGTGGCTGTGCTATTCGCGCGCGAAGGCGCATCAGTCGCCATCGTTCACCTGCCGGAAGAAAAGAGCGATGCAGAGGAAACCCTCCGCGCCATTGAGAAAGAGAAGCAGAAGGGGCTGTTCATTGCCGGCGACGTGCGGCAATCGGCGTTCTGCCAACAAGCCGTGGACCAAACCGTCCGCACTTTTGGCAAGCTGGATATTCTCGTCAATAATGCCGCCTATCAGCGGCACAAAGAGCGGCCCGAGGACATTACCGACGAGGAATGGGAACGGACCTTTCAGACCAATATATTCGGATATTTCTTTATGGTGCGTGCGGCTTTGCCGCATTTGAAACCTGGGTCGGCAATTATCAATACCGGTTCGATTACCGGGTTGGAAGGGAACAAGAATCTGCTCGACTACGCATCGACCAAAGGCGCCATCCACGCGTTCACCAAGTCGCTGTCGCAGAATCTGATCGAGCGCGGCATTCGCGTGAACGCCGTGGCGCCGGGGCCGGTGTGGACACCACTCAATCCGTCGGACAAGCCCGCTGAGAAAGTATCGGATTTCGGGAAAGACACGCCCTATGGCTGGCCGGCCCAGCCGGAAGAATTAGCGCCGGCCTATGTGTTCTTCGCTTCTCAAGCCGATTCGAGTTACATCACCGGCGAAATCCTGACGTTGTTAGGTGGTGAAACGACGGCAGCATAAGGACGAAAGCCCAGGGACGGAAGTCCCTGGGCTATCTCAGAAGAGTTATTTATCTTGTGCCTGTCCCACATGCTTCAGCATCTCGCGGCAAGCGGTGGAGCAATCGCGGCAAGCTTTGGCGCAGTGCTTCATGTGCTCGTCATCGGGAAATTTTTCACAGACGGCGCTGCACGTATCGCAAGCCTTGGCGCAGCATTCACATATCATCCCGGCCATCGGGCCGCGATGCGAGACGATCTTGGCAGCCGCGGCGCATAACTCGGAGCAGTCCGAGCAGGTGCCGGCAGTAATAATGTGGTCTTTCTGGCCCACCGCGATCAGGTCGGCGCAGTGCCGCAGGCAGGATTCGCATTCGCGCATGCATTCGGCGCAGGCCTTGGCGCAGTGATCGATGTGCGCGGCATGTTTTTCATGCGGCTGTTTGTCTTGCGCCCAGGCCGTTGAGACGGCTCCCAGGAGGAAAGAGCCGACCGCAAGAAAGCCTAAAACCTCCGCGAAATAACGATACCACATAACTAACCCCTTTCGTGGTGATGGGAATCATCCGCCGTCGCCGGCGGTTCAGACTTGCCATGGACCCAAGACTCGATCGGTCGCAAGGCCGCCAGAATGATCCAGGCCAAGATCGCACCGACAACAGCGGCTGCGATCTGACCCAGACCTACTGTGGCGCCGATGGCGGCCGTAAACCAAATGCCGGCTGCGGTGGTCAGCCCCTGGATTTCCTGCTCCCCGCGCAATTTGATAATGGCGCCGGCACCCAGGAAGCCGAGGCCCAGCACCACGCCTTGAAGCACGCGGCCAATGTTGGCCGAGTTGTACTCGGGAAAGCGCAGCACGAGAGCAAGAAAGAGAGCGGCGCCTAGCGCTACGAGCATATGAGTGCGTAGTCCCGCCTGTTTGCCCCTTTCGTTCCCGATTGAAGCCCACCATGCCTCCGAGAATTGCCGCGATGATCAAGCGCGTCGCAAGCTGGGTGAGCGCGCGGATGTCGCCAAAGCCTGTGAAATTCTCGCAGACGCCAGCCCATGCCTCGTGCCATGCGCCTGCCATGATTGGACGACCTCCCGGTTTGCGAAGCGTAACCAAAGCACCGGGCAATCAATGGTGCAATAGCCATGCCGCCTATTCCCGCTCCGCCTCCGCCTCCCTTATTCTGTCTTGCCGGCATCGTGGCACACAAATTGCGGAACCTGGAAGCGCCGCAGATGGATCCGAGCGCCCCAGAAGAAGCGGGCAATTGGTTTCCCAGCATGAGGCGGTCGAATGCCGATTGCTTTGCGGATTTCCGGGCTACGAGGGACGGTGATTTTTTGCATCGCCGTGGCGTTCACGTCGATGATTCAATCGATTCAAGGAATTGAAAGGGGCATGTCATGGGGTTGATTCTGCTCATCATTTTGGTTCTGTTGCTTTTGGGCGCACTGCCCACCTGGCCCTACAGCTCCGGCTGGGGCTATGGACCCAGCGGTATCCTGGGCATTCTGCTGATAATCCTGCTCGTGCTCTTGATTGTGAATGTGTTGCCGTGGGGCTTTACGGTCTATCGCTAATATAAGTGGGCCGAGCCGCTGTTACCTGCAACGGGCCGGCTCGGCCCGACTTCTTTGTAGCACAACCCAATTGGAGTGGCGGGTTTTGCCCAGTGCTCGCTTTCCACTTTTGTTCACTTTCCCACCGCGCCATGCGTGGCAAGTTCTTCATCGCGTTGTTACGTCAGGCCGCTTCCGATTGGAGCGAGGATAAAATCGCGCGCATGGGGGCGGCCCTCGCCTATTACACGATTTTCTCGCTTGCACCATTGCTGGTCATTGCCACTGGAATTGCCAGCATGCTTTTCGGCGAGAAGGCGGCTCGCGGTGAACTGGCGAATCAAATACGTGGCATCGTTAACGCGCAGGCGGCGGACACTATCGAGGGAATGCTGACCCAGGCGCATCAATCGAATGGAACCTTGGCGGCCGTTTTGGGCATTGTGCTCTCGTTGACCGGCGCCTCTACCGTCTTCATGGAATTACAGGGCGCTTTGAACACTATTTGGAGAGTGGTGCCGCCGCCGGGCCGCGCCTGGCGCCAGATGCTCCGTGAACGAGCGCTTTCTTTCGGACTAATTATTTTCACTGGCCTTCTCCTCTTGGTCTCGCTCGTCTTCTCTACTGCACTGGCCGCTATCCAGCGGTTTTTGCCTGCTTCACTACCCGGCGGCACATGGCTCTGGCAGATGGGCCATTTGCTTGTCTCTTGTGTCGTTTTCACACTCTTGTTTGCCCTGGTGTTCAAAGTTCTTCCCGAAACTCCGATCGCCTGGCGCGATGTTTGGACGGGCGCCATCATCACTTCCTTGCTGTTCCTCGTCGGCCGTTATCTCATTGGCCTGTACCTCGGTCGAAGCACGGCGACTTCAGCATTTGGCGCAGCCGGTTCCTTGGCCGCGATATTGGTCTGGGTTTACTATTGCGCGCAAATTATCCTTTTTGGCGCAGTGCTGACACGAGTTTACTCTTCGATGCGAACAGCTGCTGAGGCGGCCCATAGCGTCCCAGCGAATTCGCCGAGCAGCTCGGCGCAACACGTAACGTCCCACGCATCGCCCTAGCGTCGGTTTTTGGGAAACGGCCTTCCCGCCCCCGGAATCTGGATGCGCGTTCATTTGCCTAACTGGCAAGTCATTTTCAGCGGGTTCAAAACTAACGATCAAGCGCGGTGAGAGTCTGGGCAAGTGAAATTCCACCGAAACCAAAGCGGAATCACCACACTGAGTTCGCGGCGTGACGTTGGCACGGCGTTTGCCAGTTTGGTTTACCGTCCGAATACCAATTCGGGCCCCGTTCCCAGCTTTCAGGTGAATTGTCGATGCAGTCGCACCGGGCTTGGAGAATGAGGAAACGAATTTCCCTTCCCGTGTTCCAAGGAGTTGCATCATGGCCAATATGAACCCCAACAAACATAACGAGGGTCACAAGAGCGATATGGAAGAACGTGTCGGCGGGATGGCCACCGGCGTGGCGGACAAGGCCAGCGAGACGGCGTCGAAAGTCGGCGACCGTGCTCAAGAGATGGCTTCGTCAGCCATGCACAAAGCCAAGGACGTGGCCGGCAAGGCGGAAGAACGCACAGATAAAGCTCTCGGCAACGTGGGCAGCGGCATGCAGTCGCTGGCCGGCACCATTCGCGAGAAGGCGCCGCACGAGGGCTTCCTCGGTACGGCCTCTTCGCGTGTTGCCGAAACGCTCGATAGCGGCGGCCGTTACTTGCAGGAGCAAGGGATTAGCGGCTTGGCCGACGACCTTACCGACGTGATTCGCCGCAATCCAATCCCCGCGATTTTCGTGGGCGTTGCCTGCGGTTTCCTGCTGGCTCGCGCATTTCGGAGGTAAGCCATGGCTATGGTTCAAGATCATCCACCGGCCGCGAGCATGACCTCCCTGGTGGGAGGAATCATCGGCGACGCCGAGGAATTGATCAAGCAACAGTTGACCCTGTTCCGCTCGGAAATTCGCGAGGAATTCCGCAAAGCGCAGGAAGCCGCCATCATGCTGGCAATCGGCGTCGGGGTCCTGCTTATCGGCGTGCTGATCCTGGAATTGATGCTGCCCTTGCTGTTGAACTGGCTCTGGCCCGTGATACCGCTGTGGGTTTGCTTTGCCATCATCGGTGGCATTCACACGATTGCCGGGATCATCCTCTTGATGGTGGCGATCAAGGATTTCCGCGCCGTACATGCGGTTCCGGAGCGCTCGGTCGAAGCCCTAAGGGAGAATCTGCAATGGACGACTCACCTGAAGTAATTCGCCAGCATATGGAAGAAACCCGGGCATCGCTCGCGGAAAAGCTCGAGACGCTCGAGGAGCAGGTGGTCGGAACCGTCCACGACGCGCGCCAGTCGGTGGCGGACACTGTCCAAAGCGTAAGGGATGCGTTTGACCTCAAACTCCAGGTCCAGCGCCATCCCTGGCCGGTCATGGGAGGTGCGGTTGCAGTTGGATTCGTGGCCGGCTCTTTGATCGAGGGCATCAGGCCGGTTTCCCGGCCGCCAGCGGCGCCGGCCGATTTGCGGCCGCACCACTGGCCGAGCATGAGCAACGGCAGCGCGGTTCCGCATCCGATGGGTGAGGAGTTGCGTTCCGCACCGGCGCCACAACCCGAAGCGAATGGGAAGTCGGATTGGCTCCATTCACTCGCACAACAGTTTGCACCGGAAATCTCCAAGCTGAAAGGACTGGCAGTAGGAGCCGCAATGGGCGTGCTTCGGGAGATGCTGGCGACGTCGGTGCCGCCACCGCTCCAACCTCAAGTGACCGATGTCTTTAACAACATAACGACGAAACTCGGCGGCGAACCCATTCGCGGTTCGCTTTTACAGAACGGACACAACCAAAGTTTTAGCGAAGGGAGAATGTCATGAAGAGCGCAACCAAACAAAAATGGGATGGTCGCTGGGACCAGCTGAAAGGACGCGTCAAAAAACTCTGGGGCGACATTACCGACGACGATATGAAGCGGGTCGAGGGTAATTACGATCGCATGGTCGGCCTGATCGAAGAAAAGACAGGCAAAACCCGCGAGGATATCGAACGTCAACTCAACGAGTAGTTCCTCACTTTAATCTTCCAACGGATGGAAGGGAATGCCGCCGTTTCTGCGAAGGGACGGCGGCATTTGTTATTCCTCGCTTCTTGTCGCGCACCGCAATGACCCACCGCAATGTCACATCACTGGTCTTTCCGCTCCTGTTTTTGGTGCTCATTGTGGCAATTCTCTATTGGGCGCGGGTCATCCTGATGCCGGTCGCTTTTGCCGTGTTGCTGGCCTTCTTGATCAATCCGCTGGTCAACGGTTTCCAAAAACTGCGCCTCGGAAGAACCCCCGCCGTGCTGCTGGCGGTCTTGCTGGTGACCGGCTTTCTGGGAGTCCTCGGATGGGCAACCTTGAGACAGCTGCAAGCCCTGGCTCATGAGATACCGCAACATCGCGACACTATCATTCGTAAAGTCGCCAGCCTGCATCGCACCGGCAGCGGCATGACTGGAAGCCTGGTCGAACTGATCAAGGATGTGGGCGACGAGTTGGAAACCGGCAGCCCCTTCAAGCCGCACAACAACAATGGAACGGAAGAACCAGTCCCGGTTGTGGTGCAACAGCCGAATACGCCCTCGAGCTTAAGCTGGTTTTCCATGCTGGCCGAGCCCGCCGTCGAGATTCTGGCCAAAGTCGTGCTGGTGTTCGGCTTGGTCATTTTCATGCTCATCTATCGGGAAGACCTGCGCAATCGCTTAATCCAGTTGGCCGGAACCCAGCGTCTCAGCAGCACCACGCGCGCGATTGATGAATCGTCGCAACGCATTGGGCGATACTTGATTTTGCAATTGCTCGTCAATTCGTGCTTCGCGCTGGCGCTCAGCCTGGGCCTCTGGATTCTGCACGTGCCGCACGCTCTATTCTGGGGAATCTTCGGCGGTTTGTTGCGCTATGTCCCGTACGTCGGAACCTGGCTGGCAGCCACGGTTCTGATGGTTTTCACGCTGGCCGTGTTTCCCGGCTGGACCGAGCCGCTGCTCACATTTGGATTGTTCCTCCTGCTCGAACTTCCGACCTCCAACTTCGTCGAGCCCTTGCTATTCGGCAAAGGCACCGGAGTATCACCCGTCGGAGTTTTCGTGGCCGCGGCATTTTGGACCTGGCTATGGGGGCCGACCGGCCTGATTCTGGCGACGCCGATAACAGTCTGCTTCGTGGTGTTGGGAAAATACATTCCGCAATTGGAGGCACTCACGGTCCTGCTCAGCAGTGAGCGAGGCCTTGAAACGGACGTGAGTTTCTATCAGCGCCTGCTGGCTCACGATCAAGATGAAGCGACGAACCTGGTCGAAACCTTTGTGCAGAACCACCCCGCGGAGTCCGTATTTGACGAGATATTGGTGCCGGCACTCGTGCTGGCCAAGCACGATCGGCGCAACGGAGAGCTCAGTCGTCCAGACGAAGAGCACATCCTTGGCGTAACGCGGCAGATTCTGGAAGACATCATTATTCCAACTTCCAGCGTACCCGCCGCCGGCGAGGATCAAGAACCAACGGTGGCACTGTATGGCTGCGCGGCCGAAGATGCCTTTGATGAACTTGGCCTCACAATGTTTCATCAACTGCTTGGACCATCGCCGTGGCCGATGCAGATGATCTCCGCCAATGCGCTCGTCGGTGAAACCGTAACCCAACTTCCACCGGGCCGGCGGGCCGTGGTGGTCATTGCGGCGTTGCCGCCGGGCGGCATTGCCCGGAGTCGCTACCTTTGCAAACGGCTTCGCAACAATCCGAATGTCCAAGTGTTGGTCGGCTGCTGGGGCTTGACCGACGAAGTGCAGGACACGCGGCAGCGTCTGTTGTCCGCTGGGGCAAACCATATTGGCACTTCGCTGATCGAGACGCGCGAGCAATTGAAACCGCTGCTGCAGGCCTTAAGCCGCGTGAAGCCGCTGCATGAAGTGGCGGCAGCGCGGTGATATTTTGCTGGAAGCGGAAGCGCAGCGAGGCCCGAAGCATCCGCGCCTCGCTGCGCTTCCGCCTCCTTCTTGCGCTCTTCCCAGATGTGGGAGGAAAGACTATTTCCTGGGTTCTGCCGGCGACAAGTACTTCGCCAAAAACCGGTACATCTCCGCGCGCGATTCCTTCGCTAATTTCGTATCCAATCGGTTAAACTCATGCCCGCCGGGGGCGTCCTTGTA
>Ga0070732_10000468_pt1 | contig 25824 bp, 30 predicted proteins | sample Coa_R1_5_FD_66449 | JGI IMG/M metagenome (GOLD analysis project Ga0070732, IMG submission 66449) | Surface soil microbial communities from Centralia Pennsylvania, which are recovering from an underground coalmine fire - Coalmine... | ecosystem: Environmental > Terrestrial > Soil > Unclassified ... | reverse complement strand
TCAGCGAGGAAATGTGTGAGAAAGAATCGAGTATCTACTGTCGGGGGACTCAATAACGGTCCTCAGACCGCATCTTGTCAAGTCTCTTTTTCATTTCCTCGACCGAAACCGTTCCCGCATCAACCCCGGCGAGGTCTTCGATAGGAGTCACGGGGCTCAAAAGAATGCCTTGGGGCGAATCCCTTACAACCAACTTCATACCTTCTCGGATACTGAATCTTTTCCTCTGGTCCACCGGAATGGTGACCTGCCCCTTTCTGGTAACCTTTACGATCTGCTCCGCCATGACGCATCAAGTAGTACACTCAACGCGTGTACTACTTAAGCAGGTTGGTCGCGCGATACATCAAGGTTCAACCAGCTGGTTGAACCTAGCTCATCGAGAGATACTTGTTTTCTAGATAGCTTACTAATCCTGATGGGTCGTAGCCTGTTCCGAAGACCCGCGTCAACAGTATTTTCGGAGCATAGGTCGCTCCGGGCTTGTGGAGGTTCTCAGCCAGCCACGCCTTCAATGTGATCAGACTTTTCGCATCCTTGACTGGCAATAGTCCCTGCTTCGACAACATCTTCCAGAGCATACCCGCCACCACATTCCCTAGCGAATAGCTCGGAAAAATCGCATACTGTCCCCATGACCAGTGAACATCCTGTAAGACTCCCTCAGCATCGTTTGGCGGTCTCTTGCCTACATACTCCTCGATCATATCATTCCAGACCGATGGTAGCTCTGACACGTTGACTTTTCCTTCGAGCAACTTCTTTTCCAGCTCGTAGCGCATGGCGATGTGGAAGTTGTATGTGACCTCGTCCGCCTCGACCCGTATCAGGCTCGGCCGTACCGTGTTGAAATACGCATAGACCTGGTCCACGCTATACTTGTCTAGGAAGCTTAGGTTCTTCTTGAGCAGTGGATAGACGAGAGGCGTAAACTGACGGCTCCTCCCGACAACGTTCTCCCAGAAACGCGACTGAGACTCATGAATACCCGAGGACACGCCCGTCCCGGTCGGGGTCAGATCAAGCTCGTGATCCACCTGCAACTCGTACAGCGCATGGCCGCATTCATGGATTAGTCCGAATGTTGAGGCTCGGAAATCCTTCGGCTCGTACCGGGTCGTTATTCTCACATCGTCCCCGGAAATCCTTGTCGAGAAGGGATGCGTCGAGACGTCCTGCCGGAACCTTTTGCTTGGCATGTCTAGGAGAGACAGTATCTCCTTGTTAGCCTGCTTCAAAGATGGAACGTCATAGTCCACCTCCTCCAGGGGATGCTTCTCTGGGAAATGGCCTGACGAGAGGGTCTTTGCAAGGATCCGTTTGAGAGCCGGGACTAGTTGCTGGAAGATCCTGTCGAGATCCTCCATCCTGAGACCCTCTTCAGGAAGATCAAGCAATGCATTGTAGGGCTGAGTAGACGGGTCGAGATACTCGGCCTGTTTCCTTTTCAGCTCTGTAATCGTCTCAAGATGCGGCTGGAATCTGGCGAAGTCTGACTTGGCCCGGGCTTCTCTCCAGGGAATCGACGCCTCGGCCGTCGCCCTCTGCAGCTCTTCTATCAGCTTAGGAGGAATCTTCCTGTAAAAATCAAGCTCTCTCTTGATAACCCGGACAATCCCCTTTTCCGCATCGTTCAGCGTCTTCTGATTATCCGCTTTCTCGACGAGGCCTGCGAGATCGAGAGCCATCTTCTGGCTGAGGAGCGAGAGCTCGGCTCGAACCTTGCCCCGGGCAGCAGCACCTGCCTCAGGCATGTTAATTTCAAGATCCCACTCAAGGAGCGCCGAGGAATAGCCCATCGCCGCAATAGGCCGGTATCTCGCCAGAAGATCGACGACCACAGGATTACTGAATAGACTCATGAGATCAATCCAAGCTTCAACGAGCGACTATCTAAAAACATTCGACCAATGGCTCAGAATTTGACTCGAGGCTTCAAGTCCTCCGTTGTCTTCCCCCACTCATGGTGAAGCCATCGAGTTGATTTTGCAACTTCGAAAAACTTGTACAACTGACGTTCATATTCTCTGAGGAGAACTTTCGCTGTATTTTCGTATCGCATCGCGAACTTCTCCTTACCGACATCGCTTAACCCAAGATAGAGCTTCTTTGTCCGAACCTCGTAATCTCTGTCAGCTTCGCGCGGTTTCCTAACGAGTACCGAGGGGATCGCAAGGATCCGAATCTCCATCCCGGGTTTACCGTGGCCATGCTTTCTATTGTACTGAGCCTCCATTGTGATGTCCAGGTCGTCTTTCAAACCATGGTTTGTTCTTCCAATCGTTGAAAACAACACTTTGTTGCCCTCTCCTCGAGAAGCAAGAAAATCGGAGACTCTCGCCATTAATTCGTCTATATTGTCAGGGCCTTGATTGGCTCCTGCAGATACATCCTCATAGTCTATTTCAACCAAGAGGACATGTCTTTGACGGATGCTCGCGAGAAATTTGGCGTATCTCTTGAAAAACTCCCTAACACTGTACCTTTCTATTTGTTTCGTGAACAGCCCTAAGCTGTCAGCAAGCCAAGCCGCAGCCCCATGGCTAGGTGTTTCTGATCTTCCTTGCTTTAGATAGACATCTATCCTTCCAGTGACAGAGGAAAGCAGCTTCCAGTGTCTTCGCTTCCTTTTTCGTCGGACGCCGCGTCTTGTAGGGGTATTGGGCCAAGAGTACGGTATAGGTGCCCAGTACGGACCAATAGGTCCACTCCCACGAACGGTGAACTCGTCCGTTGGCGCCAACTTGAAGAGTAAAACAAATTGGACCCTCTTAAGATACTCTACGCTGTAGATTCTTTCCTACGCTGAATAGTAACAGTCCGACCAATCAGGATAGTTCCTTGAAATAATCTCGATAAGTGATTCTAGGATGTTTTTGTAGTCCTGCACGGTTCCGGAGGTGGGGCTTTGACAGAAGTAGACACGCTCATCGGGGTTGTAGGAACCCTGAGCGGTGCGCTTCTGGGTGTGATCTCAACCTACATTTTCGAAGAGAGAAAGGCGAAACGTGAGCTGGCCCTCCGTCCCCTCGACGATCGAAGGGTAGCGCTGAACGAAGTGTTTGTTGCCTTGACAGACTGTTTCTTCGAACTGCGCTTGGCCATTCACAGTTTCCCGAGAACACCAGACGAGTACAACAGTCACGTCGCTGTTCCTATCAAGAGGTTAGAGAGGACGGTGTACGAAAGAGCCATCTATCTTTCATCGATCTGGAAGCTGGTTGCAGGATCAATCCAAACATTTGCAACCACGGCCTTAGCTCTACAGATTAGGATGCCAGATGCCAACCCTCAAACACTGCCACCCCTTTCTGCGTATCCCATCAACATTCAGGCCTTTGAAGATGCATACTTCAAGACCGGCAATGCAATCGGCGCTACCCTTGGAATCGCCAACCTCGAGCAAGAGCTGCGAACTGCTCTTGGCACTCCGGGCATCCAACAGTAACATCATAATTCGGGCGTAATGAGATCTAGGTCGACCAATCGAGTTCACTGAATCAGTGATCGTGTCCTCTGCATAGAGTGGCCGGGAGGGTTTCGTCTGGCGAACGTTCAGGCGAACAACTTGGTCAGATTCGCAGGCGAGCTTAACAAACAATCGATAATGGGCTCGACCACAGATCGATGATCTAGCATTATGTTCTTCCAGATGACACATCTTTCTGATTCGCCGTCCGGGAGAGAATATTCGATGAAAACCCGGCCGTCTTTGTCTTCACGCCTCGGCGAAGGATGGTCCCATGCACTAAACTGATAGACAAGAACGACTCCTGCGAGATTCTCGAATGCGCCAACCACAAGCTCGAGTTCCTTTTCATTGAATGATTGTAACGTTTCGTCGGGTGCCGAGAATCTATCGTAAATGAAGAGAACGCTTGGATTCGGACCCGACAATTGACCGGTCATCTTTTCCTGAATCTTAGATGCGATTCTGTCTTTCTTCGGCTTGACCGTCGAGGTTCTCATGACAAAACTACCTCTCCACTGTTGAGGAATCTCCGATGAAAGGTCTTCAGGCGCGATGTAACACATTAGAAGCCCAGGAATATTCATGCGGACGAGTTTGTGCCCTGCAGTCGCTTCAGTGATTGCTTCGTTTGCCTTCGCCTTGACTGATTCGAATTCATCTGGGCGAGGAGGACGACTCCATAAACCACCCGCTCTGCATCCGCGTTGAATGGCGACAAAGTTGACAATAGAAAACGCTTCGAATCCAGCAGAATCTTCGTAGGGCTGGTTTAGAGAAGTGATCTCGATATCGACTGATTGACTTCCAATTTCCGCAATAAGATCAGGCTTCCGTTCGCCCCTTTCAAAGGCGAACTTGGGGAAATGCCCTGCCAACTTCAACCTCAGAGCAATATCCATCTCCGATAAGGCGCTCGCATATGTGTCCCAATTGCGGAGATGCGATAGAACATGTTCGTAACCGGGTATTTTCGTGAGTTCCGAAAGCTTTCGCACGAAGTGAACAAACCATTCATAATTGGGCTGAGAAGAAACCATTAGCTTGTTCCTCAAGGGATGTCTTCGATCGGGCATCCAATCGGAACCAAAGATGTCACTGATCGACCCCAAGGCAGCCAATCCCGGTTCTCTGCTTGGGTCGCCTCTTGAGGCGCTTTCGTGAAATCTTAGAACAAATTCCCAAAACGTCTGTTGCTCAGACCCGGACATTTTCCTTGTCGTGATCTGCTCTCGCGATTCTTATTCTTACCTAGACAAGATGAAACATTCCTTTATCTTTAAAAGCAAGATCCTGAATATACGCAACGAAGAATTATCCGCTAAATGTCTCGACACGATAATCTCACCAAAGCGGATCATAGACGACTTGGTCGCCTTCTTAGTTCAGGTGTACCCTTTCGTCGAGCTTTGACACAGGTAAGTAATCGACCTCAGCAAAGGAAACAATCTTCGACGAACAAAAGGAACCCATTTCATCCGACCACACCGTCGTCCGACATGTCGCCTGTTCAAGCCCTAATCGCATTGCTTGAGATCTTCTCCGGATTCGCAGCCTTACTCGGGGTCCTCAACCTCTACTCGACCTATGGCTTCGGTTTCGGAGGAACGTTCGTGATGTTGTTCTATCTTGCTGGCTGGGAAATCATAGGTCGGATATTTGACCGAGCTCGACGGAAGACCCCCACTCCTTTGAGGTTCTTGTGGGACATAATCGAACCTCTTTTCGAGATAGCCGTTTAGCTAAGACTCGACTTGGGTCTTGGTGATTTCAATGGCCTGCTCATAGTCTGGCTGTTTGTCTGCCCCTTTCGAGTGACTTCTTAGGAACGCTAAGAGTCCGAGATACAGTTCGTCTCTCTTCTTGTTTGAGTAGTTGTTGTAGGATAATTCTAGCACTCGGTATCCTTTCTTTCTCAATAGGGTTCGCAGTTCTTCGTCTTTGAACATCTGGGCTTTTCCAAGGTGGACCCGGCCATCGACGAACACGATTAGTGGTCTGGGTTGTGTTGGGAAATAGAAGTCTGCCGTTGTGACCGGTATCTCGACCTGTGTCTGGTAGAAAATCTGATCCTCTTGCAACCTTAATGCGAGTTCGTGTTCCATTCGTGAAGGGTTGGCATGTAGTCGTTCGCGCCAGTCGCTCCGCTGACCCGACATCTTTGATGTTGAGCCATCGTTCAGCTATTGCCCAGACACGAGAATGAAACTGAACGCGTCTGGACGAGGCTGAACTGTTTATCGTCTCCGAGATCGTGAACCTAGTTGTAGGTGTCGTCTACTATTCTCTTCAATTCCTCTTATCAGCAATTTGAAGAGGCAGATTGAACTTCCGCGAAAGTTCCCGGGCCATCGCTTCGAGAGGGGCGGTCGGCTCGTCGAGACTTATCGCTTTGATAGCATGGTCGAAGTGGTTGAAGAGGACCCGGCCTGCTTTTCGGAGAAAGTCTTTGTCGATCGTTCCTATGCTGACTCGCGCTAGATCATCCATCCAATCAGGCAACGCGATCGGAGAAATCAAGAACTTGAAGCCGGTTATAGTCCAAGACTCGGATTCTCGATACCAACGAGAGAGATCTTCTCGCTTTGCATCTCCCACATATATTGTGCGAGAGCCCAGCTTCCAATACTGTAATCTCCGGAGTAGTCCATGCCTAGCCGCAGCACCCTTTTCGGTGATAAATTGCCGACCTGAACGTCGCAGCTCATCGATTGTTGCTTTGTACTCGTTTGCAAAATAGTAGTTCAGCACTGCATAGACCCTACTCCCGTCAGGAACGAAGCACTTTGAAAACCCGTCAAACATTCCACGCAAAATGTCAATTTCTGAATCAACAACACCAGTGTGGTCGTTCATCTCCCTAAGAGCGAGACTAATCCAGGAGACTTGGGGATCATTACGAGACAACCTTGCGCTTATGCAAGGGTCCCCGAAATCATTCTTGATGAGTGCAAGCCTCAATCATGGTCATCCTTTCGCTGCAAACGGCAAATTGGATTGGACTCATGCCTATCAGCATGTTACTGTTTTCGATGTCAAGATTCTTGAGCTTCCAGGCCGAACGGATATTCCATTGCTTTGACTTTTGGCTCTAGGCTTGAGAATCTGATTACCAGATCTCTCGGTCTTTGATGTTCCTTCAATCCTTGGATCTTGACCTTTATTGGTTTCAGACGATGAGCCCTAGACGTAATTTTCAGAAATCCTCCCCCTGTGCTCCAATTTCGGAACAGCCATACGCGCCCTGGAGCCCTCATAAGCAGTTCATCTATCTCATCTCTACGCAGAGCGAAATCTCTGCGCTGTCCCATCATCCGTTCCGGGTCCGATGCCCTCCGGGACAACGTGTTTTCGACGTATGTCCGCGACGGAATCAATACAAGAGAAGCGGCGACGGCAATAATCAATGGAAGAAGGATTTCCAAAGGCGTGGAAACGTTCCTGAAGTGAGCTTAGAGATCCAGAACAAATACCAATCGAGAAGTGCAAATTGCAGTTGAGTCATACGGCGCAGATCTCGTGTGGTTGTGGAAAATGGGGGTTCGAGGCCCGTGTGAGGCCTCGTGTTGTTTTCTAGGAGGATGCGTACCAGGTTTCCGTGAAACTAGTCCCGCTAGTTGTCAGGACTGAGGGTTCTGCGAGGGTTGTGCCGCTGTTGTTTATCATGGTGATTCGGTGGATGTTACTGGAGCCGAATGATCCGATGCCGCCGGTCGCTCCGTTGATCGTTGCATAGTTTGTGCTGGCTATCCCAGTATAGTCATTGCCTAGCGATACTGTTCCGAAGTTGGATAGGCTGGTGAGCTTACAGTGGCGCCCGCTGCACAGGGCTGGTCGTTCGACTATCCATTCCGCAGAGCTTCGTGCTGCGCCGCTGACCGTGCCCGTAGTCGAGAAATGCTGTGAGCCATCAGTGATGCTGGTGGTGAAGACTCCGCCGCTGTAGCTGACTTCTGTGCTGACCTTGTCTCCGGGGTGTACTGTGAAGCCGCTGATCTGGACCGAGGCCGCTGGGTAGAACTCGTACCAGGCATAGTACACGCCATGGCCGCTGCTACAGTCCGAGTCCGTGCCCGTCTGCTCGACCGTACTGCTGCTATAGCCGTCTATCCCGACCCAGTAGCTGCTGTACGTGGTCGAGCTACCGCAAGTGACCGAGGGAACAATCCACGATCCCTTGACATCGGTGACGCCGGAGCCGGTTACCGCAAACCCGCTCCAGTTGGTGCTGCAGACCGTGCCCGCGGGACAGTTACTGCTACCGCTGCTATGTGAGAAGACAACTGCTTGGGTTGTTGCAAATGCTGGCAGTAGAGAAGATAGCGCTAAGATTGCTAGCGAAGGAAGAAACAATCGCACTGTTTTTTCCATAAACCCGCGATTCGCGCCAGGGAGTGCTTATAGCATTTTTGCTCATGACAAAGGAACAAGTCGACTAGATGCACTTGTATGACACTGTACGGCTTAGTCCTTTCCTACTACGGCGATAGTAACATTTTTAACCGTCCAGCGAAGGACATCCTCTACCGCGAGGCGATAATAGAAGATGAATTCTAGTAAGAAACTCTTCTTGGCGGTCGCGGTCCTAGCCCTAGTAGTGCCACTACTGGCAGTCCCCGTCAAAGCTGACACCAACACCGGCACAGCAGGCCAACCCAGCCAGAGCTGCCAAAACTTCTTCCCCGTAAACGGGCTACAACCGAGCGGCTTCAACACAAACGGCTTCAACAACACAGCAACAAGCGTCTACGCTGGCATCGGCCAGACCACAAACACTCCAGCAAACGGACATGCTGTCTCCCAGTACGACGTCGCATGCTTCCAGGTCTCGTCACATTAGACCGCCAAACCCCTCTTTTTCCGCCCTCCCTCTAACCAACATTTCCGCACAATCGGCATGATCCATGTTTCACGCAGATCCAAAAAAGGTGAGGAAGAGTGTGACTATGTCACACTCATTGAAGATAGTGTTTTGCTGGGCTGTTACTGTGCTGGAATCGTTGGAGGGCAGTGACTTGACCGGTCAGCAAGGGCGTCCGTCGCATTAGCTGAGGCTTGGCCCGGCAGCGACGTTGGATGAACAAAGGTGCACTGAGCAGTTCCTGGTGAATGGTTGGCGTGCGTTGCCGCTTGGATTGCGGTTGGGCCGATCGCCATCACAGTAGGCACAAGCGCGGTGACGAGCGCGACAGCCAACAAAGCCATCACTTTTGATCTCATGTTTGTTCGCAACTAGCCTCGGCTTGAATCAATATAAATCAAGATTTTTGAACGCTAGGATTGTAACTAAGTGCACGCGAGAGAATGTACGAGATTGTATCCTAGGGTTATAGTGAGCTATCTGTAGCTATAATGTGATGATTGTTGCCGGCACAATAGTTGGACTCAATGAGACTTTCAATCATCGAAAGAACAATCCACAATTTGGACAGCGTCCGGTCCCTACCATGTACTAAACTTCTGAACTGAGAAGAGACTCCAGGGACCCCGCCAGGACTTTCCGTTTCAATTGCCGGTACCATTTTACGGTTACCAAACCCGTTATCAATCATGAAGTGTCAATTGCAGTCTAGTCTCGTGACGCAGAACTGTTCTTCCTTTCCTTAGCTAGAGCTCCACTAAAGCATTGATCACGGTAAGAGTTAACTATCAAATTCTTCACGAACGAACAATATGTCAAAAATGGCGAAGATGGAGGTCAAAGGAGTCGCGAGGATTCTAGTCCTCGTTGGCGGACTCTTACTGATACTGTTCGGCTTGTTTACGGTTCTCGGAGGCTCCTTCGAATCCCGTTACCTCGGAATCTCCATCTCGGGAAGCATATTCGGCATAGGAGTCGGTATCGTCGCGCTCTACGGTCACTCCCGCATAGGCGAAGTGATATGGGCTGTCATCCTCTTAGTTCTCGGCTACTTCGCCGGCGGAATCGGCGGACTCTTAGTGCTGCTTGGCAGTCTGGTTGCCTTGATAATGCACTTCGTCTGACTCAGAACTCAATGACGTCAAGCGCTGGGGTACTGTACTGGACTAGATCCTCAAGAAGCTGAATGTCCGTGACTCGACTAGTAATCTTGTCTGGCTAGAAGTCTTATAAGCGAGTAACAGCTATTACATGGTAGTAATAAAAAGGACGAATAGACAATGTTTACCAATTTGAATTTCCCGACTAGCGTCTGGTTGACTGTCAGCCCTAGACTGATCCATGACCGAATCCCCGGCTTTCGGAGAGAAGCCCATCAGCTCAAGATCACTCTGAAACCGGTTCTCCCGACAACTAACCACCAGCAGGAATCCGTCAATTGAAGCTCTCCAAGGACTCTAGCCTCATGTCCAACAAGAGAGAAGGAGTATCAGCCGTAAAGACGGCAAATGTGCATCCGGTTGCTGTTAAGGGAAAACCTGCACTTCCGACAAAACAAACTCCATCGAGTCTTAGTCAATCACTCGACAAGATGTTAGACACGATGACCCTAATTCCCTGGGATCCCTTCAGAGGATTCGAATGGCCTATTGAATATGAGCTACCGACGCGAGTACCCTACGTTGATGTTATCGACTCTGACAACGAATATGTCGTGAAAGCAGAGCTCCCAGGGTTGAAGAAGGAAACCCTGAACATTCAAGTTGGGACCAACGAGCTAACGTTGGCTGCTGATTCAAACGTCGAGACGGCTGAGCAGGGAAAAACCTACCTGCATAGAGAAAGAGCGTTCTCTACATTCCGTCGAAACATAGGCTTTGCCGAAAGCATAGACACAGAAAAAGTGTCAGCAAGCATGGCTGAAGGTATTCTCGAAATAAAACTTCCCAAGCTTGAGCGAAGATCTGAAAGGAAGACCAGAAAAATAACGTTGTAAAGCCATCGTTCGGCCCCCTACTAGGACGGACTTCGGATCAGAACTGGGCCTGTTGGTCGTTGGAAAGTGTTTCTTGATCTCGATTGATTCTCTATCGTCTAGTCTTGGGTGTGAGTGCTAGGATTGGGATTTTCCTCTTGATGTTTTTCTCGTACTCGGCGAACTGTGGGAAGCGTGCGGCCTGTTGCTTGTATATCCGGTCGCGTTCTGCTCCGGTGATCTCCACCGCGCGCACATCAATCGTCTCAGCCCCGACCTCGATCTTCACGTCCGGGTGAGCCTTGAGGTTATGATACCAGTCAGGGTTCGTAGGAGCACCATTCTTCGAAGCGAAGACTAGGTAACGGTCTCCGTCCTTGAGATACATGACGGGGTGTGTCCGGAGTTTGCCCGTGCGGGCGCCGGTATGATTGATTAGCAGCAATGGCGCGCCTTCGAGGTTGCCGCCTACCTTTCCGCGGTTCTTTCGGAACTCAATGATGACTCCCGCGTTCCAGTCGCTCATCGAAATCGGCCAGGGTATCGCTGTGATGGGATTTATTGACTAGCATTAGGGGAACAGAGTCGAGTCGTCCCGCCGAGACTACTCTCACCGTAATCCCAGATCTAGCCAGAGAATACGGTCGTTAGCACAGATGAGCCTCTAGGTTTTGGTTCAGGACCCTTGGTGAGACGATATAGTTTCCAGCTTTCAGAATGGTTCCGTCCTGCAATAATTCGTCTCTGACCGATAGAGTATCCGTGCTCCATCGGAACCATTTCCCGACCTGAACATCACGGACAAGAACGGACGCGTCCACTGTCTTCTCGATGAGTTTCGCCAATGCTCCCCGATAGGACAATCTAGCACTTCCATCGCCGGTTCTTGTTTTCCATGTTTGCCAGATGTTAGCGTGCAGATGCTTCTCCGGGTGAGGATCTTCAACGCCGACTGTTAGCGCGTAGCTTTCTAGATTGGCTAGCGCACGGTGAAACCGGGCATTGTCGCCTCTTGCTTCCATTCTGACCAGCTTTCTCAGCCGGTCTGTCCGGATTGATTCCTTGTCCTCGATAGTTTTCAGCAGCTTCAGCTCTAGATCCGAGAGAATCACCCGGTCCATCGCCAGTTCTCGGTGGTGTTCTACTATGACTCCGAGAATTGGCCAGAGACTCTTCGACACGAAAGTCTTGGTACGTCTGAAAACTCTCGTAGCGAGAATATCCTTTCTACGCTCGATCTCCCCCAGAAGACTAGGAAGTCGCTGGTCCTCTATTTTGAGAGACCACCAATCCAACCATCCACTGAAGCCCTTCGACGATGGTTTCCACGGCTTGCCCATCACTGCGCTGATGAGACTCGGAAGCTCGTTGCCTCCGAGAACTGAGACGAGACCCTTGCGATGAGTGAACTCGACAATTTCTTCTTGAGTTCGAAGTTTGCGGCTCGGAGTGAGTCGATGCTCTCGGGTCCTAATTGTTTCGGCTTTCTTAATCAGATCCCCGCTTGTCATCGTCAAGGACTCGCTTGCTTGCTCTCGCTCGCAACGTCCGTCACGATCGGGTTGGCGATCTCTACAATATCCTTGGTCCGCAACTCGACGAGCTTGTTGACGTCTCCGCCTCCGAATATCGCGGTCGCATTCTTGAGAACCTCTTCATCCAGCAGTACTCGTTTGACCAGGTTGAACGGTGGGACCCCTCCGACCGGGTAGCCCGAATATTTGAGCACCTCTTCCTCGTTAGCAAGTCTAACGTCCTTGACTCCGAGGAGCGCTTTGATCCTCCGATAGCTGATCCGATCCTTTGCCGAGAGAATCACCAGGAGCGGTATCTTGTTCGAATCGATTAGAACGATTGACTTGGCTATCTGTTCAACATCGACTTTTCTCGCGGCTTGTTCGACTGTCTTGACAGGCTCGTCAAACTCGATGAACCGGTGCCAAATACCGTGAAGGCGGAGGAAGCTACGCAGAAGCTTGGAATATTCTTCGGACAACCGATTTCATTTCTTCGCCGGGTGTACTTCCATGCTCATGTCGATAGCCTTTGCAGAGTTCGTAATCGCACCCACCGAGATCACGTCCACTCCGGTCTTAGCATAGCGCGCAATATTCTCCTTCGTGATACCGCCAGAGGCCTCGACCAGGACACGGTCTCGTAGTTTCTCTGCTCTCAAGAGCTTCTGTGACCTTTCCACTTCTTCCGGTGTCATATTGTCGAGAAGTACAATGTCTGCCCCCGCTCGGACAGCCTCGACCGCTTGCACCTGACTTGTTACTTCTACCTCTATCTTCTTGGTGAAGCTCACTGTCACCTTCGCCTTCCTCACCGACTGCTCTATCGTCCCAGCCAGTCCTAGATGGTTATCTTTGATCAAGACAGCATCATCCAGTCCGAGACGGTGGGTGTCACCGCCGCCGAGCTCGACGGCTTTCTTCTCGAAGTATCTTAGACCGGGAAGCGTCTTCCTCGTACAAGCCACTCTGACGTGTGCATCACCCTTCTTAGCGATTGACACTAGATTCGCGGTTGCAGTTGCGACTCCCGACATGTGAGATAGCAGGTTCAGTAGGGTCCGCTCAGTACTCAGTAATGCTCTGGCGGGTCCTCGAGCCAAAACAACTATGCTACCTGCTCTGACACGATCTCCATCATGAAACTTTGAGGATCCATCGCAGCCGACGATCTGCAACAGAATCAGCGCCTCCTCAAGCCCGGCAATCACCGCATTCTCCTTACAGACAACCTGGCCAACAGCCCTAGTCTTGGCGCCTACAAGCGCATTGGTGGTAATGTCTCCACGGCCAACATCTTCAGCTAGGAATGACCGGAGAGCATCTTCCACAGCCGACCTTGTAAGATCCAAACCGCGTATCAGCCCTCGACCAGATCTTCCTCTTGCTCGACCTCGATCTCACCCCGGTGGACCTCATGTCCACACGATCCAACGAAGAGATCCAAACCATCAGGTCGAGCATCATCACGGTGCGGGCTTACATGGACAAAGACGACCTGCTCATGATCAACTGGACAAACAGCCTTGATCAGATTAGCCGCCCGGGACCTAATTCTGACCGGATTGACAAAAGCCTCGAACTGCTCATGAAGCTGCTCATACTTTATTCCAAGAAGTCCCGCGTAGAGCCCGCCGAAGAATACGAAGACACTCAACCCTAGCGAAATTGCTACTCCTAACATTCCAAGTATTCCGCTGAAGATGAAGATTAGAAAGACAACCGCAGGCAGAGTGAGGATGCTTATTCCGATCAGGACCTTGCCCATTACCGAGAGAAAGCCCATGATCGGTCTATCCAAACCGTCTAGTTATTTCGAGAATGCCCAGAATCGCGTTCTTGAACGATCTTCTCGACATGCTCGATAATCGTCTTCAGCGGAGTTCCCGGACCATAGTTTCCGCTTATCCCCAGCTTTTCCAGTCTGGGCTTGTCATCATCAGGAATAATGCCACCGCCCACGAGCAGAATGTCATCGCCGCCCTTCTCCCGGACGAGCTTAGCGACCTTCGGAAAGGCTGTCATGTGAGCTCCGTTGAGAAGGCTCATCGCTACAACGTCCACGTCCTCGTCGACAGCCATCTGTGCCACTTGTTCGGGTGTCGCCAAGAAGCCTGTGTAGATTACTTCCATCCCGGCGTCCCGGAACGCTCGACACAGTATCAGCGCACCTCTGTCATGGCCATCGAGTCCCGGCTTTGCGACTAGGACCCGGATTCGCCCTCCGGATTTAGCGTCTGTTTTCGTCTTAGCCAACGCTGGACCTGTCAGTCTAGTTTCGGGTTGTCTTGATAGATAAGTGCACTCCCTTGCGACCCCACATGTTTATTCGTCAGTGGTAAAACAGGCCGATCGTCGTGTTTAGTCCGTTGCAACAACTTCAGATTCCACGAGTCACCGCGTCCAAGCCCCTAATAGACTGGCTTCTAGACGAGGAAGAACCGTCCGTCCGCTACGAGACATTGACTGAGTTATTGGGCAGAGACTCGACCGAATCGTCCGTCAAGAAAGCACATGACATGATCGGGTCCAAGGGATGGGCCGCCAAGATTCTCGAGAGACAAGAGGAGGATACCTACTGGGACAATCCGAACTCATCCTATGTTCCGAAATTCTCAGCAAGCTCATGGCAAATCCACGTCCTCGCAGATCTAGGGGTCACATCCAAAAACCGGCGTATATCCAAAGCTGTCGACCATCTTCTAGACCTTCACAATGTCGAAACTGGAGGCGTTTCACTCCGGCCAAAGGGCCATCCGAAATTCGAGCCCCACATATGCGCCACTGGAAACTTGGTCCGAGCCCTAGCAAAAATGGGATACGCTGAGGACGATCGCGTCCTCAAATCACTGGAATGGCTAATCTCGAAACAGTTACCCGACGGTGGGTGGAACTGTTCTCCACCGGGAAAGCACGGTTCTTTCTTGTCGACAATACAACCAGTCTGGGCACTGTCCGAAATGATGTCCCACAATGCTAGGAAGGGATGGGAGACCTCAGCAAGGAAAGGGTCAGAGTTTCTGCTAAAGCATCGAGTCTTCAAGTCTGACAGAGACGACTCCGTCATTCTGCTCGACTTTCTCAGGTTACACTATCCGTTGCACTACTCCTATGACTTTCTGCACGGAATGAGAGTCTTGACAGAACTAGGGATGAAGCATGACCAGAGAATGAACGATGCAGTCTCGCTACTCCTCGAAAAAAGAGCTCCAGATGGAAAATGGTTCCTAGAAGGAGTTTACAGGGGCTGGCGTCATCCAAACGCAATGCACGGAGAAGAAACCGTTTCGCGACCGGAAGAGCGGGACATAATCAGTCAAGGATGGGGCACCGAAAGAGCACTACAGATAGAAGAAGCTGGAAAACCCAGCAAATGGATAACATTACAGGCGTTGCTGGTACTGAAGAGGCTGGGCCTCTTCAAACCCGAATACTAACCACCATCGATCCTCAATCAGCCGGACTGTTCGGGGGCCCGTTCCTTATTCTGGAGCGCATAGCCTCAGGTGAATCTCTCGTTGTATAGAGACTCTCTAGCCACCAAGTGATCCCAGCTTCGACATACTTCCCCACCTTCTCAACGTCCCGCTTTCTGTTAACCCCCGTCGTCCAGCCAATATTTGCAACGTCGAAACGATCCGGGACTGATCTATGTTCGCGGATAAATTCGAGGATTTCTTTCACGTCTTGAGGCGCGGGTAGTTTCTCTGGCACTCTTAGCGGCAGGACCCCATCCCATTTCGCAGCTCGCTTGAAAGGACCCGGTCGAGGCCAGAATCCTCCAACCCAGATTGGAATCCTCGGTCGCTGTTTAGGAGTCGGAAGGAAAACTGAAGGTCCAACCTTGTAGTGTTTTCCTCGAAAACTGAATTTCTTACCCGACCAGAGCCCGGTAATAATTTTCAGAGACTCATCCAATTTCTCCGCCAGGACAGAATTGTCCTCGCCTTCTCCGAATCTTGCATAGTCGCAACTCTCAATCGCTCCCAGGCCGACACTGAGGATTAATCGTCCGTTGGACAAATGATCTAGAGTGACCGTTCTGCGCGCGAGGTCCCATGGTTTGTACCGGGGAAGTGGAGAAAGCGTGGTCCCCATTCGGATCCTCTTGGTCTTCGCGGCGACTGCAGCGAGTATCGTCAGGGAGTCGGAAAGCGGTAGTCTCTTGTCCCATTCGACAAGATGGTCCCAGAGGAAGAACCCGTCCCATCTGGACCTCTCGGCCTCAACTGCCATTTGGACGAGGGTTACAGGATTAGAGCAGTTGCCGAAGTTGGGAACATAGAGACCGAATTTTGTTTTGTTCTGTCGCCTTCGAGTCATGAGTTTTGTTAAGTGGATGGGCCACTTATCTGGTGGCTAGGCGGATGAATGTGAATGGTTGCTCCTTCGGTTGTAACCCGACTTGGCCCGGTTAGAGCCTCGAACGCGTATGACCGGGATTTGCGATAGTTCTCGTGAGGGCCTCTCTTACGCGGATTCCCGGACGTGGCGACGGTCTAGAGGTCCAGGCCAAGATCTGTATTGACTGCGGCCAGCTTGTGTTGACATACAAAGAGTCATTGAAGTGCATAGTCTGCGGCGGAACACTCACACTGGCTAAAAAGAGCGGCAAGTAGTTTTTTTTGGATTTGAAGCTAGCCACCCGTCTCTTCTTCATCTAGGCGCTTCTGTAATTCCTTCATCCGTTTTCTGTTCTCCTCAAGCTCATCGAGAGTATTAGGCCCTACACGTTTAGCGCGGGCGTGGTGTTGTTTCATATCTTCTTCGAGAAGCTTCCGCTTACGCGTCTCCTCTTGCATCCTAAACAGTAGTCGTGCTTCTTCCCATGGAGGAAGACGCTTCTTTTCTGGCAAACACCTAATCGACTGATCCTAGCTATATCCATCGGAGCTTAAATTCATACTCGTAGAGTAAATCCAGAGTCCGCGGATCCCTCTTGGACCCGTGCCTCCTTCAGTTGCATATTTAATAACGGCGGGAATTTTTCCGCCCTTTTGATCAAATAATGCGTCAGGATATTCTCAACGATGATTCTCTGACTTTTGCTGAGAAGATCATTAGTGTCCGAGCGGAGAGTGGCGAAAGAATCCATCATCCCGGCGACATCACGGTTCTACCAGTCGACCTAGCTATGGCTCAGGATAGTACTGGCCCTCTCGCGATCAAGGTTTTCGGCGATATGGGTGTCCCAAAAGTATGGGACCCGTCACGGATCCATCTAGTGATCGATCACACTTTTCCAGCTTCTGATGAGAAAGTTGCCAATCTCCATCACTTGATGCGAGAGTTTGTCAAGAAGCACGGAGTAAGACTAGTTGAAGGCAGCATTTCGCACCAGCACCTTCTAGAAAATCATGTGGTCCCGGGAATGATCTTGTTCGGCGCAGACTCTCACACCTGTCAAGGGGGAGCGGTTGGCGCTTTCGCGACAGGGATCGGCAGTTCGGAGATGGCGGCTGTCTGGGCATCCGGAAACCTCTGGGTCAGAGTCCCAGAATCTCTCAAAGTCAACTTGACCGGCCAATTCAAGAAAGGAGTCTACGCCCGCGACTTGATCTCCCACTTCATCGGAGAAGTAGGCGAGGACGGGGGAAACTACCGGTCAATCGAGTGGAAAGGACCCGGAGTCAAGAATCTCTCGATGGCATCACGTGCGTGCATCAGCAACAATTCGATGGAGTGTGGATGCAAACTCTCGATCTTCGAAGTTGATCCCGTGACGCAGGATTATTTCAGGTCGGTAAACCGAAAATCCATGTTCGAGATTCACGCAGGGTCAAAGGCTCACTACAAGGACGAGTACAATATTGAACTGGACAAACTTGAGCCGGAAGTTGCAGAGCCTGGAAACGTGGACAAGGTCAAGGCAGTCGGAGAGGTTGAGGGAACTCCGATTGACGAAGCGTTCATTGGATCATCAACCAACGGCCGTTACGAGGATCTGGCAGTAGCCGCGAAGATTTTGAAGGGTCACAAGGTCAAGTCCGGGACCCGTTGCATAGTTACACCTGCATCAAAACATGTCTTCGAACAGGCGATTAACGATGGGCTGGCCCAAATCTTCCTGCAATCGGGCGCGGTCTTCACCAACGCCACATGCGGCGCATGCGTCGGAACCCATATGGGAGTTCTCGGTGACAACGAGGTTTGCATATCCTCATCACCACGAAACTACGTGGGAAGAATGGGCTCGATAACATCAAAGATCTATCTAGCGTCACCGGCGACAGCCGCCGCTTCAGCTATAGAAGGAAAGATTGCTGATCCACGGAGATACCTATGACCACTCCCAGTATTCTGAAGGGCCGAACCTGGGTCTGGCCGGATGATGTGAACACTGACATCATCATACCCTTCCGGTTCAAGGCCCGGACCAACGATCCAGTCGAGATGGCCAAGTACGCCATGTACGGTTTCGACCCGGAATTCTACAAGAAAGTCAAACCCGGAGATATCTTCGTGGCAGGCAAGAATTTTGGAGGCGGCTCCAGCCGAGAACAAGCGCCGGTCGCGATCAAATACTCGAACGTTGTCGCAGTAGTTGCAGAGAGCTTCGCTCGAATCTTCTACCGTAACTGTTTCGCGATTGGTCTACCTGCACTCGAGGTGCCCGGAATCTCAAAACAGGTGAAACAGTTCGACGAGATAGAGGTCAACCTTCAAGATTGGTCTGTCAAAACCCGAGACGGAAAGGTTCACCCCGCTCTCAAAGTCCCAGAATTCCTACGTGGCCTAATGAGAGAAGGTGGACTAGTGGAATACTACAAGCATCATAAGACATTTCCATGGGAGAAGCTAGAAACCGCTTCCATCACCAGCTAGGCGACCCGGACCCGGGCCGGTTTTTCTGGCAAAGGGCTTTCTTATCGCTAGTATTCCCAGCGTTTCATCATGACGATTCTTTCACCTGAACTCGCCCCAAAATTCGAGGGATTGAAGCAACGTTTTGCACAAGCACCCAGGACCGAAGATCTGGCGACGAACAGAGCCGAAGTCCGACTCGTTAAAGACCAAAACTCGGAGGCAAAGGTCCGAGGCTTTACCGTCGTCCAGGACGAGCCTGAGAGCGTAGGGGGCACGGGTAAGGGTCCCACGCCCACCGACTACTTCGTCACAAGCATTGGATTCTGTGAGAATGTTATTTTCGCTCGCAACGCAGTCCTCGCCAAGCTGTCCGTCGACTCGTTAGAGACCGTAGTGACTGGATCCTGGGATAGGCGTGGCCTTTTCGAGATAGACGGTGTTTCGCCGTTCTTCAAGTCGATTACTGTCGAGACAAGAGTCTCCACCAGAGACCCTGTCGAGAAAGTTGTTGAGGTCGCAAGACAAACGCATCGGAGATGCCCGGTTCATGCAACTCTTTCGCGGGCTACGGAGATGATCTTCAAACTGGTTGTAAACGGCCACAACGTGTCGCTCTAGCTTAGCACCTGCAGCATGGTCGAATGTCACCCGAACGGGTGGCGTTCAGGAACGCTAGAGATTACTCGAATAGGAGTCGCATTTTTTATCCCTAGCGCTTTCTGGAAGACTGGCTCAGCTTGACTCGGTCAGTGATGATCATCGGTCTGATTGGTGGTTCTCTTTTCCTCTTAGCTGGGTTCTTGGATCTTCTTCCGTGGCCTGTGAGCGGCTCTATCGGTGGTGTCTTGCTTGGAGGCTGGTTTGGGGGAGAGATCAAGAAGCGTCTAGACAAAGTGAACGAGAAGGGAAAGGAGACCAAGGTCATCAGGTTCAGGAAGAAAGCGCTGCTTGAGGATAATGTGTCGGAGATGAGAAGTGCGGGGTGGGAGCCGAGATGGGAATCGTACCGTGAGACCCAGACAGGCCTTCTAGTCCGCCGGATCGTATACTCGGTCGTAATGGAGAGGACACGGAAAAAGCTAGAATTCAGAGGGTTCAAACAGCTCTCAAAATTTCTATTCCCAAACAAGTAGCACTCTTGGAGCGCCGTGGCTCCGACGAGTAGGTCACGGATTCGGGGACCGCGGAGTTTCTCTTTGATCAGGCGGTTTCAGCTAGGGCTCTTCTCCAGAAGCCTCGCGAAGCAAGAGTCCAGAATCCACCGATGATCAAGACAGCCACGAGGCTCAGGAAGCCGCTGAGAAAGCTCAGCGCAAAAGCAATCGCATAAGGTACTGGACCAACTAGATATCGGTAGCCTCCGGGACGGGCCGGCACTAGCCCCGTCCTTGCACAATAGTAGGATATCGTCGACCAGACTGTTCCCAGTATCGCCGCGTTTCCGGAATAGATCGCTGCCGCAGTCATCCCATCACTAGATTGGATCAGACCAACATGGTTCGCGATGAGCAGGGTTGTGAATGCCGTAAGCACAATGAAGAACAACAACAGACCATTCAGAAACAATAGTGTTGTGTCTACCCGTTTGATGAATGTGAACATGTTATGATGGTTTACCCACATGATGAGAATCGTAGCAAAGCTCGTCACGAATGCGAAGAAGGCAGGCCACTGGATCAGCAATCCCTGAAACAGCGATTTCCCGCTCAAAGCTGGGTCCAACAACGGATCCTTAAGGTTCAGAACTAGGAGGGTGATGGCGAAAGCGATGACTCCATCGCTGAACGCCTCGGTCCTCGCAGTCTCTCTTTGATCCTTTGACACTAATCTCCAGATGATAGATCGAAAGGCTATGGGTATAATTTGTTATGACTGATTGCCCACACGCTCACACTCCACTTTGTCTAGCTCGGGATGGGACCGGGGGTGCGTTCAGTTTATCACCGAGCAGGTTGGAGCGTTGATCGTCGCTTCTTAGATGTATAATCCGCGATGGTTCAAAGAGGAGAGGGTTGAGGTTCTCCATCGGGCCATCGAGACAATTAGCTTCGGCACTTTTGTAACATCAGGTAAGTCGGGCTTGCTCGCAAGCCACATCCCTATGATGGTTGACAGATCCGGAGGAAAGTTCGGTACGATTCACGGCCACGTGGCGCGTGGGAACAACCAGTGGAGAGACACAAATGCAGGAAGCCAAGCCCTAGCGATGTTTGTAGGGCCAGATGCCTACATCTCCCCTTCATGGTATCAGACTCACCGAGACGACGGGAAAGTCGTTCCCACCTGGAACTACATCTCGGTACACGCGAGGGGACGGCCAATATTCTTCGATGACGCGGAGCGACTGTTGAAGTTCGTTACGAAGCTGACAGTCCATTTTGAAAACGCGTCTTCGACGGGATGGAGCGTTGCTGATGCGCCGGAGGACTACATCGCCTCTGAGCTGAAGGCAATCATAGGTTTCGAGATGCCGATAGAATCTCTCGAGGGGAAATGGAAGTTGAGCCAGAACCGCCCGGAGGCCGATAAGAAAGGAGCGATTGAAGGCCTGCGACGCCGCGCCGCGAGAAAAGATCTCGAGGTCTCAAACGAAATGGAAGCAAAACTCAAGGGAAGATAGGGCTCTCAATCGCGCTTTCAGAGTCTGAACTATGTCCATTTGACCACATGTTCCTATTTCACCTGCCTTCGAACCAGATTCAACATAATCAGGAATGACCAAAGACCTTGGGACGTCAAAGGAGTACCCGCCCGATAGACGACCTTTCATAGACGTGGAACTTTTTGGGAGAAACTGAACCATGCCCAACAGCATATCGACCTTACTGACCCGCAATCTTACGGACGTTTTCGGCGAAAACGATCCCGCACGTCGGCGAGCGGCCATCAACGAGATTTTTACGGAAGACTGCGTATTCTACGAGCCCGGCGGCGTTCATCGTGGTCGTGACGAGATCGACCAGATTGCAGGCGAGATCAGGGCTACTCACCGTGACTATCGGTACCGGCCAATTGCCCCGCCCGAGGAACTGGGAAATGGTGGACGCGTCCGCTGGATAGAAGGTCGCCCGGATGAGGCTCCGGTCTACGCTGGGACCGATTTTATCATTGCACGTGATGGACGAATCGCCGCGGTCTATCTCTTCTTCGACAAACTGCCCTAACTAGCCAGCGGAACGCTTTCGAGGGAAGAACTGCCTGTAGGGAAGCAGGAGGCCGAGGAGACAGGCAAGGATGAATACTGCGGCTAGCAGGATCACGAAAGTGGATCCTGTCAACAGGTAAATATTGAGCTGAGCTGTCAATATTCCTATCGGGTTGGACCATGAAAGGTACCAGGCCCACTTCTCGCCCTTCCGATAGCTCGTGAACGAGACGACCATTCCGAAGACAGCTACTCCAACCCCTGATATCCCGTCGTCAACCAGTATCGAGGATAGATAGCGAGCAACCTTCTGGTCTGAGGCCAGCAGCTGGCTCCAGGTTACGCCTGTCGAAGCCTGAATAGGGGTAGGCGCGCCTGGAAGGCAGCCAATGCAGACATCCTGTAAACCTGGAATAAAGTCACGTCCCGAGAGAACCAGGTGCAGAGTCCACATGAGGAATAGGATCAGCCACGCGTATCTTTCGTAAGCCCTCAAAGACTCGATAGCTTTCATACGGCTTTACACGAAGGGTTTGCAGTCTAAAGGTTCTCCGGAGAACGAAGCCGACCTACCTCCCTATTTTCCCGTTAGGTTATCAACATCTCCAACAAAGAGTCATTGTCCCGTCTAACCTCTCATGTTTCGCTTGAACTTCAGGCTAGGACGCGATTTATGTTGGCTGTACGCCTTCGACGATGAGCACGCGATAGTCAGCAGCCTAGAAGGGATGTTCCCTTGCTTCGCGATAGGCAGGACTGTCCATAGTACGCTTTGGCGTCCGAAACAGTCGGAAATTCTAGAATCACAACTCCCTGAACCTCTGGGCCCTCTAACACTTCATACTTCCCGTAGAGAACTTGTTTTTTGATCGGATGCCCCTGCATTGCGATACGATTTTACTTGTAGATTTCGTACTCCTTCTCGTCCCTCATCCTCTCTCGTGTGAACACCATGTATGCAGGCATACTTTTTCATTCGCGCCGTGATATTATACGCAAGAGACATAGTGAATTCTATGGTTCTCTCTCGCCGCTATGTTCCTCGATAGAATGCCGATGTAATGAAGAAACGTGGTTCTCATTTTGGCTTCTTCGCTTGGACGTTGCTCGGCGTTAAAATTTCAGTGTTGATGAACTTTCTGAACGAAGGGTCAAACCATGACTCCATCTCCTTTTCCTTCCAGTAGACGGGAAGCTTTCCTTGGCGAAAGGCGTTTTTCGTCCACTGCAGCCAACCATCCCACTCGTTTTCACTCAGAATATTTCGCTCTTTCATGTGGTATGCATGAGCGCACATGAACAAGACGTAGTAAGCATACGGAATTTCCTCTGTGACTTCGTACGGAGGATCGTAAACCATCTTGATTAGCTTGGGGCTCTCAACTGAGAGCGCAATCAAAGAGTGAAGCTTTTCGTCAAGATCATTCAGAACTCTCGTTTCAAGGTCGAGACCCATAGTCTGAATCTGCTTGCGAGAAAAGTAGAGAGTAATGAGCAGAGTAGATATGATTGCGACAGTCTGAGCAAGACTGAGGACATCCGAAAATCCGAGGCTTGCCATAACTATGAATCCCCTTCAGACCAATAAGAGACTGAAGCTCGCACTCCGTTCAAGTTCGATCCCCTTACCGTTTCGCCCTTCAAACTATTTTGCCGCAATAACCGTCGGTTCTTCTTCGACTAGTACACCGACTGGTTGAGCGATGTCTCTCTCTTCCTCGGGCAGTCGTGTATTCTTGAACAAGAACCAGAATGCCGTAATGGCCGACACGTAGAGAACGGTGGCCACGTAGAAAGGCAGTGCCAGCATGCCCGCCCCGATCCATATCGCTCCAACAATCGAACTCAACGCATTCGGAAGTCTCCACAGTGACGCGCTTACCCCCGACGCCATTCCTCGTTCTTCTGGGGATACTAGACCCATGATGAGAGACTGTGATAATGGGTTTGAGAGATTCATCAAAAACACCCGAACAGTATAGACGGAGGCCGCGATGCCAAAGCTCGGAGAAACTGGTACCATGAGCATGAAAAAAGTGGAAAGACCCTGGCTAAGCACGATGGCTCGTATGAGACCAAACTTTCTTGCGAGTCTAGGAGAGAGAAAAACAGCGACCGCAGTGAGAATGCTTGAGAATCCTAGAACAGGTCCGCTGATCGCGTCTGTGATTCCATAAGCGTGGAAGAACCAGTTTGCCATAAGGGGCACAAAGAGCCCGGCGCCGACGGCGATCATGACACTGTAAATGCTGAACCTCATCAGGACGCGGCCAGATTTTCTCGGAAGAAAGCCTCTCTTCACAGGCTGGCCAAGGACAGAATATCTGGGGGTCTCACTGATTTTCAAAATCAGAGGAGTTACAGACAACCCCAACAGTCCAACGATCAGATAGAGAATAATGTGAGACTGTGCTACGCTTAGTCCTAACGTTTCCAGTGGGACCACTGAGGATATTGCAAACCCGCCTATTGCTCCCGCTACCCATCCTAGGAATGCTATGAGGGAGAATGCGAGTGTTCTCTTCTGGTCGCCCGCTTTGTCTGCCAACAGAGCGCTTCCCGAGACTGCGAAAGCCGCTTCCCCCGTTCCCTCTACGACAGCTACTAGGAGTATGAGCGCGAGGTTGGTTGTCAGTGCGAAGCCGATTATGCTTAGGCTAGCAGCAATGTTTCCCAGAATCAGCATCCTACGTCTTCCGTACTTGTCAGCCAAGATTCCGAGGGGAAAGCTGGCTGAGACTAGGGATATGGCCATGACCCAGATGGTGACTCCCATCCAGAAGTTTGGGATACCTTGGACTTTCGGCAGAAAATACGAAAGGTCAGTGTAGATGAAGCCGAAGACTACGCTTGGGACGAAGCTGAGATAGATTAGGAGGCGGGCCTCCCAAGGTATGCTTCGATACTCGCTGAAGATTGAAGGCAGAGAATGTCCCAGCCTATGATCAAATGTCGGTTATCTCTAGCCCGACTCAAAAGGATGTTCTTCAGCATGGGTAGAATTCAAGAACTCGTCAACAAGAACTAGGCTAGAATAAGCCCAGATCGCAAATAGGGGAGGGGTGTCCAATTGCAGCTTCAGCACGCTGGACTGCTCCAATATTGCAGGTTCACGAAAACGGTTATTCGCCTATTCTAGCCGTCAGAATCGACATTCTCGCCCAGAAACGTTCCAGACAGAAATCGACCGTTCCAGATTCTGAAAATCAATTTTTTTCTCGCGACACGAGACCGCGAGACCCGAGTCCAGCTGAGAACCTAGGGTAGTATTCCGCCCATTTTCATCTGTTCTATTAGGCCCGGTTTTTTGGTGAAGATTCCCGCAGTAATCTCCAATGCCCTCTTCATCAGTTCCTTGTTCTTCTGCATCTTTTTCAGCGCTCGTTTGTTGAGTCGTTTTATCAGCCAGTTGTTGCTGAGCGCGTAGGTTGCAGTATAGTGGGCGTGCTGGCCTATCACGTCGGCAAACATCTTACGACTTGTCTGGTAGGAGGCCAGTTTGGCTGCGGAAGTGTCTCCAGCTTTGAGAGCCTCAAGGATCACATCGGCCAACACTAGTGCGTCTTGTAGGGACAGATTGACGCCTTGTCCCGAGTGGGGATGGAAAGTGTGAGCAGAGTCGCCTAGAAGTGCGACCCCGTTTCCTACCCATTTGTCGACTTTGATGAAGCTGGGCGTGAAGTAAGCCATCCTCGTCCATGCCGCCACAGACCCGAAGGCTTCTTCCAGCTCGGGAGCCGCCTCGGTCACTTCGCCCCTAAACTGTTCGACGCCTTGCTTCTTCAAATCGTTAAAACTTCGCTCGCCCAGGCAGTAGAAGAAGTAGCTCGCATCTGGACCCGCGGGCATTATGCCCAGCATTTTTCCGGGCGCTTGGTATTGTCGAGCTCTATCCTTCAACTCTCTCGTGGGTCCGATTAGGCCTACGAGGAACGAGTCGGAATATTTTTTCGTCTTTGTAATCGCACCAATACTAGCGCGGACCTTTGATTGTGGCCCGTCAGCACCAACCACTATTGAAGCTCCGATGTTCGCCGGCCTACCGTCGATATT
>Ga0070732_10000467_pt1 | contig 25872 bp, 19 predicted proteins | sample Coa_R1_5_FD_66449 | JGI IMG/M metagenome (GOLD analysis project Ga0070732, IMG submission 66449) | Surface soil microbial communities from Centralia Pennsylvania, which are recovering from an underground coalmine fire - Coalmine... | ecosystem: Environmental > Terrestrial > Soil > Unclassified ... | reverse complement strand
CGCCGCTGGCCAACCCGAGGGAAGCCCCCAGCACGCCCTTGCCCAGGGTGCCGAACTCCGGTGTGCCCTATCCCGGCGCGCAGAATACGGCGCCGGCGCCCTTCCCGCGACCGGTCACGCCCACTCGGCCAAGCAATGACCCGCCGCCGCCGGTGGTTTCCGTTCACGTGCGCGCCCCGGCCAGCATTGCGCTGGGCAAGGACATCGAATACAAGCTCGTGGTCGAAAATACGTCATCGGCGCCGGCCCATCACGTGCTGGTCACCAATGCTCTGCCGAAGAATGCCACTTTCGTGAGCGCCGATCCGCAGCCGGAGGACAAGGCCGCGCCCATGCTGCGCTGGCAACTCGGGTCGATAGCCGGCGGCACGCGCAAGGAAATCAAACTTGTGCTCCGACCCAGCGGCGACGGCGACGTGAACAACGTCGCCCGCGTGCAGTTCGAGCACGGCGAGCAGGTGACGACGAAGCTCCAGCGGCCGCAACTGCACGTGCAGCATTTCGGCCCCACCCATACGCATGAAAACGACGCGATGACCTGCCGGCTGGTGGTCGAGAACACCGGCGTGGTCGAAGTCAAAAACATCGTTATTACCGAACAGCTAGACGAAGGACTCGATCACGAAGGGAACAACGCCGGCAGCCAGCGCGAGCGGCCCTGGAAGATCGAGAGCCTGCAGCCGGGCAAAAAGCAGGAATTCACTTACACGATTTTCGCCAAGAAGAAGGGCACCTTCACGGGCCGCATCATCGCCAAGGCCGATGCGCTGGCGGAGGTGAAATCGAGCTGGACCGTGGTCGTCGGCAGCGCGTTGCTCGATGTGACTATGACCGGGCCAGAGAAAAGTTACCTTCAGCAACCGGCTTCGTATCAGATCTCGGTGCGAAATACCGGCACGATTCCGCTTAGTAACGTCGCCGTGAAATTCCAGTTGCCGCAAAACATCACGGTAGTGCGGGCCACCCAAGGGGCGGAAAAGTTCAAAGGCGAGCTGCAGTGGATGGTGGCGAGCTTGCCGGCGGGTGCATCGAAATTGTTTGCCGTATCCGTTTCCACGACGACCCCGGGCAAAATCGAACTGATTGCCGAAGCGCTCGGCAAGGGCGCCACCGGCCGAGCGAACGTCGGCACCGATTTCCAGGGCGCCGTAGCCCTGCGCATGCGCGTGGATGCATCGAACAATCCCGTCACCGTGGGCGAAAAGGTCACGTACACCGTGACCATCGAGAACACCGGCAACGTGGAAGCCAAGAATGTGAATCTGAAGGTCAACTATCCGCTGATTCTGCTCAGCCCCGATCATTCGAACCCGCCAGCGACGGCAAGCAACAACGATCTCAACTTTGCAAATCTGACGGTGAAGCCGAGGGATGCCCAACGCATCCTCATCACCATGAAAGCGGCGGGCGACGGCAACGCGGTCTTCCATGCCGAGCTAACTTCCGCCGAACATTTGACCTCCGGGCCATTGATCGTGGAAGAAAGCACGACGATCACGCGGTAATGGTTTGTACGGACCCGCTTTGCGGGTCGCGAGGACCGCCTAAAGGCGGTCACTACAAACCAAAGGTCAGTCCACCTCCACAATCTTCCCCGCAAGAACCTTGAGCCTGCTTTCAAGCTTCTCCGCTCGGGCGCTGTTGCCGCCGCGGAACCAGAGCGCATAGAAGCCGGCAGGAACAATCATTTCCTGCTTGAACTTTTTGCAGGTTGCCAGTGGCATGTAGCCTTCGTCATCCGGCCCCGGCGCATTTGGCTCGGCGAGCGCCAGCAATTGCGGCCGGGCGCGATTGTCGCCGCGAACGCGAACGCCGCCGACAATTTCCAGCAAACCGATCTCGCGGATTCCCGTTTTAAACGATTCCTTGGCCAGTATTTTCGTGGCCATACCGTCGTGCTTTGGCACCCACCAGACATCAAATGGCCCGGCGTCCGGCAGCAACTTGACCGGTTTGCCGAGCGTAGGGATTTCCAACACGGCCTGGTGCTTTGCTTGCCCTGGCCCAGGTGTACCGGCCTTCACGAGCACCAATTTCTTCGGTGCCGGGAAACCGGCATCTTCCGGCAGCGTGAACTTCACTTCGGGCGCAGCTTTCGGATCAGCTGCCAGCAGGAACGCGGACAAGGCAAACGCGAATGCCATAACTACAACTCCAAATGAACAGAAACGTAGAACGGAATTCATTCCGTTCCCAATTCGTCGAACGGAATAAATTCTGTTCTACGAGCCGAGCTACTCTGTAACATGATGCCTATGGGTCGCCGCACCCGCGGCCGCCGTGATGAACCCGAGAGCCCCATGCCAGAGCCTGCCTTTCGCTTAGACAGCCCGACCACGGAAATCTACGTCGGCGATTGCCGGGCCGTGCTGAATGCGCTGCCCGAGCGCAGCGTGGACCTCATCTTCGCTGACCCGCCGTTCAACTGGGACGTTCCCTACGGCGACTGGAACGACGACCGGCCGCGCGAGGAATACGTTTCGTTCACCCACGATTGGCTCGATGGCTGCTTGCGGGTCCTGTCAGACAAGGGCTCCTTCTGGGTCAATATTCCAGACGATACGGCGGCCGAAATCGTTGTGCATCTAAAGCAACGCGGCCTCGTAATGATGAACTGGTGCATCTGGCATTTTCGCTTCGGCCAGCACCGGATGGGCAATTTCATTGTCTCGAAGGTGCATGCATTGTATTTCGCCCGCAGCCGGGAGCAGAGGACCTGGAATCCGACGGCAATTTTGGAACCTTCGGACCGAGCCGCGATTTACGACGATGTCCGAACGCGCACGACCAAGCAAAAAGAGCCCGGCATGCGGGTGCCGCTCGACGTGTGGTACGGGCTGAACTGGGGCCGGATTCAGGGAAATAACAAAGAGCGCCGCAAAAACCACCAGAACCAGATTCCCGAAGTGTACCTGGCGCGCGTCATCCAGGCTTGCTCGAACGAGGGCGACCTGGTGCTCGATCCGTTCCTCGGCAGCGGCACGACATGCACGATGGCCCGCTCCTTGAACCGCCGCTCCATCGGCATCGAGTTCAGCAGCGCGATCGCGCAATCGGCGTTCGAGCGCATTCAAGCGGGAGCGATTCGGCTGGGGAACCCAGCAGCGAGCACCAATTCATTTCATGCCCACCGGAAACGCGGGGTGAATGGTAAGGCGGCGCGATCGAAGTAACGATCTCCCCCTTCCCTAAAGGGAATGGAGAAATGGCGGCATCACCACATGATAATCGGCAGAAGCGCCGAGTAGTCGTCGGTCCAGAGCGGCGTGTTCGGCTCGCGCCGCAATTCGGTCCAATGATCAGGCATCTCCAGCAGCTTGCCGAGGCCTTCCTTGGTTCGACTTACGGCCACCCAGTGCGAGCCGGCTTTTTGGAGCCGGGCGTCGGCACTATCGGAAAACACACGCGCTTCGAGCCCAGCGTCGTCAGTCAACCGGGACACAATCGGTTCCAGATCCAGGTAACGGTTTGAAATGTGCAGCACTAGCAATCCGTTCGGATCCTTCAACTTCCGCAAATACAGTTGAATGGATTGCTGCGTCAACAAGTGAATCGGAATGGAATCGGAGCTAAAGGCATCCACGATAATTATGTCGTATTGTTCCTTCTGCTCCTCCAACTTGAGCCGAGCATCGCCCAGCACGATGCGCTTATCGGCTTCACAGCGGTTGTAAAAGCTAAACATGGTCTCGTATTGCTTACTCTTCGAATTCCAGAGTTTTTCGGTGTCGAGCCGCTTCACGAGCGGGTCGATTTCAAAAATGGTGACGCGCTGTCCCTTTTCGGCATAGGCAGTAAGCGTGCCGGTGCCGAGTCCAATAAAGGCCAGATTCGCGCCTTCCCTGGGCTTGGGAAATTCGCGGAAAATGTCGCCGATTGGCCCGCTCTTCTCGTAATAACTGATCGGCAGCGGCTTGTCGGTGGGCGGCAGGATCTGCTCCTCGCCGTGGAGCGTGGTGCCATGGTACAGCTTGCGGATGAGGGAACCAATCATGTAGTAAGGTTCTTCTTCTTCCTCAACGCGCAAGACACCGAAGAAACTTCGGCCCTGGTAAATTTGCCCGCTGCGATTTTCGCCAATGATGCCCGCCAGCAGAATCGCGCCGACACACAGGGCAAAGCGCAGCGGCCGTTCCACAAAGATGTAGCAAATGAGAGCCGGAATACCGAAGACAATGACCGCAAAGATGTGTTCCACTTCCAATCCCGAGAGTTGCTCGTTTATCTTTTCGCTCATCTTAAGCACCACGCGCTGCCAGGAATGGGGTGTTTCAGCGTAATACAAATCAGGGAGATCGCGCTGATAGGCACAAAACAGAGCCAGCGCGAACAACGCGGATGGAATGACAGTGTCCAAAACGTACGGTCTCAGTCCGCGCTTGAATTCGGTCAATGCGGGCAACATCAAGCACGCCACGGCCAACGCAAGCTTGTACTCGTACACGCCCACGAATACGAGCGGCGCAATGAGGGCATTGAACAAGCCGCCGAGCACGCCGCCCAGCGACATGATCAGATAAAACTCCGTCAAATGGCTGGCAGAAGGCCGCATTCGTGCCAGGGCGCAGTGGCAAGTCAAGGCCACGAACAGAAAGGCCAAGAGGTGCAGTGCAAAGATAATCTTGATTCCGACTTTGATGTGGTGCGGCCAGGCCCCCATGACGAATATCAGCAGCAACACCAGCACGGGAGTAATGAGCGAAAGCGCGGTGTAAAACCAATTCGGCAATCGCGAGAACGCGATGATGAATGTCAGCAAATAAATGCCCAGTGGGAAAATCCACAAGAGCGGCAGCGACGCAATGTCGGTGGCCAGGGCGGTCGTCACCCCTAGCATGAGACTGGAAGGGACAAATGCCAGCAATAGCCAGCGCAGGCGCTGCTGCCACGTGATCGAACTTTCCGGCAAGGCCGGCTGCAGTTTCTGCGGGCCAGGCTGCTTGGAAGGCGATGTGCGTATAGCAGTAGCTGTGCTGACGGGCACCGGAATCATCGTGGGCGATTTCCACAGCAGCCAGGCACATCCCGCGATCAGGAACGCCAGCGCCACAAAACCGGCCGACCAGACCCAGCTTTGCGTAGCCAGCCGGAAGTTTGGCTCCAGAGCAATCGGGTAAGCGACGAGTGCCAGTACGCTGCCCAGGTTGCTGGCTCCGTACAGAAAGTACGGGTCCTTCGCGGCGGGGTGGCCGGTGTTGGCGAACCACTTCTGTAACAAGGGCGCGCTGGTGGCTACGGTGAAGAAAGGCAGCCCAACCGCCAACAGCAGCACAAACAGCATGCCGAAGACCGGAATCTCCTGGCCCTGCGGAGTGAGGTCTTTGTTGACAACAATGGGTTGGTGATAGACCGTGGCCAGCGTTGCGAGAGCCACAATCGTCAGCAGCAACAAGCCCAAATGAACAAACGCCTGCTTGCGCACCCCAAGCCATTTCGTGGTCAAATGGGAATACAAATATCCACCCAGCAGCATGGCCTGGAAAAAGACCATGCAGGTATTCCAGACAATCGGTGTGCCGCCCATGTACGGCAGCAGCATCTTGCCCACTAATGGTTGCACCAGGAACAACAGAAATGCGCTAACCAACAACGTGAGAGCATAGAAGAACAGCAAAGCAGAACTCCAAAAATCTTGGCCTCAACGGGAAAAGGGAAGAGTCAGCATATACGGCAAGAGGTCAGAGGTCAGAGGTCAAAGATTAGAAGTGCGATAGAAATAGGGTTCTCTTTCAGACCTCTGACTTCTGATCTCTGACTCCTGCTTCCTGCTATAATCCCATCATGCCTTCGACCACGATCCAGTTGCCACTACTAGCAGAAGAAACCCCGGCCGCAGCGGAATGGAGCGGTTTTCGGCCGGTTTCGCTGATCGGCAAAGCAACCGATGCACCCGAGCCGGCTGCGCCGCAGGGCGAATACAGCCTTGCTGTGGGGCACGATTGCATCGTGCCCGCCGCGCGGCACGTTGAAAGCGTGACCCACGGAAATGTGTCCCACGGAAAAGATGTGGAATTGCTGGCCCCGGCCGGCGGCATCGATGCGGCATTTGCCGCATTTCATTATGGGGCAGATGCCATTTACTTGGGGCTGAAGAAATTCTCGGCCCGGGCCGAGGCCGAGAACTTCACGCTCGATGAATTGAGTGAAGTTGTCGCTTACGCCCACTCGCTGTCGCCACGCCGGCGGGTTTTCGTCACCGTCAACACGCTGCTTCGCAACGACGAATTGCCGGAACTGGTGGAAACCATCACCGCACTATCCGACATGGGCGTCGATGCACTGATTTTGCAGGATTTGGGCGTTTACCATCTCTGCCGACGATGTTTTCCACAACTGGAATTGCACGCCAGCACACAACTCGCGGTGCACAACCGGGCCGGGGCAGAAGTGCTACGGCAAATGGGCTTCCGCCGCGTGGTGCTGGCGCGGGAACTCACCTTCGAGGAAGTTCACGATATCACGTCGGCAAGCGGCATTGAGACTGAAGTCTTCATTCACGGGGCGCTGTGCTATTCCTACAGCGGGCTGTGCCTGTTCTCATCGCAAACACTTGGCCGCAGTGGCAACCGCGGCAAATGTGCCTATTCCTGTCGTGACGATTATCATGTCCACGGCGCTCCGGATACGTTGCGCGATGGCCGGCAAACGCTCCGCAACCCGGCTGCCGGCTTTCCGTTCTCGATGAAAGACCTGGCGCTGCCGGATCATATCCCGGCTCTGCGCTCGGCGGGCGTTTCCTGTTTCAAGATCGAAGGCCGCAAGAAGAGCCCGCTCTACGTGGCCACGGCGACGGACTATTACCGCAAGCTGATCGACGGCAAGCTCGCCGAGTCGGAACGCGCGGATCACGAAGCCGACTTGCAAACCGTATTCAGCCGGCCCTGGACCCACCTGTTTGTCGAATCGCACCGCGACAAGGAAGTGGCCGATCGCGACACCGTGGGCCATCGCGGCACGCCGATTGGCCATATCGAATCGATCCACGGCGAGCGGCGCGCGACCCGGCTGCGCTTTCGAACCTCGCGACCATTGGAACGGCACGATGGGCTTCAAGTTGACCTGCCATCGCTCGGCAAGCCTTTCGGGTTCCCGGTGGATCGTCTTTGGCTCGTTCAAGGCAAACGCCGCGAGGAAGTAATTACGGCCCCGGCCGGCTCGCTCGTGGAGGTCGAGCTGCCGGCCGATCATCCGGAGTTGCCGCTGGGGGCTGCGGTGTACTGCTCGTCGTCGCAAGAGGTGAAGCGCGCGTTTCGGCACGACCGGCCGAAGCCGGGACAATTCCAAGTGCGCGTGCCGATTGACGTGGAGGTTGTTCTGACGAAGGAGACGTTGGCAGCAACCTTACGAGCCGAAAGCGTAAGCGACGGCGGAGAACCCGTCGCTTACGCTTCCGGCTCGTGTGTGATGGCGCATTGCACGCTGGATGGTCCCTTCTCTTCTGCCAAGGATCCGGTCGCCATGGCCGCCGCGGCCCGCAGCGCTTTCGAGAAGCTCGGCGACACGCGTTTTTCGCTTGCGACCTTCAGCTTCCGCAATGACGACAATCGCTTCGTGCCGATTTCGAAGCTCAACGCGCTGCGCCGCCAAGTGTGCGCTCAACTCGAAACGTCATGGAAAAATGAACGGCTTCGTCGCGTGTTGGAGATCCAAACCGAATGCTGTGCGACTAACACCCCCGCCCTTACGGCCAGTGTTCGCCGGGATTTCCACTGGTCGATCAAGGTGGATCGAATCGATTTTCTCGGTGCTTTCGAAGCCGAAGATTGGGCCGGGCTCGATGAAATCATCATTGATATCGCGCGCGATCATCCGACGCTTCTCGACGAGAAGCTTCAGCAGCTGGCCGGCGCCATTGGTCGCGAGAACATTCGTCTTGCGCTGCCGGCCATCACCCGGAAGTGGGAAGAAGCTGGGCTGTTGCACAAGATCGAGAAACTCCGCGCCGCGGGCTGGACAAAGTGGGAAGCGGCGAACCTGTCAGCTTGGAGTTACTTGCAGCTTGAACCCGCGGGGCTCGCTACGCTTGTCCCGCGGCTTGATGTCGCGACTGATTGGTCGGTATATGTGCTGAACAGGCTTGTGGTTCGACAACTGCTCGCAATGGGCGTTTCGCGCTTTGCCCTGTCGCCGGAAGACGGTCTGGACAACATGCGGCCGATGCTTGCAGAGTTCGGCCCGCAAGCGGTCGCAATTGTCTACCAGGACACACCGCTGTTCATTGCCGAGTCGTGCGCTTATGCTAACCTGATCGGCGGCTGCCCCGGCAAAGCGAATTGCAAGTTTGAAAACATGGAAATGGAATCGAGCCACGGCGAGAAAGTCACGGCCATCGATTACCATTGCCGGACCATCGTTCTGAATCAGGGGCCGTTCTGCTTATCGCGACGGCTGAAGGATCTGGCGGAGGCTGGGGCCGTGAACTTGCGAGCGGATTTTATGTATCGCAAATACACTCCCGAAGAAGTGCGCGATCGCTGGCGGTTGGTGCGCGCCGGCAAGGTAGTGCCTGGCGGCCACGCGGCGAATTTCGATCGGGGAGTTCTATAGCCGCTTGCGGCTTAGCGGGAGGAATTCGATGACTTCCATTCTCACTCGTCGCGATTGGCTCTCCACCGTGTCTGCGGGAGGCGCTGCCTTGGCTCTTTCATCCTCGGTCGACGCGAAGCCGACGAAACAGGATCCGTTCGGCTATTGCCTCAATACTTCCACGATCATGGGCCAGAAGGTGCCGGTCAATGAAGAGGTGAAGATTGCCGCCAAGGCGGGCTATCAGTGCATTGAGCCATGGATCCGAGAACTTGATGCGTTCATGCAAGCCGGCGGCAGCTTGAAAGACCTGGGCAAGCAGATTGCTGATGCTGGGTTGCGCGTGGAAAGCGCAATCGGCTTCGCCGAATGGATCGTCGATGATGATGCGCGCAGAGCCAAGGGCCTGGATGAGGCCAAGCGCAGCATGGATATTGTGCAGCAAATCGGCGGCAAGCGCCTGGCGGCCCCACCCTTCGGCGCGACCGACCGCACCGACATACCGCTGCATCGCATTGCGGAGCGCTACCGGGCCCTGCTGGAACTTGGCGATAAGATGGCCGTGGTGCCGCAGGCCGAACACTGGGGCCATTCGAAGACGCTCACCCGGCTCAGCGAGGCCGCGATGGTGGCGGTCGAAACCGGCCATCCGAAAGCGTGCATCCTGCCCGATGTCTATCACCTGCACAAGGGCGGCTCGGATTTCCACGGCCTGGCGCTGCTCGGCCCGGCCACGATGTTCAACTTCCACATGAACGACTATCCCGAGGTGCCGCCGCGGGAGCAGATTACCGATGCCCATCGCGTTTACCCTGGTGACGGCGTGGCGCCGCTAAAAGAACTCATTCGCGACTTGGTGCGAATCGGCTACACCGGCCAACTCTCGCTCGAGTTGTTCAACCGGGAATACTGGAAACAGGATCCGATGCTGGTGGCCAAGACGGGGTTGGAAAAGATGAAAGCCGTCGTTCATGCAGCTCTCGGCGAGTAGCCGCTGGTGCGGCGTGCGAAACAGCACACCATCGCTGGGCAGATTTCCGCACAACCATCGTTGCAAATTGCCACAACGCTACCAATCGTTCCGGTTCCGGTATTAATCTGCGATTCGAAGCGGACACTGAATAAGCTCGTAACTCCTTGGATTTCAAGCAATTCCGCATCGTTCCGAAGATTTTCTCGTAATTCACTTCGAGCATTGGCACAGCCGTTGCTTAGATCCTTCAGCAATAAGGTTGAATTGCGAGTCTCAACCTTGAGTTCAAAATATCACACCCCTACACCCCATCTACCGGGCACGGGATCTGACTGGTATGCGAGTCCCAGTCAGGATCAATCCCGTGCCCGCACCTCTTTTATGGGCTTGCGCCGCGGAACTCGAGCGCTGGGTGTACCCACTAATCCCAAATCCCAAACTCCAACGAGGCCGAAGCGCAGCGAGGCGCGAACACCTGTGCCTCGTTGCGCTTCGGCCTCGACGATCCCCGTGCCGCGAACATCCGCAAAAAATCTCGGCTATTCTGCATGTGTGACCTCACAAACACTGCCTTACGGCGTTGATTGAGCAAATCGCTCGAACAAATAAGACTTGCCACGATGATTTTCATCCAATTTCTTGGGGAGATTGCAATGCGTACGATGCTGACGGTTGGGGCGGTGGTCGTGGGATTGCTGGCTGCCGGCGTTTCGCCAGCTTTTGCGGCCAAGGGCGTGAAGAAGAGTGAGAATCATCCGGTACATGGCGTGGTCGTGAGCGTTAACCACGGTGATGCCAAGGCTGGCAGCGCCAATGCCGGAGGACACGAAGGTGAGATTACGGTCAAAGTTCATAGTCACAAGAAGAAAGGAAAAGGAGCGGCTAAGGCCGGTAAGAAATCCAGCACAAAGACGGAACAATTCACGGTCGGAAAGGAAACGAAATTTGAAGTGGTCAACGGCAAGCAACATCGTGCTGGCACGTTTGCGGATGTGAAGCCCGGGGAACATGTGGTGATTTCACACAATGGGCGCAAAGCCGAGAAAGTAATCATCCATAGCCACTCGACGAAGAAGAAGCCCAAGAAGAAGTGATGGTTCGCAGCTGTCTGCGACATACGCTGTGTCACCGAAAACCCTGCTTTCGAAAGCAGGGTTTCTTGTTAGTTCGTAGTACCGCATTCAGGCGGTCAGCCTCCCGAAACGCCGAACCGACCTGAAGGCGGTGCTACAAACAAAAGCAAATGAGGAATCATCCATGCGCCATTTCTTGCCGGTCCTGGTCGGTTGTTCGATCATCGTTTCCCTCGTTCGCGCCGACAACAATGCGAAAGCCACGCTGAAAGGCCACTCGGACACGGTCGATGCCGTGGCGTTCAGCCCAGATGGTAAGAGTTTGGCGACGGGCGGCTCCGACGACACGATCCTGCTGTGGGATTTGTCCACAAACAAGGTATCCCGAACACTGAAGGGCCACGAGGATTCGGTTCTTGGCGTAGCATTTAGCCCCAATGGCAAGTGGCTGGCCAGCGCCTCGGCGGATGAAACGATTCGCATTTGGGATCTGACCACCGGCAAGACAGTGCGCACGCTCAAGGCTCATTCTGATTCAGTGAATGCGGTAGCCTTCAGTCCGGAAGGCAAACGACTGGCTTCCGCGAGTGACGATAACACGATCATCGTTTGGAATCTGGAAAATGGAAAACAGCTGGCCACGTTGAAAGGGCACGACGATTCCGTCAACAGCGTTGTCTTCTCTCCCGACGGCAAGTCATTGGCTTCCGGCGCTTCCGACAACATGGTTCGGCTTTGGGATGCCGAGAGCTTCCAATCCACTTATACGCTCAAGGGCCATTCCGATGCGGTTAATTCCGTTCGTTTTTCGCCCGACGGGAAGCTGTTGGCCAGCGGCGGCAGCGATGGCATGGTCTTCATCTGGGATCTGGATTCAAAGAAGGAAAAGAAATCATTCGCCGCGCACAAAGACTCCGTCAATGCGCTGGCCTTCGTGAGCGATTCGAATCGCCTTGTGACGGCGGGCAACGACAGTCTCGCCCGGCTCTGGGAAGCCGATTTAGGCGAAGAAATCGCCACCTTTGCGGGCCACAGCGACTGGATCAACGAACTGGCGATTTCCCCCGATGGCAAGACTCTTGCCACGGCCAGCGACGACGAGACAGTGAAGCTTTGGGACTTGAAAGTTGAAGAGAAAAAGTAAGGCCCAGGGACGAGAAGCCCCCGGGCCTTGCCCGTTCCTTGATCTCATTTGCCGTGAGCCGGGATGGCGGCCTGCCGGGCCGCACGCAGTCGTTCCAGCAAATTGTTGCGCACGGCATTCGGGTCGGCGGCCGCCGGTTGTGCCGCGACAGGTTTCGGCGTTTCAGCCGCCGGCGCCGGATGATGCGACCCGGAGAGCTTGCCATTGGCTTCCGGCTTCTCCGCCGGCAACTTGGTTTCAAAAATCGCATTCACGTTTTCTTCCGGCACTTCCCGGTTCACATACATCGAAGTGATTTGGTTGTATGGCGTCATGACCAAAAGGCCGCCCTCAATGGTGCCGCCAAGCCGGGCCCGCATCACCATAAACGCCGGCTCCAGCCGGTAGATGCTGTCGACCACAATCTCGGTGCGGTTGCGCAGGATCAAGATCAACTTGCTGTGCAGGTCCTGGGGCATCTGGCGAAACAGTTTAATCCATTCGGGGTTCGTCACGACGTTTTCGCTCCACGCAAAGTCCGGTTGTTTTTTTCTGAATCAAGTCTAGCTCAAAAAATCCGATTCTGCCGAGTTTGGCGAGTTTTCTAAATTTCCTAATTTCGTCAAGCCGGCGGAGATACCCGAAGCGCCGAGGATTGCTCTTTTCAAATCGCCCGCCAGACGTTATCGCATTCTGGATTTGGGTCCAAGCCCCGGGAGCCCCAATGATTGCGCCTACTTCATTTCGTTGCTGGTCCGGCATGGTGCCGCTGCTGGTGTTGGCAATCCATTCGCCCGGCCTTTTTGCCCAGCAGATTCATCGCAATGATCTAGGGGGCGGGCAAATCTACTTTCTGCGGGGCCCGGGCAATGTGCGCTATCAGGAAGCCGGCCACCAGGTCAGCACCGAATATGCTCACGCCGAAACATCTTCCGAGTTTCTCGTACTCGATACCGAAGCCAGCACGCAGGCGGGACCACAGCTCTTTTATCTTTACCCCACCCCACGGGCGCCGGTGACCGAAGACTTGCAGGCCAGCATTTGGCTGAAAGCGAAGAAGCCGGGAATACAGATTTGCGTGCGTGTGGTGTTGCCGCGCATGCGCAATCCGGAGGCGGGCAAGGGAGACCAGGCTTTCACCACCATCGTAGAAGGCGAAACTTACAACAACACCGATAGCTGGCAGCGACTGGAATTATCGCATGTGCCGCGCCTGTTGCGCGAGAAACAACAGTTGTTGCGCGCCCAGCTCGGCCGGGATGTCGATATTGCCGACGCCTTCGTCGATCAGTTGTTGTTGAATCTGTATGCCGGTCCTGGCCGCCTCCACGTATGGCTGAACCAGGTCGATATCGGGCCGGTGGCCGAAGACCGTCCCGTTGTCGCCGGGATGAGCCCGCAAGCTTTAAACGTCAGACCGAGCCGCGGTGGGCCGGTTGAGTTGCAGCGCGATCAGCTCATGGTAGGCGGCAAACGCTTCTTCTTCCGGGCGGTGCGTCATTCCGATACAGCACTGGAAATCTGGAAGCGCTGCGGCTTCAACACGCTGGTGCTGGAAAGTGGAGCGTCGAGCAGGGTGATCGACGACGCGCTTCGCCTTGCAGCAGGGCCGCCAATTGCGCCGTTTCGGCAGGAACTCTATTTGGTGCCAACGCTTCCTGTGGTTAGCCTCGATACCGCGCCGGCGACCTTGGTTTCCAATCAACCATCTAATCCGAGTTTCTCAAGTGATCGCATCCTCTTCTCGTATCTCGGCGGCGGCCGGCCGGCGGAAGCGGTTGACCCGGTCGTGCAAACTGCCCAATTCACCCGCGAAACCGATCCGCAGCGGCTACTGGCCATCGATGCCTGGGATGGCTTGTGGCCCTATTCGCGCAACATTGACTTGCTCGGAATCCATCGCTGGCCGTTAGTCACGAGCTTGGAATTGACGAAATACCGCGATTGGCTCGTTCAGCGCCGCCTACTGGCCCGGCCCGGCGCCTTTACCTGGACCTGGGTGCAAACGCACTGGACCGATGAGTACACGCAGTTGGCCTTCAACAAGCCCGCTGAAGCAGTTTTCGAGGAGCCCATAGGCCCCCAACCGGAACAGATTCGCCTCCTCACGTACATTGCACTTTGCAGCGGTTGCCGGGGCATCGGCTATTGGTCGGACCATTTCCTGGCCGACACGCATCATGGGCAAGAGCGGCTCCTGGAAGTGGCGTTGCTCAACTTGGAAATGCAAATGCTGGAACCGGCGCTGCTAGCGCAAATCAAATCGCCGTTTTGGATCGACACCTCGCATCCGCATGTGAAGGCCGCGGTGCTCTTCACCGACAAGGGATTGCTGGTTATTCCGATCTGGCTTGGTGGCGGGGCGCAATATGTGTCGGGGCAATCGGCTACGAAATCACTGAGCATAACCATTCCCCAGGTGCCGTTGACCTCAGAGCCGTGGGAAGTGCGGCCCGGCATAGTCCGCTCGATAAATAATCCCAAGCGAGTGCCGGGCGGCGTGCAAATTACGATTCCCGAATTTGACCTGTGCACGGCGGTGGTATTTACAGGAGACAATAACAAAGACGGCCTGCTGGTCTGGTGGCAGGACCAGTGCCGACAGACCGCGCCGGCGGCCGCCGATTGGACCATCCAATTGGCTCGCGCGGAGCTGGCCAAGATCCAGCCGGTGGAAGAGCAACTGCAAAAGATCGCCCCAGCGCTAAAGGACACAGACAACCTGCTCGGCGATGCGGCCCATCGAATTCAGCGCGCCCAGGAGTATCTCGACGGCAAGGATTACCGAAACGCCTACCTGGAGGGGCAGCGCGCATTGCGGCCGTTGCGGCACCTGATGCGATTGCGGTTTGATCAAGCTGTGGACGCCATGCAGCCGCCGCCCGAAAAGCCAAAGGAGGAGGAAATCAGGCACCCGCCGAAGCCGAAGAATCCGGAACCCGCCAGGGCGCCCGCCAAAGCTGCCGGTCCTGATGCGGGCAGACCAGCGCCCAAGCCTGGCTCGCCGGAGCCGAACAAACCGCCTCCCAAGCCGGAAACGCGGATTCTACGGCATCCGGCGGCGAGTCCCTACGCCGTCAGTTTCTGGACGTTGCCAAAACATTGGCCATTTTGGGACGAAATCAAAAACCTGAAGACCGGCGCCAACGTGCTATCCAGCGGCACTTTTGAAGGCGACCCGGCCGCCGGTTGGACTAAGAAGGAAGATTCCCTGGATTTCGTAGTCATGCAGGCGCGCTATTCGACGGTTACACCCAAGGAAGGCAACCAATGCATCGAGTTGAACATTTCGCCCAAATCAGATCCTGCCAAGCCCGACCAACCGCCAAAGGTTCCGGGCGCGCTGGAGCGCACCTGCCTGGCCGTGCGGAGCCCGACCGTGAAACTGCAGCCGGGATCGCTCGTGAAGATCTCCGGCTGGGTGAAAATCCCGCGGACACTCCTGGCCTCGGCCGACGGAGCGCTCGCCTACGACAACATTGGCGGCGACGCGCTCGGCCTCCGCATCACCGATGCGTGCGAATGGAAGCAGTTCGAACTCTATCGCCGCGTGCCGGCTTCGGGCGAGGTCTTCGTCGTGCTCGCGCTCACGGGCCTTGGCACGGTGCAATTCGACGACATCCGAATCGAGCCGCTCGTGCCGAAATAAGAAGAGCCCAGGGACTTCCCTCCCTGGGCTTTGCGCGCTTTGCGCCGGAAAACCGAAATTCCCGGCCATCTTCTACCCGCCCAGTTATAATGACCAAACGCCGGATCGGTTCGTTCTAACCGATGCCAGAGTGTTCTGCCCCTGAAGTTGCACCTTGCGTGGCCCGGTTGCCGCGCAGCGGCGTCGCGAGGATCACGCCTTTGCCACGGACTGAAGCAACCCCGCTGCTGATGCAGACCACCTGCCCGCATTGCTGGCAGAAGTTCCAGCCGGTGGACATTCTCTGGGTGTCGGTTCACCCTGAATTGCGCGGCGACCCAAAGTTGGGGCCCGATCAGCAAAGGCGCTTTCTGCCCTCTCGCTTCACGCCGGCTGGTTTCGCCATTGATGCCCGTGGCCGCGAATGCCAGCAATTGGCCTGCCCGAATTGCCACCTCACGGTGCCGCGAGCGCTGCTGGAATTGCCGCCCTGGTTTATCTCGATCCTTGGCACGCCGTCTTGCGGCAAGTCGTTCTACCTGGCTGCGCTGACCTGGGAAATGCGCCGGCTCATGCCGGCGCAATTCGGTATGTCGCTTGGCGACACCGATGCCGTGGCCAACCAGGTTCTGATCGATTACGAGCAGCAGTTATTTTGTAACACCAACCCACACGACATCGTGAGCCTGGGTGACTTGATCCGCAAGACCGAAGAACAGGGCGACATGTATGACACGGTGCTGATGGGTGAAGAGTCCATCAGTTTCCCCAAGCCGATCATGTTCACGATGCGGCCCAAGGAAAATCACTGGAAGGGCAAAGAGGCCGACAAGTTTGCCCGTGTGATTTGCATCTACGACAATGCCGGTGAATCATTCCTGCCGGGAAAAGACACGTTTAGCAATCCGGTTACGCGGCATCTGGCCAGCTCCAGCGCTTTGCTTTTCCTTTTCGACCCGACCCAGCATCCGCCCTTCCGTCAACGGCTGGAACGAGCCGGCCTGGTGGTCGCATCCGGCGCCCGTGGCCGGGCCGGCCGGCAGGATTTGATCCTGATCGAGGCTGCCACGCGCATCCGTCGGCTGCTGAACATGGGCGACGCTTTGAAACACACCAAGCCGCTCATCGTGATCGTCACCAAGAAAGACTTGTGGGGGCCGCTCTTGAGCGAAAGCGTGCCGGCGCAGCAGCCGCTGGTAACCACGCGTTCCGGACAAACAGCCCTGAACATGGAAGCCATCGATGATCATTCGAAAAAAGTGCGCAAGCTGTTGCACGAAACCACGCCGGAAATCGTCGAGGCGGCCGAGAATTTCGCCGAGAGCGTGACGTTCATTGGCGTCAGCGCTCTTGGGAAAATGCCGAAGAAGATGGGCGATTCGAGTCTGTGGGGCATTGAGCCTGATGCTATTCAGCCGGATAGCGTCACGCTGCCGATGCTGCTTTCCTTCCACTTGCGCCTGCCGGGTTGCATTCCGGTGGCGTCGCGGCAGCCCCGCACCACTGTTTCATCGGTGAAGGAATCCGCATGAGCCACGAACTGTATTACACGTCGGTTCCGAACGGTTTGCAGCCCAGTGATCATGGCTTCTGCGTGGTAGCGCAAACCCGCGGGCTGCCCTCGGACCTGCTGGCCAAGCTGAAAATCATCAGCGACTACCGGGAGTTGATCCCGCCCGGTGATCCGCAAGCAGCGCGCAATCCGGTGCGCTATTCACATTTGCGCATCAAGCTAGGCAGCCGGCGCTACCATGTACTCACCAGGGCGTGTTTTGCCGGGCGCGATTATTCGCAGCGGACCAACAAGTTCGTGCATCACGTGGTGTTCGACGCTTCGGAGTTGGCATCGGGCGGCCCGGCTTGGGCATTGCTACAGCCGGGGTTCATGGAAACCGGCTTCGATGGCAAACCGCGTTACATCGAACGGGGCCGGTCGTTGCCGGATGATGAGCCGTCGGCTGCCCCGTGCCGCGCTTGGGAGATGGAGACGGGTGATGCCGGCTGGGCCGGCGTCTTGGCTGCGGCCACGACGCCGGATCGGCCTGCATTCCTGATCTATAATCTCGGCCAGGAACCGCTGACACTTATCGGCGAAGCGCTGGCGCTGCTGCCGCCCGAGCGCCGCTGGGACGTGACCTTCAGCACTTACTTCTGCGGCTTGCCGCCGGATGTCTGGTGCCAGTGGCGCTGCGTGATTGACGGCTCGGACGAGGCCCGCGTGGCGGAAGGCACACCGGGAGCCTTGATTCTTCCACTCTCCTCTGCGCAAGGTACGGCCCCGCCAACGGATTTGGTGCAAGCGGCCCGCACCGGGCGGCGCGTCTCGGCGCCGGTCCCCGTGAAGGCTGTGGCGGTGCCAGCGGAAGATTACACGCCGTCACCGGTAACCAGCGCTCGGGCCGCTGCCGTGCGTAATTCGCCACCGCGACCGCGCACGCCGGAGCCGGTCAATCTTGCCGATGGCAATTGGAAGGGACCCAGCAAACCCGAGCTAGTTATGGAGCATCCGAAATCGCGTACGGGTGCCAGCTTGCTGTGGTTGGTAGCCGGGCTGTTTTTGGGGATTGTGTTGGTAGTAGCTTCGGTCTTGCTGATTGAGCTCGCGACGGGTCATGGCCTGCTGGGACCTAGCCCAACGGAGAAAGCGGCGTTGGCAGAGAATCAGCAACTGAAAGATGCCGCACAAACAGCGGAGCGCTCCAGCCAAGCCAGTTTGCGGGCAAAGGAAGAGCGAATTCGGAGCCTGGAAAGCGATCTGGAAAATGCTCACCGGAAAGCGAGTCCGGCGTCAAAGGATCCGCCGCCGCAGAAAAAAGACGACTTTTGGGGCCTTATTTATCAAATGGGGCGCGGCATAGACCAAAAGAAAGCAAAAGAACTCAGGCACCAGTTGGTTCAGGCACAAAAGGAAAACGAGGAGCTAAAGAAGCGAATCAAGGAGTTGGAAGCAAAATTGGCGAAAGGCAACGATGCTCCGCCGCCCATGGAAGATCCCAAGAGGACCAAGCCCAAGGATCCAAACCCCAAGACGGATACGCCGAAGAATGATACGCCGAGCAGTCTGGAAGAAGATAATGCCAAGAGTCAATTGGACAAGGCGCGCAAGTTGGTTGATAGCGACAAAGACGCGGCAATCAAGGTGCTCAATAAGATCATCGAGGAGCATCCCAAAACGCGGGCCGCCGAAGAAGCTAAGAAGCTACTCAAAGACTTGAAATAGCGCACCAAGATCGAAGTGTTCCACTGATCTGGCTAAGTCAAAATTCCTATGTCCGAAATTCGTCTGCACGTTGATACCCTGGAATCCGCGCTCCGGTCGGCCGATCTCACTCTATCCGACTCGTTGCAGCGCGCCGCAACCGCCTACCTCGAAGCTTGTGACGCCGTTAATAAACGCCTCGCCCAGTGCGAGGACCAGCTGCGCAAGGGCTTTCGCTCCGAGGCGCTGCGGCTCGCCAAGATGGAGCCTGACCTCCTCGAACTATACAGCGAGCTAAATTTTCCAGAGCGCGATGCCTGGGACGAGCGGGCGATGCTGCTGAACCTGGAAGTTCCGCCTCGCCTCAACCATCGCGTCGCTGAACTGCTCGACCGGGCCTTTCTCGAAGAGCAATCGCTGGGCGACCTGCTGCAAACCTTTCGGCACCAGGCACTGGCCCGCGCGCCGCTGCAAAGGCGGCTTGGCACGCTGCGCCTGATTGCGCAGGCCGAGCCGGCCAACCCCGCGTGGCAGGACGACATCGAAGCGTACGAAGACGCGCGCATGAACGAGCTTCGCGGCGACTTGAAGAAACTACAAAGAGAAACCAATTGGCCGCTCGCGCGCAACCTGATGGACGAAGTGAAGAACAGCACCTGGGCCTCGCCCGTGCCGCTCGATTTGACCGAAGACCTGACGAAGGAGTTTCGCCGGCAAGCCCGCATGGACGGCCAGGCACAAGTGATCCGCCTCAAGAAGCAACTCGATGATGCTACTTCGAAACTTGATCTTGATGCCTGCCGCCGCATTCGCGACAACATCTTCAAGATGGCCGACGAGCGTGGCATCGGCCGCGTGGACCCGGTGTTGCATCCGGTCCGGCCGCAGTTGGACTGGCTGGCCGACCAGGAGAAGGAACAGAAGCAACGCCGGCTGTTCGGCACTGCCGTGGATCAAATGCTGGCCGCCATGCGCGAAAAAGCCGACGTTGATGTCGTCAAGCAATTGCACGCCAAGGCCGAGGAATTCGGCTATGTTTTGCCCGAAGATGCCGAAACACAATTCCGCCGCTACGTGGGCGCTGATAAGCGCAAGCAACTGCTCTACATTCTCCTCTGCGTGGGTCTGATCGCTGGCTTCGCGGCCATTCTTGGCGTGATCATGCTGATGGGGTTTCTGAAATAAGGCTCCGCCTCCCCTACACTGTCTCGTCGCCACTGCCCTTGAGCAGGCCCAATTCGCCGGCGATCGGTTTCATCGCATCGATCACGAATTGAATGTGCTCGGTCAAATCGACGCCGAAATCGGCTGCGCCCCGTTCAATGTCATCACGGCTCACATTACGAGCAAAGCCCTTCGACTTCATCTTTTTCTTGACGCTGGAGGCGGTCAGGTCGGTGATGCCGGCGGGACGAAGGAGGGCAACCGCCGTCACGAAGCCTGCCAGTTCGTCGCAGGCGTACAAGGCTTTGTCCATGCGATGCACACGCGGGCAATCGGGCAAATAATCGGCGTGCGACTTGATGGCATAAATCACGTCTTCCGGATAGCCTTTGTCGCGCAGGATCTTTTCGCCTTGCAAGGGATGATCCGGCGGGTTGGGCCAGCGCTCGTAATCGAAGTCGTGCAGCAACCCAACAACGCCCCAGGTTTCCTCGGTCTCGCCCAGCTTGCGTGCATAAGCGCGCATGGCGGTTTCAACGGCCAGCATGTGATTGATGAGGCTCGGGTTCTTGACGTATTCGCTAAGCAGAGCAAAAGCATCGGCACGTTTCATGACAACTCTTCGAGATAGGTTGCACCGTCCGCGCGGAACCGCTACCAAATGCGCACTACTCCGTAAGCATCAAACTGTGAATCCATGCTTAAGACCGAGATTCCTTCCACCATAGCTTGAGCCACGATCAAGCGGTCGAACGGGTCCCGGTGATGGAATGGAAGTCCTGCCTGCACATCAGCGTAATCGACTGTGACAGGCAGGATAGTTAGGCTTAGATCGGCAATGGCTTTTCTCATCCACATGTGGTAGGGCATGGATAATTTCAGCTTACCCAGGCTCACCTTGATGGCGATTTCCCAAAAAGTACCGGCTGAGGAGAGCTTGATTGTTAGCGTTTTGCAGTTCGATCAGCGCTTTTGACCCGAGTCGTTTCGGTTCATCCGCGGCCCAAATGAGCGTATGCGAATCAATAAGAAACCTCACTCCATATACTCCCGGAAATCTTCGAGCGGAGAATCAAAGTCAGGAGCCATATGTAGCACGGTCCCTTTCAAAGTTCCGAGTTTGCGCTGCGCTGACGCCGTACTCGGAACTAGACGGGCCACAGGCTGGTCATTCTCAGTGATTACGATTTCATCGCCGGGCCCTAGCTTGCCGATTAGTTGTTTCAGCGCGGCTTGAGCTTGATCCAGCGTGACAGTATTGGACATGGCGATTCTCCGGCAGCCTAGGTGTTGTTCATTCTATCGCTCTCGCAATCAACCTGAAGCACCAGCCTGCCTCTTACTTCTTCCCCCCCACTCGTTCGACCTGGGCATGGGCCTGGTTCTTCAATTCCTGCGCTTGCGCCTTTTGTGCCGCGGGGGCGGTATACTTGGTGAGGAAATTGTTCCACCAGCTTTCGGCATTCTGCCAGGCTTTGTGCAGCGTTTCGCGCTCGGCGGGGTCGTCGACGGCGATGCGCTGGAGCCGGTCGGCCTGCTCGTGTTTGCACAGGGCCATTTGGTACGTCGCTTCGGCCGCGATCGGCTCCGCGGATGCTTTTTCGATCAACAGAATAATCTTTTCGGCGCGCCGATTGAGTTCCGCGACTTGCCCTTTGGCAGCGAGGTAAGCCGGGTCGGTAACGTTGCCGGACTTTTCCGCCCGCGCCATGTTGCCATAGGCCGTGAGCATCTGCTCCATCCACTGGTTGGCATCGGCCTCCAGGTTGGGCTCCCGGGCCAAGCGCTGTTGCGTGAGGCTAATGTGGCCAAGCACGTTCATCAGGCAGCGCGAAGCCTCGTCGAATTGCCCGCGTAGAATGCCGTCGCGCGGCCGGGCATGTTCCAAGAGCTTCACCAGTGGTTGCCGCGGATCATCGGCTTGATCCTTGGGCCCCTCATCGCCTGAACCTTCTGACTCCGTAAGGAAGCGAATAAACGGCAGCCGGGGGCGTTTTGCCTCTTCCGACTGCTCGGCGGCTTCGGCTTCCTTCGATTCCTTCGGATCGGTGAGCAGACGGCGAAACGGCAGGGCGAATAGATTGCGCAGTTGATTCATCTTGAGCTGGGAGGGCATCTGCTGCCAGGGGACCAACTGCTCCCAGTAACGGTAGTAGAGTCGAAACTGGGGTTGTTCCCGGTCCAGGCCGCCTTCTTCCGGTGGCAGGAAGTGAATCAAGACGCGGGTCGGCGTGGCGACGCTGTTGGGCGGGTTCCAGAATTCAGTTTTTTCCCCGGTTTCGGCAAAACGTTCTTGGAGCGCGGCCGGGTCGATGCCGACATTCGCGGTTTGATTGCCGGCAAACACCGTTTGCAGAAAGCGCATGCGGGGCGAGAGGCTGGAAAGCGATGGCCCCAGGTAGACGGCGCTTCGCTCTACCCATTGTTTGACATTATCTGCGCCCTCGTTGCCGGCGGCAGCCGATTTCAGCAAATCCGGATTGGCTCGGGCTTGCCGGAGAGCCAACACAGGCTGCCCATCGGCGGCCGCCACGGGTACACCGTGCCGGGGGTCGAAGAGAAGAATGTCCGAACCCACACGCACACCGAGTGCCCACATTCGAGCCTGGCCGGATTCGTCCTTGTGGCCGATCAGACAGCCGTCGAGTCCCAATTGTTGCCACGCGGCCAGGGTCGCGTACATCCGCTCGATATCGTTGCCGCGGCCGACGTGTAGAACCACGCCGGCCGGCAGCGGACGCGTGGCCCGTTCCTGCAACCACACCTGCCGCATGACCCAGGCAAAGGCAAGCTTGGCACGCGTCAACTCGTCGCCGGCCGGGAGCTTCAGCGCCTGAATGCCGTCCTGAAAGAGGAAGCATTCATCCAGGTAGTGCGCATCGACCGGCGTGAATTCGCCTTTGCCGAGTTCCTTTAGTTCGGCGTCGTTCAGGTTGAATTGCTTGCGCAGGAAATCGGCCTCCGCGTCGCTCAGTTTTCCGGCCGGGCTTTCCTTTTCGCGCGCCAAATACACATTGAGTTGACTCACCGCTGATTTGAATTCGTCGAGCGTGTGGTCCTTGCGGAAGGTCTCGCGCACCGTGACCAGCGGGTCGTCCTGCTCGGCGGTGGTGGTAACGCGTTCGGCCGGCGGGCGGGGGCAGCCGGTGACCACGGCCACAACGAGCGCGGCGGCTAAAAGTCGAACACAACGGCGGGCATTAGTCGGCACGTGTCGATTCCCCTTCAGGAGCAGAATTCAAGGCCTGGCGAATTCGCAGGCAACCCCGGATCAAGCCGGCCAAATCGTCCAGCGGCACCATGTTGGGGCCGTCGCTCAAGGCCCGGTCGGGGTTCGGGTGCGTTTCCAGGAAAATTCCGTCGCAGCCTGCCGCCACGGCCGCTCGGGCCAGGACCGGCACCATGCGGCGATCCCCCCCCGAACGGTCGCCCTGGGCGCCTGGCATCTGTACGCTGTGCGTGGCATCAAAGATCACGGGGGCGCCCAGTTCCTGCATCCACGGAATGGCCCGCATGTCGTTGACCAGCTGGCCATAGCCAAACGTGCTTCCGCGTTCGGTTAGCAGGACATTTTTGTTCCCCACTTCACCTAATTTCGCCACCACGTTCTTCATGTCCCATGGGGCCATGAATTGGCCTTTCTTCACATTTACCGCTTTGCCGGTCCGGCCGGCTTCCTGCAGCAGATCGGTTTGCCGGGCCAAGAACGCCGGAATCTGAATGAGATCCACGACTTCCGCCACCCGGCTAATTTGATCAATCTCATGCACGTCCGTTGTCACCGGCAAGCCGAATTGGTTGCGAACAGCAGCCAAAGTTCTTAGCCCGTCCCGCAAGCCGGGGCCGCGGAACGACTTGCCCGACGAGCGGTTGGCCTTGTCGAACGAAGCCTTGAAGATCAGCGGGATTCGCAACTCGTCGGCGATCTGTCGCAACCGGCCGGCGATGCTTAGCGTCAATTCATGCGATTCGATCACGCACGGCCCCGCGATCCACAGCAGCGGCAGACCGCGCCCGCAGGCAACCGAACCAATCGTCACTGGATTCATGAGACCGTCCCTGATCGAGAGGAAGACTGCCGGACAGGTGAATGAATAAGCAATGCCGGGAAAACGAACAGAGGCGCCGGGCATAATTGGCGCAGTCGAGTTGCGAAGGCCCGCAGTTCGCCGGCCCTGGCGGACGCGTTATCACTTTTTTTGACTTTCCGGGCGCTGCGCGTCGCGGCAGGATTTCCGTAAATTCTTGTGCTGCAGGAAGCTACGGCGTGCCCTCGACACCTTCGTAAACATTGACACAATTTGAGTGCCTATTATTTGATGGGTTTGTGGCTTCATTAATTAATTCATTGGTTGTTTGATTCATTAGTAGTGCTCACGTGAGTGCATGCGCCTCAGAGGCGCCTTATCAAAACTGAAAGGCGGCGATTCGCACGAATCTCTGAACATTAGTACACTATATTCAAGTGTACGGTCCAATTTCGACATTGCAAAAACGTTGCGACAAAATTCGAGGCGAAATGGCTTGGCCGCCTGTAGACTTTGGTGTGCGGATTTGGCTTCCTGGTTATGCAGGTAGCGCACGTTGGTATTTCACGCGCGATGCCATGAAGATCGCGCGCGAGTTGGTGGAGGGTGCTGGGCCGTTTTCGCTTGACATTAGTCTCACCGAGAATCTCAATGATCGTGGCGCGGTGCGAAAAATGTGTTGGGGCAACATGCTTGTCTACGTCAATGATAATGGAGACGCCTGGGTTCGCCTTTTGGACCACAGTGAATTTGTACCCAGGGATCCTGTGCGCGCCGCGTTAAGCGCCGAAGTTGCTGGTTTTTTTGACGAAACGGATGGCCCGTTCGCGGTACGAGCCTCCGACATGATCAGCCGCGACCAAGCTCATGAAGCTTTGTTGCATTGGCTTAACAGCGGTGGTAAATCGCCAAAGTTGAATTGGGATTAGGAAACAACAAACCCCGGACTTGCCCTCTCCTAGCATCCGGGCGCTTGCGCTCCTGGCTTCATTACTTGCTTAAATCTCGCTCCGGAATTTGCTGGCCAAAACTGCAGCTTCTATCGTAGAATGCAGCTCGACTTCTCTCGGCCCGCGTCGGCCATTTATCCCAACCAGTTCATGCACCTTGCGAGGTACCGTATCATGGCCCAGGTTCGAGAACTTCTGGAGCGAAAAGGGTCGCACGTCCTTACCATTGGCCCGACTGCATCGGTCCTTCAGGCGGCACTGCTGATGAACGAACACCGCGTCGGGGCGCTGGTCGCCATCGATGGCGGGCGGGTGGCCGGCATGTTCACTGAGCGAGACGTGCTCCAACGGGTGGTCGCTCAACGGCGCGACCCGGAAGGGACTCGCGTTGATGAGGTGATGACGACAGCCGTCATTTGTTGCTCGCCGGACACAACCGTGGACGAGGCCCGCGGAGTGATGCGCGACCGCCGCATTCGTCATTTGCCCGTGGCCAATGCCGATGGCCAGCTGCTGGGCTTGATTTCCATCGGCGACCTCAATGCCCAGCTCCAGGCCGCCCAAGAGCAGACGGTGTTTCTGCTTACGGAATACATTCAGGGACGGGTGTGAAACTGCGCTCGTAGCGGAATTCGCCAAAATTTCGCTCGTCCGCCTGGCGGAATTCTGGCGAATTCCGCTACAGTGGCTGAGGTCGGCTCAAAATGTAGACATCGGGGGGCACAGGGATGAGACTGCGCAAATATGGACAAGGGGCTTGTAACGATGGCGAATTGCGAGTCTATTCTACTGCGGAGCACGTGCCTGCAGGCCTTTTCAACCCTCCCCTCTCCCCGCTGGAGAGAGGGACTGGGGGTGAAGGGAGAGAATCTAACCCCCTCACCCCCTTCCCCTCTCCCCAGCGGGGAGAGGGGAGAAAGAATCTAAGCCTTGTGCTGCTCGTCGCTGCGGTTGCACTCATTCTGCCGCACATCGCACATGCCCAAACCACCATCGGTTGGCGCACCGATGGCACGGGCTGTTATCCCAAAGCGCAGCCGCCGTTGGAGTGGTCCACGACCAAAAACGTGGTCTGGTCCACGGCCATGCCGGGCTATGGCGTTAGCCATCCCGTGCTGCTGGGCAAGTATGTCTTCACCTGCTCCGAGCCCGGCACACTTCTTTGCGTCAACCGCGATGACGGCAAAATCATTTGGCAGAAAACCTGC
>Ga0070732_10000466_pt1 | contig 26041 bp, 22 predicted proteins | sample Coa_R1_5_FD_66449 | JGI IMG/M metagenome (GOLD analysis project Ga0070732, IMG submission 66449) | Surface soil microbial communities from Centralia Pennsylvania, which are recovering from an underground coalmine fire - Coalmine... | ecosystem: Environmental > Terrestrial > Soil > Unclassified ... | reverse complement strand
TCCGGGGGATTCACCGAGCGACGGTACACGCCGGTCGACGTGCTCGAGCTCGTGGCTCTCGCCGGGCTGCGGCGTCGCGGATTTGCGCCGGCGGCTCTTCGCCAGCTCATGGACGCGCTCCGCGACTACTTCCGACGGCGCCTGGCCGATACGCTAGACGACGCCGGCGATCTCCGGCTCCTGACCGATGGCCGGGGGCTCTTTCTGCGCACGCGCCAGGGACACATTTTCGACCTGCTGGCCGATCCCACACAGCCGCTCGTCACCGGCGACGGTCTGGCGCTCGTGCCGGTCACGGGCCGAGCGCGATCGAAGCGTCAGCGTGCGCAGCGGTCGGCCCTCGCGCGCGCGAGAGCGTCGAAGTCAGCCCACAGCCGTTAGCGTGTCCGGGCCGACGCCTGGAGCCCCGCTCGGTGCGTGCTACGATCGCGGCGGTCCGCCATGAGTATCCGTCCGCGAGTCGTCTCCGCCCTGGCCGCGCTCGTGTCCGCGTCTGTGTTCCTGTCGTCGTGCCACGAGGCGCCGGCGCCCGTTCCGACGGCCGGTGCTCCGGCCGCGCACGCCGCGAGCGCGCCGCCCGGGAGCGCGCCGACGCCGGACGTCGCGTCGGCATCAGCCGCTTCTTCGATCTCATCGGTGCCGTCGAGCCTGCCGACGCCGGAGTCCGTGTGGGGCTTTGCGCCCGGTCAGGACAACAGGCTGGCGACGTATGACCAGTCGGTCGCGTACTTCAAGAAGCTCGCCGCGGCGAGCCGGAACATCCAGCTCTTCGAGGCTGGGAAGACGAGCGAGGGCAGGACCGAGTACTACGCGGTGATTTCCACGACTGAGAACCTCGCGAAGCTCGATCGCTATCGTGAGATAGCCCAGCGCATCGCGCACCCGGAGGGTCTCTCCGACGACGAGGCGCACGCGCTCTCGCGCGAAGGCAAGGTGCTCCTGCACATCGACGGCGGCCTGCACGCGACCGAGAGTGCCGGGCCGCAGCACACGCCGCTCCTCGCCTACGACATCCTGCGGCGCGCGAACGACCCTGACATGCACGCCGAGCTCGAGAACGTCATTCTGCTGCTGTGGCCAACGATCAATCCCGACGGCCAACAGATGGTCGCCGAGTATGCGGCCGCCAATCAGGGCCGCCAGTTCCCGGGCCTCTACCAGGCCTACGTCGGGCACGACAACAATCGCGACGCCTACATGCTGAACATGATCGAGTCGCGGGTGATGGAACACGCCTGGCGGCAGTGGGAGCCCGACATCATCCACGTGCACCACCAGGGCGCGCCGGCGCCCTCGCGCATCTGGTTCCCCCCCTTTGCCGAGCCGATTGCGACCTGGGCGCCGCCGTTGATGTCGCGTGAGGTCAATGCCATCGGCATGGCGATGGCGAGGGGCGAAGACGAGGTGGGCCACGTCGGCTCGAGCCACATGGGACGGCCCTACGACGCATGGTACCCGGGCTACATCGACTACAACCCGATGTTCAAGAACATCGTGGCGTACTGGACCGAAACGGCCGCCAATGGCGGTGGCGGGCCGGGGGGCGGCCGCGCCGGCGCGCCCGGCCACGCCGAGCGTCCGCAGAGTCTCTACTCGAGCCCGTGGACGCCCGGCACGCCGTGGAATCTCCGGACGGCCATCGAGTACATGGAAACCGCGTCGCTGGCGGTGCTCGACTTCTCCGCGAAGTACAAGGAGTCGATCATCTACGACCGCTATCAGTCCGGTCGCGACCAGATCGCCCGCGGCCAGAAGGAAGCGCCGTACGCTTATCTCGTGCCGCAGGATCAGCGCGATCCGGTGGCCGCCGTCGAACTGCTTCGACGGTTGGCCTTCGCCGGCGTGCGTGTGTCGCAGTTGACCGCGTCGGCCACGGTCGACGGCACGAGCTATCCGGCCGGCACGTGGGTCGTGCCGACCAATCAGGAGTTTGCCGCCGTAGCGCGCGAAGTATTGGACGTACAGAAGTACCCGGAAGTCCGTCCGGCGGGTCCGAATGGCCCGCTCGACCAGCCGTATGACGCCGCCGGCTGGACGCTGCCATTGACCATGGCCCTCCAGGTCGTTCCGGCCACGACACCCCTCTCCGCGGACGTCCGCGCCAAGTTGAAGCTCCTCGGGCCGATGCCCGACGTCAAGATCAAGCCCACGCCCTACAACCTGGCGGCAGCCGGCGACGCGGCGCCCTTCGACAGCGTGCCGGGGATCGGGTTCAACTCCAGTCCGAACGCCGCGGCTATCCTCCCGCCGGCGCTGCCGATCGGCGGCTCGGGCCCGACGCTCGCCATCGACGCCGCGCAGAACAACGCGTTTCGCGCGCTCAACCGCGCGTGGAAGGCCGGCCTGACGGTCGAACTGTCGATGAGATCGGGCGGCGGTGCGCGCTACCTCATCACCGGTCTTTCAGACAGCGACCAGCAGCAGCTCGTGACGTCGCTCGCCCTTCGCGCCGAGCGCACGAACGAGACGGGCGCCGTCTTGCCCCCCCCCCGCATTGGGCTCTTCGAGCCCGGTAACGAAAGCATCGACGCAGGCTGGACGCGGTGGCTCTTCGAGCAGTACGGCTTCGACCTCGTCACGCTGCATGCCGCAGATTTTCGGGCGCCGCTTCGGAACCGTGTGGACGTCGTGATTCTCGCGAGCGACGTGAGGCTCCCGACGGCCGGCGGCGGCCGGGCCGGCCGCGGTGGCGGTGCCGGTGCGGCGGGAGCTGGTGGCGCCGTGGGCGGCGATCGATCCACGACGCCGCCGGGTGGTGCGCCGGTCGCGCAGGCCGGCGGCGCCGCCGCCGACGTCGTGACGGCCGACGACCTGAAGGCGTTCGAGGCGTTCGTTCGAGGCGGCGGCACGGTCGTCTGCCTCAACAACGCCAGCTCGGTCGCGATTCAGCAGCTCGCGCTGCCCGTCAAGAACGTGCTCGCGGGCGTGAGCCGGCAGGACTTCTTCACCGGCGGTTCCGTGCTCGAGGTGCAGGTCGATCCGTTGCACCCGGTCATGGCAGGCATGCCGGCGAAGGCCGCAGTCTTTGTCGACGGCAGTCCGGCGTTCGAGACGACCGAGGGATTCAAGGGCGCCGTGCTCGCGCGCTACCAGGACTCCGGGTCGCCGCTGCTCTCGGGTTTCATGCAGGGCGAGAAGTTCCTGAACGGCAAGGCCGCCGCCGTCGACGTCGCGCTCGACCAGGGCCACGTCATCCTGCTCGGCTTCCGCCCGCAGTGGCGCGATCAGACCTTCGGCACGTTCAAGGTGTTGTTCAACGCGGCGCTGTACGCGCACTGACGATGAGGCGAGATCCGGCCGACCGCGCCGGGTCGATTCAGTCTATCGGGAACACGTCGCCCAGGCCGTCAACCGGCCTCGGGATGACGTGGACGCCCACGAGTTCGCCGACCTTGCGGGCGGCGGCGGCGCCGGCATCGGTCGCGGCTTTCACGGAGGCGACGTCGCCTCGGACGATTGCGGTGACGAGACCGGCGTCGACTTTCTGCCAGCCGACGAACGTCACGTCCGCCGTCTTGACCATGGCGTCAGCCGCCTCGATCATGCCGACGAAGCCGCGGGTCTCGATGAGGCCGAGCGCTTCACCCGAAAACGTTTTGGCTGGAGCCATACGGCGGGTGCCACTGTATCAGATCAAGGCAAGAAGGCTGGGAGGCTGGAAGCCGTCCTCCTACGTGCTTTTCCCCCGCGCCGCCACCGGCCATCGCTCTACGACTGCGTCGCCGTCGGCGAGCCACAACTCGTCCGCGAGATTCGTCACGACGCACGCGTGGTTGGGGATGATGCGAACGCGATCGCCGACGCGCAGCGGACAGGTCGGCGGGACGCGGGCCGTGGCGTGCTCTTCGGACAGGCGCTCGAGCTGGATGGTTAGATCCGGCTGCGGCGCACCGGGGAACGGATAGACCAAGCCGAAGCCCGCTTCGGTGCCGAAGCCGCGGACGCCGTCCGCGGCCAGCGTCTTGCTGCCGGCGTCGAAGATGGCGCGATCCGGCGCCGGGCGGCTGACGAGCGTCGAGATGATCGACTGCGCGCAGTCATCAGCGCGCGCCGCGCCGAGGCCGACCTGCGTACGATCGACGAACACGTAGTTCCCGGGCCGCATTTCCGTGACGCCGGGTTGCCGTCCAATGAATCGCGCGGTCGGCGTCGACCCGACGCTGATCTCCGCGACGGGCGTGCTCCCGTCGCGGAGCGCCGAGGCGAGCTGCGCCAGCACGTCCGCCTCGAGTACCGCAATCCGTTCGATCTCGGCGTGCGACTTCGCGAGGTAGCTGTGGCCGGCGTGGCTCAGGAGGCCGAGGAATTCCAGGCTCTTCAGATCCGCAATCCGCCGGATCGTGTCCACGACATCCGGACGAGCAGGATCCACGCCGCACCGGTGAAAGCCGACGTCCACTTTGACCAGGATTCGCAACCGGCGTCGAGCGCCCGTCATCGCGTCCGACCATCCGCGCGCGACCTCGGGGTCGTCGACGATGATCGAGATCGTCGCCTGGTCCATCAAGGCCAGGACGCGCTTCGCGTTTGACGGATGGATCGGATAGGGCAGTCGAATGTCCCCAACGCCTGCCGCGGCAAAGACCTCGGCTTCACCGAGTTTCGCGCAGCAGATACCGACGGCGCCGGTCTGGATCTGGCGCATCGCAATCGCCGGCGACTTGTGGGTTTTGGCGTGCGGGCGCAGGCGAACGCCAGCGGCGCGCGCCCGTGCCTGCATGGCGCTGATATTGCGCTCGAGTCGAGCGCGATCGATGGCCACGAACGGGGTGGGGAGCGAAGACAGCGATGCTGGCATCGAAGATGGACGAGGGCATCATTGACGATTGATGCAGGATTGGCAATTGTCGATTGGGGACTGAAACGCCCGGCAACGGGCGCCGAAGGCGCGACCGCGCCTCCCGGATGTCCTGTCGGCGCGGCGCCCGGCGGCACGATCTCCGAGCGTCCGGGGGCCGGCGCGGCGGCCCAAACTCTCGCGAGACGCCGGCCTAGGCCCTGAGGAAGCCGAGGCGCTGTTTGGCCGTGAACCCGGGAAAGATGCGTGACGTATCGGTGGCGCCCAGGTGACCAGTGACGACTTCGCAGAACACGTCGCGGAAGTCCGTGGTGATCGCGAGGTCGCGATTCTCCCACAACTGGTTCGGCTCGAGGCCGGGCCAGCGTCCGTACACCTTGCCGCCCTTGATCGGTCCGCCCATGAGCAGCATCACGTTGCCGTGGCCGTGGTCGGTGCCGCGGTTGCCGTTCTCTCGCACCGCTCGACCGAACTCCGACATGGTGACGACGACGACGTCCGCCATGCGCTCGCCCATGTCCGTCGCGAACGCGGCGAGGCCCTTGCCGAAGTCGTCGAGGCGCGCCGGCAGTTGTCCCGGCTGCATCTGTTGCACGTGCGTGTCCCAGCCGCCGAGCTCGGTGAACGCGACTTCGAGACCGAGGTCGGACTTGACGAGCTGCGCAATCTGCCGCATCGCGTCACCGAACCCCGACTTGGGGTACTCGGCGCCGTTCGCCGGACTGTAGGCGCTCGGGTTCGCCGTCTTCATCATCTTCACGGCGTCGAACGCCTCGCGACCCGTCGAGTTCAGCATCGCGTCGGCGGCCTGCGAGTACTCGGACTCGAAGGTCGAGGCGACCAGGTCGCTGCCCCGTCCAGCGCGAATGCCGAACTGGTTGAGCTGGCCGATCGCGAGCGCGGGCTCGGTGCCCTGCAGCGATCGCGGCAGCTGCTGGGCCAGCGCGACCGCCCGGAACGGGCTCGCGTTCTGGTGCTCCTTGTCGTGGAGATAGCGGTTGAGCCAGCCGTCGCGCGTGCTCTTGACGCCCGGCGTGCCACTTTCCATGTAGTCCTGGGCGTCGAAGTGCGACCGCGTTTCGTCGGGCGAGCCCGTGGCGTGAACGATCGCGAGATCGCCGCGCTTGAACAGGGGGGCCACGGACGCCATGCGCGGGTTGAATCCGAAGAAACCGTCGAGGTCGATCGCGCCGTCGGCCGCGCCTGGTCTCGGCACGGCGATGGTCGGCCGGCCACTGTAGTACGCCTGTTCACCGAAGGGGACCACGACGTTGAGGCCATCGACCGCGCCGCGCTGGAAGATGGCGACGAGCACCTTCTTGCGAGCCTCGGCTGCGTGAGCCGTGGCGGCGATGAATTTCGGGGCGAAGCCCAGACTCACGAGCGCCAGGCTGCCGTTCTTGAGGAAGATGCGTCGGGTCATCATACGGACTCTCCGTGTCGGACTAGCGCTTCTGGAATTCAGGCGACCCGAGGGTCAGGGCGACGAGCTCCTGCGGCGTCTCGGCCCGGGCGAGCGTCTTCCTCGTGCCATCGGAGACGCGGCCGGCGAGCATCACCTCGATCAACCGATCGCGCGTCGCGTCGCTCGTGTCAGCAGCGAGCGCCGTCAGGTCGACCTGCACGGCGCGCCCGGCGGGCGGCACGGGCCCGATCCCGCGCCCGGCGCCCGGCAAGGGGCGTGGCGGCAGGGCTACCACGCCGCCTCGTCCCGCTGGACCCGGCTGCCCGGGTCCGCTGACGAGCTGGAGCGCGAAGTTCATGCGGTCGAGGAGCGCGCCGGTGTTGACCCAGGCGTCGGCCGTCATGCTGTACCCCGTCGGCGGCTGGCACCCGTAGAGCGGCATGCCCATGTTCTGTCGAAGTTCCGCGATGAGCGGCTGGGCGTTCACGACGGTGCCGCCGGCCATCCGAATCGCAGACACGATGAACTCCAACGGCGTCTTGACCTTCGCGCGGTACGCGTCGGCGGCGAAGAACTCCGGCGACGTCACGATCGTCCTCGTCACCTCACGAAGATCGCCGTGGGTCTCGAGGAACACGGCCGCCGTGCGATCGACGAGCGAGGCCGGCGGGTCATCAGCGACGAACCGCTGTGCCAGCTCGAAGGCGATATGGTGCGCCGTCGACGGGTGGCTCGCGAGGATATCGAGCACCCGCTCGCCTTCGTCCTCGCCGTGCTGGGCGGGAAAGTCCTGACCGAGGACGGTCTTCTCGCCGAAATCGTGCATCTGGGGACGGAAGACGAACTGGCCGCCTTGCGCCGGCCGATCAATGGTCCAGCCGGTGAGGACACGGGCGACTTCCTGCACGTCCTTCTGCGTGTAGCCGCCGTCGACACCGAGCGTGTGCAGCTCCATCAGCTCGCGCGCATAGTTCTCGTTCAGCCCCCGCGGCATGTTGTTCTTCGCCTGCTGCAGTCGCTGCAGGGCCAGCTGCCGTTGGAACGGCGGGAGCCGCGGATCGTTCAGACGGCGCTGCATCTCGGGATCGAGCAGCGGTCCGGCATTGGGCGTCGCACTCTGGAAATTGTCCAGGTAGAACAGCATCGCCGGACTGTGGGCGACGGCGCCCAGCAGATCGCGAAAGCTCCCCAGGACGTGCGGGCGAATGACGTCGCGCTCGTACTCCGTGAGGTACTGGCGGACTTCGCCCTTCTGGATGTAGACGTTGAAGTGATTGAACCAGAAGTCGTCGAGTACTTCCTCGAGCTGCCGATCCGACATCACCGCGCGCAGCACCTTGGCCTGCAACAGCTCGTTCACGACATTTTGCTGGGCGAGCTGCGCCTGACGGAGTTCAGGCGACACGGGCGGCGGTTGCGGCTTCAGCGCGCTCGGATCCGTCACGGACGGGTCGGCCTTCGCCGCGGCCTTGGCGGTCTTCGTCTGCTCCTGCTTGCGCAGCTCCTGCACCGGCAGGAACACCTTCTGGGCGAGGTCCCGAGAACTCATGGAGAGCGTCGTGTAGTCGGCCAGCCTCGCCTCCACGGCCTCGTCGGCGACGCGCTCCGGATGCAGTTGCTGATCGATGTACTTGGCCAGGCCCATTTGCCGGACCCGTGCCACGTCGCCCGGCCGGGGGCCGAATCCGATCCGGTTCAGCACGTGTGCAATGGTCGCGTCGTCGGGCCGGACGGGAATCGCGTTGCCACGCTGCGCGTCAACCGCGGCCGCGCCGAGCACCAGCGCGACGGCGGTCGCAGCAACGCCCAGCAGGCGGCCGGCGGCGCTCGAAGTGTGTGGGCGCATACGATGATTTAGACCATACATCAGCCAAAAGGGCACAGCCTTGCGGCGAGGCGCCAGGGGCGAGTACAAGGCGAAACCGGATGGTTGGTCCAGGAACATGATCGGGGCACCCACATGCCACCCCTCGTGACGGCAGACGCGCGTTTGACCGAGCGGATTCTCGACGGCACCCATGCGATTTGGTCGGAGGGGCTCGATCGGTCCGACTACGCGCGCTGGCAGCGGGCGCAGCTCCACACGGCATGGGGCCGGCGTTACCTCCGCCGCCTGGCGCTGCTCGACGGCGACGATCTGCTGACCAGCGCGAAGCAGTACGACCTCACCGCAAGAATCGGCAGCGACAGGCTGCCGATCCTGGGCATTGGCGCGGTGTTCACGCCGCCGGTGCATCGCGGTCGAGGCCACGCCCGACGCCTGATCGAGGCAATGACGACCGCGGCGAACCAGCGCGGTTGTCGCGCGGCGCTTCTGTTCTCCGAGATCGGGCCGGCCTACTACGAGTCGATGGGCTTCGAAGTCGTGCGGCGGGACGAGATGGCCTTCGACGCGACGGCCAGCCGACCGGGCACGCTCGCCGCGAGGCAGGGGACGGCGCGAGACCTGCCGGCGATGGCCGATCTCAATGCCCGGCGCCCGCCGTCGGGCCTGGCTCTCGAGCGGTCCGCCGGCTTCATCGAGTTTGGCCTGGTCCGCCGCGGCCGGCTCGCAGAACTGTCGACGTCGGGCCGACTCGCGGTGGAGTGGCTCGTCGTTGAAGACAGCGGACGGCTGTCGGCCTATCTCGTCGCCACGCGTCGTCCACGCGGCCTGGTCATTGAAGACTGTGGCGACGTCGACCCCACGGGCGCACAGGTGGCCGAGCTCGTCGCCACCCTCGTGGCGCGTCCCTCGTTTCACCCGCCGATCGTCCACGGCTGGCTGCCCGAGGCGTTCCGCGGGTGGACGCGACCGGCGGCCTGGCGCGCGACGGAGCCCGTGATGATGATCAAGGCGATTGACGGCGCGGCGCCGTTTGCGATCGCGGGTCCGGTAACTTACTGGAATCTGGACGTGTTTTAGTGAGGTGTCCAGGCCACTAGCGTGCGTCCATCTGGCCCTTCTTTTGAAGATCTTCGGCGACGACGCCAGCGGCATGGAAGCCTGGGAGCCCGGTCAATCCCCCGCCGGGGTGCGCGCCCGCGCTGGCGACGTACAGCCCGTCAAGGGGCGTGCGGTACCGCGACCAGCCGAGGAGCGGCCGGGCGACCCAGTACTGGTCGAGCGTGGCCTCGCCATGGAACATGTGGCCGCCGGTGGTGCCCCACTCGGCGGCGATATCCGCGGGCGTGATGACCTCGCGCGCTGTGATCAGCGACTCGAGGCCGGGTGCGTGTGGCGCGAGGGCGGTCATCACCCTGCCGTACAGCGTGATCTTGTGATCGTCCCACGATCCGTCACGAAGGCGCGCGGGGGCGCATTGCGCGTAGATGGACATCACGTGTCCGCCCGCGGGCGTGAGCGACGGATCGAGCACGCTCGGGATGGTCATCTCGAGCCAGGGTTCGTCGGAGATGGCGTCGTACTTGGCGCCGTCGAAGGCGCGCTCGAGGTAATCGAGGTGCGGCGCGACCAGGAGTCGTCCCCGCAACGGGAGCGGATCACCCGCGAAGGCCGGGAAATCAGGCAGGCCCGACAGGGCGAGATTGATCTTGGCGGTCAGCCCGCGCCCGCGGATGTGACGCACACGTTCCCGAAAGGACGGCGGCAGGTCCATGGGATCCACGAGACCGAGGAGCGTCGCGCGCGGATCGATCGCGGACACGACCGCGCGCGCCGTCAGCTCGATGCCGTTGTCGAGCGCGACGCCGGTCGCGCGGCCGTTCTTCGACAGCACCCGTGCCACGCGCGCGCTCGTCCTGATGGTGGCCCCATAAGTTGTGGCGCGTGCGGCGATTGCGCGCGCGATGGCGCGAGGCCCCCCGCGAGCCGTGAGACCGCTGCCCACGGGCATCGGGTCTTCGGCGATCCGCTGGAGGAGCGCCGCGCCCGTCCCGGCCGATCGTGGGCCTCCGAACGTTCCGACGAGCGCGCGCGCTGCGACCGCGGCGCGGACCAAGTCGGATTCGAACCATTCGTCGACGAGGTCCCCGACCGCCATCGGCATCCATCGCGCGAGGCGCGCCCGATCGCGCCGACCCAACGCGCGGGCGCGGCGCCCCGCGCCGAGGAGCCGCCACCAATCACGCATCGAGGCGTCGTCGAGCGGCGGCGGCGGGTGGCGATCGAGGGCGCCCAGGACGGCGCTGATGCGGTGCGTAGTCTGCAGAAACTGGCGCCAGGCGGCGGCGTCGTGAGGCGAGATCCGGTTGATCGAGCCGGCCGTGAGGACCGCGTCGCGGTGGAACGACACGACGTGGCCGTCCGGCCCGAGTGAGGTCAACGCGGGGTCGGGCACGAGGAGGTCGAGGCCGGCCGTGTGGTCGAGGCGCAACGCCCGGATCACATCTCGATGCACCGGGCCGAGGGCATGGCTCAAGGCGGGCACGTGAAAGCCCGGCACGAGCTCAGAGGTGGCCGCCGCTCCCCCAACCTCGGGTCGCCGCTCGAGCACTACCGTTTCCAATTTCTTTCTGGCCAGGCAGGCGGCCGCGACCAGCCCGTTGACGCCGCCGCCGACGACGATCACGTCCATTGCTGATCCCCACGAAATGGGGCCATGGGTGAATGCCATTGCCTCATTTCTTCGTGTCCGCCAGCGCCCGGAGCGCCGCGTTGCGTCCCGGCGCTGCCATGATCCCGCCGCCGGGATGGGTCGCGGAGCCGGCCAGATACAGCCCGCGAATGGGCGTCCGATAGCCCGCCCACCCGGGCGCCGGCCGCAGGAAGAACAACTGCTCGAGTGAGAGCTCGCCCTGAAAGATATTGCCCTCTGACAGCCCGAACTCCCGTTCGATGTCGAGGGGCGTCAGCACCTGGCGGTGCAGGATCCGGTCCTTCAGGTTCGGCGCGTGCTCCGCGATCGTGTCGAGCACGGTGTCGCCAAACGCCTCGCGCACGTCAGGCCACGTGCCGTTCTTGAGATGGTACGGCGCGTATTGCACGAAGCATGACATCACGTGCTGGCCCGGCGGCGCCAGGGAGGGATCGGTCAGGCTCGGGATGACGATGTCGATGTAGGGCCGCCGCGAGTAACGGCCGTACTTCGCATCGTCGAACGCCCGCTCCATGTAGTCCACGCCGGGCGAGATGGAGACGGCGCCGCGCAGATGCGAACCCGCGCCGGGCTTGGCGACGAAGTCCGGCAGCCCCTCGAGCGCCAGGTTCACCTTGGCGGATGACCCCCGGAACTTGTACCGCTTGATGTCGACGACGAATTCGGGCGGCAGCGCCGATTCGTCGAGCATTTTCAGGAACGTCAGCCGCGGGTCGACGCTCGACAGGACCAGCGGCGTTCGGATCTCGTCGCCGCTCTCGAGGGCGACCCCGGTCACCGCGCCGCTCTTCTCAAGGATGCGGCTGACCGGCGCCGACACGCGAATCTCGGCTCCCGCGGCGCGCGCGGCTGACGCGATTGCCTCCGACACGGCACCAGTGCCGCCGCGCGACAGCCCCCACGATCGGAACGCGCCGTCGATCTCGCCCATGTAGTGATGCAACAGCACGTAGGCGGTGCCCGGCGACCGCACACCCTGGAACGTGCCGATGATGCCGGATGCGCTCATCGTGGCCTTGAGCACATCCGTCTCGAACCATTGCTCGAGAAAGTCCACGGCGCTCATGGTGAGGAGCTGCAGTTGATTGGCGCGGTCGGGCGCCCGCAGGGCTCGGAAGCGCTGCGCGAGGCCGCCAAGGGCCCGAAGGTCCGCCAAGCGCATCGAAAACGGGTCGGGCGGCGTCATCGAGAGAATCGCCTTGGCAAAGCGGGCCATCTCGACCATCGCCCGGCCGTACTCGTCGTACACTTCGGCGTCGCGGCGGGAATGCCGGGCGACTTCCCGAAACGTGCGGGCGTGGTCGTTGACGCGCCAGAGATAGTTCCCCCCCAACATCGGCGTGAACGTGCCGTCGAGGGGCAGAATCTCGAGGCCGTGGGCCGCCAGGTCCAGCTCGCGGATGATCTCGGGTCGCAAGAGCGAGACGACGTACGAGCACACGGAGAACTTGAAGCCGGGAAAGATCTCCTCGGTGACCGCGGCGCCGCCGACGACGTGGCGGCGTTCCAGGACGAGCACCGCGCGGCCCGCGCGCGCCAGGTACGCGGCGGCCGTCAGCCCGTTGTGGCCCGCACCGATCACGATCGCGTCGTAGGCCTTGGGCACGCGGACATTCTATGATCGGGGTTCATCATGCCTGGTGGGGCCGCCATGAGCCAAGACGTCTGGACGTCCGTCGATCGGTACATTGCCGAGCAGTTCATCCCGGAGGACGCCGCGCTTGACGAGGCGCTGCGCGAGAGCGCGCGCGCGGGGCTGCCGTCGATTGCCGTTTCCGCGGCTCAGGGGAAGTGGCTGCACCTCCTGGCGCGGGCGGTCGGGGCACGACGCATCCTCGAGATCGGCACGCTCGGCGGCTACAGTGGGATTTGGCTCGCGCGGGCGCTGCCGGCCGGCGGACGCCTCACGACGCTCGAGCTCGACGCCGCGCACGCGGAAGTGGCGCGGAAGAATTTCGTGCGGGCTGGCCTGGGAGACGCGATCGAAATCCGGCTCGGTCCGGCGCTCCAGACGCTGCCGACGCTCCGGGGTCCTTTTGATCTGATCTTCATCGACGCGGACAAGCCCGGGTACACCGATTACTTCGGCTGGGCGGTCCGGCTGGCGCGCCCCGGCGCGCTCATCATCGCGGACAACGTGGTTCGCAACGGCGCCATCGTGGAACCTCGGTCGGCCGACACCGCCGTGCGAGGCATTCAGCGTTTCAACGCCGCCGTCGCGGCCGAACCGCGCGTCACCGCGACCGCCCTTCAGACCGTCGGCATCAAGGGGTACGACGGCTTCGCGGTCATCCTCGTGGAGCCGTCATGACGAAGGACGGTCGTTTCTTCCCGCTTGCCAGGCTCATCAAGTGGCTGGTCATCCTCGCGGCGGCCGTCTCGTTCTGGTGGTTCCTGTCGCATCGGGCCTGACGCGCGCCCGCTATAATCGCGGCCAGTGCCCGTTGGCTCGCCCTTTCACGATCGGACCCTCCCGCTCAGCGAGAGCTTGAGCTACCGTGAGTGGGCAGGCTACTACGCGCCCAGTTCGTACGAACCCCTCCACGAACACGAGTACAACGCGATCCGAAACGGCGCGGCCCTCATCGACGTGTCGCCGCTGTTCAAGTACATCGTGAGCGGCCGCGACGCCGTCAAACTCGTCGACCGCGTCATCACGCGCGATGCGACCATGCTCGACGTCGGCCAGGTCATCTACACCCCCTGGTGCGACGAAGAGGGTCATGTCATCGATGACGGCACCGTGACACGGCTCGCCGCGGATCGTTTTCGATGGACCGCGGCCGATCCGAGCGGGCGCTGGATCGAGCACCAGGCGGACGGGCTCGAGGCGCAGGTCGAGGACGTGTCCGAGTCGGTTGCGGCCCTCGCGCTCCAGGGGCCGACCGCGGCCCGCGTTCTGCGGGCCGTCGCCGACGTGGACCTCGACGCGCTGAAGTACTTCCGCGTGACGTCGACGGCGATCGCCGGCCGGCCCGTCGAGATCTCGAGAACCGGCTACACGGGCGATCTCGGCTACGAGATCTGGATGCCGCGCGGGGACGCGGGCGCGGTGTGGGACGCGCTCATGACCACGGGGCCGGCCTACGGGTTGAGGCCCACCGGCCTCCTGGCGCTCGACATCGCCCGCATCGAGGCCGGGTTGCTGCTCATCGACGTCGACTTCTTCAGCGTGCGGCGGGCGCTGACGTCGTCGCAGGTTTACACGCCGTTCGAGATGGGCCTCGATCGCCTCGTCGATCCCGGGAAGGGGCCGTTCATCGGTCGCGAGGCGCTCAGAGCCGAGCGCGCCCGCGGGCCCAGGCGCCGGATTGTCGGCCTGACCGTTGAGTGGCCCGAGATCGAGCGGTTGTACGACGCGGTCGGATTGCCGCCCGTGCCTCAGGCTACAGCTTCGCGCGTCGCCGTGCCTGTCTTTGCCAACGGCCGGCAAGTCGGCCGGCTGACCTCCTCGACGTGGTCGCCCGTGTTGAAACAGATGATCGGGTTGGCCACCATTGACGCCGCGTCAGCCGTCGTCGGCTCTCGCGTGGAGATCGAGCACACTGTGGACGTCGTGCGTCACCGGGTCGGCGCCAGAATCGTCGCCACGCCCTTCTTCAGGCCCAAGCGCAAGACGGCGACGCCGCCAGCCTGATTCGGCCGCCGCGGCCCGGTTAACGGTTGCCGGCCGGCGGGCGTCTACCTCAACACGTGAGCGACCGATCATTGGCCGTGGCCCTCACACCAGCGCCTGACACCGACGAGCTGGTCTGTCTAGTCGAATCAGCCCAGCAGGGCGACCGGCCGTCGTTCGCTGCGCTCTACAGGCGTTTTACGCGCACGATTCACGGCATCGTGCTCGCCCGCGTGCCTTGGGCCGACGCGGACGACATCGTCCAGGACGTGTTCGTTGTCGCGATGGAACGCTTGCCGACGCTGCACGATCCAGCGGCGTTCGCCGGATGGCTGTCGGCAATCGCGCGCCACCGGGCGGTCGATCATCTTCGGCGTACGCCAAAGTGGACGGAACTGCCGGAGCTGGTGGCGCCGACCGGTGGCGACCGGACCGAAGCGTTGGCGGTGCTGGCGGCGATTCGGAGCCTGCCGCCGGCGTACTCGGAGACGCTGACGCTGCGGTTGGTGGAGGGCATGACGGGGCCGGAGATCGCCGCGACCACCGGGCTGACGCCAGGCTCGGTTCGGGTCAACCTCCACCGCGGCATGAAGCGACTCCGAGAACGGCTGCAAGGGGGACTTCCGTGAGCGGGGACTACCTGTGGGATCGCAGCGGGCCTCGTGATCCGGACGTTGTCCGGTTCGAGCGCATCCTTGCGCCGTTCGGTCAGGCAGACCCGGCGCCACCGCTTCGCGCGGGATCGGCGCATCGGGCGCGCCGGATCTCCCGTGCCTTCGTCGTCGCGACCGTGACCGCGGCGGCGGCGGCGATCGTGCTGGTGGCGGTCGTGTACCGGGGCCCGACAGCCGACGCCGCAGGCTTCCGCGTGACGACGATCGCCGGCGCTCCGACCATCGGGTCGCGGTCGATAGGCGGCAGCGGGCGTTTGCCGTCTGGTCGTTGGATCGAGACGGACGCGAACGCCCGTGCCGCGATTGACATCGCCGATATCGGTCGCGTGGAACTCGATTCCGATTCCCGGCTCGGGTTGGTCAGCAACCGTCCGGGCGACTACCGAATGCACCTCGTGCGCGGCACGATTCAGGCCCGGATCTGGGCGCCGCCCGGACAGTTCTCGGTCGAGACGCCGTCAGCGACGACGGTCGATCTCGGCTGCGCCTATTCGCTCACCGTCGGTGATGACGGCGCCGGGGTCGTGCGCGTGACGTCGGGCTGGGTCGGGTTCGAATGGCAGGGGCGCGAATCGTTCATCCCTGCAGGCGCCGTATGTGTGACCCGTCCCGCGATTGGCCCGGGCACGCCGTACTTCGACGATGTCTCGGACGCGTTTCGGTCGGCGATTGACGTGATCGATGCCGGCAATCCGCGGCGGCCGGGCGGGGTCGTCGAGCGGCGCGCGGCGATCGAGCGCGTGCTCGGCGAGGCGCGCGACAAGGACGTCGTCACGTTGTGGCACCTGCTGAGCCGGCTCGAGCCCGGGGAGCGGGATCGTGTCTTCGACGTGCTCGCTCGGTTCGTGCCGCCGCCCGCGTCGGTGACGCGCGACGGCATTCGTGCCGGCGACCACACGATGCTCGACGCCTGGTGGGACCGGCTGGGCCTCGGCACGACCGACTGGTGGCGGACGTGGAAGCAGCAGTGGCGGGATCGTTCACCGCGATGACAAGACGCGACAGCGGATCACGGCAGACCGAAAGGACGGAGTGCGCACATGATGCGTGCAATCATGCCGGCGACGACCGTCGTTCGACCGTCGACCGGCGCGGCAGCGGGCGTCGGTGTGTTCATCGCGCTTTCGTTCATCCACGGATTCCTGATCCTGGCCGTTCCATCAGCTCCGCTCGTCGCGCTGCTGTTGTGGTGGAATGCCAACACCGTCTCTCATAATTTCATTCACCGCCCCTTCTTTCAGTCTCGGACCGCCACTCGAGCCTACGCCGCGTACTTGAGCCTGTTGCTCGGCGTGCCGCAGAGCCGATGGCGCGCCCGACACCTGGCGCATCACGGGGCGCGGCCGGGTCATGCGCGCGCGCCACGGCGCTGCCTGGCCGCGAGGGGGTGGGCGTGGGCGGAGGCCGGGCTCGTCGTCGCGATGTGGGCTGGCATGGCCATCATCGCCCCGCGGTTCTTCCTGACGGTCTACGCGCCTGGCTATGTCGCCGGCCTTGGGCTGTGCTGGCTGCAGGGCCACTACGAGCATGCCGGCGGGGCCACCAGCCACTACGGGCGCCTGTACAACGCGGCGTTCTTCAACGACGGCTATCACGTCGAGCATCACGAACGACCGCAGGCGTCGTGGACGGACCTGCCGTCGTTCGTGCGGCCCGGCGCCCGCCAGAGTCGATGGCCGCCGGTCCTGCGCTGGATCGACGCCGCCAGCCTGGACTCACTCGAGCGCGTGGTCCTCTGGTCGCCGCTGCTGCAGCGTCTTGTCGTCGCGCGACACGAACGGGCGTTGAAGGCGCTCGTTCCGATCCTGCCAAGCGTCTCGCGCGTGACGGTCGTCGGCGGCGGGTTGTTTCCCCGGACTGCGGTCGTCCTGAAGCGCGTGATGCCCTGGGCCGCGGTCACGATTGTCGACATGCGCGAGGCGAACCTCGGCATCGCCCGCCGAATCCTCGGTGACGGCGTGCGGTTCGAGTGCCGTCAGTACGACCCGGGCCGACCGGAGGATGCGGATCTCGTGATCATTCCGCTGGCGTTCCGTGGCGACCGGGACCGCGTGTATCGCCACCCCAACGCCCCGGTGATCCTCATTCACGACTGGCTGTGGGTTCGTCATCAGCCGAGCGCGCGGGTATCGTGGCTGCTCGTCAAGCGACTGAACCTCGTGCGCCGCTAGCGGCGGTCGGCCTCGCGGCGACGCTCGTCTGCGCCAAGGCGATTGCGCTCGCCGGTCATGCCTGGCCGCGCTCTCCATGGACGCCCTTTGCCCTCTTCTGGCAGGACGCGCTTGTCGCGCTCGTCTGGGTCGGGATCGAGACCACCGCACGGCCGGTCGTGCTGGTTCGGTGTCTCTACGCCGCGCTTGTGGCTTACATCGCGATCAACGTTCCCGTCACCCGAGTTCTCGGATCGCCGATGACATGGACGATGTGGCGCGCCGCCGGCGGGGCGATGTCGGACTCCGTCCTGCACGAACTCACGCCGGCCAACGCCGGCGCGATCGGCGCCGTCATCGCCGTCGCTGTCGTCGTGCCGCGCTGGATGTTGGCCAGACGACGGCGATTCGGGTGGAAGACGGTAGCCGCCACCGCGCTGTTTGTCGCGATCGGCGTTCCGGCGACCGGACGTGTCGACACCGACGGCCGCTATCGGAACGCGATTGGCGCGCTGCTCCCGATGCCTACGGTCGCCGCTGTCGATCCGTCGGGCGGAGGCGATCTTCGCCGCGTCATGTTCGGTGCGGCACCGGCCGAGGACTTGACGGCGCTCCGCGGGGCCGGCCGCGGCCTGAATGTCGTGATCGTCGTGCTCGAGTCGACGGCTGCGCGGTACCTCGGACTGTACGGCGCCGCGAGCGATCCGACGCCCCACTTGACCGCCCTCGGTCGGACGGGTGTCGTCTTCGAGAATGCGTACGCGGTCTATCCCGAAAGCATCAGAGAGCTTCTGGCCTGGCTATGCGCGCGCGATCCGGCATACGCCACGACGGCGGCGCAGGACGCGGCGATGCCATGTGCGTCGGTCGCCGATCAGATGAAGGCGGCCGGCTACCGCACGGCCCTCTTTCATTCAGGCCGCTTCGACTACCTGGACATGCGCGCCGTCGTGGAGGGCCGGGGCTTCGACACGCTCGAGGATGCCGCGGCGATCGGCGGCCGCATCCACTCGAGTTTTGGCGTGAGCGAGCAGGCGACGGTCGAACGCCTGCTCGCATGGGTCGACGCCCGACCGGCCCGCCAGCCGTTTCTCGTTGCCTACCTACCCGTCGCCGGCCACCACCCGTATGCGACGGAGGGTCCCGGGCCGTTCGACGGTCGAACAGAGGCCGGTCAGTACCTGAACGCGGTCCACGAGGGCGACGCGGCCCTCGGCAGGCTGGTCACCGGGTTACGGACACGCGGGCTTGACGAGCAGACGATGTTCATCGTGTTCGGCGACCACGGGGAGGCGTTCGGGCAGCACGACGGCAACTCCGGCCACTCCCTGTTCATCTTCGACGAAAACGTGCGGGTGCCGCTCGTCATTCGGCTTCCGCGCGGGCGGCCGGCGAGGGTCCGGCGTACGGTCAGCGTCGTGGATATTGGCCCCACGATCCTGGATCTGGTCGGAGTGAGACCAGCATCAGACCTTGACGGAGTCTCGATGCTCGATCGGGCGGCCCGTCTCTCGTTCTTCTTCACGGACTACTCCCGTCCGTGGGTCGGGATCCGGGACGGGTGCTGGAAGTACCTGCTCGACATCGACCCCGGCCGGTCCCGTCTCTTCGATGTGTGCGCGGATCCGGCTGAGGCGACCGATCGATCCGCGGATCCGGTCGCCGACGAACGCGCCTACCGCCTGCGAGCCCTGCAATGGCTCGCGCACACCCAGGCGCCGCTCACACGTAATGAGCCACGGCCATCAGGATCGTCGCGATGAGCAGCATCGCCATCACGATGTGGCCGAAGGTCCTGACCCGCGCGCGCAGGCGCTCGACGTCGGCCAGGAGTGCCGTTCGTGTCGCCGCATCGGTGGTCGTCGCGAGCGTCGCGCCCGCCGCGGCCAGCGACCGCGCACCGCGGCCTACGACACTGCCGCCGACGATGGCGGAGGCGAGGCCGAGCAGGCCGCCGATGCCGAAGACGATTCCGGCCGTCGATCCGCTGAACGTCGGGTCGGCCGTGGCGTACCAGTAGAGGTAGACCCCTGACAGCACCGTCAGGCCGCCGATCGAGCCCATGAATGCGTTGAGGCCGGTCCGCTGAAGATTGGTCATCATGGCGCCGGCATTGGCCCCCAGCCGATCGATCGCCGGCATCACGAAGAGTCCCAACATCGCCGTTGAACCAAGCCACAGGGCGGCGCACGCGATGTGCAGGGCGCGCACGGACAAGAAGATCGCGGTCATGTCGTCCTCCGATGAATGATCCTAGATGTCCCCGAGCGCCGCCACCACAAAGCGGTCGAACGCGTAGAGCAGATCCTCGCGGCTCGAGTACGGGCCCGGCACGTAAGCGGGGGAACTGATGCCTGCCTGGGCCAGTTCGCAGATGTGCCAATCCTGCCGGTTCGTCTGGTCCCAGAATTCCGTCGCGTCATCGATCTCGACCTCCGCCCGCCCTTCGCCGGGGCGCACCAGCCACTCGCAGGTCACCCGCGTGCGGTCCGGCGCGATTGGCCACAGGGTGTGGGTAAGCACGTAGTCCGGATGCGGTGCGATCAGGAAGTTGGGGAACAGGGAATAGTAGTAGACCCGTCGGCGGTCCGCCGGCTCCAGATTCGGCAGCGCGCCGCGACGGGTCTTGCCGTCCACCGACATGGTCTCGACGCCGTCATTGAGGTCCATGCGTCCACCCATGTATGTGGCCCGCATCGGCTCGTTCTCGCCGCTGAGATAGTGCGACAGCCTGTTCAGCGCCGGGTGTAGGGTAGGACAATGGAGGCATTCGTTATAGTTCTGAACCACGAGTTTCCAATTCGCCTGGACGTCATAGGTTCGCTCCGCAGCGGCGCGGAGGTCGCCCATTTCCCAACGACGGAACTTTGATCGGAGGTCGCTCACATGCGCGTCGAGCGATGGCCCGTCAGGATCGAGCGACACGAAGAGATGACCATCCCACACACCGGTCCGCACACCCCGGAGCGGGTAGTCGGCCTTCGAGAAGCCAGCGGTGCCATCCATGTGGGGCGCGCCGGCGAGCGTGCCATCGTATTCGTACGTCCACGCGTGATAGGGGCACGTGATTCGGCCGCCAAACGCGCCGGACGGCTCTGCGCACAGGCGCGTTCCCCGGTGCCGGCACACGTTGTAGAACGCGCGGACCTCGCCTGCCTCGCTCGACCGAAGCACGATGATGCTGTCGCCGGCGATCTCGCGTGTCAGCCACGCGCCGCGCGCGCTGATCGTCTCGAGGCGGCCGACGCCGACCCAGCCGCGACGAAAGAACACCTCCTGCTCCCGTGCGAAGATCGACCAGTCGGTGTAGTACCGCGCGGGCAGCGTCATCGCGGTCGCCGGCAGGTGGACACGAGGCTTGAACGACATCGAAACGGTCACGACCTGCGGGCGATCATATCGCGTGCCCGCCGAGGAGGCATGATGCGACGACGAGGGATAGCGATCGCGTTGATGACGATGGTGGCGATGACATGGCCGGCCCGCGCGTCGGCCCAGAAGCTCGTGTTTCTCGTGCGCCACGCAGAGCGAGCGGATGCCGGCATGGCGCCGCAGACCGATCCGCCCCTCTCGACCGCCGGTCAGGCGCGCGCGCAGAAGCTGGCGGCTCTGCTTGCCGACGCGGGCGTCACGTCGATCGTGACGACTGAGTTGGTGCGCACGCAGCAGACGGCGCAGCCCCTCGCGACCAAGATCGGCGTCGCGCCGGAGACGGTCGCGGCGGACAACCCGGCGGGCGTGGTCGCGACCCTCAAGATCTCACACGGCAACGAGATCGTGCTGGTCGTCGGTCATTCCGACACCTTGCCCGCGATTCTCAAGGCCTACGGCAAGGCCGACGTGGCCATCGGCGACAGCGAATACGACAACCTGTTCATCATCGTGCCCGCGACCGGGACGGTCAGCCGGCTGAGGTATTGATCATGACCCCAATCGATCCCATCCTCGCTCCGATGAAGGGCGCCGACCATCGTGTGGTCGCAGGCGTCACCCTCGATATCGTCCCGGCGGGGAGCGGCCGCGTGAAGCGCGTCATCTACCCCAAAGGCTTTCGGTGGTCACGCGACATGAAAGCGCTCGTCGGCACGGATCTCTGCCTGCATGCGCACGTCGGATTCCTGGTGCGGGGGCGGATCCACGTGCGCTATGGGGACGGGTGCGTCGAGGCGTTTGCCGCCCCACAGGTTGTGGCGATTCAACCCGGCCATGACGGGTGGGTCGACGGCGACGAGGACGCGGTGCTCATCGAGTTCGACTTCCTCAACGAGACGGCGCGCCGGTTCGGCATGCCCGAAACGCACCGGCACTAGTGGTCCGAGCTACCGCGAGCGCAGAAACGCCACGACGGCTTCTGCGTCCGGCCGGCTCATGCGAAACGGCGGCATCGGCCGGCGCGGCGACGGGCGGCCATCGCCCATGCTGCCGGTCGTGAGAAGCGAAATCACCTGCTCATCAGTGAAGCCCGGCAGACCGGCGAGACTGGGCGCGATCGTCGCCCAGGTCTGGGTCGAGTAGGGGGAGGTCACCGGAATGGCGCCCCCGTGAAACCGCGCGCTGTCCAGGATCGTGCCGTTCTCGTCACGGCCGGAATGACATTGCACGCACATCGCGACCGACGTCGTCAGGTACTCGCCGCGCGCGACGAGCGTGGCGGAGTCGGCTGAGGGCTTCGACACCTGGGGCGACGCGGCTGATGCCAATGCGCGCACTGACACGGTGAGCGCCAGGCATCCGCCGGCCAAGAGGGTCGTTCGGAGGAAAAAGGATCTCGCAGTCATCCGCATAGCCTGCCACAAATGCCGGGAGTCGTGCAGCGCGCAGGCATCGTCGGCGTCACAAGCCAATCGCGATGCGGAATCCGGCAGCCAGTGTCTGTGACCCGACTTTGACGTGGAGGACGCCGTGGCGATCGCCGGCGTCGAACCACCAGCCCTCGGTCGCCGCGTCCAAGGCGGCCCGGGCCCGGTCGAGGGCTTGCCGCCCCGATCCGTCCTGGGCGATCTCCGGGAGCACGCGGCCGCCGAGCGTCACGGTGGCGGGTCGCCTGGGCGTGTGCACATCAAGCGCGTACGCGCGCGCCGACGGCATGTGGTCGTACTGGCCGCTCGTCGGGCGAACGGTCACGGTGATGCGGTCCCCGGGGGCGCCGGGTGTCGCCGGCGCCTCGGATTCGATGAGCGTTCGCGCGAACGCTCCCGACCGGTACCGCTGCGTGTCGCCGTCGTCCTCATAGAGTGAGAACCGAGTGGTTCCTGAGGGATAGATGTCGAGCGTGACCGGGTCGGCGGGCCGCTCTCCGTCGTAGAGCATCTCCGGGTACATCGGGATGACGGCGCCCGCTCTCACGAAGAGCGGCAGCTTCTCGAGCGGCGCCGCGTAGCCGTTGAGCGTCGTCGGGCCATTGATCGTGGTGCCGTCCCAGTAGTCGACCCAGGCGCCGGCGGGGAAGTAGATGTCGTCGCGCACCGGCGCGTCCTGAAACACCGGCGCGACCAGGAACGATTCCCCCGCCATGAATTGATACTGTGTGCGCTTCGACCAGGTCACCGGATCGTCCGGGAACTCGAGCACCATGGCGCGGTCGGTCGGCACGCCGGTGTCGTACGCCTCGCGCGCGTACGTATAGAGGTACGGCGTGAGCCGCTGTTTCAACTTCAGGTACTTTCGATTGATGGTCGTGTAGGGCTCGCCGAAGATCCACGGCTGCTTCATCAGGTTGGTCTGCTTCGACCAGCCGCTGATGATCATCCAGGCGGGCGTGAACGCCTTCCACTGGAGGTCGCGCACCTGCGTTTCGGCGCTGCCGCCGAAGATGCCGTCGACGTCGCCCGTGGCGGCGTTGAAGCCCGAGAGGCCGGCGCCGATGACTGTCGGAATGTGGAAGCGGATGTATTCCCAGCTCCCGGCTTGATCGCCCGACCAAATCGTCGCGTAGCGCTGACCGCCGGCCCAGGCGCACGTCGTCCACACGAAGCCCCGGGCGTCGGCGTTGCTCTCGATGCCGGCGTAGGCATCGCGCATCCCGTTCAGGGCGAACTGATACCCGCGTCCGATCCATGCCACGTCGAGCTTCATCACGCGCGATCCGTAGTCGCGGACCTCCGTGGCGATCCGCTCGAGGCCGTTCTCGGTCCAGAGCCCGGTGTGGAAGCCGAGCGGTGCCAGCGCGCGAATCGTCTCCGGCAGCTGCTGGTAGCCGCACCCGTAGCCGTCGTTCGGCATGATCCAGGAGCCCGGCATGTCGTTCGCGCGGTACGTCTCGGCGACCCTGGCGACGACGTCGATCGTCTTGCCGGTCTTGTTGTAGCAGTCGGAATCGCCGAAGCCGAGGCCCCAGCGCGGCAACATGAAGGGCCGGCCCGTGACCTGCGTATAGAGGTCGAGGATGCGCTTGAGCGACGGACCGAAGAAATAGTACGCGTCGAACCGCGGTTCGTCGTGCGACAGGACGATCGGGGACATGAAGTCGTAGCGACCGGGCGTGATCGTGTTTCGGAACACGCCGTACCCGGCGGTGCTCATGTAGAACGGCGCCGGGTTCGGCGTGGCGCCGTCATTCCAGTTCCGTGTGTTGAGGCGAATGTTCACCGAGGTGTCGCGGTGCGAGAAGTAGCCGTTCTGCATCCCGCCGCCGTAGAAGTTCTCGCTCTCGCCCCGGCGCAGCGTCTGTACGGTTGATGGGCCGTAGGTGAGCGGCTTGGCTTCCTGCCAGATGACGACGGTGTCGGTCCGGTCGAAGAGCGCGAAGTGCAGGGGCCGCTTGTACACGCGCAGGACCAGCACGGGAGTCGCCAGCCGGTAATAGTCGCCGGCATCGCGCGCCGCGACGGCGATCGGCGCGCCTGACCATACGACCATTTGCGCATCGGACGCACTCGGCTGGGCGTCGGTGAATTGGCCATCCGGTCCCAGCCAGAGGCGGAAGAGGTCGTCGCGATAGAAGATGATGCGGACGGCATCGGGCCCGGCGTTCGCGGTGGCGACGTTCTCCTTCACGTCGAAGGCGGTCAGGTCACCCAATGTGATGCTTCGGGGTCGAGGCGCCGGCGGGCCGCCCCCGCGCTGAGCTTGGCTCGCGACGCGGTGAACGGCGCCAGCCGCCAGGACCACCGCCACGGCCGCAGAGACGATCGCACGAGACGGTCGGCGCATGGCCGGTAGTTGTAGCGCGTCACCGGGGCGCGCGCAACCGGATCGCTGCCAGCTGGCCGGTATAATCTCGGCGCCTCGTCCTCATGGCATCGCCCTCACTCGATCGAGCCATTGGCCTGCCGAGCGCCACGCTCCTCGTCATCGGGGGCATCGTCGGCTCCGGCATCTTCCTGACGACCGGCATCATGGCGGCCGCGTTGCCGTCACCGACCCTGCTCCTCCTCGCGTGGCTGGTGGGCGGCCTGTTTGCCCTGGCTGGAGCGCTGACGTACGCGGAGCTGGGCGCAATGTTCCCGCGGGCTGGCGGCGTGTACATCTATCTTCACGAGGCATTCGGCGCGCTGCCGGCCTTCCTCTATGGCTGGACGATGCTGCTCGTCGCGCTCTGCGGCGGGTGTGCGGCCGTCGCGGTGGGATTTGCCGACTACCTCAGTCACTTCTTTCCTGCGCTCGGGGTCGATCGCCTCCTCTTCGTCTTGCCCCTGGGCGCCGTCGTCTGGAGGGTCTCGGCCGGTCAACTGGCAGCCGTCGCGTCGCTCGTCCTCCTGGGCGCCGTCAACTACGTCGGCGTTCGGTCCGGCAGCGCCGCGAACGCCGTGTTGACGACCGCGAAGATCCTTGGGCTCGCCCTTCTGCCAATCGTCGCGCTCGTTGCAGGGCGCGTGCACCCGGCCTGGACGCCAGTGGTGCCGGCCGGGGTCGCCTCGCCGGCGGTGGCGTTCGGCGTCGCGATGATTGCGGTGCTTTGGGCGAACGACGGCTACTATTTCCTGACCTATGCGGCCGGCGAAGTCCGCGACCCGACGCGCAACTTGCCGCGCGCGCTCATTTTCGGCCTGCTGGGGGTCATGGCGATCTACCTCGTCGTCAACCTCGCGTATTTCGCGGCCTTGCCGATGACCGAACTGGCGGGGACCTCGCGTGTCGCTGAGCGCGCGGCCACCGCGATGATCGGACCATCCGGTGCGACGATCGTGGCGCTGACGGTGGTCGTGTCGACATTCGGGTGCAACGCGGCCGCAATCCTCGCCTCGTCTCGTCTCCTGTATGCGATGGCCGCGGACGGCCTCTTCTTCAAGTCGGCGGGCGCCATCCATCCGCGGTTTCATAGCCCGCACGTGGCCATTGTCCTCGTGACGGCCTGGTCGTCGCTCCTGGCCCTCTCGGGCACGTACGAACAGCTCTTCACCTACGTCGTCTTCACGTCCGTGCTGTTCAGCCTGTTCGGCGGACTCGCGTTGTTCCGGCTGCGACGGACGAGGCCGGGGGCGCTGCGGCCGTACCGCGTGTGGGGCTACCCGCTGGTGCCGGCCCTCTTCATGCTCGGCTCGGTGTTCGTCATCTACAACACGCTGAGGCAGCGCCCGTTCGAGTCGTTCGCGGGCCTCGGGTTGCTCGCCCTCGGACTGCCGGTCTATGCCTACTGGAGGGGTTCGAAGGGTCTGGAGGGTCGTCAGGCATGAGATTCGTTTTCGTCGGTGCAGGCGCGGTGGGCGGGTACTACGGCGCGCTTCTCGCTCGCGCGGGGCACACGGTCGCGTTCGTCGCGCGGGGCGCACATCTCCAGGCGATCCAGGAGAACGGCATTCGCGTCGTGTCGGACGCCGTTGGCGATTTCACCGCACGCGTGACCGCCGAGCCTGACGCGTCGCGGATCGGCGCCGTCGACGTCGCGGTCCTCACGGTCAAGACCTACGACAACGACACG
>Ga0070732_10000464_pt1 | contig 26132 bp, 17 predicted proteins | sample Coa_R1_5_FD_66449 | JGI IMG/M metagenome (GOLD analysis project Ga0070732, IMG submission 66449) | Surface soil microbial communities from Centralia Pennsylvania, which are recovering from an underground coalmine fire - Coalmine... | ecosystem: Environmental > Terrestrial > Soil > Unclassified ... | reverse complement strand
TGATGGATGCCGCGGAACCCGTTCGGCGCGAACGGCGTGTAGTAGGAAGCGTGCAGATGCGTGATGCCGAACACGACGAAGATCGCGAGCACGACCAGCTTCACGGCGACCATCAGGTTGTTCGCCGACGCGCTCTCGCGCGCGCCGCGCAGCAGCAGCCACGTAATCAACATGACGATGCCGAACGCGGGTACGTTGACGAGAATGGGGACGCCCGCGACGTGCGGCGCCGAGTCGAGCAGGCCGTGGACCGCCGGATCGCCACTGAGGAGCGCCGTGCGGTAGCCCGTCGTCAGCCACGCCGGAAACGTCACCCAGCCGCTCAGCAGCGATTTGAAGTAGTCGCCCCAGGAGATCGCGACCGCGACATTTCCGACCGCGTACTCGAGGATCAAGTCCCACCCGATAATCCAGGCGACGAGCTCACCAAGGGTCGCGTACGTGTACGCATACGCGCTCCCCGCCTGCGGGATCATCGCCGCCAACTCCGCATAACAGAGCCCGGCTAACGCGCAACAGACGCCGAGCAGCACGAACGAAATCACGAGGGCCGGGCCAGCGCCTACCCGAATCACCTCGCCGTTCGGCCCGAGTTGTCCGGCGGCGGCCGATCCGATCGACCCGAAGATACCGGCGCCGATGACCGCGCCGATCGCGAGCATGATGAGATCGCCGGCGCCCAGGACGCGTCGCAGGGACTGCCCTTCCCGCTCGGTGTCACTGAGGATTTGATCGAGCGGCTTCAGGCGAAACAGGCTCATGTCGAGGGCGAGTCTATAACGGGGCTGGGAGGCGGCAAGCCTGGAAGGCTGGGAGGCGGAGCCTAGGCGCTCGTCGCGTTCACGTCGAGTCGCCACACCGTGTCGCCCGACGCCAGGACGAGGCCACCGAGGGGATCGAACGCGACGCCGACGAGGGATGGCGCCGACAGCATGAGCGTCGGTTCAGGCGACTCGTCCCCGACGTTCAAGCGGTACAGGCCCGAGGCGCCTGCGAGCGCGTCGACGACGAACAACGCGCCCGTCGCGTCAAACGCGAGGCCCTGCGGGCGGCCGAAGGCTCTGCTCACGACCCCGACCGCGCCGGTCGGCGAGAGGCGGTAGACCGCGTCATGCGTCGCCAGAGTCGGGGCCGAGATGTAGACGCAGCCGTCCGGGCCATAGGCCAGGTGAAACGCCGCGACGCTCGGGGGTAACGTGGCGACGTTCTCGACTCGGCGATCCGTCGACACGCGAAAGACGGTTCCCGATCGATCGCCCACGTAGAGGGTCCCGTCAGCCGCGAACGCCAAGCCGGTCGCGACCCCCAAGTCTGACGCGTAGACCTCGGCGCGGTCATCGTCGGTCACGCGATAAACCTGGCCGTCAAAGCGGCTCGACACGAACATCGAGCCATCGCGACCCAAGGCGAGCGACGTCGGATTCGCGATCTCGACGGACAACGGCTCGCGCACGCCGTTGCGGCCGACGCGGTACAACGGCACCGACACCTTCGTGTCGCGCCCACCACTTTGCGTGACCCAGAGCCGCCCTGCGGCGTCAAACGCCGGGCTGTCCACCTGATGGACACCCGTCGTGAGGACGCGCCCGATCTCCACGCGCCCCTCGACGCCGGCATGCTCGGTCAGGAGCAGCCGTGACGGACCCCAGGGTCCATCGGGCACGACGACTCGTATCGTTTCGGCGGACGCCGAGACGACGCGTGCCGGCACTGGCTCGTCCCCAGAAGACGGCGTCAGCGCGGCCACGGCCACTCGTGGCACCGCGGCTTCAGTCACCGGGAACCCGTGCCCCCGAATGGTGACGCGGCTGCCGGGCACGGCCCAGCGGGGCTCGATCGCCGTAATGACTGGCGGCACAGAGCTAGTCGTCGTCGAGCTCGACGTTCCAGTAGACGTAGTCTCGCCAGCTCTCCGGCGCGTTGCGCAGTCCGAACGTGATTCGGGCCGCGGGCGCCTTGTCGGGACGGCGCGGGCGCCGAATCAGGCGCATCCCGGCCTGCTCGGGCGTCCGACCGCCTTTGCGGCGGTTGCAATTCACGCAGCAGGTGACGATGTTCTCCCAATCCTTCCGACCGGATTGCGCCACCGGCACGACATGGTCGAACGTCAGGTCGGACGACGGGAACGACTCGCCGCAGTACTGGCAAGCGTGTTGATCGCGCGCGTAGATGTTCGCGCGCGAGAACGGCACATACTCGGCCGCCCGTCGCATGCGGATTCGGCGCAGGAGCCGGATGACCGACGGCAACTTGATGCTGAAAGACACCGAGCGGACTTCGCGGTCGTACACGGCGACGATTTCGACCTTGCCCTGACACCAGAGCGTGATCGCCTTCTGCCAGTGCACGACCCGCAGGGGCTCGTATGTCGCGTTCAGCAACAGCGTCTGTTCCATGGCCGGACGGGCCATTCTGGTCAGGTTCTCGGCGCCTTGTCAAGAAAGCTCGGTCGTAACATCCCTGTCTACAGCGACTTACCGAGACGTCACACGGTCTCGATGGCCGGGGTCCGCCGTTAGGCCGATAGGTCCTTCGAGCGTCATGCGCCGGCCGGCTCTCCTTGCTCTTCTGATTTTCCTCATGACCACGGGCGGCTGTGCGTCGAACGGCGGCGCGGCGCGCCCGCAGCCGTTCCCGGGCGCCGCGTTTCCCGCCGAATCGACGCGAGGGCCGGACAGACCTGCGCCGACGGTGGTGGGCGCGCCCACTGCGGCCGACGCGCTGGTCGAGACGGCCCTTTCATTCCGGGGCGTCCCGTATGTGTTCGGCGGCAACGATCCGCAAACCGGCTTCGACTGCAGCGGTCTCGTGCGCTTCGTCTTCGCCCAGTATTCGATCGACGTGCCGCGGACGGTCGCCGACCAGTTTCGCATCGGGATTCCGGTGCGCCTCACGGACCTGCGGGCGGGCGATCTCGTGTTCTTCTCGACGACCGGGCCCGGTCCAACCCACGTCGGCATCGCCGTCAGCCGCGATCAATTCATTCATGCGCCGACCACCAACGGCGTCGTGCGGGTCGAGCCCGTCGACAGCACGTACTGGCACGAGCGCTTCATCGGCGCGCGGCGGCTGTTCTAGAGGCGATTCAATCGCTTGAGTGCCTGGACCCGCCACCTGGGCAGGCAGACCGGTCAGTGCTTCGCGTTCACGGCGGCGAGGCGCTTCAGCAGGAAGCTCTGGCGTCCGAGCAGCGTCGCATTTGGATGCGCGGGATTGTAGCGACGAGGGTTCATCAACGCCGCCGCCAAGAGCGCGCTCTCGTCGACGGACAGATCCGCGGCCGACTCATTGAAGTACGTCTGCGCAGCCGCTTCGGCCCCCCAAATGCCATTGCCCCATTCGACGACGTTCAGGTACAGCTCGAGAATGCGGGCCTTCGACAACACCGCTTCGAGGCGACGCGCGATGAGCAGCTCCTCGAGCTTGCGATACGGATTCCGCGCCGGCGACAGGTACAGGTTCTTGGCGAGTTGCTGCGTGATGGTCGAGGCGCCTCGCAGCGGCTCACCGCGCTCGATCGTGTCGAGCATCGCACTGTGCAGCTCGTCCCAGTCGACGCCCGCGTGTTCGTAGAAGGCCGCGTCCTCCCCGATGAGCACGGTCTGACGCAGGTGCGGCGAAATGCGATCGAGACTCACCCACTGCTGCCTCGCATGGACGGGCCGGTTCTCGGCACGCGCTTCGTCCAGTCGCATCGTCATGAACGCCGTCGTCTTGGGATTCTGCCGCCGCAACGGCCGCACGTCCGGCGTCAGGAACCACACATACACCGCCGTCGCAAACAGACAGGCGGCCGCGCCCAGGCCGATTTCGAACACCCTCGTAACGAACGCGCGTCCTCCTGGACCGGTCAAGACGATGACGAGCGGCCGAGAGCATCGGCAAAGGCGCTGACCAATCGATCCACATTCGCCATTGTCGATCCCGATCCCATGAGACCGACGCGCCAGATCTGGCCGGCGAGCGGGCCGAGGCCTGCGCCGATTTCGATCGCGTCTTCTTGGAGCAGGCGCCGGCGCAGCGCGGCGTCATCAACGCCCGACGGCACGCGAACCGCGTTCAAGCTCCAGAGCCGATCAGCCGGGGCGGGCAGGAGCGACAGCCCGATCGCCTTCAGTGCTTCGACGAGAGCCAGATGATGACGCTCATGGCGCTGCCACCGAGCCGGCAGGCCTTCGGCTTCCACCTCCTCGAGGGCGACGGCGAGCGCATAGACGAGCGGCGCCGAGATGGTGTGGTGATACTTCCGCCGCACCCAGTAGTCCTCGAGCAGTCCCAGATCCAAGTAGAAGCTTCGGCACGCGACGCGACGCCCGATCGCCCGATCCGAGAACGCGACCGGCGCAAGCCCGGACGGCGCCCCGAGTCCTTTTTGGGAACAGGAGAAGCAAGCGTCGACGCCCCATGCCGCCATGTCGAACGGGACGGTGCCGAGCGACGTCACCGCGTCGACGATGGTGAGCGCGTCGTACTCGCGCGCGATCGCCGCGATCTCCGCGACGGGGTTGCGGACGCCAGTCGACGTCTCTCCGTGGACGACGGCCACGAGGTCTGCCCGCCGATCCGCCAACGCGCGGCGAACGGCATCCGGGTCCACCGCGCGGCCCCACGAGACCTCGAGGCGCGAGACCTCGCAGCCATATCGCGTCAACAACTGGGCCAGCCGGTCAGCGAAATATCCGGAGACGGGGACGAGCGCCCGTCGTCCCGGTTCGGCGAGATTGGCGACCACTGCTTCGAGTCCGGCCGTGCCGGTGCCCGAGACGGCCAGTGTCGTCGCTCCGGCGCCGGCCTGAAAAACACGACTGAGCCGCCCGCGAAGGTCGTCAAGGATGGCCATCATCTCGGGGTCGAGGTGCGACCTCGGCGGTGCGGATAAGGCCGCCATCACGTGCGGTGACACGGGAGACGGTCCAGGGCCGAGCAGCAGGCGATCGGTCGTTGGGAGCAGGGACATCGGCGTGTGCAGATCCACTCAGTGGCGCGTGCGAATTGCGGCGACCGCCTTGGCGATCTCATCGCGCGCGGCCGGCGCCACCGGCCGGAGCGGGGCGCGCGCGGGTCCACCTTCGTAGCCGACCATCTCGAGCGCGGCTTTGAGCCCAGGCACGCCATGCCCAGTAGTCACGAGCTGCGCCAAGGTCGTCATCCGCTGCTGCGCCGCGCGGGCTTCGGCGTGCCGCCCGGCCACGACGTGATCGTAGAGCGCCACGCACTCATCCGGCAGCACGTTCGCGATGGCCAGAATCGCCCCCGCGGCGCCGGAGACCAGGGCGGGATACACCACCGGCGCCCAGCCGCACAACACGGAGAACGCGCCTTCGCGCAACGTCACGAACTGGCCCAGCCGCTCGAGCTCCGGGCTCGTCTCCTTCATGCCGACGATATTCGGATGCTCCGCAAGCTGCGACACCACGTGCCACCCCAGCGTCACGCCGGTCGCGCCCGGCAGGTTGTAGAGGAGCACCGGCACCGGCGACGCGTCGGCTACGGCGGTGTAGTAGTCGACGAGGACGGGAGGCGTCATCTGCCCCTTGAAGAACGACGGCGAGCGGACCAGGATGGCGCCAGCGCCCAGGGCGGCGGCGCGTTTCGTCGCAGCGATCGTCGCGCGCGTCGACTCGCGTCCCGTCCCGACGATGAGCAGGCGGTCCGAGGGCATGGCCTCGCGTGTCGTCGCGACGACGAGATCGGACTCGGTCTCGTCCAGGAGGGCGGCCTCGCCGTTGGACCCCAGCGCCAGAATGCCCCTGAGGCCGGTCTCCATCCATCGGCGCACGTTGCTCGTCAAGGCGCGTCGATCGACGTCACCGGACGCGCGATCGAACGGCGTTGGAATCGGCGGAAAGATGCCGCGGACGGTCACGCCACAACCATAGCAAAGAGGCGGCTCGATCGGTGTAGAGTGACGCGGGGGTTCCGCGCCAATGGGGGGTGTCGCCTCGACTGCTCGTGGTGCGCTTGGCGCAGGGATGGCGATCCTGCTCCTCTCCGGCTGCCACGCCGGGTCCTCCGACTCGTCGACGCCCGTGCTCGACGCTCGTCTCAAGGGATCGACTCGTCTCGATCGCAACGGCTGGGTGTTCGTTCATCTGGAGGGCTCGCCGGACCAGCTCGGCTTCCAGCACGGCTATTTGCTCACGGCAGAAATCAGCGATCTCCTGCGGGTGACGAAACCGCTGCTCCTCCAGCTCACGAAGCGGGATTGGCCCTTCTACCGTCAGGCCGCCGAAACGGTTCTCTGGCCCAAGATCGAACCGGAGTACCGGCAGGAACTCGACGGCATCGTCGCGGGCCTCGCCGCCCACGGCGGATCGGCCGACCGGTGGGACATCGTGGCTCTGAACGCGATCGAGGAGCTGGCGTACTACTACGTGCCGATGCTCGACAAGCAAGCCGGCAAGGCGCCGACCGTCACTTCACCGGAGAGCTGCAGCGCGTTCGTCGCGACCGGCGGCTACACGCGCGACCACCGGATCGTGATGGGCCACAATGCCTGGACCGACTACATCGTCGGGTCGCGGTGGAACGTGATCTTCGACCTCGCGCCGACGCGGGGCCAGCGCATCCTGATGGACGGCTTGCCCGGGGTGATCGTGAGTGACGACGACTTCGACGTCACGTCGGCGGGCCTGATGGTGACGGAAACCACGATTTCGAAGTTCGAGGGGTTCGACCCTGCCGGCACGCCCGAGTTCGTGCGGGCCCGGAAGGCGCTGCAATATGGCTCGACGATCGACGACTACGTGCGCATCATGCTCGACGGCAACAACGGCGGCTACGCGAACGACTGGCTCATCGGCGACAACAAGACGGGCGAGGTGGCGCGCTTCGAACTCGGCTTGAGATTTCACACCGTCGAGCGCACCTCGGACGGCTACTTCGTGGGATCGAACTTCCCAGTCGGCGACGATCTTCGACAGCAGGAAACGACCTTCGATGCCACCAACGCGGCGAGCTCGCCCAATGCACGCCATGCCCGCTGGGATCAGGTGATGGCGCAATTCAAGGGGCGGATCGACGAGGGCATCGCGCGTCAGCTCGAGTCGGATGCGTACGACGTCGTCGACCGGAGGAGCGGTCCGAGCGAGCGAACATTGTGCGGCACGGTTGAGACGTCACCACGAGGGATTCCGGACTGGGACTGGCCCGCCTATTTCCCCGGCGGTACTGTGCAGGCCAAAGTGACGACCGGCGCGATGGCCGACGCGATGACGATCTCCGCCGCGGCCGGCCATCCGTGCGGCCATGACTTCATCGCCGCGGACTTTCTCGCGGCGCACCCGGCATTTGCGTGGGCACGGGGTCTGCTGCGCGACATGAAGATCCAGCCGTGGACTTCGTTCACCAGCGGGATGCGGCCGTGAGCATCGTGCGCTCTCGGCGCGTGCCGAGCACGAGCTGCAGCCCCAGCACGACGACGAAGAGGAGGGCGGCCGGCGCGATCAACCACGGCGTGTCTGCGAGCAGCCGGACGTTTGCGGCGTCCTGGAGCATCGTGCCCCAACTGGGCCGCTCAGCCGGAAAACCGAGGCCCAGATAGGACAGCGTGGCCTCGGCCACGAGCATGGCCGGGACGAGGAGCACCAGCTCGACGACGAGAAAACCGCTCGCCGCCGGAAGCACGTGGGCCGCGAGCCTGAAGGGCCCGGCGCCGATCGCTCTTGCGGCCTGGGCGTAGTCGCGCGTCCGCTCGGTCGCGACGATGCCTCGCACGCCTCGGGCGACGCGCGGCCAGCCGGCGGCCGCAAAGAGCACCGCCATCAAGACGAAGATCGTTGCCCACCCCAGAGACAGCGGCATCACAGCGCGCAGGACGAGCAGCAGGTAGACGGCGGGCAGCACCAGCATGAAGTCCGCGATGCCCATGAGCGCGGTCTCGAGCAGCCCACCGGCGACGCCGGCCACCGCTCCGACGGCGGCCCCGATCGCGAGAGCGCCCGCGGCGCCGAGCCCGGTCACGCCAAGTGACAACCGCGCGCCGTATACGAGCCGCGAAAAGATGTCCCGGCCGAGCGGATCGGCGCCGAGGATCAGCAGCGGACCAGCGTCGGGTCCGACCCCGAACAGTCGCCCGTCGCGCACCCACACGAGGGGGACGCGCGTCGAGGTGTCGTCGACATACTGCCGGAGGACCCGATCGGCGAGGACCTGGCGATAAATGAACGGCGCATGCCAGCCGCCGGCGTCCCACAGGTGAATGCGGGTCGGCGGTGCGTACGCGCGATTGGAAAACGGCGTCGACGGATCGTTCGGCGCGAGGATCGGCGCCGCCACCGCGACCGCCGCGACGAGCGCCAGAATGCCGAGACCGAGGCGCGTCATGCGAGCCGCGTGCGCGGATCCACGACGGCCCGCGCGATGTCGGCAGCAAGATTGCCGACCGCGAGGACCGCAGCGCCGACGAGTGCGCACCCTGCGGCGAGGAACACATCGCGGCCCGCCAGCGCGTCGTACATCAGCCGGCCCAACCCCGGCCACCCCGTCACGACTTCGACTGCCAGGGAGCCGCTGAACAGGCTGCCGATGAGCACGCCGGCGATGCCAAGGACGGGCCGCAGGGATTGCCGCGCGGCATGGCGCCACAGCACGCGTGCAGGCGACAACCCGCGAGCCGCGGCGGCGACGACATCCGGCGCCCGGAGTGCCTCGGCCGTCGCCTGTGACTGGAGCCGTTCGAGCGTTGCCCCGAGCGGCAACGCCAGCGCAAGCGCGGGAACGGCGAGGCTGCCCGGCGCAATCGAGAGCCAGCGAGTCGACACCGCGAGCCACAGCAGGGCCAGGGCGCCGACGATGGGGGGACACGCCACGAGCGCGACTGAGAGTGGCATGACGGCGACGGACAGCCAGCCGCGGGGCCGAGCCCCGGTCAGCACACCGATCGGCAGGCCCACGAGCGCGATGGCGAGCGCGACCGCGGCCAGCAGGGCCGTATTGGCAGCCCTTTCGCGGGCGATCGGGGCGACCGGCGCGTCATATTCCGACGATCGGCCGAGATCGAAGCGGAGCAGGCCGCCGATCCAATCGCCGACCTGCGTCGTGAACGGCCGGTCCAGACCCAGCCTTGCGCGCGTCTTCGCGATGGTTGCCTGGTCGAGGCCGGTCAGCATGCCAGTCGATCCCGCGTCACCTGGGGCCAAACGAGTCAGGACAAAGGCACCCGTCGAGACGACCGCGACCAAGACGACGGCGGCGACGACTCGGCGCGCCACGAACGCTATCAGGCTAGAGGTCACCGGCCCGGCGCTCGGGAAGTCACCGAAAGAGAATCGACGTTCCAGAGCACAGGCGGCTGGAACGCCGAGACCCGAACGCCGCGAACACGGCTGCCGACGGCGACCGTGACTTTGGGCACCGCGAAGTACAGCGCAGGCAGGTGGTCGGCAAAGACTTGCTGCACGGTGGCAAAGATCCGGTGGCGCTCCCCGTCGTCGGTCGAGGCGGTCTGACGGCGCATGAGATCGTCGATTTGCGCTTCCCAGGCGGTCGCCGGCTTGCCAGCCTCGTGCAGATTCCAGAAGTGAAACGAGCCGGAGCTCATCCAGAACTGGGGGCTGTCGGCGGGATCGGTCGAGGCGACCAGCGGACCGTAGTAGATCGCGTCATAGTCGTCGGCCATGAGATGCTCGACGAGCGACTTGGTGTCGAGCGTGACGACGTCGACGACGATGCCGATGCGCTTGAGTTGCGCGGCGAGGAGCGACGCCGTGCGTTCGCGCTCTGTCTTGCCCTTCTGCGTGAGCAGCGTGAAGCGCACTGGCTTCCCGGCGGTATCGGTGAGCGCGCCGTCAACTCTGCGATCGGTCAACCCAATGGCTGCGAGGAGCGCTTTGGCGCGCGGGAGGTCTGGCGTGGGAACCGGTATCTTCGCCGAGTACCAGTCGCCGAAGCCCGGCGTGATCGGCCCGACAATCGGCACGCCCAGGCCGAGGTACACGCTGTCAACGATGGCCTGGCGATCCACGGCCAGGGAGATCGCCTGACGGAACTCGTCACGCTGCAGCCACGGGCGATCCTTGGCGACCTTCGACTCCGATGCCAGGTCGAACCATAGCGCGCTCGGATCGACACCGACGCCCCCTTCGTCGAGCGACACCTGGCCCTGAGATGCCAGCGCGCGGAGCGGCGCGATGTCTTCCGGCCGGATGAAATCGTTCGTCACGTCGACATCGCCGGATTCGAGTCGCAGCATCTCCGCGTCCTGGCTCGGCACGATCTCGATGTCGACCTCGTCGAGGTACGGAAGCGCGCGACCACGATCATCGGTCGCCCAGTAGTGTGGATTCCGCGTGAAGCGGAGGGCCTGGCCGGGGGTGTTCTCCGCCAGCACAAAGGGGCCGAGGCCGACGACGTCGGACGGCGGTGCCGACCGGCCCCAGGTCTCGCGGAGGGTGCCTGCGGCCAGCGCTGCGGCGAGCTTGTGCCGCGGGAGGATCGGCAGCCCATCGAGAATGCGGAGGCCCGGACCGAAGGGCGATGGAAAAGTCAGCGTGATCGTGTGGTCGTCGACCGCTCGAACGACGAGGGGCTTTCCACCGATGAGGTACCCGCTCGCCACGTCGCTTGCGAGTCGGGAGTCGTAGAGGGCCTCAAACGTGAAGACGACGTCGGCGGCTGTAAAGGGCACGCCGTCCGAGAACTCGACGCCGTCGCGAAGCTTGAGCGTCCAGGTCAGTTTGTCCGGTGACGATGTCCAGGTGGTCGCCAGTCGCGGTTCGACCTGGTGAGACACCGGATCGACGCGAAGAAGCGTGGCTTGCGTCAGAAGTGTCATCAACTGCTCGGCGGCTCGCGATGCGACCAGCCTATTGAACGTAGTGGGCTCGGCGCGAAAGGAGGCCACGAGCTTCCCGCCTGCGGATGGTCCGTGTTCGGACACTTTCAGACTTGTACTTCGGCCTGAACGCGTCATCCAGAAGGCGATGACAATTATGAGTACGGCCGCGAGGCCGATCAGGACGCGAAACCCACGCGAAAGGCTCATTTTGGGTGCCGTCCACGCACGGTCCTGTCGGTCAGCAGCGGAATTTGAACGAGTCCTCGACCGCTTTCGGGCGGAGTCGTGGACAAGGCCGACAATCCTAGCAGGGCCTGTACGAAAAGTGAGATAGAGCTGACGGATTCGTAATCCGCTCGACGACCTCCACGGGCGGTGCCGCCAAGATTGTTACAAATCGTCAGAAATGTGGCCACAATTTCACAATTTTCCGTGACGGGCCTCTGGTACGGTACATGCTCGTAAGCGGCTCGGCTACGACTACCAGTTTTGTGTGTCTAGCCAGAGGAAACGACGTTTATGTCCCAGAGCCGCTCCCCTCTGCCCCTTCATCGCCGTGGCGTCGCTGTTGTTATCGGCCTGGCGATGACAGTTCTTGCGTCTGCGGTCCCGGCGTTTGCCCAGCACCGGGCGACGCTCGCCAAGGATCTGGCTGACGACATCAAGTACAAGGGCGCCTCGACGGTCAATGTCATTTATGACGGGCCGCAGTCGGAGGTGAACCGGCTGGCCAGCGCCTATCACGTCAAGGTCGTGAAGCGGCTGGACTCTGGTGCGGTCTTCTCGGGTGCGGCGAGTCAGTTTGGTGCGATGTCGGGCGATGCGCAGGTGGTCTCGCTCCACGAAGACAACGTGGTGAAGGGCGCGGTTGCCGAAGTCACGACCGAGGCGACGGGCGCGAACCAGTTGTGGACCGGCGCGAACGGCAAGGAATTCAGCGGCATCACGGGCCGCAACATCACGGTGGCCGTGATCGACTCGGGCGTGTCGCCGCTTCAGGGCGACCTCAAGAATCGGATTCTCCTGTGGAAGGATTTCGTCGATCCGACGGCGACGTCGATGGCGGACGCCTACGGTCACGGCACGCATGTGGCCGGCCTCATCGCGGGCAGCGGCGCCGGCAGCGAGGGCGGGACCGATCCGGCCTACGTAGGCATGGCACCCGGCGCGAACATCATCAGCCTGCGCGTGCTTGGCGGCGATGGATCGGGCACCGTCTCGACCGTGATCGACGCCATCAACTGGACCATCACGAACAAGGACAAGTTTCAGATTCGGGTCATCAATCTGTCGCTCGGGCATCCGGCGACGAGTTCCTACCAAGTGGATCCTCTCGCGCTTGCCTGCGAGCGCGCGATCAAGGCTGGCATCGTCGTCGTTGCGGCGGCGGGCAATCTGGGCAAGTCGGACGACGGGACGCCGATCGTCGGTGGGATTGTCTCGCCGGGCGACACGCCGGGCGCGTTGACGGTGGGCGCGTCGAACACCAAGGGGACGATTGAGCGGTCCGACGACATCATGGCGACGTACAGCTCGCGTGGTCCGGTGGGCGATCCGGGGGATCCGTCGAGCTGGCTCATCAAGCCGGATCTGGTGGCGCCGGGGAACAAGATCACGTCTGACGGCGCGCCGGGCAGTTATCTCTGGAACACCTATCCGAGCCTGCAGGTGGACGGGGCGAATGGGGGCGCGTACATGACGCTCTCCGGCACGAGCATGGCGACGGCGGTGGTGAGCGGTGCGGTTGCGCAGGTGCTGCAGTCGGATCCGGATCTCTCGCCCTCGGAAGTCAAGTTTGCGTTGCAGTATTCGGCGCAGCCGATGCCGGGCTTCGGGTTGATCGAGCAGGGCGCGGGCGAGATTGACGTGCCGATGGCCGTTGAGGTGGCGGAGAGCCACAACCTGAACCACTTGCCCGCCCCAGTGTCGATTGGCGGAGAGGTAGTGCCCGCCGGTCAGGTCGTCTTCGGCGACACGATGGTTTGGGGCAGCGCGAACGTTCACGGCGACACCATGGTTTGGGGCTCAACCATGGTTTGGGGCTCGACCATGGTCTGGGGTTCAACCATGGTCTGGGGCAGCGATGTGAGGCCGAACACCATGGTTTGGGGCAGCAGCGGCGTGCGCCCAGACACCATGGTTTGGGGAAGTAACGATATCCGTCCCGACACCATGGTTTGGGGAAGTAACAATGTCCGCCCCGACACCATGGTTTGGGGCTCGACGATGGTCTGGGGTTCAACCATGGTCTGGGGTTCAACCATGGTCTGGGGTTCGACCATGGTCTGGGGTTCGACCATGGTTTGGGGTTCGACCATGGTTTGGGGCTCGACCATGGTCTGGGGCTCGACCATGGTTTGGGGTTCGACCATGGTTTGGGGCAGTTAGGACCAGCCTCGCACCCGATTGCTGCGTACGGATTTGTCAGTCACTTAAAGAGGCGACGATGTCAATCAAAGCGATCATGGTCTGGAGCTAGTCGGAACGGCTTGAAAACGCACAACGGGGAGCCAACCGGCTCCCCGTTGTGCGTTTCTGTGAAGAAGCGTCACTGCGGTAGGGCATCTGCTCCGACCGATATAGTCTAGACGAGGCCATCCTTGGCCCTGCCTCCAGACATGACGCAGACTCGACGCCCACCACTTTCAGGAGCGATTCGGGCCTATGTCCTGACGGTTGCCGCGGTCGGTCTCTTGGTCGTGCTTCGCAGCATGACTGACCTGATTCCGCAGCTTTCTCAGGCCTCCTGGCGCAGCCAGTGGCTGTCGTTGGTGGGCCTGACCCTGGTAAGCGGTCTGCTGCCAGTGACGCTGCCAACGGTCAACGTAAGCATTTCGGTTTCCGAAACATTTGTCATCGCCGGAACGTTGCTCTTCGGACAGGCCGGAGGAACAATCCTAGTCCTCCTCGACGCTTTGGTCATCTCGGCGCGCCTGACATGGTCCCGAAGACTCCGTTGGGAGCAGGTCTTCTTCAACCTCGCGGCTCCGCCACTCTCGATCTGGACGGCCGCCTTGGTTGTTGGAGTCCGCCCGCTCTTCGAAACAGCGCCCGCTTTCAACACGGTCTTTGTCCTCACCTTAGCGCTTTTCGCGCTGCTCTATTTCCTGCTCAACAGTTGGCTCCTTGCTGTTGCCGTCGCCCTTCAACAACGAACGCGGCCGCAACGAATCTGGTGGGCGCATTTTCGGGAGCTTGCAGTCAACTACGCTGCTGGCGCATCCATTGCTGCGCTGCTTGTCTACAACGCACGAACGGTCGACCTCACGTTCGTAGCAGTCATTCTGCCGCTCTTAATCGTTCTGTACTTCACGTACTACTGGGCTAACAAGCGCGTCGAGTCAGAGCGTGACAAGAACACGCAGCTGAACCGAGTCTTCATGTCCACAATTGAGGCGCTCGCACTCGCGATCGATGCGAAGGATCAGGTCACTCACGGGCACATTCGCCGTGTGCAGCGCCACACCATCGCCCTAGCAGAGGCTCTGGGCGTAAAGGACGAGAAACAGCTCGATGCGATCCGCGCCGCCGCGCTGCTGCACGACACGGGCAAACTCGCAGTCCCGGAATACATCCTCAACAAGCCTGGCCCATTGACAGCGTCTGAGTTCGAGCGCATGAAAGTTCACGCGGCCGTCGGGGCAGATATCCTCAAGTCGATCGATTTCCCGTACCCAGTTGAACCGATCGTTCGATACCATCATGAGAACTGGAATGGCACCGGGTATCCGGAGGGCCTCAAGGAGCAATTGATTCCGCTTGGAGCCCGAATCCTGTCGGTTGTCGACTGTTACGACGCTCTGACGTCAGATCGACCATATCGGCCTCGCTACACGAGGCAGCAAGCGGAGCAAATCCTGCGGGAACGCCGGGGAGTGATGTACGACCCTTGGGTGGTTGACGGCTTTCTCGGAATCCTGGACCAACTGGAGCAGCTTGAAGCGAACGAGCGGGAGCAGAGTGGCAGCGATACTGCTCACAAGGCCTCAATGCCGGCACAGCTTGAAGTTATCAGCGCCACGCAGGCAGAAGAGCGCGAGTTCAACGAACTGCGACGCGAACTGCCAAGAGCGACGTCGCTCGTTGCTGCTGCGGACGTTCTGTTTAGGCACTTGCGCCGCGTCATTCCAGCGGCGACTTTAGCTCTCTACTCACATAAGAACGATAGCGCGGAGTTGACGGTGACCGCGTGGTCAGGCGCCGGAGCCTCGGCAGTTGAGGGCCTCAGGATCCCGATCGGCGATCGAATCTCGGGATGGGCATTTGCGCACAAGCAGTTAGTAGTGAATTCCGATGCGACCTTGGAGCTTGGACCGGTTGCGAAGACTTTCGCGACTCCCCTACGCTATGCGCTCGCGGCGCCGATTGATGGCCCCTCGCCTGGCGTCATAACACTCTACGGTAGCGATCCCTTCGATAAGGAACATCGCCGAATGATCGAGGCAGCAGCGACTTTGTTTGTGGCGTCGATGTCGTCCTCAGCCTTTGGCGAGACGCCGTCAAGTACTGGCGTTACGGATCGTCCGGGTGCAGAAACCCCCAAAGCCAGAGTCCACTAGCCCTCCTTCAAACAGGCGGGAGACGAGGTGTCGCGAGGCTAGGACCGCGGCCCACCGACTCGGTCACTTTGTTAGAGAAGACCGAAGAAGGCCTGACCTGCTAGCCGTTTTTCGGACCAGTTGAAGCTTGCGCGAATGGCCCTCTGAGGGGCCGAGGAAGCCGGTCCCCTCACTTCCAACGTGGAGGCGAACCGCGGCGACCTGATCACACGATATTCACCTCGGGACTCGATTGGCGTCAGAGCGGTCGGACATTTCTGAATGAACAATCGCCTTCGAGACCACTTTCTCATTTTCTGATATGGTCTTCCGCTACCAGCAGGCTGACCAAATGGGCAATGGATCCGAGGAAGTTTTGACTACTGACGGCGGCTCGGTTCTTATTGGATTGAAGTCTCGGTCAGCGGATACGTTCGTGAATCGCGCTGAATCTTTGTATAAGGCTGGCCGAACTCACGACGCGTTGTCCGCCTGCGACGAAGGTATCGGGTCAGCTCTTGAACCCGGTTCGGCTATCCGCTTAGGAATTCTTCGGGGAATGGCTCTGTTTGACCTCGGAGACTGCGTCGGAGCAGTTTCTCAGTTGTTGACGACGGAGCTCACATCAAGGACCGCCGAATCCGACTTGCAGTTTGCCGCTGCATTCGCGCTATTCGTGCGGCAGTCTGATTTTCAGGCTCCAGAGGACGCGTTGCTCGGACTCTCTCGACTGCGCCAGTTGGCAACCATCGCTGGTGACGCACAATCCCTCGCGGGCCTTCATTTCGCTGTCGCTCGAGTCGAGGGCTATCGCGGCTATGCGGCAGATGCTCAAAGACACTTAGACGTGGCGCGGCGGTTCGCTGACCGTTGTGGAAATGTGCCGTTGCGGTGCACACTCGGTGTCGTCGCCGTGTCGCTGGAGTTCATGGCTGGCAACCTTCTGCGGGCGCGCACCCTCGCGGAAGAGAGCCTTGTCCACGCAAGAGCCGCAGGCTTTAAGAAGTACGTTGTAGCCTCTCAGGCTAATCTCGCAGCAGTAGGTTTGTACCTCGGTGACACGCGCGGTGCTCGCCGAATTGCCGATGACGTCCTGAAGACAACGGCCGAAATGCCGTACCTGCGCGTCGGCGTCTTGGATACGCTCGCTCAGCTAAGCATTCGCGAGGAGAGCCGTGACCGCACGAGGGCCCTTCTGGACCAGTGCTCGGAAACCATTGCCAGCCAGCGCCTTCCAGCCCGCTCTTGGTACGACCTCGCGCACGAGCTGACTCGATGCTCTTACTTCGAGAGCATCGGGGAATGGCCGGGCGTAATTGGGATCGCTGAGAACACTGAGGCTGAGCTCATGCGCCGACAGTTCCGCGCGCTGCGGACCTCGTTGCTGTGCGCCAAAGCACGTGCCCTCGCTCAGCTCGGAAGGCATCATCATGCGGAGACCACGCTAGCAACGGCCGTTCGCGTCTGTCCACGCGGGGCCATCGATCCGCTCATCGTCCTTGAGGCATCCCTTGGGCTCTGTCGTGCTCTGGCTGGGGACAGCACGCAAGGCGCCATCCATTTCGACCGTGCCCGCGCCGGTTGCCGTGCAATTGGGCACCGTTACCGCGAGGCGTGGATCGCCCAATGGCACGATTTCACTGTCGGCGACCATCGTGCCAAGATCGCCATTGCTAGGCCGGCAGTCGATCCGCGTGGTACGGCCCTAGTCCTCGCCGACGTGTCGGCGATTCTGGGCGCCGGCCATTCCGTCGACCTTCTCGCGCATCGGCTAGCCGCCATTCTCGAACAGACGGCGCTCGGGGACCGCGTGCGGATCGAGAGCGAGTCGGGCCGACCGTATCGGGCCGATTCATCGGCCGAGTACCAAGCCGCACCGGATGGCTCGAGCACAATTCGCTTGTACGGTTCCGACCGGCGAATCGCCATTCACATCCGCGACGTTCACTCCCTCGAGGATATCGCCCTCCTGAAGAACATCGTCGATCTGGTCCAGGCCGCCGTTCGGCGGACGAACGACGCGGAAGGCGACGACGGCCAGCAGAATCTGTGGCCGGAAGGGACGCCGGCCAGCGGGGACGACACCGTCTTTCAGTCGCCCCGGATGGTCGAATTGCTGCGCGTCGCGATGCGCCTGGCGGCAGCGCCGTTGCCAATCTTGATCACCGGCGAAACGGGCACGGGCAAGGAAGTGCTGGCGCGCTTCATCCACGAATCGAGCCCCGCTTCACGCGGCCTCTTTGTCCCGTTCAACTGCTCCACGATGCCGCGCGATCTCGTCGAGAGCCAACTCTTCGGTCATCGACGTGGCGCATTCACCGGCGCCATTGATTCGTTCCCCGGCGTCATCCGGGGAGCGGAGCGGGGCACCTTGTTTCTCGACGAGATTGGCGACCTGGATCTCGCGGTCCAGCCGAAGCTCCTGCGGTTCCTTGAGTCCGGCGAGGTCCATCCCGTTGGCGAGAGCAAGCCGCACCACGTCAGCGTGCGCGTCGTCGCCGCCACGAATGCCGATTTGAACGCACAAGTCGCGCAAAACCGGTTTCGGCTCGACCTCTTTTATCGCATCGGTGTCGCCCCCCTGGCGCTGCCCCCGCTCCGCGAGCGCAAGGATGAGATCCCGGCGCTTGCCTCGCTCTTTCTCGATCGGTACTGCCGCGAGTGCCAGCGCCGTAACCTGCACCTGGGCGATGACTTCATCGCGGCGTTGCTGCTCTACGATTGGCCCGGTAACATCCGACAACTCGCGAATGAAATTCGCCGCGTCGTCGCCCTGTCGTCCGATGGCGAAACCCTTCGAAGCACGTCACTTACGCCCGAGATTTCGCGGCTGTGGAACGTGCGATCGACGGCGACCCCAGCGGGCGCACCGGTGGTGACGATTCGGCTGGATCAGAATCTCGAACAGGCAACGGCGGATCTCGAACGCCGGTTCATCGAACACGCGATGAACAACGCGGGCGGACGCGTCTCGGAGGCCGCGCAACTTCTCGGCCTCTCGCGCAAGGGCCTCTTCCTCAAACGCCGCCGGCAGGGGCTGATGGGCAAGTAAAACTGGGGCCTACGGCTGACTCCCGCTCTTGCTATCATGATGGGCCGGCGGGTCGCGCCCGCCGGGCGCGACCGTCCCAACGCATGAGCACCGACGCGGTTCTGCCCCCAGCTCCGCCCTCTCGGGTCCGTCGATCGTGGGCGATGGCGCTCTACGTCATCGCCGTCGTCGCCGCCGGCGGAGCCGTGCTCGCCTGGTCCATTGGCGGGCTGTACGCCGAGCCGCCAAACCGCGACTTCCTTTATCTTCTGGCGCTGACGCTGGCCAGCAGCATCCTGCCGATCAAGCTGCCCAACGTTTCAGCGAACATCTCCGTCTCCGAGACGTTCATCTTCGTCGGGACCTTGCGTTACGGTGCGCCGGTCGGCGTGCCGCTCGTGTTCCTGGATGCGCTCATCATCTGCTTCCGGATGGCGCGGCGCGGCACGGCCTGGCAGAAGTTGGTCTTCTCGCTGGCCGCGCCCGCTGTGTCGCTCGCGGCTGCAGCCGCCACGCTCTTCTACTTCACGAACACCCGGCCCCTCGCGTGGGTCGCCGTGGCTGACCGGCCGCCTATCTGGCTGTTCTTCCTCGGCGTGCTCGCCTTCACCGCCGTCTACTTCCTGTTGAACACAAGTCTCATCGCGGTGGCCATCGCCATCGACAAACAAATGAACGTGTTCCGGGTGTGGCGACAGAACTTCTCGACGCTCGGGCTGAACTACGCGGCCGGCACGTCGATCGCCGTCCTGCTCGTCTACAACACCGCCGACATCCAGTGGGCCTTCCTCTTCTTCGTGTTCCCGCTGCTCCTGGTCCTCTACCTGACCTACCGATGGACGACGGAACGGGTGCAGCAAGCCGAGCGCCACGTCAAGGACATGACGCGCACGTTCATGCAGACGATCGAGGCGCTGGCCATGGCGATCGACGCGAAGGATCAGGTGACGCACGGTCACATCCGGCGCGTCCAGCGCTACGCCGACGAACTGGCGCGATCTCTCGGCGTGACCGACGACAAGACGCTCGACGCCATTCGTGCGGCGGCCTTGCTCCACGACACCGGCAAGCTCGCCGTCCCGGAGCACATCCTGAACAAACCGGGGCCGCTCACCCACGGGGAGTTCGACCGGATGAAGCTCCACGCGACCATCGGTGCCGACATCCTGAAGTCCATCGACTTCCCGTATCCCGTCGAGCCGATCGTACGCCATCACCATGAGAACTTCGACGGCACGGGCTACCCGGCGGGCCTATCGGGCACACAGATTCCCATCGGCGCACGGATCCTCTCCGTGGTCGACTGCTATGACGCGCTGACATCGGATCGGCCCTATCGATCGAAGATGACGCGGGCGCAGGCGGAACAGTACCTGCGCAGCATGCGCAACTCGCGCTACGACCCGTGGGTGGTCAACGGCTTCCTCGAGATTCTCGATCGACTCGAAGCCATCGAGGCGGCGGAGGCGAGGAGGGCGCAAGCGCAGCCGTCGCCCGGCCTGACGCGCGTGCAACTCCAGATCATCCACGCGGCGCGCGCGGAGGACCGCGAGATTATCCGCCTCAAGCGCGACCTGACAGCGGCTTCGTCGGCCCAACGGGTTGTCGACCTGCTGCTCGATCGGTTGCGACCCATCGTGCCGGCCATGACGCTGGCCATGTATCTGCCGCTCAACGACTCGATCGATTTGTACTGCGCCGCGTGCGCCGGCCTCGGAGCGACGGCGATCGCGGGCACGCGGGTGCCGATTGGCGAGCGCATCACCGGTTGGGTCTACGTCAACCGACAGGTGATCGTGAACGCCGAAGCCGGCCTCGAGCTGAGCGAGGCGGCGCGGCGCTCGTCGCCCGTTGCGCTGTCCCACGCGCTCGTCGTGCCGATGCTCGACGCGGGCCGCTGTGGCGGAGTCATCGCGCTCTTCGCGGCCGAGCCGTTCACCACCGACCATCAGCGCCTCGTCGAGACGGCGGTGTCTCTCCTGCCTCGCGGCATCCTCAGCGCAGCGGCGTCCTAGTGGCCTGAACACGTCCAGGCCACTAGCCCGTACACAACTCCGTAATCCGCGCGCCCCTCATGGGGCCCGCCAGCTCGCGGGAACGCAACTACCCGCGTTGTTGGTCGACCCTCGGTTCTGAGCCCGGGACGACCCGACCCTCTGGTCGAATCGCCAAAAACACCAGTAACAACGCACTCGTTTGCACAGCGTTGCGTGGCATTTGGCTTGCAGCTCTGCTGCCGGATTATCTCGTGCCGAAATTGAGGTACCTGTGACGCGTGCGTACAGATTTGTCGGAGCGCTCCTCAGCCTGAGCGCAGTCGCGGCGATCCAGTCGTCATCGGATCTCCAGGCGGCAGCGCCTCAAGCCGGCAGCCGCCACGCGCACATGTCGTGGGTCGTCCAGAACTTCCTGACGCAGAACAACGGGGCGCTCCCAGAAGGCTCGTCGCAGAAGCCGACGATGCACGTCATCGTCAATGGACCGTCAGACGTCATCGGTCGCGTCGAGATGCAGTACGGGTTGCGGCGTGTCGCCAGTCTCGACTCTGGTGCGGTCTTCCAGGCCACCGCCGACCAAATTGACTTGGTGTCCAGCGACGCGCAAGTCTCGAACGTCGCCGAGGACGGCGTCGTGCGGGCATCGATGAACATCACGACACAATCGACGGGCGCCTCGCAGGTGTGGACGTCGAAGCGCTTCGGTCCGTACACCGGCAAAGGCATCACGGTTGCGGTGATCGACTCGGGCCGCGGAGCCCATCCGGATCTGGCCGGCCGCTTCGTCTTCGAAAAGGACTTCACGGGCAAGGGTCCGAGCGATGCGTACGGACACGGCACGCACATCGAAGGCATCATCGCCGGCAGCGGCAAGGGCAGCGGCACGACACCGGGCTACGCCGGCATGGCGCCTGACGCGAAGCTCGTCAGCCTGCGCGTGCTCGACGAGACGGGCGCCGGCGGCGAATCGCAGGTAATCGCTGCCATCGAGTGGTGCATCCACAATCAAGCGCAGTTCAACATCCGCGTCGTCAATCTCTCGCTCGGCCGATTGCCGACGCAGTCGTTCGAAGACGATCCGATGGCGCTCGCCGTCGAACGCGCCGTGGCGTCCGGCCTGGTCGTCGTAGCGGCGGCGGGCAACTACGGGAAGACGGCCGCCGGCGTGCCGGTCGTCGGCGGCATCATCTCGCCGGCGGACACGCCTGGCGCGATTGCCGTCGCCGCCGTCAACACGCGTGGGACCGTCGGCCGATCGGACGACCTGATCGCCACGTACAGCTCGCGCGGTCCGGTTGGCGACCCGAGCGACTCGTCTGGCTGGATGCTCAAGCCGGACGTCGCGGCGCCGGGCAATGCGATCGTCTCGACGGAGGGCGCCGACACGTATCTCTACGAGACCTACCCCGCACTCCACGTCACCGGCGGGTCGGCGACGTACATGAAACTCTCCGGCACGAGCATGTCGGCGGCCGTCGTGTCTGGTGCGGTGGCGCTGCTGCTCGACGCGCGGGGCGATCTGACGCCCTCGCAGGTCAAGCACGCGCTCCAACTCTCCGCTCAGCTCCTCCCGAGCTTCGGTGTGATCGAACAGGGCGCCGGCAGTATCGACGTGCCGCTCGCGGTGTCGCTCGTGAAATACGGCCCACACGGCATGGATCGCCTGGTGAACATCGGCGACGGATGGGTCGGGCCGAGCGGCGTGGCGTTCGACAACGGCCCGTCAACGGGGATCCTCGGCAACACGCTCGTGTGGGGCGATACCCTCGTGTGGGGTGACACGCTCGTCTGGGGCGACACCCTGGTCTGGGGCGATACGCTCGTGTGGGGCGACACGCTCGTCTGGGGCGACACCCTGGTCTGGGGCGATACGCTCGTCTGGGGCGACACCCTGGTCTGGGGTGACACGCTCGTCTGGGGCGACACGCTCGTCTGGGGCGACAGCGTGCCTTCAGGAGATGCCTCAAAGGGCGGCACTGCTGCCGGCTCAGGCAGCTAACGAGTTTCGCAGTCGCTCGTTGCGGCGGCCACGCTACCTCGTGGCCGAACCGATCGTCACGTTGAGCGGCTGGTCGAGGCGGATCCTGAGGACGGTGCCAACCGGCAGGTCGACGTCGGCGCCCTCAGTTGAGGCCATCGTTCCGCCGCCGCCCACGAGCACGCCGACGAGCGCGCCTTTCCCACCCCCGAGGACTCCGCCGAGAATCGCGCCCACCGCCGCACCGACGCCGATCCGCGTGTCGTCCTGGGCCGTCTTGCCGTCGAGTGCCTCTACGACTGACGCACGCACCCGGATATGCGCCTGATCGATGACGGCCTCGTCGAACGACAGCGTCAGGCTCCCTTGCCGATCGACCTTGCCGGCCGGCTTTACGGAGCTGACGAATCCTCTGAACAACGAGCCGGCGGGCACCGCGACGTCCTCCCGGACCTTGTAGTCGAGGATCGTTGTCACCTCGAAGCGCTGCTCGACTCTGGAGGTCCCGGAGTTGAGCGGCGTCTGCAGGCGGACGTCGAACTCGGTGCCAACGCCGATGCTGACGACGCGCCCCATGGGATCGCCATTGAAGACGGGTTGCGCCGTCACGCGATCGCCCATCGCGCGATTCTTCAGGGTCTCGAGGCGGTCGCGCACATCGGCGTAGTCTGGCCGTCCGACCGAGCCTTCCTTACGGAGCTTGACCTTGAGATACGTGATGTCGTCGCGGAGGTCGGCGAGGCGCTTCGAGACCTCGTCCGCCAGAGTGGGGTCGGTCCCCTTGAGGGCGTCGGCGCGTGCCGCGATGTCATCGGCTGTCCGATCCAGCCGCGTCAGGTCCGCGCTCGTGACCGGGCCCTGTGAGCCCGCGCCGCTCTGTGCCGTCGCCCTGATCGCGGGCAGCGCGAGCACGAGCGCCAACATCACAATCGTCGCCTGCCGCCAATGGTAGTCACGCATCACGGTCCTCCCGACTCTCCCTATTCTGACGCGGAACTGAGGGCTCGGGCCTGGGGCTCGGGCGGAAAGGCCTGAAGGCGTGGAGGCTTGAAGGCTGGGAGGCTGGGAGGCTGCGAGCTATGATCGGAGGACCCGTGTCACCCGCACCTGTTCGTCTTCATCGCACTGTTGGCGTCAAAGTCGGTCCCGTCCAAGTCGGCGGCGGCGCGCCGGTCGTCGTGCAGAGCATGACGATGACCGAGACTGCGAACGCTGCGGCGACGGCGCGGCAGTGCATTGACCTGGCGGAAGCCGGATCCGAGATGGTCCGGGTGACGGTCAACACGTTCGAGGCCGCGCACGCGGTGCCGGACATCAAGCAACGGATGATCGACGCTGGATGTCGCGCACCGCTCATCGGCGATTTCCACTACAACGGTCATCTCCTGCTGACGCGCGTCCCGGCGGCGGCCGCGGCGCTGGACAAGTACCGCATCAACCCTGGCAACGTCGGCACGGGCAAACGCCGCGACGAGCAGTTCGCGACGATTTGCCAGGTCGCGGCCGAGCACGGCAAACCGGTGCGTATCGGCGTCAACGGCGGCTCGCTCAATCAGGAGCTGGTGGTCGGGAGGATGCAGGACAACACCGATCGGGGCCTTGGCCTCGCGTCGGAGGAAGTCATCAACGAGTGCATGGTGATCTCGGCCCTCGAGTCCACGGCACTCGCCCTCGAATCGGGTCTCAGAAAGGACCAGATCATCATCTCGTGCAAGGTCTCCAGGCCGCGCGACCTCATTCGCGTCTACCGGGACCTCGCGGCGAAGACCGATCAGCCGCTTCACCTGGGCCTGACGGAAGCAGGCATGGGCATCAAGGGCGTGGCTTGGTCGGCGAGCGCACTCGCCATCCTGCTGAACGAGGGCATCGGCGACACGATTCGCGTGTCGCTCACGCCGAGTCCGGGGGGCGACCGCCGAGAAGAGGTTTACGCTGCATGCGAGATCCTCCAAGCCCTTGGCTTGCGCAGCTTCTCGCCCTCGATTACGGCGTGTCCGGGCTGCGGACGAACGACGTCGAGCACGTTCCAGGAGCTGGCTGAACGAGTGCAGCATCATGTCCGGACGATGATGCCCGTGTGGAAGACGTCGAGGCCTGGCGTTGAGGGGATGACCGTCGCGGTGATGGGCTGCGTCGTGAACGGGCCGGGCGAATCGAAGGCCGCGAACATCGGCATCTCGCTGCCCGGCACCGGCGAGTCGCCGAACTGCCCGGTCTTCGTCGACGGCGCGCATGTCGCCACGCTGCGCGGCACGTATGAGGAACTGGCAGCCGCCTTTCAGAAGATGATTGACGAGTACGTCGAACGCACCTACGCCCGCGCCTGATTCCGCTCACGATCTCAGGAGCTTCTCGAAGGCGGCCGGCAGCCGAATCTGGCGGCCCAGGACGCGCTCGCGCCGTTCCTCGGCTTCGAGGAGGCGCACACGAGCCGTCAGCAGATCAGCCAACGCGATCATGCCGACAAACCGCCGCGTCTGTCGCTCCACGACGGGCAGCCGCGTCACGCCCTTGCCCGCCATCTTGGCGACGATTACTCGCAGGGGCTCGTCGTCAAACGCCATCACCGGACGCCGCTCGATGATCTCGCCCAGGTGAGGCGCCCCGGCCGTTCGCGACGACTCGATCCATCGTCGCAGGTCTCCGCGGGTGATCACGCCGACCACGGTGCGATCCGCATGCACGACGGGAAACAGCCGCTGCTGATTGCGGCCCGTCGGCCCGGATCGCATCGACGCGTCGACTTGATCTGCGGTCGCGTCGGCGGGCAAGGCTAGCACGGACGACCGCGCGACCTCCCGCGCGAAGATGATCTCGAGCGGATCGATCGAGTACTCCCGGCTCAGGTGATAGCCGCGGCGGCTGATCTTCTCGGTGAGGATGGAGCGGCGCATGACCAGAACCGTGAACGCATGTGCCACGACCACGGCCAGCATGAGCGGCAGGAGCACGTTGCCGTCGTGCGTGAGTTCGTAGGCGAAAACCACGCTCGTCAGCGGCACACGCATGGTCCCGCCGAGAATCGCGCTCATGCCGACGAGCGGCCAGAAGCCCGCGCCTTCAAACGGCAACATCCGGCCGGCGATCGCGCCGACCGCGGCCCCCATCATCAGGAGCGGCGCCAGGACGCCGCCGGATGTCCCGGACCCGAGGGAAATCGACCAAATCAGCGACTTGACGATGAGGACGCCCAGGACGATCGTGAGCGGCGCGTTCCCGGCCAGGAGCGTCGCGATGACGTCATAGCCGACGCCCAAAGCCTGCGGAAAGATCCATCCTCCCAGTCCGATGACGAGCCCTCCGAGGGCTGGCCACCACATCCAGTGCAAGGGCAGCCGCTGAAACGCGTCCTCCGCTGCGTAAACCGCGCCGGTGAGGATCGCGGAGAACCCGCCGGCGAGCAGGCCAACGAAGGCGCAGCCCAGCAGACCCTCGTAACCAATGAACGCCGGATGCACCGGCACCGGAAAGATCGGCCCCATCCCCATCAAATGCCGACGGATCGTCGTTGCGACGATGCTCGCGAAAGCGACGGGGACGACGCTGCGCGGTTTGAGCTCGAACAGGAGTAGCTCCACCGCCAGGAGGGTCGACGCCAAGGGCGCCGCGAACGTGGCGGCCATCCCAGCGGCGGCGCCAGCGACCAGCAACGTCTTTCGCTCGGCGCTCGTGAGATGAAAGAACTGCGCGACGAGAGAGCCGAACGCGCCGCCCGTGAGGATAATCGGGCCTTCGGCGCCGAACGGGCCGCCAGACCCGATCGAAATCGCGGCCGACACCGGCTTCAGCAGGGCGACCTTCGGGTCGACGC
>Ga0070732_10000463_pt1 | contig 26143 bp, 21 predicted proteins | sample Coa_R1_5_FD_66449 | JGI IMG/M metagenome (GOLD analysis project Ga0070732, IMG submission 66449) | Surface soil microbial communities from Centralia Pennsylvania, which are recovering from an underground coalmine fire - Coalmine... | ecosystem: Environmental > Terrestrial > Soil > Unclassified ... | reverse complement strand
TTCCAGGGATCATCGCGCGTTCCAGCAGGCGAGCTACCGGGCGGAGCATTGGAGTATTTCAATCCGGCCATCTCAGATGGAAGCGCTTGCCGTTCGCCATTGATCCAGACGTCGCCGTCTTCAATGAAAACGGCTTCGCCGGGCATACCTACAAGTCGTTTAATGTACTTAAATTGTGGATTCGGCGGGAAACGGAATTCGATAATATCCCAACGTCGGGGCCGCAGCAACTTGTTTACACAAATGCGATCCGGGTCGAGAACCTGCCTCATGGAGTTTTTCAATTCGCTCGTTTGCCGGCAAGCGCTGCAAATCGCGAGATTGTCTTCACGAGAAATGCTCGTGTCATTCCCTTCTGGATCCGGCGCAGAAACAAAACAGGTCTGACCACATTGGGGGCAAATGCCATCGTAATGCCAACCGACGACGGTAGGTGCCATTGAATTGGCGGGAACTGAAAAGAATTCCAACATATACGGTGCACCGACGAAATGCATCAAAACCATCACGCCTGCCGCCGGCACAACGCTTATTAGCCAGCAAAACATCGCGCCACCAATCGAAGATTTCACTATCGCTTTGATTACCAGCCAACTGCCGATGACTTCCAAACCCGCGGCTGCGAGCAGAGCAATGATTTTCAAATCCAGATTGCCCGGATTAAGCAGGCGAGGCAACCCGACGAAAATTGCCAAGCCTGCCAATGCGATAACGCGGCTTGTCAATACGGCAGCCAAAGCCCGCAATAACGTCGGCTTACGAGCCCTAATCCAGCGCGCAGCCAACCATAGGGCAAACGTGGCGTAGGCCCATGCCAAGATAACCCAAAACGCAATAAGCCCAAGTGTTGACACGGCAGCGTTCTCGGCGCAATTAGACTGTCCGGAGTCAGGAGTCAGCCAAAGAATTCTATCGGAATATGTGCCAGCGCGGCGGGGGCCAATAGCGAAGCGTGACAACGCCTTCGATGTTTTCGCGCGGGACGGGGCCCCAATGCCGGGAATCCGAAGACGCTACGGAATAATCACCCAGGACAAAGTACTCCTTCTCGCCAAGCACGTAGGGATCGCGGCGGGTGCCGGCTGCCAATTTATAGGGACGGGAATTCCTGGTGTATTTCAGGCCGGACAAGGCGCCGGGCGGCGTTTGCCGTTCGCCGTTGATGAATATAGCCCCGTCTTCAATGAAAACGGTCTCTCCGGGCAGGCCGACCACCCGCTTGATGTATCGGTAATTGGGATCGACTGGATACCGAAACACAATAATGTCCCAGCGCGCTGGCATAAGAAGCTTGTTGACCACAACGCGATCCGGTTCTTCGACCTCGGTAGACGCATTTTTGATTAGCCCAACTTGCAGACAGACTGTGCAGATTCCTTGATCCCGTTCCGGCCTACCCAGTTCACCGGGCGTGTTGGCCGGCAAAAACATGAGGCCGCCACAATTCGGGCAGACGCCGTTTTGATGCCAGCCCACAACGCTCGGGGCCATCGAGTTTGCCGGGACGATAAAAGGCTCGGCCACCTTTGGCTTAACGACAAAATAAAGCAATGCCACGATCAGCGGCATTGAAATCAAACTTACCAGCCAGGCCAGAATGGACCGATTCAATGGCGATCTCAAAAACAACTTGATGATCACACACGTTACCAATACTTCAGCGGGAATCAGCGCCAGCAAGGCGACCAAATTCAATTCTTCGTCGCCCGGATCAAGAATCGGCGGCAAGGCCAGCGCGGCCGCGAACAGACCGAACATAACGATTCGACTGGAGACGACCGAGGCGAACGCGCGCAGAAAGGTAGGCTTCCCCGCTTTCACCCAGCGTCCACCCAGCCAAAGTGCGACGGTCGTTAAAAGAATCGCGATAATCAGAATGGAAATGACGAGCGCAATCGTAAACATGTCGCCTGCTGTTGAGTGACGGTTATTGAACAAACAACGGCGTGGTTTATAGCCACGCCGTTGAATCCATGCTCAATAGTATCTGCAACTCAGCCGCTTCAGGCAATTGAAAAAAGCCAGTCGGCAGCGCCAGAACGTTAGCGCCCCGGCGACTTTGGGCCTCGGTTTTGCACTGCCGTGAGGTTCATCTTCACGAGGTGATCTTGGAACTCGCGCGTGTTGGTCAGCTGGAAAAGCACGTCGTGCAGGCCCTCACGGCGGTCTGCGGCCTTGGCGATGTGCGCGCTGCTGAAGGTGCGCTCGGTTTCGGTGGGGAAGCGGCCGAGCGCAGCCAGGAACAGCGCCTCCGTGCAGGCATCTGTGGAACGTTGCGACTTGACAAGCTCGTCGATTAGCCGTTCGAAGCCGTCGGTTTTCTGAATTTCAACCAGCGAGCCTGAATGAAAGATGAGCCGGCCCCAAAGGTAAACCGTGCCGTCCTGGCTGCCGGCTGCGAGGTACCGGCCATCGGGTGACCAAGCCAATCTCACAATGAAACCTTTGGGCAGTTTGAATTGCCCGGTCTGTTTGCCGCTCGCAAAATCATAAAGCCGTATTTCGCCGGTGCCGATGGGATTATCGGATATGAGTGGATTTGCCGCGATGGCCAGTTCTTTTCCATCCGGAGAAAAGACGACCCCGGAGATGTCTTGCGTGTCTTGCATCCCTTTCATCGATTCCAAATCGAATACCCGCACCTGTCTTCCGCTGGCAATGTCCAGGATGGAAACGCGGCCAGGCTGGGCGACCGCTACGAACTTGCCATCCGGCGAGACGGAGATGTCGCGCTTGCCGCGGTTCCATTCCACCGATTCAATAAGGGCCTTGCCGGTAGTAAGGTCCCAAATGCGCACGTTCCCGTCGCCGGACGTGAGGAGGCTTTTGCCGTCGGGGGTAAACGCCAGGGCATCGACCGGCGCCTTTTCGACATTCAGTTCCTTTTCCTTGCCTTCGACACCCAGTTCTTTTTCCTTTGCGTTGTCCAGCTGCTCGCTCGGCCAAAGGCGGACGTGACCATCCTGCGTGCCCAGAGCAAGCAATTTTCCGTCGGGTGAAAAGGCCACTGAGTGAACGCGCTGGCCCTGCGCTGCCCAGAGCCGAACCTGCTTGCCCGTGTCGGCTGACCGCAAAACCGCTACTCCGGGCATCCCCTCGACGGAAGCCAGCCGCTTGCCGTCCGGCGAGAATGCCAGGTTGCGCACGGCCGGATTGACCCTCCACGAAGAAACGGCCTTTCCCGACGGCACGTCGAGAAATAGCAATTCGGAGGAATCCAGCGTGCCGCCATTGGTCACGAGCATCTTTCCGTCCGGAGCAAATAGGAGACAGGTCACCGGCGCTTTCCCGACCTGGCAAGTAGCCATGAGCCGCCATTCGCCGTCCGTCGGTTGGGCCTTGTTCGTCAGGCGCGGGTCGTCGGCGGCAGCCGGCTGATCGAGCCGGCCATTTGTAGCCAGGCCGATGGCGCCGAGAATCACGGCGGCCGCCAGAAACAGTTTCAGTTTCGTTGAAAACATGGTCGCTCCTTGCAACAGATGGAGTGTTTGCACAGAAACTTCGCCCACGAGTGCCGGCCGGCCGCCGCCCAGGAACAAGAGCGATGTCCGGACGACGTGCGAAGCCAGCCTCGCTGGAACGGCGAGCGAATCGCCGGCAAGCGCCAGCGTGGCAGCCGTCGCAATGGCCGGGGCGACGCCGCGACGTAGCAGCCGCTCGCGCAGCCGCTTGCGGGCATATGCCAAGCGCGAGTCGATGGTGCCGCCGGGGCAATTCAATTGCTGAGCGGCTTGGCTGCGGGTTTTGCCTTCCAGAAGACAAAGCACCACCGGCTCCCGATAGCGCCGCGGCAAACGGTCGATTTCCGTGAACAGCAAGGCGAGATGTTCCTTGCTCGCCGCCAGAAGGGCGGGGTCGCCGTCAAGGGCGGCTACGTCGTTCGGCAGGCCTTCGATTGCGCGCTGTTTCAGTCGAAGCTTGTTCGCCATGCGAAAGGCGACGCGGTAGAGCCAGCCGGCGCACGATTGGCCCAGGGCAATGCTCGCCGCATCGCGGGCCAGCGCCAGAAACGTGGCCTGAAAGGCATCGTCAGCATCGGCCTCTTGTCGCAAGATGCTCCGGCACACGCGATGCACCATGCCGCCGTGCCGCCAGACCAGAAGCTCGAATGCCGCCTCGTCGCGCGACTTCACAAAGCGCGCGAGCAAATCGGCATCGGCCGGGCTATCGGCCTGCCGGTCGGCCAGGCCGCGCAAGCGGCTGAGCAGAATTTGGCACGATGCCAGGGACATGGCGGGGCCTCGGGGAATGCTGCTACAAGAATGTGCCTGGCTGAGACGATCTTCGTCGAAGTTTTTGATAAGTCTTATAGGTCCTTTGGAACCTATTCGTCCTGTTACTTTGCATCTATGCGCGCGCGGAAGTACTCCATCGTGCGCTGCAGGCCTTCATGGCGGTCGATTTTCGGCTCCCAGCCGAGCAGCTTTCTGGCCCGGCCGATGTCCGGCTTGCGCACGCGCGGATCATCCTGCGGCAGCGGCTTGAAGATAATCTCATTCCGACTACCCGCGAGCTTGCGAATCTCTTCCGCGAATTGCAGGATCGTGACTTCATCCGGGTTACCGAGGTTTACCGGTTCGTGGAAGTCGGCGTGGAGCAACCGATAAATGCCTTCCACCAGATCGCTTACATAACAGAAGCTGCGTGTCTGCGAGCCGTCGCCGTAAACCGTGAGCGGTTCGCCGCGTAGGGCCTGGCCCATGAAATTCGGCAGCACCCGGCCATCGTCGAGTCGCATGCGCGGGCCGTAGGTGTTGAATATGCGCACGATTCGGGTGTTAACACCATGGGTGCGGTGATAGGCCATCACCATCGCTTCCGAGAAGCGCTTGGCCTCGTCGTACACGCCGCGCACGCCAATCGGGTTCACATTCCCCCAATAATCCTCGCGCTGTGGATGCACAGCCGGGTCGCCGTACACCTCGCTGGTGCTGGCGAGCAGGTAGCGGGCCTTCTTCGATTTTGCCAGACCCAAAGTATTGTGCGTGCCCAGCGAACCAACTTTTAGCGTTTGAATTGGCAGTTGCAGATAATCGACCGGGCTGGCCGGGCTGGCGAAGTGCAGCACGTTATCCACCGGCCCCTCAACGTCCATGGGCACCGAGACATTGTGCTCCACAAACTGAAAGCGCGGATTTTGCCGCAACCGCTCGATGTTCGATAGGCTGCCGGTAATGAGATTATCCACGCACACCACCTCATGGCCTTCGGCCAGGAAGCGTTCGCAGAGATGCGAGCCAATAAATCCTGCCCCGCCGGTGATGAGTGTCCGCACAGGTGCCTCGCTGGAAAAAGGAAGGGTTCCGAAGGGAATTGTAAGAGATCAGAAGTCAGAAGTCAGAGGTCAGAAGTCAGAGGTCAGAAGTCAGAAGCTAGCGGTTGATTGGGTCCTATGCGTCCTATCTGACCTCCGAGCTTTACGTTCGCTATGTTAAACCCAAACACCCACCGAGAGAAGCCATGCCCACCACGTCAATCTTCTGCCCGAATTGCAACAACAAACTTCGGGTGCCCGAGGAACTGATGGCTCAGCCCGTGGAATGCCCCAAGTGCGGGACCACCTTCACCGCGCCGCCGCCGGTATCGGGCTCGCCGCCAAATGAACATGAGCGTTTTCGCGAACGGCAACCGGCTCCGGTCGCGCCAGCCCCAATAGAGCAAGACGAGGATTACCGCCGGCGCGGTTATGATGATTGGGAAGACGAGGAATATCGCCCGGTAAACACCACCAAGATAACCATCCCCGCCATTTTCCTCCTATTGATGTCGGGGGGGGTGCTGATTGACGCCGGTTATCGCCTCATTACGGCCTTGTTCTTCCCGAAGATGATGGAGGAAGCCTTGGCCAACATGCAAAAGATCATGCCCGGCATGCCCGGAGGAAATATGGATACTGCCCGAGCCACTAGCGCTATTATCGGCGGCATTTTCTTGCCGATTGCCCTGTTGATGTTCGCGGGCGCAATTGCGATGATGCGCCGCAGAATGTATGGACTGGCGATGGCCGGGAGCATTGCCTCCATGCTGACGCTCAACTGCTGCTGTGTGCCGGGCCTGGCGGTGGGGCTGTGGTGCATCATCATTCTGATGCAGCCTGATGTGAAGTCCAGTTTTTCCTGATCGAGAATGTGCGCCAAATGAAGGCCGCATCGGGGTTTCTGAACTCTGACTTCTGACCGCTGTCCTCCATGCCTACCACCATCGCTTGCCCTGGATGCAGCCGTGCCCTGACGCTACCGGATAAGCACATGAACCGGCCGGTGCAGTGCCCGGCTTGCAAGCATTCCTTTCATCCGGCAGAAGCGGCGCCGGTGGCGGCGATCCGGGCAGCGCCGAATGCGCCTAAATTGGAATCACTGGCGAAGAATTCCGAGCCCGCTGCACCGCCGTTGCCGCCGCCCGGCCGCCCGCCGGTTCGCCCGCCGGTAGCGCCGCCACCGGATCTCGAACCGCGCCGCACGGCCCGCCGCCGCAAGCGCGAGGAAGTGGACCTGTGCCCCAAGTGTAAGGGCCTGGTGCCGCGTGCAGCCGACAGGTGTCCCGAGTGCGGAGCGGAACTGGAGCCGGAATCCGAATCCGATTATCGCCCCTGGGAACAAACGGGCCAGGAACGCCGCGACAGCGAGCCGCACCGGGGAACTTGGCTGTTGTGGGGTGGAATCATAACGATCCCGCTTTCATTTGTGTTTATGTGTCCGTATGCCGGCGCGGTGGCCACCACCGCAGGAATTGGGCTCAGCATTTTCGTCCTGTGGGCGGCTCGAAAGGACATGAAGAAGATGGATCAACAAAGCATGGACCGCACTGGCCGCGGTTCCACGCAAGCCGGCATGATCTGCGCAATCATCGGGCTGGTGTTCAACGTCCTTGGCGCAATTCCGGGCTATATCATCACGATCATGCAACTACTGCAGTAATATACCATTACGATGCAAATGCTTTTGCAATAATGGTTCAGTCTAGTAGGGTGGGTGGAGCGCAGCGCGACCCACCGGTTCGCACCGGTGGGTCGCGCTGCGCTCCACCCACCCTACAAACTCGGCTCGCCTGTTTTTACTCCGGAAACAGCGGCGTGCTCAGGTAGCGTTCGCCGAGGTCGGGGATGACCACGACGATAAGCTTGCCGGCGCTGTCCGGGCGTTGTGCCACCTGCGCGGCTGCCCAAACCGCGGCGCCGCTGCTGATGCCGCAGAGCATGCCTTCCTCGCGAGCCATGCGGCGCGAGGTCTCGAAAGCATCGTCATCCTTCACCTGAATCACTTCGTCGATGATGTTCACGTTCAGCACGGCGGGAATGAAGCCGGCACCCAGGCCCTGAATGCGGTGCGGCCCGCCCTTCACCTGGTCACGCGGTACGCCCTGGTATTTGTGTTGTGTGATCACCGGGCTGGCCGTCGGCTCCACGGCAATCGCCTTGAACGACGGCTTGCGCGCCTTGATCACCTCACTTACGCCAGTGATGGTGCCGCCGGTGCCGATGCCAGAAACCAGAATGTCCGCTTTTCCATCGGTATCCCGCCAGATTTCCTCGGCCGTCGTCTTGCGATGGACTTCGGGATTGGCAGGATTGGTGAATTGTTGGGGAATGTAAGAGTTGGGAATGCCGCGTTGCAATTCCTCGGCCTTGGCCAGGGCGCCCTTCATGCCGAGTTCGCGCGGCGTAAGGTGAATATCCACACCGAACGCTTTCAGCAGCCGCCGCCGTTCCAGGCTCATCGACTCCGGCATGGTGACCACGAGCTTGTAGCCCTTGGCCGCACAGGTAAAAGCCAGGCCGATGCCGGTGTTGCCGCTGGTCGGCTCGATAATGGTCGTGTCTTTCTTAATCTTGCCGTCACGCTCGCCGGCCTCGATCATGGCCACGCCGATGCGGTCCTTGACCGACCACAGCGGGTTGAAGTTTTCCATCTTGGCCACCACTGTGCCTTTGGCGTCACCGACCACCCGGCGCAGCTTGATGAGCGGCGTCGCACCGATAGCTTTGGTGATGTCGTCATAAATCCGTCCGCGGAATGGAGAAGCTTCTGCCATGCTGGAATCTCCGGGAATTGGTGAAAGCAACCGAACTCGACCAAATTGGTCATCTTGGTGAAGGATTGTATGCGTGGCTGCTGGCGGCGTCGCGGGCAATTTCACGCTCGACGTTCAAATTGATTTCCCGGCAAGCGGCGGACGACCTTCTTCATTTCCAGCATCATCAGGATGCCCGCCAATTGAGATACCGGAATTCCCAGCGCTTGCACCAAATCGTCGATATGTTGCGGTCCTTTTTCCAAGGCTTCCCAGGTACGTTGCTGCTGTTCATCCAGGCCCGTAGGTTTCGGTGGCGCGATTGGTGTTTGTTCTTTTGTACTTGGTGAATCGGTTTTCGCGGCCGTCGCAGCGCTTAACAACGGCGCGATGCCGCTCAAGTCTTCGAGAATGTCGTCGGCGTGGCGCACCAGCCGGGCGCCTTCGCGAATCAAGCGCAAGCAACCCGCGCTGCTGGCGCTGTCGGCCGGGCCCGGCACTACGAAAACTTCGCGCCCTTGTGCCAAGGCATGATCGGCCGTGTGCAATGCCCCGCTGCTTTCCGGCGCTTCGACAATCACCACGCCGAGCGACAGGCCGCTGATGATGCGGTTGCGGGCGGGGAACATGCCCGGCTCCGGGCTCATGCTCATTGGCGTTTCCGTCATCAGGCAGCCGGCTTGCTCGATTTGGGCGGCCAGTTCCACGTGAGCCGGCGGATAGATGTGGGAAAGGCCGCCGGCCAACACGGCGAGGGTTCGGCCGCCCGCTTGCAAGGCGGCCCGGTGCGCCTCGCCGTCAATGCCCAATGCCAGGCCGCTCACGATGGTGAAGCCGGCCCGCGCCAAAGAACCGGCGATGCGTTCGGTCATGCGGCGGCCATAGGCGCTGCAATTACGCGTGCCGACAATGCCGATGGCCTTCGCGTCTGCCTCGCTCAGCGATCCGCGATAATAAAGGAGCGGAGGAGGATTATCGATGCGGGCCAGCATCGCCGGATAGGCGGGATCCGACAGCGGAACAACGGAAACCTGATGCTTGACCAATAAGTCGAGTTCTTTCTGCAAATCGACGCGCCGCAATGCCTCGGCAAACTGGCGCGAGAGCTTGTCGCCGATGTGCGGCACACGGCTGAGCTGCTCGGCGGCCGCCTGTCGCACCGCCGTCGCGGAGCCGAAGTGCGCCAACAATGCCGCAGTCAGCTTCGGCCCCATTCCCGGCACCAGTGTCAGGGCGAGCAAATCGTGCCATTGTTCAGGAATCGCGTCGGGCATGTTGTTTGTAGTTCCGCCTTCAGGCGGAACCGAATCCCCCAAAAAGCCGCCTGCAGGCGGAACCACGAACAGCGTGTGCGGCGAAATTCTAATCCCGCCGCAATTAAGGGCAAGAGCCGGAAACTCGTGGGCCACGATTTCATCGTGCTCGAGAGTTCGGGCACCATGAAATCGTGCCCTACGCAGCGCGCTCAACATTCTTCGAATTTCCTTGGAATTTCACCTCCGGCGAAGTAAGCTGGTAGGAACACTTTTTTGGACGGAGTGAAACACTCATGAGCCCATCCCTGACCTGCTTGCTGGCGGCGGCTCTGTTCGCTACCGATGTGCCGCGCGATCAAATTCAGCGCGACGATTTGGAACAGCTGCAAGGCACCTGGAAAGTCGAAAAGGTCGAGACGGCCGGTCAAGTTTTGCCGGCCAACGCGCTCGGTGAATTGCGCATGGTATTTGAAGGAAACAACCTGACCATGATGATGGATAAGACCGCGCGGGAAAAGAGCCGGTTCACGCTGATGGAAGGCGAACCGCCGGGCATCGATATTGAACAGCCACGTGGCGCCGGCATGGAAACCGTGAAGGGAATTTATCGGCTTGAGGAAGACATGCTTACCATTTGCACGAATGAGGGCGGTGGCGGCCAAGGTATGCGGCCGAAGAATTTCGAAACAAAAGGCAACGACCGCGTGGTGCTGATCGTCCTCAAACGTGTCTCAAAATGATTTTCTTTCCCGAGGGAATTCCATCATGAACGCAACGACCTGCCTTCTCTTGGCACTGCTAATGCCGGCCGCCGACCCAAATGAAGACGCCAAGAAGGACCTGCAAAAAATGCAAGGGACCTGGAAGGTTGAAAAGCTGACGAACAATGGCACGGAGGCGCCGGCCGAAATCATCGCGAAGATGAGCGTTGTCATCGCCAAGAACAAAATGACGGTTGAGGCAGAAGGGCGCCCCGGCGAAGTGGCCGAGGTGACACTCGACCCCTCCAAGAAGCCGGCCCACTATGACTTCACACCCGCGAACGACAGCAAACAGCGCCATGGCCTGTACAAGTTCGACGGTGAAAAGCTCTATTTGTGCTGGACGCGCGGCGGCGGCGAGCGCCCCAAGGCGTTCGAATCGAAGCCGGACTCGATGATTGTGGTCTTCGAGTTGAAGAAAGAAAAGAAGTAAAAAAAAGCCCAGGGACTTCCATCCCTGGGCTTTCGAGTTTGCTTATCGTGGACCGCGGCCCCGGCCGCCCCCACCGCCCCCACCCGGTCGACCGCCACGACCGCCTTCCGGCTTGGGCCGGGCTTCATTGACGGTCAAGGTTCGGCCGGCGTTTTCCTTGCCGTTCAGACCGGCAATCGCAGCTTGCGCTTCCGAGTCGCTGCCCATTTCGACGAAACCGAAGCCTTTGGAGCTTCCCGTGTTGAAATCCATGATCACCTGTGCGGACTGTACAGTCCCGAACGCGGCGAACATCTGTTCCAGGTCCTTGTCCGTGACGGAGTAGGCCAGGTTGCCTACATACAACTTCTTGCCCATGGAGGGCCTCCGAGAATGAGAAAAACTTGCCACCGTCCCCGTTGGGACAGAGCTACAGATCAGCATAGAGGAACGCGGCGGCAGGGGAAGAGCAAGCGCGCAACGCGCTTCGCGATTTGCCGGATGTTTCCGCAGCGACGGCATTTGAATTCCTCCGAATTCGCCTAGAGCAATGCGTTTGGCGCGCATATAAAGGTAGAAGCCCCGCCAGCAACCTGCCTGCCCCACAAGCCTCCGCCGCGAGGAATTCCGCATGCTCTCCATCCTGGGTCGAAGCGTTCGGCATTGCGACGGCATCACGCGCCGTGAAGCACTGCGGGTGGGCGCCTTGGCATGCACAGGCTTGACCTGGAGCCAGCTGTTGCGCTTGCGCGCGGCGGATCCGCAGGGCTCGAAGACTCGCCTTGCGGCTTGGGGTTCGAACGGTCGGCCTGCGGCTTCGGCGAAGGCGTGCATTCTGATTTTCGGCTACGGCGGGCCATCGCACCTGGACATCTGGGATCTGAAGCCCGACTCGCCGGCAGAGATTCGCGGCGAGTTCAAGCCGATTACGAGCAACGTGCCGGGGCTGTCGATCACCGAGCATTTGCCGCGCTTGGCCAAGGTCGCGAATCGGTACACGCTCATCCGCTCCGTCAACCATATCGACAACGATCACGCCGTCGGCGCCTATCTTTGCCTCACCGGTTTCAATCATCCACGCGCCCGGCCGCTGGGCATCGAGCCGCCGGCGAGCCCCACCGACATGCCTTCGGTCGGCTCCGTGATCAGTAAACTGCGCGTCCCGAGCAAGCCGGTGTTTCCGTATGTCACGCTCGGCGACCTGCGGCACTTTGGCAACCAGGACAGCATGGGCCAAAATGCCGGCTGTCTCGGGAAACTCTATGATCCGTTCACGGTTCCATTCGTCCGACCGCCCAACGGCTTCCTCGACATGACCGGCGTGACCTCGGTGCTGGGTTCGGTTAACAATGGAAATCTTGACAGTCGCCGAAATCTGCTCGAAGAGATCAACCACGCGGCCCCGGCCCTCGAAGCTACCGCCAGCATGCGCAACCTCGACGGCTTCGCCAAGCGGGCTTACGAACTTTTGGCCTCGCCAGCCTGCCGTAATGCTTTCGATCTGGAAAAGGAGCCGCTAAAGGTGCGCGAGTCGTACGGCGATAGCGCCATGGCGCAGAATTGCTTGCTCGCCCGGCGACTGGTGGAAGCCGGCGTGCCGATGGTCACCGTCTATTCCGCCGCTAACCGCGATTGGGATACACACGACAACAACTTCAAGAACTTGAAAGACACGCTGCTGCCGCCAACCGACCGCAGCGTCTCGGCCCTGCTAGCCGACTTGCACGATCGCGGCATGCTCGACGAGACGCTGGTGATCTGGATGGGCGACATGGGTCGCACGCCACGGGTGAACAAGGGCGCCGGCCGCGATCACTGGTCGTTCTGCTATTCGGTCCTGATGGCCGGCGGCGGAGTGCGCGGCGGGCAGGTCTACGGCTCTTCCGACCGCAACGCGGCCTACCCATCGACGAATCCCGTGAGCCCCGCCGACCTCACCGCGACGATTTACCATTGCTTGGGCCTCGACCCGCGCGCCCACGTGACCGACCAGCAAGGCCGGCCGATCACGGCCAGCACCGGCGAGCCTGTGCATGGGGTGCTGGGGTAGGACGAGCGTTTACGAGCCGGAAGTGTAAGCGACCGACATTCAGTCGCTTACGCTTCCGGCTCGGATCGCGTTGCCGTATCATGAGTCTTGATGACACGCAAAATTACCACCGCGATTGTTCTAATCATCGTCGCGATTGCCTTGGTGATTCTCGGCTCACACCGCGTATTTCGGCAACGCGAAGCAACGGTCGCGGCTGAACCGCCCAAGAAGCCGGTTGTGTCCGCGCAGGATCAGCTTGACCAACGCTTCGCCACCCAAATTCATCCGTTCCTGGAACGGTATTGCTTCACTTGTCACGGCTCAAAGAAACCAAAGGGCGATTTCGATCTGACCCGCTATTCCAGCGTCTCCGCCATTAAGGCCAACGCCAAGCAATGGGAACTCGTGCTCGAGCGCCTCGAAGCGCAAGAGATGCCACCAGCCGATGCCGAGAAGAAGCCGACAGCCGAAGAGCGCGCTGCCATTGCGTCTTGGATTCACGATCTGCAGAAGTTTGAAGCTGAGAAGAATGCCGGCGACCCCGGCATCGTGCTGGCTCGCCGGCTCAGCAATGCCGAGTTCGATTACACGATCCGTGATCTCACCGACGTGGACATTCGGCCTACGAAAGAATTTCCCGTCGATCCGGCCAACGAGGCGGGCTTCGACAACTCCGGCGAATCGCTGGCCATGTCGCCGGCGCTGTTGAAAAAGTACCTCGCCGCCGCCCGGTTCGTGGCCGATCACCTGGTGCTGAAACCGGAAGGCTTCGTCTTTGCCCCGTACCCAGTCGTCACCGACACCGACCGCGACAAGTACTGCGTCACGCGGATCATCGACTTCTACCAGCGGCATCAGGTCGATTATGCCGATTACTTCCTGGCCATTTGGCGCTTTCAGCATCGCGAGACAGTTGGCAAGCCGCAAGCCACTCTGGAAGACTTCGCCAGCGAAATGCATCTGAGCCCGAGATACGCCGCATTAGTCCTATCGGTCCTATCTAGCCGAGAACAAGCGCCAGGCCCGCTCGGCAAGGTGCAATCGCAATGGGGCGACTTCCCCGCTGATGGCCAGCGCGAAGCCGACGCAAAGCGCGAAGCGCAAAAGCTGCGCGACCTGGTGTTGATGCTCCGCCGCGATCTGGTGCCGAAGATCGAGAAGCTGCAAGCCAAAGGCATTTCGCAAGGCAGCCAGCCGTTCGTGTTGTGGCGCAACGACCAGTTGGCCGCGCTGCACATGCGCTACCGGGGCGAGGCGAAAGGGGACTTGGCCGAAGCGCTTCAGAAATTCTGCCGAGTGTTTCCCGACGCTTTCGTCATCACAGAACGAGCGCCCTTTTATGATCCCGGATCCAGTCCGAATGGCCGGTTCCTGAGCGCCGGCTTCCATCTCATGCACGGACTGTATCGCGACGATGGGCCGCTCTATGATTTGGCACTGAATGATGCCGAGCGCAAGGAGATTGACACTCTGTGGGCGGAATTGCACTTCATCACGCTCGACCCGATGCGGCAGTTCAAGGACTTCATCTTTTTCGAGCGAGCCGAGCCACCACGGTACATAATTGATACCGAATTCGACTTCGCCCGCTCCGAAGACAAAGATGCGATTTCGGAAGCCAAGATGAAGCGACTGGCAGAAGCATATCTAGTGAAAGCGCGAAAGCTTGGGGCGAAGGGCGAGGCTGAGAAAGCCATTGAGAATTACTTCGCGAAGATCTCGGCTCAAATCCGGCAAGTCGAAAAAGCCCATTTGGCTGCGGAACCAAGCCATTTGCAAGCGCTTTTGCGATTTGCGGAACGTGCCTGCCGCCGGCCGCTTTCCCAGGCCGAGCGCGACGATTTGCTGGCGTTCTACTATCAATTACGGCAGCAAGATGAACTTAGCCATGAAGACGCAATTCGCGATTGCATAGCGAGCGTGCTAGTGTCGCCGCATTTCTGCTATCGGCTGCCCTCAGGCCCACCCATTGCCATGGGTGGGCTTTCGGCGATTCCCCTCTCCGATTACGAACTCGCCAGCCGCTTGAGTTACTTCCTCTGGTCCAGCATGCCCGACCCGGAATTGCTCGCTCACGCTGCCGCTGGCGACCTTCACCAACCCGATGTGTTGCTGGCCCAAACCCGGCGCATGCTGCACGACCCCAAGGTTCGCGGCCTCGCCACCGAATTCGCGGCCAACTGGCTCGATATCCGCCGCTTTGAAGAGCACAACGCCGTGGACCGTGAGCGCTTTCCGAGTTTCACCAACGAACTCCGGCACGCAATGTTCGAGGAACCCATTCGGTATTTCCTTGATATCGTGATGCGAAACCGGTCGGTGCTCGATCTGATTTATGGCAACGACACTTTCGTGAACGCCCTGCTGGCGAAGCATTATGGAATCAAGGGAAGTGACGAGCCGCGAGCATCAGCGACCGGAGGACACGACGACTGGCATCACATCCCGGACGCCCGCCCGTATGGCCGCGGCGGTCTGTTGCCCATGGCCGTCTTCCTGACCAAGAACGCACCCGGCCTGCGCACCAGCCCCGTAAAGCGCGGCTACTGGGTCGTTCGCCGCGTGCTGGGCGAGCGCATTCCGCCGCCGCCGCCGTCGGTTCCGGAATTGCCGAAGGACGAAGCGAGCCTGGGCGAACTCACGTTGCCACAACTGCTGGCCCGGCACCGCGACAATCCGAGCTGCTCCGGCTGCCATCGCCGCTTCGATTCTGTCGGACTGGTGTTCGAAGGCTTTGGTCCTATCGGCGAACGCCGCAGCAATGACCTGGGCGGCAAGCCGGTGCAGACGATTGCGCTCTTCCCCGACAGCAAAGAGCGCGAAGGTTTGGAAGGCCTGCGCGATTATCTGCGCGAAAGGCGGCAGGATGATTTTGTCGATAATCTCTGCAAGAAGTTTTTCACCTACGCCCTGGGCCGCAGCCTGCTGGCGACGGATAAGAAGACGCTGGAGGAAATGAAATCGCGGCTGGGGGCAGAGGGATATGCGTTTGGCAGTTTGGTGGAGGTGATTGTGATGAGCCCGCAGTTTCGGAATAAGAAGACCGCTGCCGTACACGATGAGTAAGAGACATGAAAACGAAGCAACGCGTCCGCAAAGTTATTCTGTCCGATCCCGAATGGGAGCGTATGAAATCCGCGCGCCGCAATCTCAAGCACGACGACGCGGTGCAGGAAAGCGCTTTTCTTCAAAAGCAGTTCTATCAATTATGGGGGCATGTCGTGCCGAAGTCCCCGGTCGATCTAAACGAAGTTTTGCGGACTCTCATCCGGAAGAGAATACCGTTCGTTCTCACCGGAGCGCATGGCATCGGCGGCTGGACTGGCCGGCCGAGAGCCACGAAAGATGTGGACATTCTTGTCAAGGCGGGAAGAAACAGGACGCGAGCCGTAAATGCAATCAAGGCGATCTATCCCGAGTTGGAGGCGCGTGACTTCACCGGCATGACGGCCTTTTTTGTTCCCGGCGAAAAGGAATCGGTTATCGATGTAGTTTGTCCACGCCGGGCCGACCTGGAAGAGACGCTGCAAAACCCTACTTGGACAGAGAACAAAGAAGAAGGTTTGCGTTACCGAGTGCCCTCCTTGGAAGAGGCTTTGGCGAATAAGTACGGGGCCATGCTCTCGCCGATAAGGAGCATTACCAAGCGACAGATGGATATGGTAGACTTTTCATGGATGGTCGTTCATTCGACAGACGAAGGTCAACAACCCATCGACCTTAAGCGCCTCGCTGCCCTGGGTGAAATGGTCTGGCCCGGGGGTGGAGGTAAGGAAATCCTGCGCCTCGTCGGAGACGTGAAAGCCGGTAAGGCAATTAATCTCGACTCGCTTGGATGACTCAACCTCCCATTGAGAACCGATACAATGAAGGGTATGCAACCAGTCGTCTCTCGCCGCAGGGTCCTCAAGGGCCTCGGCGTCACCATGGCTCTGCCCTGGCTCGAATCGCTGCCGGTGTGGGGCGGCGAGCCCAGCGCCGCTTCGGCGCCGCCGCAGCGCTTTGCCGCGCTCTTCATGGGCAACGGCATCAACCAGAAGCACTGGTGGGCTAAGGGCTCCGGGGCCGAAATGGAACTCGGCAAGAGCCTGGAGCCGCTGGCGCCGGTTCGGTCGAAGCTCAACGTTGTCTCCGGTTTGTTCAACAAAGCCGCCACCGGCGTCGGCATTCATCCGGGACAGACGGGCAATATCCTTTCCGGCGCTCGGCTACAGAAAGGCGCGGTGCTGCATGGCGGCGTGAGCATGGATCAGGTGCTCGCCGCTCGCTTCGCCGATGAAACCGCACAACCGAGTCTGGTTCTCGGCTGCGAGCAGCCAATCACCGGCTATCACGAAACCAATTTCTCGATGGCCTACAGCTCGCACATCTCCTGGCAGGACGCGGATTCGCCCGTGCCCATGGAAGTTTATCCCTCATTGGCATTCGATAGCCTGTTCGACAATCAGGGCAGCCGGCGAACATGCAGTATCTTGGACCGCGTGCAGGAACAAGCGAAATCGTTGCAGAATCAAGTGAGCGGCTCGGACAAGGCGAAGATCGATGAGTATCTGACCAGCGTGCGCGAGGTCGAGAAACGCGCGGACAAAATGCGGAACTCGAAACTCCCGGTTGCTAAGGCTCCCGGCTCGCCCAAATTTGTGAGACCCCCAAACGGCCTTCCCGAAGACATTCGCGAGCACATGCGGCTCATGTGCGATATCATCGCGCTGGCATTTCAAACTGATAAGACGCGCGTGGCGACGTTGTTACTGTGCCGCGATCTTTCCGGGCTCTTTTATCCCTTCCTAAATGTTCGTTCGGCCCATCATCCGGCTTCGCACGACGACGAATCCGATGCGTATGAGCGGATTACGACCTATTACGTAAGCCAACTGGCCTACCTCGCCGGCCGTCTGGCGGAAATGAAGGAATGCGATTCGACCGTTCTCGACAACTCCTGCCTGATGTTCCTTTCCAATATGTGGTCGGGTAGCCGGCATGATTCGACGAAGGTGCCGCTGCTGCTGGTCGGCGGCCTCGGCGGCAAGCTTGCCACCGGCCGGGTGCTCGATTACACCGCTCGCGGCGACGAAAATCGCAAACTCTGTAGCCTGTATGTCTCCCTCCTGAACCGAATGGGCGTGCCGGCCGAACGCTTCGGCGACGCCACGGCACCGCTGGCCGGGCTGTAATGACGCTCTTAGAAAGCTCAGGGACGGCAGTCCCTGGGCTCTAATATTTGCAACAAATCTGACGCCGGCGGGTATACCTTTCTTGACATTCGTCTCTCTCCTTTTGCCAAGGTGCCTGATGAACCTGCGAAATGCTTTAATCGCGGTCTGTGCCTACGGTTGTCTTCTCGCTTCTGGAGCCATCCTGGCAGAAGAGCCGCAGATCAAAGCCGTTGGCGACAAGGTTCCCAACAGCAACTCGCTCCGCGATATTCGCGGCAATCGCCGAGCCCTCCACGACTTCAAAGGACACAAGGCGCTGGTCATTGCATTCCTTGGCTGCGATTGTCCAGTTTCCAACCTCTATTTGCCGGAGTTGATCGCGCTAGAGAAGAAATACCGCGAGCAAGGGGTCCAGTTTCTTGCCGTATACCCGAACGAGAATGAGGACCTGGAACAGATTGCCTGTCATTCGCGTGATCGCGACACGCCGTTTCCCGTGTTGAAAGACGGGGGGCAGAAGCTGGCGCAGTCTCTGCGTTTGGAACGCGTGCCATCCGTCGCGCTGGTCGACGCCGAATTCGTGTTGCGCTATCGAGGCCGCGTGGATGATCGCTACGGCGTGGCTTCTAAACGGCCCAAGGCTACCCGTGAAGATCTCGTTCAAGCTATCGACGAAATCCTGGCCGGCAGAAAAGTGACGGTTCCGGAAACTGAAGCCGATGGCTGTGTCATCAGCCGTACGCGCAAGGCGAAGCCGGCAGACACGATCACGTATGCCAAGCATGTTGCTCCCGTCCTGCAGGCCCGCTGCCAGGCATGCCACCGGCCGGAGCAGATCGCGCCGTTCTCGCTGCTGACTTATGAAGACGCCAAGAAACATGGCCCCATGATTCAGGAAGTTGCCGAAGAGCGACGCATGCCGCCCTGGCATGCCGACCCGCGTTACGGCCACTTCGCCAATGATCGCCGGCTGTCGCGTGCGGAGATCGACACCATTGCCGCCTGGGTCGCCGGCGATATGCCGAAAGGCGACGAGGCCGACTTGCCTAAGCCCATAACCTGGCCCAAAGGCTGGGTCCACGGCCAACCTGACATGATCTTCGACATGCCGCAAGAGTTCGAAGTCCCGGCCACCGGTACGGTGCCCTACAAGAACTGGATGATCGATCCGAAGTTCACCGAAGACAAATGGGTACAAATCGCAGAGTGCAGGCCCGGCGCAGCGGGCGTGGTACATCATGCCGTCGTCTACATTCATGTGCCCGGCCAGACCGGGCCGGTGGCCCGTGACGGCAGCCTCACAATCCTGGTCGGTTGGGCACCGGGTGACCTCGGTTTGGTCTTGCCGCCGGGCACAGCGCTCAAGGTTCCGAAGGGCTCGAAGTTCCGGCTCGAAATGCACTACACGCCCAACGGCACAGCCGTGAAGGACCGCACGCAGGTCGGCATCACCTTCGCCAAGGAGCCGCCGAAGTTCGACCTTACCCAAAGCGAGTTCGCCAACATGGCCATCGCGTTAAAGCCGAATGACCCGCACTACAAGGCCGAGGCCACATTTCGCCTCCGGGCCGATGCACGGTTGGTTACCCTGTCACCGCACATGCACTGGCGCGGCAGCGATTATCTTTACGAAGCCATTTATCCGGATGGAAAAAAGGAAACCATCCTCTCGGTGCCGCGCTGGGATTTCAACTGGCAGAGCGTCTACCGTTTCCAGGAACCGCTGAAGTTGCCGAAGGGCACAAAGTTGCACGCTGTCGCGCACTGGGATAACTCGGCCAACAATCCACTCAATCCAGACCCTAGCAAAAAGGTCCTCTTCGGCCTGCAAAGCTGGGAAGAGATGATGGTGGGCTACGCCACGTTCGTGTGGGAGCGGCCCGAAACCGCGGCCGAACTGGCGAAGAACCCACCCAAGCTGTGGGAGCAAATGTTCGACCGGCTCGACACGAACGGCGACGACGTGATCACGCCGGATGAGATTCCGGAACAAATGAAGGCATTAATTCCGCTTTCCGGGATCAAAGTGTCCGAGAAGATCACGCGCGAGGAATTCGAGAAGCTGTTCAACGAAATGCGCCAGCGCTTCGACCGCCGGCCGAGGAAGGACGGCGGAGCGGAGAAGAAGCCGTAGAGGGACGCCCTAGAGCGCTGTCCACCGTAATCTGATAGGGTACGATTAAGGAATGCCAGGAATGCAGTCAGCAAGCGCGTTGCCACATTACGGAGCTGCCCGATGGCTTGGAACAAGTAGACAGAGGCACTTGCATGCCCGCTAGAGACGTGTATTACTCATCCGTACGAACGGCGCTCATTAAGGATGGTTGGACCGTCACGCATGATCCGTACACCATTACATTTGGGCAAAAGGACGTGTTCGTCGATTTGGGCGCGGAGCGCTTGTTGGCTGCGGAAAAAGGCAACGAACGGATAGCCGTCGAAGTAAAAAGCTTTCAGGGTGCTTCCGACATTCATGATTTGGAAGTAGCAATTGGACAATATGTGTTTCACCGTTCTCTTTTATCGCGATTCGAGCCGGGTCGAAGAATCTTTTTGGCGGTGCCCTATAATGCCTACGTAAACACGTTTCAAGAGGTGATTGCGCGGCCTGTGCTCGACGATCAGGCCATCGCGTTGATTGCGTTCGATCCGGTGCAACAGGTCATTGTAAAATGGACGAGTTAACTCGCTATCGTCAAATCATTCGCGATCTGATTCAGGAATATGCGAAATTTCAGCCGGCACGTGGCGACGTGCAGATCGAGGTAATCTTTGACGAGGCCAACGACCATTACGAACTCATGTACTCGGGCTGGAACGAGCCGTATCGTATTCACGGCAGTGTCTTGCATATCGACATTCGCAACGGCAAAGTCTGGATTCAACATGACGGTACGGAAGAGGGTGTTGCCGATCGGCTAGTCGCCGCGGGCATTCCACGTGACAAGATCGTACTTGCCTTCAAGGCGCCGAGCATCCGGCCGCATACCGGATTCGCCACGGCGTAATTTGATTTTGTGACCGTTCATTTTCCGCCAAGCCTGGCTCCCCCGCAATTTGCGGCGCCCCGTGAATTCACTAGGATGACCCGAGAAGATGTCGCTTCGGGGAGTTGTCAAACGCGCTTCTGTAGCTTAACCTGTCCAGACAGGCGCGACCCGAAGTTCGCGAACGGAGGCTGCTCCCCATGATGCCGATTAAACGAATTCTGTATCCGACGGACTTTTCTTCCTATTCCAACCAGGCTTATTTTCACGCGGTCGCTCAGGCCGAGGTGCACGGCGCCAACCTGATCGTCGCCTACGTGTTCAACCCCGGGCAGGACGAGAAGCAGGACGTCGAATCCAGCCGCCGTTATTGGCGCAATCAGTTGGAGCAGATCGCGCCGTCCAATACGGACATTCCGGTCGATCACGTCTTTCTCGAAGGCGACCCCGCCACGGAAATCATCCGCTACGCGCGCGATGCCGGCATCGATCTCATTGTCATGGGCACCCACGGCCGCACCGGCATTGACCGGCTGTTGGTAGGCAGCGTGACCGAAAAGGTCATGCGCGAGGCGCACTGCTCGGTGCTGGCGGTGAAACTGCCCAAAGGCGTCTCGGCCCCGGCGAAGCCCGATGTGGAACTGACGGGCAAGCGGTAAAGGCGGGCGAAGCTCACGTCAATTGTCTCGTAGCATGCATGGAATCATCAGCGCGTGTCCAGGCATCCGAACAAAGAGATCGAGGCGGCCCTTGCATTTGCTCGCGCCCAGGGCTGGACTGTGATAAAAAATCTCCAAAGGGCCATTGCTGGGGCATGATTCGGTGTCCGCACAGCCGGCGCGGATGCCAAAAATCCGTTTGGTCAACGCCGAGAGATCCAGAAAACCATGCTAAGGCGATTCGCCGATTCGTAAATCGTTGCCCCCATTAGGGAGGGGTGCTTGGCAGGCATGAAAACTCACTGTTTTACGCTGATTTTGGCTGGAGTTCCGGAAATCACCCCGGCTCTTGCTGATGCCCTATTTATAGCGACCCACGGCGACATCGAATTCAATATGCAGGATGGTGTCGCATTCCTGGAGTTCGAGCGGAAAGCGATATCGCTTCGAAAGGCAATCCTCGCCGCCATCCGAGAAGTAGAGGAGGCCGAGCTTGGTATACGCGTCGTGCGCGTGGAGTCAGAGACTGCAAACACAATTGCCAAGATTAATGCCGACCTGCTGGGCGTCGCGCGCGGCTGATCCAGTGGTTGAAAGGGCAAATCGCTCGGTCCAAACGGCCATTTGCTTGAACCCAGGTGTTCCGAAACTCGCATTCCACCTTCGATAGTAATGCCAACCCCTCCCTTTTTCTCTCTGGACGGCGTGGATGGCGCTGGCAAGTCCACGCAACTTCAACTCCTTTCCGATTGGCTGCGCGCCAAAGGATGGACCGTCGTGCGCTGCGCCGATCCCGGTGGAACTCCTCTCGGCGATCAGCTTCGCGAGATTCTCCTCAACCATCGCCACGAGCGCAGCATGATGGCCGAGGCGCTCTTGTTCATGGCCAGCCGGGCGGAGTTGTTGGAGCGCGTGATTCGGCCCGCCCTGCAAGCGGGCTCGCTGGTGCTTTCGGATCGCTATCTGCTGGCCAATGTGGTTTATCAAGGTTACGCCGGCGGCCTGAACGTCGAGCAGCTTTGGCAAATCGGCTGGATTGCCGCCGGCGGAGTCGAACCGGATTTGACCATGGTCTTGGACCTGCCGGTGGATGCGGCCCAACAACGCCGTGGCCGCGCGCCCGATAGAATGGAAAGCCGGCAGCGCGATTTTCACGAGCGCGTTCGGCAGGGCTTTCTGACCGAAGCCCAAAGGCAACCGGAACGCATCCGGATCATCGATGCATCGGGTTCCGTGGAGGCCGTGCATGCGGCCATTTGTGCGGAGGTAGAGCGTGTCCTGGCAGCGCATTCGCGGCCATGAATTCTGGGTGCGGTCTTTTGCCGATGCCGTGAAGCGCGGCCGGCTCGCCCACGCCTACCTCTTCGCCGGCCCCGCCGGCATTGGCAAGAAACTCTTTGCTTTCGAATTAGCCAAGACGCTGCTATGCGAAAATTCTTCTCCCTTCTCTCCTCGGGGGAACGGGGATGGGGGTGAGGGGGAAATTGACCGACCTCCCCAACCCCCTTCCCTAAGAGGGAAGGGGGAGCCGTCTTCCCCCCTTTCCCTCTTAGGGAAGGGGGGCAGGGGGGTTAGGTTTACCCCCTGCGACCACTGCCCCTCGTGCCTGCTGGTCGCCGCCGGCACGCACCCCGACGTGATCTTTGCCTCGCGGCCGGAAGACAAGGTCGAATTCCCCATCGACACGATGCGCGAGGTGATGGAAAAGCTGGCCCTGAAGCCCGCCCGCGGCGGCTACAAGGTCGCCATCATCGACGACGCCGATGATTTCAATCAGGAGTCCGCCAATTGCTTTCTGAAAACGCTCGAAGAGCCGCCGCCGAAGTCGCTGCTGATTCTGCTCGCGACCGACTCGGAGCGGCAATTGCCCACGGTCCTGTCGCGTTGCCAGGTCATTCGCTTTGCGCCGGTGCCGATTCCCGAAGTGGCGGCATTCCTGCAAGAGCACGAAATCAATGCGGCACGGGCGGAACGGCTGGCCAAAATCAGCGGCGGCAGCCCTGGCCAGGCACTGGAACTGGCCGAGAGCGACCTGTGGAACTTCCGTAAAGACTTCATCGCCGAGTTGGCCAAGTCCAAGCCCGATAGCGTGGGCCTGGCAAAAAAATGGATGACCTTCACCGAGCAAGCCGGCACGGAAGCCGGCATGCAGCGCCGCCGCGCCGCGCTCATGCTTCGGCTGATCCTGGAATTCCTCGAAGACGTGCTGCGCGCCAGCACCGGGGCATCAATAGTGGACGTGGACGCCGATGAGCGGCCAGCGGTAGAAGCCCTCGCCCGCCGCCTCGGGCCCGACCGCGTGGTGAAACTACTGGATCGCTGCCTCGATGGCATGTACCACATCGACCGCAAGGTGCAGCTAGTGCTAATCATCGAATCGCTGGTGGATGCGCTGACGAATTTGGGGTAGCATTCATCCCGCCTGCAATGGCCTGGGCATTGTCCTAGGGATTCGGAATCGCAAACTGATTCGCGGAGACTATCGATTTTGTAAGTTGTTCAAACATTAATTAGATTAATGTTCGACGTCCCCGTTTTCCATTGTTTTCGGAGAATCACGCGACCGCTCTCTTGACGGAATTAACCCGTCTCTCATAATTCACTCATAATGCGTTTGTCCTCGCCGCCAGTAGTGCCCGCCTGCGTGATTTTATCACGTTAGCGCCCGCCCTGTTCACAGGTAAGCAACGATATCCGCATTGGTCTCACCCGCCCAGAAATGGGTGGCCCCCCCTTGGGTCCTTTTACAAAGGTGCTTTCGATGCCCGTCTGGAATTCGCTGACTCATTGGCTGCAAGCAGGCAAAACGGGGCGAAAAGTGCGTCGCCGCCACCCTATCACCAACAAACGAACCGCAACCTGGGTGCGGTTGAATCTCGAGCGAATGGAGGACCGAATTCAGCCTTCGGCTCAGGTGACGAATCTAGTAGAAACGGCCCGAGATTTCCAATTCGATTACACCGGAACTTTTGCCGGGAGCACCGTTTCCGGAAACTACCATGATAACTTTTCCGGCTCTGTCGGCGGCACAGGCGATGTGAATTACATAAGTGTGACGAAAGGCAGCGGCTCCGTCCAAGGGTCGGGTTCTGGTTCCGGCGCCGATAATAGCGGGTCGTATGCCTTCATTTTTTCCGGACATGGCGATGTTCAGGATGACAGTGGCACCCTTTCCACGAGTGGGCCTGTTGTCGACAGTTTTAAGTACACCAAGCCTCCTCCAGACGCTACGGGAGGCGGTACTCCATTTGACCAGGTGATCACAGGCACATTTAGTCCGGTCAGCTATGCCGTTGATGGCACCTTTTCAAGCGCAATTACCAACGGGACCCTTACAGCAACGGTTACCGACGCCAATCCGTCCCGAACGACGCTCGCCGCCTCCGCAAGCTGGGACACAGCGGATGCGGAAGCAGCTCATACGGACCAGTACACTCTGGCGGACATGGCCAACATGATCAAGGCCGATGTCACGGTAGACATTTCCGGAAAATTCCCGCAGCCCGCCAGCAACGACTATACGGCCCCACTAACGGACATTTATGCCTTCTGGGCTAAGGGGCCGACACTGGATACGGCCGAGGGATCGTCAATCATTACACCCATCCCGGTGCACTGGAACACCGGCCAGATCACGTTTACCATCGAAAACCTGATGAATGATGCGCCAAGCGATGCAAACTACCTCTTGGTCACAGTGGATAAGCGTAGTTCCATGGACCAAGGCATGATTGAAAATGCGGACAGGTCCAATAGTGTCTTCGCCTTACGAATTGGGTACGACATGATCGCCCAGAGCCTTGGCTGGGTAAATGGCGGCGGCATCCTCGGCGTCTACGGCACATCGGTATTTGGCGTACCCCCGGTTTCAGATGGTTCCTTCCAGGTTTACTATGCGGGCGCAACGGGCCACTCTCTCCAGCTGATAGCGTATGGGTTGAACCCTTCCTGGATTTCGACTCCCGACACAACCGATGGCAATTTCGTTTTTTCCATGGGGAGGCCTCCGGCGCCGCCAACGGGCGCCACCCAGATTGTGTTTAGAGTCGATCTTCCTGTCGGAGACGCCCAAGAAATTGACTACACCAATAATGCGCTCGCGCTGCAACTGACCGACCTGGCTCCGTCGCTAAGCTGGGATTCCAGCAACGGCGAAGTTCAACTTCAAACCACGGTGAGCAACGCTGCGGTTCCTTTTGACACGCGAACGGACCTTTATTGGGCAGATCAGGCCGGCAACCAGCTGGGAAAGATTACCTCCGTCGATGTGCCGGCAGGGACAGTTCCAGGATCATACAATTACGATTTTTCCCCCTCGTTATTCGTCAATCGACCGCAGGGGGCGACGCAACTGGAGGCTGTGGCGAATCCGGACAATGCGGACATCGAGTCGAATACAACCAACAATGTGGCCTTTTTGAACGTGGTCCAGGCAATTACCAGCGCCAACAGCACCGACTTCGCCGTGGGTTTGAATGATACCTTCCAGGTCACCAGTAGCGGTTCGCCGAAACCCAAATACAGCCTGAATGGGGCGCCTTTCTGGCTAAGCATCGACCAGGCCACCGGGCTGCTAAGCGGCACGCCCCCCGGGCCCGGAATTGGATCGTTTCCTTTCCAAATCATTGCCAGCAATGGTGTAGGTCCTGACGGGTCCCAGGATTTCACATTGCAGACCACAAGCTGGGTGATCCAACTGGGCCATTTCCAGTTCCCCAACGGCGTGCCCACGGCAGGCCCCGGCAGCCCGGACGTCGCCACGCTCAGCGGCGTGAATTCGGCGAATGTCGCCGTGCAGGCCGATGTGCAGGTGTCCGCCAGCAGTCCATACGCAGGGCTAGTGACCCACTATAGTGGTCCGGGCGATGCC
>Ga0070732_10000462_pt1 | contig 26163 bp, 30 predicted proteins | sample Coa_R1_5_FD_66449 | JGI IMG/M metagenome (GOLD analysis project Ga0070732, IMG submission 66449) | Surface soil microbial communities from Centralia Pennsylvania, which are recovering from an underground coalmine fire - Coalmine... | ecosystem: Environmental > Terrestrial > Soil > Unclassified ... | reverse complement strand
ACCCATATGCTGATTACGAGAGAGGAGCCAGGAAGAGAATCTCTCATGTGGAGAAGGAGTTGAAGGACGTAAATGCGAAAAGCAAGACTCTCAGGGAACACCGTAGAGAGCGTGGATTCCCGATAGTCGCTTTAGCAGGTTACACTCAGAGCGGGAAGACGACTTTCTTCAACAAGGTGGTTTCTGAGCACAAGGACACTGGGCTTGGGCCTTTCACGACCTTGTCGACCTATGCTCGGAGAGTAGACTTTCAAAACGGTGCAGATGCCTTCAGCTTTATTCTGATAGACAGTATCGGTTTTATCGAAGATATGCATCCCACAATCCTCAAGGCTTTCAACACCACTCTAGGCGAGATCACTGATTCTGATCTGATTCTCCTCTTCGTAGACATTAGCGAGGATGAGGAAATAGTGTTCAGGAAAATTACGGCGTCGAACGACATACTGAAACGAATCGCGCCGAAGGTGCCAATCGTTGTCTGCATAAACAAGATTGATCGTTGCAGTGATGATCAGCTTCAGGAGGGAACCAAGTTGGTCTCACGAATCTTCCCTGGGGTCCCTCACGTCGTTCTCAGTGCTCTGAACGGAATTAACACGGAAGAGGTTCTGCGTTTGGGCTACCAGCATCTGAGCAGCGGAAGCGCGCCTGAAACTCTAGAGTTGTCAACGTCATCATAGTAGATTCAGCCAAACCCTAAAATTCTTCGTTGCCATACCAAGTTATACGGTCATCCTAGTTGGAATTACGCAAACTACAGCGAACCCCAGACGGCACCTATCTTGTCACGATTCCGAAAGCATGGGCCAAACGGGTCGGGCTCGACGCCGGGTCCGTCGTCTCATACGAAGAGCGCCAAGACGGAAGACTCCTGCTCTCACCCAAGATCGACGAAGAGAGAGCCCCCCTGGAAGTGGTCCTGGATGCCTCGCCGTTCGTCAGGCGAGAGATTATTGAAAGATACTTGCTCGGCTACGACATTATCAGAGTCCAGTCAAAAGAGACACTCTCTCCCGATATTCGAGATGAAGTAAGACGGACAACCAAGCGTCTAGTGGGGCTGGAAGTGTTAGAGGAGGACTCGAAGAAAATAGTTCTCCAATGCCTTGTCGAACCCTCGCTATTGAACCCCGAGCGGATTCTGCGTCGTCTTGAGATGCTGTCCATGCCCATGCAGCTGGACTCAGTTCAGGCATTCGTCTCGTCCAACGGAGAACTGGCGAAGGGTGTAGTGGAGAGAGATGAAGAAGTTGACAGGTGGTACTTCCTGTTAGTCCGGCTTGTGAGGGCTGCAATCTCCGATACTTATCTTCTCGAGAAGATCAAGGTCTCCTCGGTCGACTGCTTGGACTTTCGATTGCTGGCAAGCTATATCGAAACCTTCGCTGACTACTCCGTGACAATCGCTGAGAATACCCAGGATGGTGTATCCATCCCGAAAGAAGAACAGGGATTGTTAGAGAAGATTGGGACGTCAGTGAACACCATGTACCGAGACGCAGTCGGCTCAGTCCTCTCACGAGACCTCAAACTAGCGTCATCGATAGCCCTCCGGTTCAAGGATACCAAGAGGCGGTTGTCCGAGGCAGAGCAACTGGTCGCAGGATCCTCAAGGCCACTTGTAAATCATTTGGTAGCAGTCACGATCGCGTTGAATAGAATGTGCGAAATTTCAGTGGACATTTCAGATCTGACGATCACACGGTAAGCACGCGAAACAGGCATAGTAGAATAAGTCCCTCTCCAGACTAAATAGAGCAGTCCTATCGGGAAGTATCTGTATGTCTGAAAATCTTCGCGATGCAATAGGAGTGATATTGGAAGCAGGTTTTCAGATAGAATCGGACGCGTTCAAGACCCTGGTCCAGTTCGGCCGCGCAGAGACCCTGAGGCCGCTTATTGATGAAGTGTTGAAGGTGGCAGGCTCTGTTGAGCCTAGGCCCTTGTTCATCAGCTCGGACCTTGTGTTGAAGGCGGTCGAGAAGCTAGAGCTGATTGGGAACAGGCAACCCGAGGCAGGGACAAGCCTCGGAGCGGAGCGGCGTTTTGCCCAGGAGTACGAGGCGCGGCTGGAGGTCGTGTTTGATCCGACCGGAAAGTTGGGGACGACAGGGGTTTTCGACGATTTTCTCCACTACTTCCGTAGCCGGTTTGAGAAAATGAGCGCATTGTTTCGCCAGAGAATCGACACTCGGAGCGGTGGGACGATTGCCGACGCGTTGGCTTCTGGTGCGAACGGTCGGGGCCGCTTCGTCTGTATGGTGGTGGATAAGCGGGAGCGGGATAATCGGATCTTTCTGACGGTCGACGATTATGATGAGGAGGCGGTGGTGCTAGTGACTGATGCTAATCCGTCTTTGTGGCAGACTGCGCGGCGTTTGTCTCGTGACCAGGTCTTGTTCTTGGAGACTCGGAAGAGTTCTGGGAAGCTGTTAGTGGCTGAGAATATTGTCTTGCCGGAGATTCCTGATCATCGTCCGGGCCGGGCACAGGAGGAGGTCTACGCTGTTCTATTATCAGATGTCCATGTGGGAAGTAAAGTCTTCATGGAAGACGAGTTCAAGCGAGTCTTGGGCTGGCTACGGGGCCAAGTGGGTGATCATAGCCAGCGCGAGATCGCGGACCGGGTCAAGCATGTAATAATCGGCGGCGATCTCGTGGACGGGATTGGAATCTATCCGCGCCAAGAAGTGGACCTGAAGATCCCGGATATCTACGAGCAATATCGTCTCGCCTCAAAATTTGTCGAGGAAATTCCAGAGCACATGGAAGTCATTCTGATTCCTGGGAATCATGATGCTGTTCGCCAGGCGTTGCCCCAGCCGAGAATCCCACGGGATTTTGCTGGGCCCGTCTACGAGGGTCGGAAGGTTGTGTCTCTGGGTGATCCGTCTGAAGTACGCTTGGACGGTGTTGATTTTCTGCTCTTTCATGGGACTAGCTTGATGGATATTATTAGCGCGGTTCCGGGTTTTGATTATCGGCGTCCGGTGGAGGTTATGGAGTATCAGCTTCGTGCGCGGCATCTGGCACCGGAGTATGGGAAGAACACTCCCATTGGACCAGAATTGGAAGATTGGCTTGTAGTGGAGCATGTCCCGGACGTGTTCATCTCGGGCCATGTTCATGTGCCCGGCTCGGGTGCATACCGGGGGACGACGATTGTTAACGGTGGCGCATGGCAGGGACAGACGGACTACCAGAAACGCATGGGACTGGTGCCACAGCCGGGATTGTTGCCCGTGATCAATCTACAATCGTTGCAAGTACGCATGATAGACTTCCGTTCGGGATAGCTCGTTCTTTACGAGAGCTCTTGAGCAGATCGCGGTCCTCCGTCTTCCAGAAATTGTGCTAACTGCGGAATAGTCGGGACTGAAAGTAACTGAATGTTGAACGGCGGATTAGCGAAAAGCTTGTGCGGCGGCGCTGGAGAAAACGATACCCGGGAGGTCTAGAATAGTTAACGGTTTTTTTCACTGTGAAAAATGGTTGTAGGTGAAACTATCACGGGTTTGTTCGTGGTGTTGTGAAACTGAGTTCTGAGATGGGTTGCTCTATTGATTATCTTTTCGAGATGGAAAGATTTGTAGATTGGAAGAGTTTCGATGGAGAGTGAAGCCGAGAAGAGTCAGGATGCGTGGCTGAAAGTGGTTGAGCGGTTCAGCAAAATATTGGGGGAACAATTGGAACAGGAAAGAGCTAGACCAGATAGCGATGAGGAAGCGATCCGGGACATTGAGCAGACACAGCTCAAACTCTTAACGCTCTGGAGGAAGCAGCTCCCCCGCCCGCGAGAAAGCTCGAAAGCAGAGAGCAAGACCCGGTGGATAAGAAGAGAGCCTGAGACGACTCCACAACAGTCTAGTGTGGGCCAACTAGCCTGAAACAGGCAACCATTTCCTGCCTTGTTTCGCGGGTCATCATGTTATGGTTATAGAACGCTTATTCGCGCGACAGGCTCAAGCCCACTTGTAAACGAGGGTCCTAGGGTTGCCGAACGATGGCGAGAGGGGCGAGATGTACGCCGAGCTTGAGCGGGCGTGCGACGAGCTTGACAAAACCCTCGAGATGCTCAAGAAAGCAGGCTATACCCTCCGCGAGTTCTCCAAAGTCCTAGAAGCTGACCCTACTGGGATACTGATGACCCACTACCCAGAAGGCTACATGATCTACCCAGACGAGATCAACAAGACACCATGGGACTATCCATCACTACGACCCATTGTCGACTTAGACTATCTCATCGAGCTCCTGAAACGTGCTAGACAGCTAAGGCGGGCTAAGATGGACATCGAAAGACGACTAGGAAAGAAGCTCGTACCATTGTCCTAATCAACTTCACCGAACGAAGATCTCGATATACCGTCGCCCGAGGCACCCGGCGCCAGAGAGTAAAGTCTATAATTCTCAAGCATCCAGTTTCCCCCTTGAGTGTTCAGGAGGCACTCTTTCGTATGTGTAAACGTCCAAACATTTCAAAACCAACCGTCGCAGTAGCCGCCTCCGAACTAGCCACTAGCGGCTAGCGGCGTACTGGCTCAAACTCCCCTGTTTTTCTCTGCGAGAATGCGCGCCTTAATCGCTGGATTTTTCGAGAATAGTCTCAGCAATTTTTCCCTCTAAACAATTCCAGTTCGGTACTCAAGCAGGCTTTAGACCATACGCGTTTGTGAAAAGCCAGTCAAGAACCTGGAGAACTTCGGGAGTAATTTTGCACCAGAGATGAATTCCACCCGGCAGGCAGTCGATCCGACCGTTCGAGAATTGGGCTTTGAAACCGTCCTGGTTGCGCATCAGCGGCTCAAAACGAAGAGGCTTCAGTTGTTCGAAGACTCTCTTGACATCCTCCTCAGAAAAGGGATAGAATTTCTCTTGTCTTCTGTGGACAAGAATCGAGAGGTCTTGGTGTCCCAGATCTTGCATTTGTAGTTCGAGGTGTCCCGGTGGGAAGTTGAGCTGGACAACAATCCCGTAGCGTTGTCCCACCTCATAGGCGATCCGATTGATTATGACGAACGCTCGAAGCTTATCATTGTCGACAAAAGGCGTGTACTCGTCGCGTCCTGCTTCGAGGCTTGACCAAAGGTCCCGTACTATCCAGCTCAGTCATCCTCAGCCCTCTCGAGCAGGACCCGTCTAAGGCTAGGTAGAAAGCTCGAATTCGGCACGACATACTCGAAACCGATTTCGTCAGCCTTCTTCTTCAATTCAGTCTTGATGTGAGGATATAGTCCGAAGAGACGAGTGTTGAACTTCGTCTTCAGCTCGCGCGCTACGGTAAATGGATCATAATCTGTTGTGGATAGATCTATGATGACTAGTTCCGGGCGGTTGTCGGCAACGAGTCGTCTCAGCTCGTCAGGTGCTGTTCCGAAGAACGGGTCTACTCCGGTTTGTTTTGCGAGCTCCGCTATGCGCGAACGCAGAAACAGGTCCGAAGTGGCCGCAACAACTCGCAAGGCTCTACGCTCCCGTCTTTCGATAAGAGTGTTATAGAACCATTTTCTCAGATGGAGGCTGCAATCGCCATGTCTGGAAGCCCTTCGTTCGCCGGGCGTGACATCGTCTCAATCCGCGATTTTTCCCGAAGGGAGATCGATCGCGTCTTGGACATGGCGGAAGTGATGGAGCCGCTTCTCAAAAAGGGGTCCGAAATGCTTCACGGCAAGATAATGGCTACACTGTTTTTCGAAGCGAGCACCCGGACTAGGCTGAGCTTCGAGTCGGCTATGACCCGGTTGGGCGGGACAGCGCTCGGATTCGCAGAGACAAAAGGAACATCGGTCGAGAAGGGGGAGAACCTGGCGGATACTGTTCGGGTGACAGAAAAATACGCGGACATTCTAGTGATCAGGCATCCGCTCGAAGGAGCAGCGCGGATGGCTGCAGAATTCGCGTCTGTCCCGGTCATCAATGCAGGGTCAGGGGCTGAGGAACATCCGACCCAGGCGCTCCTAGACCTTTACACGATTAGGAAGGAACTTGGAAAGATTGACGGGCTAACTATAGGGCTCGTCGGCGATCTAAGATATGGTCGTACGGTTCACTCGCTAGCATATGCGTTATCGCTCTACAAGGTGAAGCTTGTTCTGATCTCTCCAGACATTCTCCAGATGCGGAAAGAAGTCGAGGAAGAGGTGTCGAAGAAGATTGAGGTAACAGAGACACCCTCCCTCAAGGACCATTTGCGAGAATTGGACGTAGTCTACATGACACGGGTCCAGAAGGAACGGTTCGCGGATCTGCAAGAATATGAGAAAGTCAAAGGCTCTTATCGCTTAGTCGGAGAGGATCTGAATAAGCTCAAGAAGAACTCGATTGTCATGCACCCGCTACCGCGAGTTGACGAGGTGGACCCGAGCGTCGATTCGTCGCCGCACGCGAAATACTTCCAACAAGTCGCGAACGGCGTCGTTCTCAGAATGGGACTGTTAGGACTCGTCTTCGGAACCCTCTAAGAGTCAGCTGGTCCATTCCGCCGCAATGATTTGTCCTCATCCAAAAGGGGCAATCCTCTGCTCAACGTGTATCGCAACCAATAACCTGTCACCAGCGATGTAACAATTGCTATGAGGACAAGCGCGACAAAGAACGGTTCCGAGATCAATCCCGCGCTGAAAGCGACTGTTGCAAGAACTATTCCCGGTCCTCCCCTAGCGTTCAAGCCGATGGCAAGATTGGCACTCGATAACCAGCTTTTCCTCATGAGCTTGCCAACTCCAAGCGCGCCAGCGATCTTCAGGCCGGAAGATAGAAGGAGGAAGCCGAGGAAGATGACGATATCGAATTGATGGATAAGATCGAGTTCAAGGCCCACTATCGCAAAATAGGCTGGTGTGAAGAGTGCTAGGGAAATTTTCTTGATGCTTTCAGTTGCTTTGGCGAACGTGTCTCGGGGGACTGTTCCGATCGCGATGCCCGCTAAGAACGCACCGAAGACTATGTTGACGTTCAGCAAGGCTGCCGCGGCGACGAAGAGGAAGAGTAGGAAGATGGCGAATCTAGAATGAGACAATTCCAGAAGGATCCTTCCCCTTGAAGCGCTAAACCATCGTAGTGCTCGAGGCACGATCAGCAATCCCGTAAGGAGAAAGACAGCAGTCAGCGCGATCACGGTGGCTATCGAATAGGTCGATGGGACCGAAGCTCCTGCGATGCCGGTCGCTATTGCAAGTCCTGCGTAGAGGATGCTGTCTTCGACGGTTGCTATTGCCAGAACGATTCTGGCGTAGCGGGTGTTCATTATTTTGAGGTCGATGAAAATCTTCGAAATCACAGGTATCGATGTGACTGCTACCGCGATGCCGATGATCAGGGATAGTGAGACTGGGTTGCTGTTCGGACCCGCGTATGAACTGAAGTTGTACACTCTTGAGATTCCGAGTCCTATCAGGAAGGGAAGTATCGTTGCTCCGAGTAGGAACGCGGTCGCGGTTCGCTTGTCTTCTTTGCTGAACGTCCCATGGATCTCGACTCCCGAGACGAACATGAGCAGGAGCAGTCCGAACTCGGAGATCAGGAAGAGAAGTTGTCCTTCTGATGGATAGGCTGAGAACACCCAGTTCTCAGTGCCGGGAAAGAGATAACCGAAGACTGTTGGGCCTAGTATTAGTCCTCCGAAGATTTCGCCGATGACTCGCGGCAACTTGATCTTGTCGAAGAGAAAGGCGAAGACATGAGCCGCAAAAAGGAGGAGAACGAGGGCAACGAAAAACCGCGCCAGTTCGAGATTACTCAGGGTTATTGTTTGGGCGAGAGTCAGGGCTCGGGTCCTTCGCTTACGAAAAATCGTATGGAATAATGCGGTCTAGGTCTCGCTTTCTCGCGTCTGACATCAGGTCTACGGGGCGCATGTTTCCGCCCAGCTTCGCCAAGACTGTCAAATGTTCGAATCCGCAATTCTCGCATCTCGCCCGAACTCCTACGCTCGTGTTGTAGCATCGTCGACACCTTGAGTAGAACGAGGAGAACGTGAAGTATCGGACCCCCGCCTCTGCCAACTGTTTTGAAGCTCTGATTAGAGAAGATCTGTCGGCCTTGTGTCCTATCAAGAGTGGGAGTATCGAGCCTCCGTCGAAGATTCTCTGGAGTTCTCCTTCGATAGTCGCCCTAGTTGCGATCGGAACTTTCTGGGTAAGTGGAATTACAGGTACGTCATTGTAGTACGGATATTTCTTGGACCCTTGATAGACCACGGTTGAGAACCCGTACTTCTCGGCATCTATAGAGGCAAACCGCGCTGCGGCCTCGGGTGAGGCATGGACTCCAACTCTTATTCTGATATCACGAGCGTCAGCCTCTGCTACTGCTCGCCGCGCAGCCTCGACGATCTTCCCGGAAAAAGCTGCGCTTGATTTCTCCCAGATATCATTCTGAGTGTGATACTTGACCGCCTCCGCTAGTCCAAGCAAACCAATCTCTCCGTGTGCTCTTTGTGGGTCGTAGTAGTTTGCTCCGTTTGCTTGCCATGCTAAGAGTGGTAAGACTCCTTCAGACACCCTATCGTTGATAGCTTGTTGTTTGAGTTGCAGAGCCTTTACTGCTTCCAAGGTTCCAGCCTGGACTGCTTGTAGGAGTCGCTCGTCCTTTCTTGAGGATTCGTAGGCAGTTCGGGGTAGGTTAAGCTGGACGGTTCCCACAATGGCACCTGCGCCTTTCGTCCAGTCTCTGTCCTCGGCAAGAATCGGTCCTTCGGATGATGTCGAATAGTTGTGCTCGAATGGCTGGATGAGAAAGTTGGGAACCGAATATTTGGCTGAACTTTCGAATGCGAGGTTGAGAAGCTCGTCGGTGGATTCCATCTTACGATCGTGGGTCCGTACGATGATTGATGGATTTAGGACGGGCTGTTGACGCCCGATTTCTAGGCATGCATCGATTATTGTTGTGAAAATCTCTTCGGCTTCTCTTGAAAAGTCACCATAGATTCCTTCACTCTTTCCGCTTGGACCAACCGCCTCGAGGTTCTGAAGATGAATCGGGACCTGGTGATCGAGGCCTATCGAGACTCGGGCTGGTATTGTGTTGGAGAGTCCATCCCAGTTGAGGTCATTGATGAACCGCGTGATTGCTTCTTGGACCCGCTGGCGTGGAAGTCCCCTGATGAATGGTGAAAGGATGATGTTGAAGTGGTCGAAGACCTGTTCGCTCGAGACTTCACGTTCGGCGGCTCGAACAATCTTTAGCAGGGACCCGAGAGCATCTTCAAGCGACGAGGGAGGACTAGTGGAGGGGGCTCCCTTATGGAGGAAGAGCCTCGCTTCATGGAAGAATATGCTAGGTTTCAGGAACCATGATGATGCATTTTCGAGATGTAGTTGTCCGGAAAGATGAGCGTCGACGGTGGCTCTCGGGAGACTGTTCATCAAGACGTACTCTTCAGTGACTCTTTGTCCAGCGGATTGTTGGACCCAGCTCGCGTCGAATTGTTTCTGACCAGCCTCGCGTAAGAGGACTGTTACGTCGTTAACGGGCAGTCCCAACCGGGTGAGTTTGTGGCGATACTCCTCCAGTTTTCTCTCGATAAGAATAACGTTGACCAGTTCTCGGACTAGTGGGCCGCTTAGGTAGATGATCCCGAATTTGAGGAGTCTGTCTTCAGCTTCTGCAGCGACCTCGTCTGCAAGGGTTTGGGGCATTCCCGCCTCTGTTAGGAGGGACCGGGCGATCCTGGTGCGGTCGAACTCTTCGATAGTCATGCGGGAAGTACGGACGAACATCCGCCCACGTTTTACTGCAATGTACTCCTCTAGGTCACGGGAGAACTCGACGAGTATCTTCCCAAGATCAGTGATGCTGTACTTTTTCGTGCCTTTTTCGATCGAAATCAGGCCGGCCTTCCCTAGCGTCTTGAGATGGTAGACAAATTTGCCTGCGTCCCGTACGGGATCGAGCTTGACCTCGTACATCATTTCCGTGTAAGGGAGCGGGCCTTTCGAGACGAGTAGCTTGAGAACATGCAGCCGGACGGGCGCGGAGGCAGCGTCGAGAACGTCAGAGCTGAAGCGTTCGTAGGATCGCTGCAAGAAAGGGTCCTTCGCCTCAGCGGGCGACCCCTGTTTAAAAAAGTAGTGTGAAACTACTCGATGATTTTCAGGTTCTTCAACGGGACCCAGCCTGTTTCATCGGTCATGTTGGTGACCCAGGCCCAACCGCTTTCGACTTTCTCTATTCTGACTATCTCGCCCTCCATCACGGTCACTTCGCTTGCTTCGTAGTTCTGTTGTGCGACCGCACTGTCAGCGCCTATCTTGATACTGTTTTCCGGGACCCATCCTTTCTTCCCACTGTGGCTTTCACAGAACACCCATCCAGGCCATTCCACATCGATTCGCTTCACTATCTTTAGCTCGTCGCCGGTTTTCATGATTAATGGATCAGGATACTGCTTGTCGTAGCTGATGGCTACTAGCGCCATCGTCCCGGAATCGCCCTGCAAACGTAACCATGAGAGATATGGGTCCAGAGCTATTAAACTGAGACGGTTGTGAAGGGTCTAACCTGCGCCATGGGACCCCTCTGGTGTTGTCCCTTCTATAGCTGGATGGACAGTTGGGGGAGTGTCTGATAGTTTGGCTCGATCTCTGTCTTGGTCCATTTGGGAATTAGGTTGTCGACGGTCTTCAAGTATTCCCTGCTGTCGTAGCTCCATCCTTTCTCGTCATTGTATTCTTTGTGGGAGAATGTTTGCGATTCGATGGTCATCGGATCGATGACCAGGTAAGAATAATTCGTGAGAACTCCCTTCGAGACCAGCAATGAAAGGAATGCGAATAGGTTGCTGACTTCGACTTGGGGCAAGTATATTCTCACTGTCATCGAGTTGAGTCCTGTTATTCGAGAATAGCTCTGGACTATGGGAAGATCAGGTAGTGCGTTTTCAACAGCTCGCATTGAGCCTTCACTCTTGAAATCTAGCCGTGCATCTATGAGTTTGGAAATTTGTGGGGCAAAGGGCAACAGGTCGATCACGTATTCCTGTACGAGACCGCGTGCGACCAGCTTGTCGAAGCGATATTTTGTTGCGGGTAAAGTAAGTCCGAGAAGCTTTGACAAATCCGCCAGGGTCGTTCTTGCATCTTTGGCAAGTTCCCTTAGAATTACAAGGTCTCGCTTATCGAAACTGTCCGTCTGAGTCGACTGTCTAGTTGCCTCGGTCTTGGCCCGAGTTGTTGTTAGCTTGTCGAGCCACCCTCTCCAGTCGAACTTCCACGAATGGTCCTTCGGCTTGAAATAGTCAAAGTTCGTCAATGGAAAACCAGCATCGCCTAGCCAGTACACACGGTATTTTTTGATAACCCCACGTTCGACGAGCTGTTCGAGATACAGCTCGAAATCATGCCGGTTCGGCGTAGGGACGGCATGTTGCGAATAGTATCCGTTAGTGTCCCCTAGGCAGCGGGCGATTTTCAGCCAGAAGCCAGGAACCTTGAGCGCTTCCCTTGCGAAAACCTCTTTGCCAGGATGAGGAGTTGCCAGAACGACTGCGCGGCTCAATCCGATCTTCGAATAATTTGGATAAACCCAGGTCTTTAGAACTCCCTGGCTCTCAAGTTTCGTCACACGATTATAGACGGTAGTGTAGGGTAACTTGGCCTTCCGGGCGATTTCCAACAGGTTTCTCGGACCATGTTGTTTCATGGTTCTCAAGATCGTCACGTTTTCCTCGTCAAGGAGAGAGACTATTCTATGTACACTGTCAAAGTAGTCATCTGCACTGATCGTACTCAAGGGAAGTTCTGAACGAGCCGCAGGTCCTGTGCTTTTCAAGCTTTTCGGATAGACGCGGATTGATCGGATCTGTGAAACTGGGAAATTTGGGGTTTAGACGCAAGGCAAAACGCCGGCTAGGACACAATAAACTAACGGGTTTCACAATGCTCGATTAACAGATTGCACAAAAACGCATCATCATCGGGTCACATGACGAGATTGGTTGCCCAAAACTCTACGGCCGCCTGGACTCGGTTGGACCCAGTCAGCCCAAGGATTTAGGCGGAAAGGAATGGCAGGGTCTCTGAAGTTGGGAACCCGCAAAAATCGCCTTTCTCTGCTCGAATCCTTATTCTTTGCCCGCGGGTAACTTAACGTTAGGGGATAACTATAAAACCGCTACATGGGCTACCTTTAGAAGTCTAGAGCTACCATGGGAAAAGTAATGGTCTCTTTGACTGATGAAGCCGAGGATCTTGTGAGGACTGAGGTAGACAAACTCTACTACGGAAGGACTGGGGGATTCAGCATTTTCTTCGAGAAGCTGATCCGCCAATACTTCAATGGAAACATGAAAGACCCTGCCGGAAAAAAGCTAAGATAGCTTAGCTTGAATCCGAGCCATCCATGTCGTCTCAAACAAGATAGTTCGAGAACTAGTAGCCAGAGATGTCCCTCCGAGGTTTGCAAGGTTAATTGAATGGTTTATTTGTGCAACCAAATCCATCGCCGCTTTGTAGGGGCGGTGGTCCAGACCACCATAGTGGGGACAGCTTGGTCTAAGATACCTGGCTCGGGCCCAGGTGATCGTGGGTTCAAATCCCACCCGCCCCACTATTACAATCCTGCCGTTTCCAAGGAACGGCAAAACACACATCGTTTCACATCCGATCTAGCCTTCGTTTCGGACTCTATGCGCCTCCTCAGAATCTTGAATTTTGCAAGAGACGTTATCTGATCATATTACAGTCTCCTACCGCTGGTCGTAACACAATCTTCATCCTCGTTGTTTTCCTCTTTTCATTTTGTTAAGCCGCTTCAGGCTGGCTGGCGAACTATTCGCGAAACGGATCCACGAGGGCACTGTTGGCACTGCTTGTACTAGCAGCAATGCTCATGGTTGAAGCTGTTCCAAGAGTGAGTGCTGTGGAGAGCTTCTCTCTCACTACTAACCCGGGTCGTACCCTGGAGGGAGACCCTGTGGGAATTGGCCTAACGCTTAGTGTGACCAACGCTATGTATTCTGTTCCGACGCCCTACTCTTTCGTCTGGACTGTGACCGACCCTTCAGGAGCATCCACGACTTACACACAGAACATGGTGTCAACACAGCCTTCATGGTCCCTTATGGCATACTATCCGACCAACTTTACAGGCGGTGCTTTGAATCATGCCGGAATCTACGAGATCAGCATAGCCGAGACACTGCCGTCATCAAAGCCCGCTACCTCGGGTCAGTTTCAGATCGGACTCACATCTAGCATTAGTTATCAAAGAACCTATCCTGTATCGATCATCGGCGCCGGCTATGCTGCCTTTGAGAATGTGACAGTTAACCTGACCGGTGGGTCCAGCATTACCTCGGGATTTCCAACGTCAAAACTGGCTGACGCCGGAGGGAAATTCTCCTTGACATGGTATTCTCCGCCGAATTCCAGCCCAGGCAACTACACTGTCGCGTTGACAGGCAGTACCACAAAGAGTGCTGCAGACTCCCAATGGTTCATCCTCTATCCAACGAATGTCACGATCATAAACTCATGGACGAGTAAGATCATAGTTCAGAGAACACAGACGATCGAATTTCGGTTTAACGCCACTTATCTCAGTGGAATACCCGTGACGTCTGGAACATGCGTTCTGAACATTATAGAGCCAGACGGTTTGACCTCACATTCTGTAACTGCCCTCTACGATTCTGTCCTAGCGACCTTCAGAGCGAACTACACAACGACGCTCGCAAGTACTACGGGAGGTTGGACATGGAACATTGCTGCGGATAGTTTGAACGATGGTTCCGGGAATGGAGGTCCTCTCACACCGTCATCACACAATTTCAACATACAATCTGCCTCGTTCAGCGTCAACATCTTGTCTTACGGCTCAGTTTATTCTTCTGGAATGACTGTTCCAATATCTGCAGACGTCGTGATGCCCAACGGTGCTAACTTTACACAGGGAACAGTCACTGCAACAATTACCTCATCAGGTCGCCAAGTCACCGCACCCCTGAGTCTTGTGTACAATGCGTCTTCAGGAAGATGGTCGGGCGGCTACAAGGTCAACCCGAATGATCCATCAGGAACATGGCTCATCACAGTAAATGCCAACGATGCTTACGGAAATTCTGGCCAGAGCGGTGCCCCGCTCAACGTGAACATTACGGGAGCTCCCCCAGCCTCTCCGCCCGCCTGGTTCATGACTTGGAGCTTCCTACTGGTTGTACTTGTTGCTGCAGGGATAGGTGTCGGAATACTAATCTTGAGACGGAAAGAGGTGACTCATCGAGAGGTCAAGCTTGACGTTACTGCGATCAAACATCAAGCTGACCAAGTGAAGGGTGACGATTTCCTGCAGTCAATCCAAGCACAGTTGAAGAAGCGAGCAGAGCGAATGGCCGCAGAACATGACGCGGCAGAGAAGGAGAAGCCATGAATAGAAGCATAGCCGTACACTCCTACAAAGGAGGCACTGGAAAGAGCACCATAACCGCCAACGTAGCCGTCGCCTTAGCCCTGAAAGGCCGCAGAGTAGGAGTAATGGACATGGATCTAGAAGGCCCCGGCCTACACGTTTTCTTCGACATCGACCCAAGCGATTTGAGGTTCACTCTCAATGACGTCCTAGCCGGTGTAGCTCCCCCCGAGGCTGCGTGCGTCCGCATGAGCGAAAAGATGAACCTCAACGGTGGAGAACTCTACTACAGTCCCGCAAGCGTCCGCTTGTCAGAGATAATGAGAACCCTAAAGACCGGCTACGAAGTGGACATGTTCGAGAATGCGATAAAGCGTCTCCAAGAAAAGTTCGGCCTACACTATCTGTTGATAGACACCCATCCTGGAATAATGCATGACACGCTTCTCGCCCTTGGCGTCTGCGACCATCAGATCATCGTGTCTAGAGTTGATCAGCAGGACATATTCGGAACGGGGGTCCTGATCGAAGTGTCCAGCTCGTTCGAGAAGCCGGTCCATCTTGTTCTGAACATGATTCCTCCCGGAGTGAAAGAATCGGAAGTATCCAAATTTGCAAGGGTAATTGGCGCCCACTTCACAACCGAGATGGCAGGATGGCTGCCGTGGTCGGAAGAGGTTATTGGCTCCCTAAGCAGGTCCGTTCTGACATTGAAGCAGCCGAAACATGCAATCTCCTTAAGATTCCGCGCGCTAGCCGAGACCATTGAAGGCTTCGCATAGGGCTACTTGAAGATCCAACCAGTTTCCTTAGACCAGAACAACAGATCAAGATCTGCCATAGGTATTCGTATCTCTGCGGAAAACCGTCGCAGTTTCTCCTCAATCTCTAGGTAGCGTTTCTTTGTCAAGGAAATCGGTATTTCTGGAATGATTCCGAGACTTGCCAAGTTGCGCAGAATATGTCGGTCCAAGATTGCGAACCCTTCTCCAAGTCCTATGTTTCGGAGGAAATGGCTGGCTTCCTTGTAGCCTAGTCCCTTGACGTTCTCGACCAGCCATTCGCGCAGTTCGAAAGGGTTGTAGAAGCTCTCGATCTTCGCCTTCAGTAGAAGACCTCCATCCCTGGTAAACATGTCCCTAGCCTCTACAATGTACCGCGCCTTGCTCTCTCCAAACCTAACCTGGTTAAGATAGGGTCCGAGATCGGCTGGCGTGCCTTTCAAGAGAAGTTTTTCTTGTTTTAGCTTTGAGACTGCGGCCCAGCACACCTTGGCAGATGATTGAGGGGTTAGGAGACAGAATGCAAGTTCGCCGAAGACATCTTCATCGCTCCACTGCATTACTTGTTTGAATTCCGACAGCCGCTTCCCAATCGCGTCTTTCCTCTCTAGATACAACGATTGAAGCGTCTGGATCTGATCCTCAGAACTTCCGACCGTCATCTGTGCGCTAGAACTGTTTGAGAACATCTGTCTTTTCCATTATTCTTGAGCAGTAGAAGCATCTTAGCCTCAGAGGATCTTGCCGTTCAACCATGAAAGTTGGCTCTACTGGTTCTCCCGCGTTCGAGACACATGCAGGATTGGCGCATCTAACGATTCCTCTTATTGAGCTCGGGAGCTTGACACGTGTCTTTTCGGCCACCTCATAGTCTCGAATAATGTTGATTGTTGCTCCTGGTGCGATGAGGGCTATCTTGTCAACCTCTCCTGGCTTCAGCTCCCTATTTTCAACCTTGACAATGTCCTTCTTACTATCTGTCTTTGATGGAACGTTCATTGCCACACTGACAATATCCCCCTCTCCTCCGCCGATCCTGAGAATTTTCAGAACGTCGAGGGCATGCCCGGCGGAGATATGGTCGATGACGGTGCCGTTCCGGATCTTTTTGACGTAAAGATCTTTGACACCGACCATCTTTGACAAGAGCGTGAATGATCAACAGAGGTCTACACTCTTAATTCCTTCTCCACTCCAACAGCATCGTCCCGATCCAAATGTTGTTGTGACACGATAGGACGACGGTGGATCCATAAAATTTGAAGCGTGAGCGATAGGCCCATACCCCTTCCTTTCCTCTGGAAACCTTACATTCGTTGCGTCCGCAGAGTCCTAACGATTTTCGTATAGTAAATTATCGGTTGCTGTGTATAGGACAGGCTAAATGAGGAATAATCGCTAAGGACCATCAGGAGTATTTCATACAAAGAACAGATCCAACCCCACTCCAACCATCACGAGACCGCATAGGAAACGCAGGGGTGGGCGGGATGGTTTTAGTGGGTCCAGTCGAAATGGTTGTACGAGAACCCTTAATTCCACTGGAACTATGATTCGAGAAATATTCTCTCTGAGGATTGTCTCGGCGTGTCACAGCAAGGTTTGGATCTTATCTTCGAACAAGTACTGTCTGGCGGTCAGATCTTCAGGGACAGAAATCTTCTCAGACACGACTACATGCCGGCGAGCCTTCCTCACCGTGAGGAACAGATCAAAAGGCTTGGATCCGTCCTAGCACCGGCTCTTTCCAAAGAGCGGGTGTCCAACCTTTTCGCTTATGGAAAGACTGGAACTGGCAAGACGATTGTTGCCAAGTTTGTCCTGGACAGGTTGCAGAAGAAGGCGAGGGACTATGGCAGGGCTGTTGATACGAGCTATGTGAACTGTCGGCTTGCTGGGACGAACTATCGAGTTATCGCTGATCTCTGTCGCGGCCTTGGCCAGGACGTGCCGTTTACTGGATTGGCGGTAGGAGAGTTGTTTGATCGGCTGCGGGAGGCTCTGCAGTCGCGCGGTTCCGCATTCCTTGTTGTCTTAGACGAGATTGACGCCTTGGTCAAGAGGAGTGAGGATGATAGTCTTCTCTACGAACTTACTCGGATTAACGAGAGACTGGATGGAGGGTGGATAGGCGTGATCGGGATTTCAAATGATCTTCATTTCAAGGATTTCCTGGATCCTCGCGTCCTGAGTTCTTTGGGAGAGGAGGAGCTAGTCTTCAAACCGTACACATCTGATGAGTTGTACGACATTTTGAAGGGTCGCGCGGAGCAGGCTTTCCAGCCAGATGTATTAAATGATGGCGCGCTACGCCTCTGTGCTGCCTTAGCGGCTGGAGAGCATGGCGATGCGAGGAGAGCCCTGGATCTTCTAAGAGTCGCGGGCGAGATAGGCGAACGGTCGAGAGAGAAGAATGTTCTAGAGTGTCACGTACGTATGGCGCAGCAGAAAGTGGAACACGACAGAGTGACGGAGGTCCTGTCCTCTCTGCCTCTTCATTCTAGAATTCTCCTTATCTCTGTGATGAATTTGGAGAGTTCTCGGAAGGAGAGTTCTGTAACGGGTGATGTGTACGAGGTCTATCGGGAGTTGTGCGGGGCTGCCGCGATCGAATCATTGACACAGAGGAGGATCAGCGGTCTCTTGAACGAGCTGGACATTATGGGTATCATCAACGCACGAGTCGTGAGTTTTGGGCGGTATGGTCGGACGAAAAAGATTCGTCTCGGGGTTGAGCCTCGCGTTGTGAGCTCGGCTTTTGGAACCGATGAGCTTGTGAAGGGGCTACTGGGGCATATGCCGCGTGGTCTTACAGGTCAGCACGTTCACTAGTTGCATTGGAATCGAGGACGGGCCTTTCCTTCCGAGAAGACTGGGCGGGACCAGAGCACCGTTAGTGGCAGTCAAGCTCGAGGGTCCCCATATGACCCGGGCTAGGGCCGGCTGGATCATTGTGGATGGCATGGACGGGACCGAGCGGGCTTTGGAGTTGTTGTCCTCCCGATCTATGATGCGCTATCCAATTCTCCTGGGAGGAGTGACATTTGGCGGTTTCAACCTAATTGATCCTCGACGGCTTCAGAAGAGGTTCAAGACCCCGACAATAGTCGTGGTAGGGTTTAGGCCGAATAACAGGGCTGTGAAACATGCCCTCGTAAAGCACTTTCCGGACTGGAGGAAGAGATGGGGAGTGATACGCTCGCTCGGCCCGTTACGGACCGTCCGGACTATGGCGAGCGAGAATCCCATCTTCTATGAAGCGTTTGGCTGTTCGAGTAGTGTTGCCAGGAAGATCCTGACCAGTTGGGCGTTGGTGTCGAGGGTTCCTGAGCCGTTGAGGGTGGCAGGGCTGGTTGCTAGAGGATTGTTTCCGGCACAACCTCTCGGCTGAATGCGTTGGTTACATGAGATTTTAGTCGTTCGCGGGTGGTGGTGTGGACCGTCCGCGGAGGTCTTCCGTGGACGGTCGGGAGGGAGTTGGAAAGTGTTGGACAGAGAGACTGGAAAAGAGAACAAGCTGAACGATTACTTCCGGAGACGATGCGTCAACTATGAGCGTTTTCTCTGTGACCGGGTCTGGGAGTGTGCTTTGTGTGCGAAGCAGGCTGGAAAGGTGCAGCTGGTTGAGATTTCTCTGCCGACTAAGGTTGAGGCTTTGAGGCGGAGGTGAAAAATTGGAGACTTTGAGAGAAGAGGAAGTTCTGGCGCTCGAGGAGGATCTGCTAGTGAGACTTGTGGAGCGGCTTACACCATTAGTCCAACGGGCGGCGGCGGACGCAGCTAAGACTGCTATGCACCAGTTGAGACTCGACCTAATGACACATATCAGCAGGCACGAGGACACTATTCGGCGACTGAAAAGGTCCGAGCAGGCGCTGAACCACGTCCCAAGTACGCGCTAGTGTCAGCGATCGGTCCTCCTCTGGAAGCAGTTGTTTGGTTAGAATATAGCGCGGCTGTCCCGTGAGAACTGAATAGGACCAAGGCTGGGCCTGAGGAAGGGTCAGATGCTCCTGACTATAGGATCATCCGTGACAGTTATGGCAGAGCGGAGTCTTGTTGATGACTCCCTTAGTGGTTACGCATTCGGTGCAAAGATGTTTTCTGCAAGAGTTGCAGAGACGCATATGTTCTTCGCATACGACCGCTCCACAGTCTTCGCAGACGGCTCTCGTTGGGCTCTCGCAGAGAGTACATTTCCGGGTCTCATCCCAGATCATCTTCCCCGTGGCGCCCTGCAGGATCTTCCGGTAGGCCCTGTTTCCAGCCTGAAGCTCAACCGTAACTATTGGAATGTGAAGAAGTCGAATGCTGGAAATAGTGACATCATCAGGATGAGCGTTCGACTCTTGCAGTAGGATATTCGCTACCTTGGCTCTGATCGATTCCTCGCCGGCAGAAGCGGGTGCTACGGTTACACTGTTCTTCATCTGCAGCTCCTGAGGAAGCTTAGGCATCGAACCGATCGAGGGCTCGATCTCTAAACAGTCGAGGAATAATCCAGAACCAGGTAGATTCTTTAATTGGCCTTCGAAAAGTCCAGCATCGCACTCCCGACCGTCCACTCCATCGAAAACGATTATGCCGCGCGCGATTTTCTTCTTGCTCTGCGCAAGAGCGAAGTCGGCAAAGTAGTAGGGGCGGAACTCGAGCTTCGGCATAGAAGCAAGACGGAGTGCCTTTCCATTCTCAAGACCATGCGCAAGAATCTGAGAGGCAACCGCCCGGGAGACTGGTAGGGTCCCGGGGACCCTGTCCCGTTCAGGAGGCTTGATCTTCTCGACGCGTTCCTTGAGTCTAGCGATGTCCCACAGCTCTACTCCATACTTTCTCGCCATGAACTCGGCGTCTCCCGTGAAACCTTTAGGTGAGACATAGATTCCACTTGGCAGCCCGCCATTCTTCAGTCTCATAGCGAAGCCTTCTACCTCGCGACCGTTCACTTGACGGTCGCCTTCCCAGCATTCAAAAGCGATTTTCTGGGTTTTTTTCCCCGATTTCTTTGAAGCGACTATGTCGACAACACGAGAATTCGACTGGTCCGCCTGAACGTTTTTCTCTACATCGAATCCTTCGATGCGACAGACGTCGCAGACCATGTCGACTACAAAATTGTTAGAGTCTCGACTGGTCTGAGCGGCCATAACCTATCCGCGGCCCCAAAATCGAATTTCGAGAGATATCGAATAAGCCTACTGTAACCAGACGAGTTCCCCAGCGACTCGAGTGCTGCTGAACGAAACTCGCGGGAGAGGGAGGAAGCGACTCCTGGAAGCGTTGCCAAAGCACATAGGCATGGATACAAGACAGTATCCGTTAGGACCTTGACTCGATCCGACACTTGGCAAGAAGGAACCCGACAATCTGTGAAGGACATTCTCGGAGACCCGATCATATCGAAGCTTCTCAGTCGAAGCGGCCTGACTAAGGCTCAGTTCGAAACGCTATTAATTGACCAGTTAGGAGATGATATGGCGAACAAAAGACTAACACGCGAAGAAATGGCACAGATCATGCGCAAACAAGGAGGAATCAGCCGCGGATCAATGAACAGGACCCTTAGGCAGGCGAGGAAGAATACGTCGGAAGCCATTCACACCATACTACTATTAGGGTATGGAGGACTGTTCGACAGCCCTAGCCTGGCCCCCTTCGTCGAGGCTTCCGAACAGTTGAAGAGCCAGACCGAAAGATTACTAGCCCCCGGAGAGGAAGATGAGAATACGTACCGAGCGAACATTGAGACTCTTCTCCAAAATCTTGAGGACGCCTTCAACGCGCTCTACGGAAAAACACGTGACACGTGATATGTGATGTCACGTCCCTCTCGTTCAACGTCACATTGTATCACGTCACGATAAGGCCACTGATCCCTCTTCTGAATACTAATCTGTGCGTGATCCTTGAGATTATGTCACCCGCTTGACGTCAAGCCGCAACTAGTCTGTCACGCGGTTATCACCCGTGACAGCCAAATCACAGGTCACGCAGCTCTGTGACAGTTAGTCTTAAATGCCGACAGGTTGCGTGTGACGTCACGCTCTAGGTGCGTGATGTCACACTTTTGCTTGGTTTCAAGTTGTCCCGTGGACAGGAAGAATCTGTTGGGGATTCTGGGAATCGTGATATTGCCAGGCTATTCTTCGACTCATTCTCAAAGCGCCTGGAAGGTGTAGAAACTGAAGTGCGACGGATGGAGTCAGAGTTTGAGAAGCTAAAGCTGTCGACCGACACGAATCAGATCTCTGACTTGGTTCTCCTCGAGAGGCTGCAAAAGTCGGAAGCCTTCATCAGAGAATCTCTAAGCTCCCTTAAGGTTGCGGTGGAGAAAGCTCTCGACACTGATCGGACGGGGTCCAATCCAAGTGCCGACGGATTCCAGAATGGGAAGGTAAGGAGAATCGAGCCGGTCGCCCCAAGGGAATTGGGAATTGTGTCGCGTGTGCTGTCTCCGACTGGTGAAATTGGTTCTCTTCCATTAATAACCACTCCTACAGAGCTGCAAGTGTTGACATTGCTCGTTGCTGAGGGCCCCAAGTCGGCGCCAGAAATTGGTCAAGCAGTGGGGCGTTCCCGTGAGCATACTGCTCGGCTGATGAAGAAGTTGTACGAGGAGGGTTACATCCGGCGGGACCAGACTCGTATTCCTTTCAGGTATTCGGTCGTAGATAGGATCAAGCAGGCTGCGAAGAAGCCTGGGGCTATGGACGAAGAGAAAGAACCGATTTCGGTTCCTCAACCCTGACCGCGTAACTGACCGCACGTCCGTTCGCTGTTCTGTCGAGGATTCCTCGGTCAGCCAGCCTTGTAAGATACGTCGACACAGTGCTTATCGGAATCTTTTCGGAGAACGAGGTCTCAAAGGCTTTCTTTGCCTCGAGTGCGGTGAAGCTTTTGTCTTTCAAAGTGGAAATTATTGTACTAGCAAGCCTGTCAAACTTGTGGGGAGACACGCTAAGGGCCGAGGCGGTACCGCGAGGAGTCCCTGCCATTATCTCCACTAGGTCTAGGAGCTTGCCAACCTTCTCGCGAGTAATCTGGCCGTCAACAGTGATGGAATGTCTCACCCCTTGGTCATCGTAGAATTCGAGTTTGAAACGGCGAGGCTTCACAACAGAATACTCCGGGGAGGAGTTTCACACTTCACCGTTCACATGTAGAAAAGAGCTTCCCTTATGCGAGTAACCATCGCAGTGAAAGCAGTCTGGTCAGATCGTCGTCATTTTCCAGTTCTTCCAGTGGAAAACCATGGCTGTACCCCATCGTTCCAATACCTGAATGCCCGGCTGTTGGTAACACAACACCCGCCCGTCCGGACTTCGTGGTTTTCGTGGAGAACAAGCATGGAGAGAGATATCTCCGCGAAAGGTTGGGTCAACCAGGCTACAGAAGCGGCTACTCAGACTATCCGTATCCGCGTACTCCGAGTATGGGCTACTGCCAACGGTTGGCTCAAGATAGACCACCCTTCGAGTGCCGATATCTACATGGCGGCAGAAGAAGGGGTCGATGAGATCAATTCGAACGCTGTAAGTCTCTACGACGCCGCGAATCGGATGCTGTCCTCGATGATGAAACGGGGATTAGGAGCATCCAACTCTGCCAGCTACTACCGGGGCAGACTAGCCGAGTTCATGAAATGGGCAAAGCTCGGTGTGGACGACACAGATTGGGACGTGTCGGTCAAGAAGATACACCGTATCGTCAGGGACGCTGGAAACCTCGACGCCAAGGGCGTAAAGTCGATGATCATCGGGGCACGCTCCAAAAAGGGCAAGGCCCTAGTCAGCTTCGTCGCGAATACTGGCTGTCGTCCGAGCGAGGCCCTCCTTACCAAGATTTCTGATCTTGACTTGACAAAGACACCAGCGCGTGTCCACTTCAGGGCAGAGATCACCAAGACCAGACGAGATCGATACTCGTTTCTCAGCACAGAGTGTATGAGCTTGTTGAAGGATTATTGGGGCGACAGAAAGACCGGCTACATCTTCGAGGGTCAGAAAGAGGGAACTCCAACCGACAAGTCGTCCGCTTGGGAGATGCTTCATCGGATCATCGAAGAAGCGGGTCTGCTGGGAGAGAAGGGCGAGACTGGCACTTTCGAGATCAAACCGTACACTTTCCGAGCTTTTGCCGAGGGGGTCATGACGACCTGTGGTATGCCGGAGAAATGGATCGACTGGTTGGTCGGGCACGGTTCAGGGGTCAAGGAACACTACCGACAGAGCGGAGTGTTCGACCGAGACATCGCCCCGGCTTGGCAAACAAAATGTAACTCAGCTTTCTGCTTCATGGCTGACACAGCTGAGACAGTCCTGAGTCTCAAGGAAGAATTAACGGAGCTGAAGAAGGGGATCGAAGTGGACAGGCAGATCATCGAGGAACAGTTTCTCAAACCGGGTATGAACGCCCCGAATCTTGGGGTCAGCACGCCACGTCCGAAGTTTGAGACTAAGAAGATCGACAGCTCGAACGAAGAGTCTCTGGAGAAAGCTGTGGCAGAGGGATACGAACCAGTGCCAGGACTGGCGGTCAACGGGCACATCTTCCTCCGGAGAAAAGTCGCATAGAGGGTTCCTGATTTCTTGACAACTTGTCTTAGCGGAGCGTTCGAATAAGGGAGGTGATCTTATGCAAAGGAAAATCGGACTAGTCGTTAGTGCGATCATCGTAGTGGCCGCGATCGGAGGAGTCTTCGGCTCTGGAATGCTGAGCCACGCACCACAGACGACTACAACTACCACGCCCAACGTGTGCTTACATTGCTACAGTCTATCGCTGGTCAACACAACTTTCCTGAGCAACTCTACAGCGAGACTTTTCTTGAACGCCACAGCCCACCCGTTAACAGTCTACTCTTGGGAGCTTTACAACAGCACGGGCCTAGTCAGCTACGGCAACGTCAGCATCAGCATCCAACACAACGAAGTCGGTGCTGTCTCAGTATACCCAATATCCGCACCCGGCGCATACACCGTTGAAGTAACAACCACAGATCAGACCGTGTGGGCGTACACTGTCCATCGGTTGTAGCCGCCTTTCTTAGGCTACGACTTCTTTCTTTGGCATCGGCCAACCTCGCTGTTCGATGATCCGCTTCGCTTCTTCTGCTATCTCTGGAGTCGCGGCTCGGAGGCCTTTCTGTCCGCACTTGCTACACTCAACAAAAGTTATTGGTTCCTTGAAGTCGAAGGTGCCGACAAAGTGGCAGTTGGGGCATTCGATCTTTTCTTGTGACATGGTTAGAACTTCTCGAAAGTGATCGTCGCTGTGTAGTCGAAACGACTGAACTTGTTTTGGAATCCGGCAGATGTCCCTACGCTAGTCGGGAAGTAAACGTCTGTCTTGCCTAGCCTGTTCTGTGTCGCAACGAAGCTGGTTGTAATGTCCACTTGTGAGTAACCCTGAGCCGCTCCCGGAGGGCTAATAGCTTGGAAAGCGTTGCCTTGGCCTAGACTGTCCCACACAGTAAGGATGTTTCCGTTTCCGTATCCGGTTGCTCCTGCACTGTTCAGAGCAAGCTGTGGGTAGAGGTTGTAGTGTATGTCGGGTTGATTTCCAGTCCACTTGACGCCATCTGAGCTGGTCGCTCCCGGTTCGTGCGATGGGTTCTGGTTCGCCCCGGATGTAACGATTGTAACGTCTGTACTTCCCGCAGACTGTGTGGAGAGAGCTATCCAGAAATACTGACCGGGTACGATTGGAGTCTGCGATAAGTCGAACTCTGCTGTGGTTGTTGTGGCATCGCCCACAGGTTTCGACGTGGGCAGTTGTCCGAATGGAATCGCGACGCTTGGGCCTTTTCTCTGTGGCTCTGCAGGTATTCCGACTTTGGCGGCTCCGAGGATGGCTCCTCCTAGCGCATACAATCCCGAGATACCGGATAGAACCCAGAGATTTGATGGAACTGGCCCGGAAGAAGCTGTGGTTGTGTCGGTGTAGATTGTGGCGAAGAGTGTAGAACCGGCGTTGTAGTTAGTGTCGCTTAGGTAAGCTTCAAAGTCGAATCTCAGCCGTCCGACCGACTGTGTTGAGAAAATGAAGCGCTGTGCATAGTAGCTGGTGTCATCAACATCGGCCGACCCACCAGTCCCCGTACTTCCTATGGAGTTGTTGACATCCCACCCGTCCAGAGAATTGAGGGAGTTCTGCTTTCCAGTCTGCAGAGCGGAGAGAAGCCTTGAGGTAGTCAGGGTGACGTGCTTGATGTGGGAAGTTTCAGCGATTCGGGTTGCCAAGTTTTTCTAATGTCTCCGACAGATACTTCTCGGTCTCAGCGAATACATAGTAGTCGTCTTGTACAAGCGCGAGTATCCACAGCTTTGCGAAATCGTCTTTGTCGAAAGCCCCGTCTTGTTCCGGTCGCCCAAGGACACAAACGAAATCGCTAGGGAAATACTGCCAGTAAACCCATAGCTCTGGATGGGCATCGGAGGGCATCAATCCTTGTCCTTCAGCTCTTTCAGTAGCTCGGGGCAGAGTAGGTGCATCTCGTCCTTGATGATGTACTTGCCGTGCGGGTCGCCCCAACATCCCTGACGTACGAGAGGCATTACATCAAGAGCAAAGTAGAACCCTGCCGCGTCCGAGACACGCTCGAAGTACGACCTAGTCCAACGGCGAAGATCAGCGCGAGCTTCTTTCTCCTCAGTGTCCAAGTCTCAGATGCCCCACAGTGAAGTGAAGAACAGAAAGTAGAAGGCTAGTAACCCGGCGATGCCCACAGCCAACAAGAAGCGATTATGAAGTTCCAAAGCTACAACCCCGCTCTTCTAAGAGTACGTTGGTAGCGTTTCTTCCAGTCGAGGCAGACGGTCAGGACGACCTCCACCGGAGGAAGACGCCAAGACTGTATGTACCTACTCTGTGCTTTCTTGTCCAAGTTCAGATATTTCCTGTACGGTTTAGTTGGAGGCCCCGCCGCTTGATGCAGAGAAAGTTGGTGTACCAAAATCTGCCTCGCCCAGCGGCGGAGCAACCCTACCCTCCCCAGAGCAGGGCTCAGGAATTGGGCGAGCTTGCTTGGTAT
>Ga0070732_10000461_pt1 | contig 26172 bp, 22 predicted proteins | sample Coa_R1_5_FD_66449 | JGI IMG/M metagenome (GOLD analysis project Ga0070732, IMG submission 66449) | Surface soil microbial communities from Centralia Pennsylvania, which are recovering from an underground coalmine fire - Coalmine... | ecosystem: Environmental > Terrestrial > Soil > Unclassified ... | reverse complement strand
GAATGCCCAGGATCTCCGCCGCCTGCCACCACGTGATCCTCTTCGCCATTGCCTGCAACATCACATCCTGTACTTTCATCGCGGCTCCATCGCGGCCTTCGGATAAGCTTCCATGCTCCGCATGGTCTCCTATCCTCACCGCCCGCAAAGCGGACATATCACGTGCTATCTCAACCGGACATATCATGTGCTACCGACAGTGGATGAATTGCCCCTTGACGTCGGTCTCTCGGTTCTGTACGATTACGGGAACAAGTTCGCTCTTCGGAGCGGACCTGAATTTCATGCAGAGTGGCTGAGGGACGAGCCCTGAGACGCCACGGCAACCGATCCGGGATCATATATCTCGGATGTCTGGTGCCAACTCTCTCCTGGAAACAGGGAACATGGGATTCGGCAAGCGCGCTGTATTTGCTTTCCGATAGCCTCTTTTCCTTTTCCTGGACAAAGAGGCCATTTGCTTTTATGGCCAATTTTTCCGGCTCGTCCTCAGCTATTCGCAAGTGATTCCGGTTTACGGAATTAGAAAGGCGAGTAGCCCGATGTCTCATTACGAACTGCGGTGCCGCGAATGCGGACGGACCTGGGGAAACCAGCCCCGCTCCATCTGCGACGACTGTTTCTCCCCCCTGGAAGTCGCTTACGACTACGACGCGTTGAAGGCGCAGGTTGCCCAAGGAACGTTTAGTCGTGAACGCATCTCTCAGCGGGCACCGAACATGTGGCGCTACTCCGAGCTGTTGCCCCTCCCCCAAAGCTTTACCCCGCGTTTGCCGGTTGGCTTCACGCCGCTCTTTAACGCGCCGCAGCTGGCGCGAAAGTTAAGCAGCACTGCTGCCGCAGGCAATCTGTACATCAAGAACGACGCCGTTTGTCTTCCGACGTTGAGCTTCAAAGATCGTGTCGTCGCCGTAGCCCTCTCCCAAGCTCGCGCTTTTGGCTTCGACACGGTCTCGTGTTCATCGACGGGAAACCTGGCAAATGCGGTTGCCGCACACGCGGCGCGCGAAGGCCTGAAGGCGTGGATCTTCATTCCTTCCGACCTCGAGCCCGCAAAGATTCTCGGCACGAACGTCTTCGGCGCAAAGGTCGTTCGCATCGCCGGAAACTACGATCAAGTCAACCGCCTCTGCTCGCAGATCGCCGACGAGCATCGTTGGGGATTCGTGAACGTCAATCTTCGTCCGTACTACGCCGAAGGATCAAAGACTGTCGGTTTCGAAATCGCCGAACAACTCGGCTGGCGCTTGCCCGACAACATCGTCTGCCCGATGGCTGGCGGATCGCTGATCACCAAGATCAGGAAAGCGTTTGATGAATTGATCAAGCTCGGTCTTGTCGACCCGAAGGAAGTGAAGTTCTTCGGCGCGCAAGCGACGGGATGCTCTCCGATCTCGACTGCGGTAAAAACAGGCAGTCCTGAGATCGAACCGCAGAAGCCGAATACCATCGCCCGTTCGCTGGCGATCGGCAATCCCGCGGATGGACATTACGCCATCAGGACCATCAAGAACAGCGGAGGATGGAGTGAAGACGTCAGCGATCCCGAAGTGGTCGACTCGATCCGCCTGCTCGCGGAGAGCGAAGGCATCTTCACCGAAACCGCTGGTGGAGTGACGGTCGGATGTGCCGGCAAGTTGTATCGTCAAGACCGCATTCTGCCGGATGAGACCACGGTTCTGTGCATCACCGGTAATGGTTTGAAGACCACAGATGTGCTCGCTGGTGTGTACAAGACCGAGCGGCCCATTGCCCCGAAGCTCACGGAGTTCGAGGCGTACCTGCAGCAGACGCTGCATCTGGATGAAGTTCCTGGCGTGATTGCAGCGGCACAAGAAGCCGCAGTCGGAGCATAACCATGCCGATCACGGTGCAAATCCCGACTGCGTTGCGGCGTCATACGGACGGAGTTGGATCGATCACGTGCGCCGCTTCCAACCTCGGCGAACTGTTCTCGGTGCTCGACGAGAAGTTTCCTGAACTCAAGCCGCACTTGCGCGATGACAAGGGCCAGATTCGCCGCTTCCTGAACATTTATGTCAACGAAGAAGACATCCGCTTTCTGGGCGGACCATCCTACGCGTTTCAGGAAGGCGATGAAGTTCTGCTCGTGCCGTCGATCGCGGGAGGCACGCAGTAAGTCACACACCTTGACTCCTGCCAGCGAATCAAGTTGGATGTCGCGTGTGCGTCACGTGCAGCGCTCAACTTAGAGTTCCCATCTGATTCACAGAAACACCTCACCAACATTGGTTGTGATTTCTCGTTAGTACTCTGCTAACGTTCGCACGTTTTGTATGCGTGAATCGCGAGAATCTACAAGACGTTGCAACACACGAGCGCGCACAGATCTCTTTTTGGATGTGAGGTTTCGAAAACAATTGCGATTGAAGAATTGACATTTTGGTGACCATATTCCCGCTATCGCTTTCACGTCGACAACGTCTCATTCGGCATCGTCGCCGCGCCAGCAGCGGAGTTTGACGTCCCAGTTGCAACGAACGAGGATGCGCGGCAGCGATTCCGGGGTGGTCTATGACGGGTCGCTCAATTGCGCTAGTTCTTCTCCTCCTCAGTACAGCTTGCGCGCAAATTGAAAGTGGGCCCTCAGACGTCGCTCGCCGCGTGAGGGTGCGAATTGCATTTTCGGATCATGCCCCGTGCGATTCGTCTACTCGCGTCGTCCTCACCGGAGTGATGGGCTTTGCGCTGGCGGAAGGCTCGGTGAATGGCGAATGCACCGCGGAGTTCTCCGATGTGCCATCGGGACGATACCGTGTAACTGTTCGAGGTGCAAACACCGCGAATGCAGACGAAGGAGAGGTTGAGGTCAATTCGGTTGTCGCTCAGGACCTGGAAGTTCGGGCAAAGCACACTGAAAGCTCGGATCCGAGTTCGTGGGGAGCACACGCAACCTTCATCTCGGTGAACGAACTCGGAGTTCCATCGAACGCCGCAAAGGAATTCGAGAAAGCGGGCCGCCTGATCGCAAAGCAGGATTGGGTGAGAGCGACTGAACGCCTGGAAAAAGGCCTTGCACTCTATCCCAAATACGCGACCGGATACAACAATCTTGGTGCGGTCTATTCCTACTTGGGAAACAACGCGCAAGCGCGCGAGGCGTTGCAACAGGCGATCAGACTGGATGATCGTCTGGCTCCAGCGTACGTCAACCTCGGTCGTTTGAGTTTTCTGGAGAAGGACTATTCCGCCGCAGAATCTCTACTAACCCAAGCCGTCAGTCTGGCCCCCGCTGAGAATGCCGACGAACTGTTTCTGCTCGCTTACGCTCAGCTCACCGATCGTCATCTGGATCAGGCCGTTCAGACAACCCGACAAGGGCACGCTGCAAAACTGAATCACCACGCTTACTTGCACCTGGTTGCTGCCAACGCCTATGAGCAACAGAGCAAGATCGCGGATTCGATGTCCGAGCTGGAGGTCTACCTCAGCGAAGAACCAAACGGCATTCGGTCAGAAAAAGTGCGCAAAGCCTTGGCAACGTTCCAGGCGCAAACCGCGGCTCGTTGAGCTCCGGGCAGCGGATTAGTATTGCGGTTCTGCCGAAACTTGTCCGGTGGAAAGGCGCAGCTCCTTCGAACGATCGATGACCCACTGAGGAAATACTGGCGCTCCCTGCGGAATCTTGCCTTGCGTGATGGCCCAGTGATCGATCCAGCCGGTGCCTTCTTCTCCGACGTAGGTATCAGGCAAGCTGTAGGCTGAATCGCTAAGGGCGTCTTGCAGCGGGATGAAGCGATAGCCTCTCTTACGCAAGACGTCGAGCAACTCACCGATGTGATCAGCTTCCAGGTTGCTGGCATGCAATAAGAGGATCTGTTTTGGTTCATACCCCACGAGCTTGGCAGATTGCTGCTCGGAGTAGGCGAACACCGCGTCGTGATAAGCCAAGTAGTCCTTCACAATCTGTTGCTGCATCGCCGTATCATTGCGCTTCTTGGCGTCTTCGTAGATGCCAGCGAATGCCCAATCCCATCCGTCGAGCGTGATGGGAGCGATGCGATATCCGCGCTGCGTTAGGAACTCTTCGGCCTTGCGGCGGGTCTCAAGATCACGGCCGGTGTCCAGATAAGGATGGCGGAAGTAGCGCAGCCTCATCTTGTGCTGCGCGAGCAGCATGCGCGTGACGGTCTCACCTTGAACGATATCGTCTTCCCAATCTTTCAATTCTCTTTGGTTCAGTGACATGTGGCTGAAGGTGTGATTGCCGAGTTCGAATCCGTAGTCGAGCCACATCTGCAACGCCTTAATGCGTTCGTCGACTTCGCCGGGCTTATAGAGTTTTTTCTCGTTGACGAAGCCGACTACCGGAATCTTTTGGTCGCGAAGTGTTCCCAACAGCTTAGTTGTCATCGCGGTGATGTCGGCGGCAGGCAAGCGATCAGCCATCCCCGCGGGAAGGTCATCAATCGTAAGTGCGACCTGGCGATCGACTTTGGGTGCTTGGGAAAAAATACACGGGCTGAATAGGGCGAGCAAAGCGATGACGTGAAAAAGCCGTCGGGCCATGCGATTCCTCCAAACTTGGAACGGAAGGTTTATTAAAGCATGAAGAGACTTGGCCGGATCATGGTGGTTTCGGAGAAATCTCATCTGGCAAGAAGAAGTGGCGAATCTTGGGATGGCCGAGTATAATCTAACTAACTGGTTAATTAACGACATGCCTCGCGTTCTGCATCGTCGCAACACGTGGCGTGGCCGGCGGATGGGTTCGCGCGGCCAGCCTGAAGAAAGCCGCGCCGCCATTCTCCGTGCAGCGGCGTACGAGTTTGCCGAGTATGGCATCGCCGGCGCCCGCACCGACACCATTGCTCGTGAGGCACAGGTCAACAAGGCGCTCCTGTATTACTACTTCAAGGATAAGGAAACGCTTTATGGCGCGGTGCTCGACGATGCTTTTTCTGGTTTGAAGAAGACTGTGTTTCAGGTGCTTGACGGAGACCTGCCGCCGCGCGAGAAGATCCTCGCCTATGCGGGAGCGTATTTTGATTTCATTGCTTCGAACCAACTGTACCCGCGGTTGATGCAGCGAGAGATGATGCGGGCGCGGGAGGGCCAATCTCCGCACATCGAGAAGGTCATCAAGAATTACATCCAGCCGATTTTTCTCCGGGTCAGTGAAGTGCTGCGGCAGGGAATTGCCGAGGGACATTTTCGTCCAGTAAATCCGGCGCATTTCGTGCAATCTATCGTGGCCATGATCGTTTTCTACTTCAGTAGTGCACCGATGATGCAAAAGATCGTGGGCTTCAATCCGTTAACGCCGGAGCGAATCGCGGAGCGGCGGGCCTCGGTGCTGGATTTCATCTCCGCAGCATTGTTCTCGCCCAAACATCACGCCGCACAAGGAGCACGTTCATGAGCGCGCGCAATCGATTCTTCATTCTTCTGGGCATCATCTTCATCGTTGCAGCGACCTATTACTTCTTTTCCACCGATCACTCGCGCGACCTGGTGCTGATCGGCACTGTGGACGCCAACCAGGTGATTGTCAGCGCGCAAGTCGAGGGGCGCATACAAAAGTTGCTGGTGGATGAGGGAACGCCCGTGAAGGCAGGCGACTTAATCGCGGTCCTCGATCCCTCAGAGTTGCAGGCGCAAGAAGCGGCAGCCACGGCGACGATCACCAGTCTGCAACATAAAGTTGCAGAGATGCAGCACACGGAGGAGTCCACATCAGGTTCCACTAGCAGCGACGTGGCGAACGCGGAAGCCAAACTCTCGTCGGCAAAGGCTCAGCTGCTGCAGGCGAAAGCGACACTGGATCGCACGGAAAGTGACAGCCGCCGGATCATCGCGCTGGCAAAGGCAGGAATCGCATCCGATCAGGAACGCGTTCAGGCGGAAACCAATCTGCAGGCGGTGCAAGCGACGGTGCAAGCGCAACAGGATCTGGTCACAGCAGCAGGCGCCGATTTGAAAGCGGCAATTGCGCGAACCCATCAGGCCAATGCCGCAAAGAGCACGGTGGCCGCCACGGAGGCCGATCTCAAGAACGCGATGGCGCTGAAAAATCAGATGGCGGTTCGGCTGGGATACACGAATGTTTATGCTCCGGTCAGCGGAACCGTCTCAGTGCGCGCCGCCCGGCAAGGGGAAGTTGTGAATATCGGTGCACCCATCGTCACGATCGTCGATCTCAGCGACACATGGGCGCGAGCGGCGATTCCTGAAACCTATGCGGACCACATCGGCTACGGCGATCTACTGCGCGTGCGATTGCCTGGCGGAACGGTGACCAGCGGAAAAGTGTTTTTCAAGGGAGTCGAAGGCGATTTCGCAACTCAACGCGATGTCAGCCGCCGCAAACGCGACATTAAGACCATCGTTCTCAAGATCCGCCTCGACAATCCGAAAGGAGCTTACGTGCCCGGAATGACGGCAGAAGTTCTGGTTTCACCGGAACAGCTCAAGAATGGCGCAGCGCAAAGCGCGAAGGCCTCGGAGTGAATCATGGCAGCTGAGTCCAATGCAAAGCCGGGTAACGGTTCGAACCATACGCTGGAGAGGCCGGTTTACGATCCCACGGCGGCGTCGGCGATTGAAGTCGAGCACATCGTGAAGAAGTACGGTAACTTTACGGCGGTGGACGACGTTTCTTTCAGCGTAAAGGAAGGTGAGATCTTCGGACTGCTCGGTCCGAACGGCGCGGGGAAGTCGACGCTGATTCGCATGATGACGACGTTGATTCCGATTACATCGGGAAAGGCGCGCATCGCCGGGCACGACGTCGCTAAAGAACCGAATGCGGCGCGGCGAATGATCGGCGTGATTCCGCAGGCTCTGACCAGCGATCTTGATCTGACCGTCGAAGAGAACATGAATATCTACGCCAAGCTCTACGACGTGCCGGCGAAGGAGCGTAAGAAATCAATCGATGAACTTCTGGAACTAGTCGATCTGACCAAGTGGCGGGATGCGCAGACCAAAACTCTCTCTGGAGGGATGCGGCGGCGTCTCGAAATTGCGCGAGGGCTGGTGCATCATCCCCGGATCTTCTTTCTCGACGAACCGACGACGGGCCTGGACCCGGTTTCACGGGTTGCCGTTTGGGAGATGCTGGGCAATATCAAAGAGCACCGTGAGCTGACGATTCTCATCACGACCCATTACATGGATGAGGCCGACCGGCTGTGCGACCGCATTGCGATTGTGGATCACGGCAAACTCGTGGCTCTGGATGCACCGATGGCACTGAAGGCAAGCGTGCCGGGATCGACAGTCATCGAAGTTCAGTTCGAGAATCCTCCTGCCGAACTGGAGCAGAAGCTGCAAAAGCTCGATGACGTCACGTCGGTGCAGCACGAAGGCGCGGGCATGTTTCGCGTGCTGACCAGCGACGGCTCGCGGACGACGACGGAATTGGTCGAAATGGCGGTGCACAGCGGAGTGAAGGTAAAAACGCTCACTGTTCAGAACACCACGCTGGACGACGTGTTCGTTCACTACACCGGACGGCAGTTGCGCGACGAATTACAGAAGGCTTATGCGTTTGTGATGCCGCAGCGGCCCGGGTTGCAGCCGTGATTTGCCTCGGTGGTTCTCTGTGTCCTCTGTGTTGAAAAATTTCCCACCACAGAGGACCCGGAGGTTCACAGAGGAGACTTGGAGTCTTATCGATGAATCGAATGATGGCCATTGTCGAGCGGGAAATGCGCAAATTTTTCCGATCACCGGCGCTGATGTTGGCGTCGATGATCTTTCCCCTGGTGCAGCTCATCATTCTGGGCAACGCGTTTGGCGGGAAGATTCATGATGCCAAGATCGCGATTGTCGACCAGGACGGCGGGCCACAGGCGCTCAGGATACGGGAGGCATTCGATTCGGTTCGCGCCAACATCCGCACATTTACGCCGATTCCTTATGACAGCGACAAGCAGGCGTCCGAGGATGTCCGGAATGGAAAGTTGCAAGGCGCGGTCATTATCCCACCGCAGTTTTCACGGCGCGTCTATGAGCAGAACCATCCGCAGATTGTGCTGGTTGTCGACAACAGTGACAATTTCATGAGTTCGGCGGTTGAGGGTGAGCTTAATGATCTGACAAACGCTCTGAACCAGCCGGCGGCGACGCCGCGCATTTTGCAGCAGACGGCGCTGAGCATTGTGGAGCTTTATCCCTATATCGAGTACATGAAGTATCTGCTGCCGGGTTCGCTGGTGCTGGCGATGTTCGTGTCGGTCATGATCGGCGGGGGCATGTTGTATATCGACGACAAAGCCCGCGGCGTGCACGAAGGCTACCTGGTCACGCCGATTACGAAGCTGGAGCTTGTTCTGGGATTGAATCTTGCGGGCGCGATTAAGGCCGTCATGACTGGCGCGATCATCGTCGCGATTGGTTCCATGCTTGCCGGTGTCGGGACGATTTTCAATCCGTTGACGATAGTCGGACTGGTGATCATGATCGTGTTGACGTCATTGGCACTGAACACGATGATGTTCCTGCTGATGGTGCGCATTGAAGATCCGCTGGTGCCGCGTGCCATGTTTGGCATTCTCAATACGCTGCTGTTTTTCCCTAGCGGCTCGGTGTATCCCATACAGGCGTTTCCACCGTGGTTGCGGGCGATCGCGAGATGCGATCCGTTTACTTATGCGGTAGATGGGTTCAAGTGCCTGCTGCTGAAGGAGACGACTCTGGCGGCGGTTTGGGGGGACGTGCTGTTTCTCGGGGTGTTTGCGGCGGTAACTCTAGGGATCGCGATTCCTCTGTTCAAACGGACGCTGTAGAGTGGTGCCTGACCGCCCGGCGGGCAAGCTGCCCGCCGGACAGCCGCCGGGACGGGCAGCGCTACTTGGCTTTGATATCCAGTGACGCTCGCGTGGATTCCCAATCCACGTTCATCGTGCACCCGCTGCCGGACTTCTCGTAGGAGATTGTGAAGTTCTCGACGGGTGAGGGAAGCTTTGAGACCTTCATGTCGACGCGCGCGAGATCCTTGTCCTGGCCGGGGTATTGCGTGCCCCATTCACCAGTTCCCTTGCTGATCACGAGGCTCCATTTGTCCGCGTTGGGCACTGTGAAGATCGTGTATTTGCCGGCGGGAACATTCGTTCCGCCGACCACGATGTCAGAGCTCGTTACGAACGTCGTGGCTTCATTTGCGCCAGTGCGCCATACCTGGCCGAAGGGCACGAGGTCGCCGTATATCTTGCGGCCCTTCATGCGCGGGCTGGAATAATCTGTCTTGACCGTTTTACCGGCGCCGAGGTCGCAAGAGGCGGATGCGGCTGGGCTCGGACGCTGAGCGGAGCAGGCGGTGGCGGCTGCAAAGGCGAAGAGCGCGAGGAGGGCGATTGTCTTATGCATGGTTTCTCCTTGTGAGCAACTGGAACAGCAAAAGTTCTTTGACGTTTGAAAGTTGATTTTGTCAGCGGCCCATTATCCTCCACGGCGCGGCGCAGTTACAATCGGTGCATGCCGGTATTCGACGAGAAGCAGGAAGAACTGGAGCATTTCGAAACCATGATGGGTGTGCCGCGCGGCCGACTGGCGGTGACGATGGATACCATCACCGATGCCATGGCCCTGGTCGGGCAGCACGGCGTTTACTGCCAGAGTCAGCGCTGGCCGGGCAAGCCGGTGATGGATATTCAGCTGATCATGAAGAACCTGACCGACGCGAAGGAACTTATTCAGAGCGTGATGGAAGAATTGAAGAAGCCGCGCGAATAATTTTGCATCTCGCACGGCCCCCTCACATCTTTAGCGCAGTCCCAACTTCAAGGAGGAACTGATGCACGTGAAGAACTCCGCAACCTTTGTCTCGTTGATGACGATTTGTCTGCTGGTCTGTTCAGCTGTCTCGCAAACGGCTCAGCCCGCCGCTACCACCCTTAGCCCCGAAGAGCGTGAGGTAGCGTTAAAGTTGTTTCAAACCACGCACGACAATTTCATCAAGTCGATATCCGGGCTGTCACAGAAGCAGTGGACATTCAAACCTGCGCCTGACCGGTGGTCGGTAGCGGAGGTGGCGGAGCACATCACGGTCTCGGAGACCACCATCATGGGACTGATCCAGCATCCGCTGATGCAATCTCCCGCAGCTCCGGAGAAGCGCGAGCAAGTGAAGGGCAAGGATCAGCTGATTCTCGAAAAAGTGCCCGACCGCAGCCACAAGGCACAGGCTCCCGAGATGTTGCGTCCAACGGGACGTTGGGCAACTGAAGCGGACTTGGCGAAGGTTTTCGAGGACGCGCGCAAGGCCAACATGGATTACATTCGGACGACGAATGACGACCTGCGAGATCATTTCTTCGACCATCCGGCATTCGGGACCTTGGATGGGTATCAGTGGCTGCTACTGCTGGGCACACACAGCGCGAGGCATACGGCGCAGATTGAAGAAGTGAAGGCTGACCCGAATTTTCCGAAAGAGTAGAAGCACAAACCATGACCACAGGGGCACGAAGGTACACTGAGGAAAACAAACCTGAGTTCATCGTGCCCTTTGTAGTTTGTGCTTTAGGGTTTGACTGTAACCATCACCACTGCGTGGGGCGCGACGCGGGCAGAGAACTTCGCCGTCATCTTCCCTAGATCCTTGTGCTCCCACAGATCACGCACTGAGGCGCTGAGTGCCTTCGGGTAACCGAGATCCTCCCAATTCGCCGTGATCTCTTGTTCCGACTCGCCGCGGTTGAGTAGGATTACGGCGCGGCTGCCATCCTTCATTTGCTTCGCCCACACTTCCAGATCTCCGTTTTTGGCAACGCGCTCTCCTTCGCGTCCGAGCGGATCCTGATCGACGGCGATCACTTCTTTGTTGGTGAGAATGTCGTGAATCTCCGGACGCATATTGCGCAGGTCATTGCCGGCGATGAGCGGAGCGGCCAGGATCGCCCATAAACTGAAGTGGGTGCGATATTCCGTGTCGGTCATGCCGCCGTTGCCCACTTCGAGCATGTCGGGATCATTCCAATGACCCGGCCCGGCATAGGATTGAAGTCCAACTTGCTGATCGAGAATCGCCAGCACACCATTCGAGCAGCAACTGCCGTCTGGCCATTTCTGCTTGCCGCCCCATCGGTCGTTGATGTCGCCCGTGGTACGCCATAAATTGCCGCCGACCTCCTGACCCCAGAGCCATGGCTTGGCGGTTCCCCACTCGCAGATGCTGAGCACGATGGGACGCCCAGAGGCGTCGAGAGCAGCGCGGATGTTGGTGTATGAAGCCTTCGCATCCTGGGTACTTGTGTGGCACCAGTCGTACTTCAGATAGTCCACACCCCAGGCGGCATATTGCACGGCATCTTGATATTCATGGCCGAGGCCTCCAGGACGTCCCGCACAGGTTTTCGATCCCGCGTCGGAATAGACGCCGAACTTCAAACCTAGCGAGTGAATATAGTCTCCTACTGCTTTCATGCCGTGCGGGAATCTCTGCGGATCGACCACGATATTGGCATTCGCATCGCGGCTTACCTGCCAGCAATCGTCGATGTTGACGTAAACATATCCGGCATCCTTCATGCCGGATTTCACCACGGCATCGGCCATGCTCTTGATCATGTCTTCGCTCACGTTGCAGGCGAACTTGTTCCATGAGTTCCAGCCCATGGGAGGCGTGAGCGCGAGGTTGGCGGAAGGAGATGACTTTTCTTGTGCAGTGGCAACGGAGAGTAATAGCGAGATGAATACACAGAAGGCGGCCGCAAACGCAGTCTTTTTCATGCGACTGTTTTACCAGAACCAGTCGGAAGACGGTAAAGAAATGCGGAAAGAATGGGTGATCCTCGGACTGAGCAACCCGGGAGAGTCCTGCTGTTGCTGTGGTGAGCGGCAGCGGCGCGGTTTACAATTTCTGTTTCTCCCGATATTCAAAGGAGCCTCGACGTGGCCACGATCCGTACTTACTCATGGTTAGTTCTGATTGGACTCTGTGCCCTTTTGTCTCATGGATTGATCCACGCGCAGACGGTGGGTGCCGTCGGCATCTTCGAAAGTCATGGAGATGTGGGCACCGTGATACATCCGGGCTCTGTCGAGTATGAGGCGGGGAAGAAGGCCTACACGATTTCCGGCAGCGGCGAAAATATGTGGTCGACCGCGGATGCGTTCCAGTTTGTCTGGAAGAAGATGTCGGGGGATGTGAGCCTGATGGCCGACATCAGCTTCCTCACGAAAACCGGGAACGAACACAAGAAGGCGGTGCTCATACTGCGGCAAAACCTCGACGCAGATTCGCTTTACGCCGACGTTGCGCTGCACGCCAGTGGACTGACTTCACTGCAGTTTCGTGACGAGAAAGGCGCGGTGACCCGGGAGGTTCGGTCGAATCTCTCTGCGCCGAAACGCCTGCGCATTGTAAAGCGTGGAGATTATGTGTACATGGCGCTTGGCTCTGAGACCGTTCAGCCTGCGGGCGGATGGCTGCGCATTCCGCTGCAGGGTTCCTTCTATGTAGGCTTGGGCGTCTGCTCGCATGACAAAGATGTGGTGGAGCAGGCCGTGTTCTCGAACGTCGAGCTGACGCAGCCGGAGACTTCTTCTGGCGAGCCGGTTCTTTACAGCACGTTGGAGACGGTCGACATCGATTCCGCGGATCGTCGGGTTGCATATTTGGCGCGGGGCCGCTTTGAAGCGCCCAACTGGACGCGGGATGGCAAAGAAGTTTTGTTCAATCGCGACGGTCACCTCGAGCACATTCCGGTTGGTGGAGGCGTGCCTGTAAAGATCGAAACCGGCCTCGCGACTCGTCTTAACAACGATCACGGCATCTCTCCCGATGCCACGCAACTTGCGATCAGCGACAATTCGCAGGGTGATCACAATTCACTGGTGTATATCGTGCCCATCGGTGGAGGTACTGCGCGGCGCATCACGCAGAAGTCTCCGTCGTATTGGCATGGCTGGTCACCCGACGGAAAGACGCTGGCGTTCGTCGGGCAGCGGAACGATGAATTCGATATCTATACGATTCCGGCCGCCGGAGGCGAGGAGACTCGCCTCACCACCGCCAAAGGGCTCGATGACGGCCCGGAATATTCGCCTGACGGAAAGTACATCTACTTCAACTCCGAACGGACCGGCCACATGCAAATCTGGCGCATGAAGGCAGATGGCAGCGAGCAGGAGCAGGTGTTCTCTGACGACCTGAACAACTGGTTTCCGCACATTTCTCCCGACGGGCAGTGGATGGTGTTTCTGACCTATGGCGCGGATGTGAAGGGACACCCGGAGAATAAAGATGTCATGCTGCGCCTGATGTCGCTCGCGGACAAGAAGATCACGGTACTCGCGAAGCTCTTCGGTGGGCAGGGAACGATCAATGTGCCTTCGTGGTCGCCTGACAGTAAGCAGGTGGCCTTCGTGAGCTACATGCTAATCCCGCCGGGAGATTTGGAAAACAAATAGCGTGCTACTCCGGCGCCTGAAACGGTGACGCGGGCAAGCCTTCGCGGTTGTATAGATTGCACGTCGGATTCGGAGCCCAAGCATAGCGAACCGAAACCGGATCTGGAACTGTGGAACTCGACAAGATCACGGATGAGCCGTCGATCTTTGCATCGGCAGCAACATACTTTCCGTCTGCTCCTGCCACTTCGAATCCGGCAAGTGGACTACCTTTCGCCGTGAGACCGGCGGCGTGATCGAACCAGACCCGCAGCGCGTGATCTTCGTGCGTGAGCTGCCGATAGAGCGGTCCGGACCACTCCAGCTTTTCGCCGTAGGAAATCGCGCGCGCGGCCCGTGCCAGGCGCAGACCCACATCCAACTTGTTCTTAGGATGAATGTCGACGGGGTCTCCGATGTCGATCGTCACCGCCATTCCGGTATTTCGCAGCGCAAGAGCTTGCCGCTGCGCATCGCGGACCTCGGGCCAGCGGCCGTCAGGCTCAGTATTCCAATTCGCGATCTGAACGAACAGGAAAGGGAAGTCGCCTTCGTCCCAAGCGCGTCGCCAATCGTTGATCATGGTCTGGAAGAGATGCGCATAGAGCGGAGCTCTCGGCCCGGAATTGGCTTCTCCCTGGTACCAGATCACACCGCGGATGGCGAACGGCGTCAGCGGCGCGATCATGCCGTTGAAAAGTGCGGCCGGAGCCCAGGCGGCAAAGTCGGGATGCCATTTTCTCCACGGGACAGGCTTGCCCTCCGCCTTGGCTCGTTCAACTGCTTTCTGATAATCGCGTTCCTCCAGCGCCTGGCGCATCAGAACAGATTCACGCTCGTCCACCATTTTTGCGCGCTCGGCAAAGACCGGCATCAGCGATGCGTCAGCGGACAACGTACGAAGGCTGGCCCATGATTCGGCGGCCGTTCCGCCCCAGAAAGTCTCAATCAAACCGATCGGGACATTGATCTTCTGATGAATGTCACGGGCAAAGTAGTAGGCCACTGCCGAAGACTCGGCAGCATTCTCTGGCGTGCACGGATCCCAGGTCTTCGCCTCTACGTCCGAACGCGGATAGTCCGACGGTCGGTGCTCCACTCGGAAGATGCGAATCTTCGGATATTGTGCTGCGGCGATCTCAGTGTCTGGACTCGCGAGTTCCTTCATCGGGAACTCCATATTGGATTGACCGGAGGCGACCCAGACATCACCTACAAGGATGTCGTTCAGCTGGATCGTATTTTCGCCTTTGACGACCATCTGAAATGGCCCGCCAGCCTCACCGGGAGACAGATACAGGCTCCAGCGTCCAAGGTCATCGGCGGTGGTGGATTGAGTTTGGCCGCGAAATGTCACGGAGATGCCCTCGTGCTCAGCAGCCTTGCCCCACATGTGCACCGGGAGTCCACGCTGGACAACCATGTGATCGGCCAGGAGCGAAGGCAGCGTGACTTCGGCTCGAGCCGAAATTGCGGCGACGATCAGAAGACAGGATGCCACTGCGGCGACACGTGAAGATTTCATGGCGAGTCCCTCGGATGGAATGAAACGAGAAACTGTAGCAGCCGGTTGGCTAGTGTTCAACTTTCTGGTCGAAGAACTTGGCCATCAGTTCGAGCGCTTCGCGAGTTTCCGGCAGTTGGAAGTGGTACCAGAAGGCGTGTGGCAGGGCTTCGAATACCACTAGCTGCGAGTCGTCTCCCGCACGCAGCAAGGCGCGATGAAAAATTGTGGTGTCGCTCAGTAACAGATCGCGAGTGCTGGTCACGAGCAGACTTGGCGGCCAGCTGTGCAAGTCGGCGAACAGCGGGGAAAGCACAGGATCTTTGCGATCTGTCTTTCCGACGTATTCGTTGTCCGGCAGGTGCTGCGGGTCGACCGGTTGGAGTTGGCCGGGGAATCCGTTGAGTGTGAATAGTTGGCGAGAGTCGCCGGGGCGGCTGAAATCGGCGAGGCTGGAGAAAACGCCGAGAGCGCCTGGCAGCGGATGTCCCAGTTGCTTCAGCTTCACTGTAACTTCACAAGTCAGAATCGCGCCCGCCGATGTTCCGAAGATTCCGATGCTGTGCGGCTTATACGTTTTCAGGAGCTCTTTGTAAACAGCCACGACATCGTCGACGGCGGCAGGGAAGGGATTTTCTGGCGCGAGGCGGTAGTAGACCGAGACCACTTTCATCTTCGCGAGACTTGAGATCGGGACGCCTTCGATCAACGATCCTGAATCGGAGTTGAAGCCTCCGCCGTGCAGGTTGATCAGAACGCGGTTCTTGTTCTCGGCGGGCATGGTCATCGGCGTAATGATGTCGGTGCGAACGCCGGCAGTCGTCGCTTCCTCCACGTTGACGGGATACAGCTTGCGCGCCTCAGCGGAGTCCTGGGCACGCCAGGCATCGGTCCGGGCGCGGCGCTCGGCAAGCGTCTCGGGGCCGGCGCTCGTATGGGTGAGCGATTCCAGCCAGGTCTGCGCTTCCGGGCTGACGGTGTTAGGCATCGGTACTACGCGGGAAATGTGGGCAGTGCCGTCGGCGTCAAAAGTTGCAGAATCTGCTTGGGAAGCTGGTTTCGACTGTGCAGTCACACACGCCGACAGCGCAATAAGTGCTAGGGCGCTGATTGTTTTTTTCATGGGAAGTTTGTATCAGAGTGTTTCGTGGCTGCCAAATAGGAAGAACGTTGTCATCCTGAGCTGCGCTTTTTGCCGCGAAGGACCTGTGCAACTGGCTTGGATTACAAAGGTCCTTCGCTTCGCTCAGGATGACAACGCAGAGCAAGAGCCCGCGACAGAATTGGCTAAGCCAGCGTGTACTTTCCGCGTTCGATCATTTTCTGAGCGATCTGCTGCCGCAGTTCGACGGTGTTGAAGGGTTCATACTTCGCGAGCCGGCGCAGAATTGCGAGCTGGGTCCGCAGCATGTCGCCATCAGCCACAGCAGCGATCACCTTCCGTGCGGCGGATTCGACCTTTTCCATGGCCTGCGACAAGTACACGCGAGTCATCGCTAACGGCAACGCTGCGCCGGACTCGCCCTTGCTCTCGACAATCTTCTGCGCTCGCAATACCGCAGATTCCATCGCATAGGTCTCGATGGTCATATCGGCGATTGCGCCCATAATCTCTTGCTGATCCTGGATCCCCTGCATGTACTTCTGCGTGGCCGAGCCGGCCGCGAACAGACCTAGCTTCTTGGCCTGTGCGACCAGTTTCCGCTCATCGGCCAGCGCGCCTTCGAATTCCTCGCCCACTGAAGGGCCCGAGAGCACCTCGTCCATCAGCTTCTTGATCGCCGGCATGAGCGGCAACTGGCCGGTCATGGAGCGCTTCAGCAGGAAGCCGGTTATGATCAGCCGGTTGATTTCGTTCGTCCCTTCGAAAATGCGATTGATGCGGGCATCGCGATAGGCACGTTCGGCGGGATACTCTTCGACGAAGCCATAGCCCGCGTAGATCTGAACGGTCTCGTCGACGACGTAATCGATCATCTCCGAGCCCCAGACTTTGATGATCGAGCACTCGACCGCGTACTCTTCGATCGCCTTCAGCGTCTGCTTCGCCGCGTCGGCCGCGGATTTGTCGACTTCGCTGAGAGCGGCATCCATTAGGGCTACGGTGCGGTAGACGAGCGACTCGCCGACAAATAACAGCGTCGCCATGTTGGCGATCTTTTCGCGGACCAGTCCGAAATCTGCGATGACCTTGTTGAATGCCTTGCGCTGCTTGGCATAGCCAATGGCGTTTTCCAGTGAGACGCGCCCGCCGCCTACACACATCGCGCCCAGCTTGAAACGTCCGATATTCAGGATGTTGAAGGCGATCAGGTGACCCTTGCCCGCCTCTCCCAGTAAGTTCTCAACCGGAACCTTGCAATCGTTCAGAATGATGGGGCAGGTGGATGAACCTCGAATTCCCATCTTGTGCTCTTCCGCGCCCACGGAGAATCCGGGAAAAGTTTCCTCGACGAGAAAAGCAGAGAATTTCTCGCCATCGATTTTCGCGAAGACGGTAAAGAGATCGGCGAAACCGGCGTTGGTGATCCACATCTTTTCGCCGTTCAGGATGTAGTGCTTGCCATCGGGAGAGAGCGTGGCGCGGGTGCGGCAGTTCATAGCGTCGGAGCCTGACGTCGACTCAGAGAGTGCGTAAGCTCCGATGATTTCTCCTGCACCCAGGCGCGGCAGATACTTCTTCTTCTGCTCTTCCGTGCCGAAATAAACGATGGGGAGAGTCCCGATACCCGTGTGTCCGCCCCATGTCGTGGCAAATCCGGCGTACTTGGCGATGTGGTCGGCAATCACCGCCGCAGTGACCTTGTCCATCTCTAATCCGCCGTAGGATTCGGGGATCTCCACGGAACTAAGCCCCAGCTCGCCAGCCTTCTTCAGCAGGTCACGTGTGACAGAGAAATCCTTGTGCTCGATCTTCTCGATATTGGGCACGATTTCGTTGACGGCGAACTCTTCCGCCGTCTGCCCAATGAGCTGATGCTGCTCGCTGAAATCCTCAGGCGTGAAAATTTCCTCGGGGCTCCGGGTTTCGAGCAGGAAGCTGCCTCCCGAGATTTTGGTTTTTGGAACTGCGGTGGTGGTCGCCATCATCTATCCCCCAAATAAAAACGCCGGCTGTTGAGAGCTGGCGGAAAAGGCTGATGCAATTCTAATGCTGCGGGCGAGGGAATGATAGTTTGGACGAAAGAACGTCCGGCATATTACGGCCGGAGGTAACCATTACGCGTCTTCCGTGTTTCTCGTGCGGCTAGAAGTCCTCGTTGAATCTCAACGAATCGAACCAGAGCGTGGAATCATACGGGGACAGCCGGTATTGCGCCGAATACGTCGACATGGACTGGGACTGGCATTGCTGATAACGGGCAAGCAGATTCCGGCGCAGGTTCTCTTCGCCCTGCCATGTGCTGGTCGCTTCGGAACACTCCTGCGCGGGGCCATTGGCGCAGGCATTGCGCCGAGCCGCCTCCGCAGCCTGCACGCGCTGCGCTTGACGCTCCAAGGCTGTGCGGTGCGCGAAGCAGCTGTCCAGGAACCGGGTGTGGTAGAGGCAAGAACTGCCGTTCCAAATTTCTCCAACGGAACATTGGTCGTAGCAGGAGCGATTCCAAGTCTGGCCGGCGACGCACAGCTGGACGGCCGGAGTTGAGCATACGCCTCGACTACTAACCTGTCCTACTGGACACGCTGGAGCGCATTTGCCTTTCGGACAGACCGGCTTAGGAAGATACAAAGCTGGCCGAGCCACAACTTTCGGTGGTGGTTTTCGGAACGGATGTCGCAGGAAGGTGAAGAAGCTCCGCTTTTCGGGCACAACCGCGCGCTGGGGAACGCCTGACTTTGGCTCATGAATGGGGCGCACCTTCGAGGGGGAGCTCTCCATTCCATTGCGCGAGTTTACGAGGCTGGATCCGCGTTCGTTCTTGCCATGTGAGCCGGATCCGCTGGAGGCGGACACGGCGCCAGAGGGATGGACGCTGCTGGAGCCATGATTACCCGTAGCGCTAGACCCGCCGCTCGCGCTGTGCCCTCCACCAGAGCTATGACCGCCGCCACCCGAGTAGCTGGACCCACCGCCGGAACTGTGGCTGCCACCGCCTGAACTGCCGGAGTAGCTGGAACCTCCCGAAGAACTGCTGTGCGAGCCGCCGCCGGAAGAACCACTGCTGGAAGAACCACCGGAACTGCTGCCACCGGAGGAATGTTGTGCGAGGGTGAAGGATGCAAACAACAAAACTGCGGTTAGAGACAGGCCGGAGAGCCGCATAAAGCACCTCCTACCGACCACGCTTCCGATAAGCGGCTGGGGGTGCCGCGCGTGGGTCGTTCTCTACATCCATCGAAAGCGTACTCTTTATCGTGTAAACGAGCGTAGCAATCGAGTAAAGAAGTGTTTGGACATTACGTCATTTAGTGGATGAGTCTGTTTTAATCTGTGTCTTCTTCAGGCGGTAGCGACTCGCCGGCTGACACGTCGAATAGCCGACGGGATGAACTGAGTCCGAATCTTTCGAGTCGCGCGCCACCACGTAGCTGCGAATCTTGTAGCAGAGGGTGTCATCTCCCAGTGTCTCCATAACAATGTCGTCGTTTTGAAAAACCCATCGGAAGGGTTGGCGGTTTGGGTCGATCCTAGATCGGTCGATCTTGTAGGCGTCAATCTGGAATTGTTGAAGACGATCCTTTCCAGCGTTCCAGTCCACTGGTTGGTTTATAACGAGCTTCCACGGTTCTGTTGCTGCGAACTGCGGAGCTTTTTCCGGTTCGGCGGTGCGATTGGGGTGAGTCGCCGCGGAGAGTTGTTGCTGGGCAAAGGCCGATGCACTGCAGAGGAGCACGGCGGCTGCAAGAAGGCGGACCGAAGTCATAGGAACCTCCTTGCGCAAATTATAGCTCCGCTTTGCCTTAGGTGTTTTCGAAAATCCCTGCTGCTCCCATGCCGCCACCGACGCACATGGTAACCATCCCATAGCGGGCCTTCCGGCGGTTCATTTCACGGATTACGCTCGCCGTAAGTTTGGCGCCTGTGCATCCCAGGGGATGTCCCAGCGCGATCGCCCCGCCGTTTGGATTGACCTTCTCAGGATCGAGGCCGCCTTCCTTGATGACTGCCAACGATTGTGCGGCGAAGGCCTCGTTCAATTCGATTACATCAACGTCGGAGAGCTTGAGCCCGGCCATCTTCAAGGCTTTCGGAATTGCGAACACGGGGCCGAGTCCCATTTCCTCAGGTTTGTATCCGGCTGTGGCAAACGAAACGTAACGAGCCAGGGGTTTGATGCCCAATGCTTGTGCGCGTTCGGCCGACATCACGATCGCAGCGGCAGCGCCATCGGACATCTGGGACGAATTCCCAGCAGTGACGGTTCCTTTGACATGGAACGCTGGCTTCAGCGCAAGCAGTGCTTCCAGCGACGTATCTGCGCGCGGACCCTCGTCGACTTTGAAGACGATTTCCTGACGCTTCGGTTTCGACCCGTTCGGTGTGCTGAAGCTGACTGGTACCGGGACGACTTCATCCTCGAATTTCCCAGCCTGAATTGCTGCCAGCGCTTTCTGATGGCTGCGCAGCGAGAACTCGTCCGCGGCTTCGCGCGTGATGCCAAATCGCTGCGCCAGTCTCTCGGCGGTTAGTCCCATGGAAAGATAAGCATCCGGATAGTGATTGACCAGCCACGGATTCGGCGAAATCTTGTGGCCGCCCATCGGGATCATCGACATCGACTCGGTTCCGCCAGCGACGATTACTTCCGCGCCGCCCGACATGATCCGTTCTGCGGCCATTGCGATCGCCTGCAATCCGGAAGAGCAGAAGCGATTGATCGTCAACGCCGACACTTCGACCGGCAGACCGGCTCGCAGCGAAGCGATGCGGGCGACGTTCATGCCCTGCTCAGCCTCGGGCATGGCGCAGCCGATGATGACGTCTTCTATTTCCTTTGCGTCGAGTTGTGACACGCGCTGGAGCGCGCCCTTGATCGCTACCGCGGCCAGTTCATCTGGACGCGTGGCGCGGAGCGTACCTTTGAAAGCGCGGCCCACGGGCGTCCGCACCGACGATGCAATGATCACGTCCCGCATAAATCCTCCTAGGTTCGACTTCTAGTTTGATGTCCGGCGCTGAGTAATCGCTTCATGGCTACTTCGCCGGCGCATAGAAGTAGTAGTCGGCGCTGTATGCGCTCTTGGTCTCTGCGGCTTTGTGAGATTCGTCGCAGGGATCGTTGCCTGGTTTGCCGCCGTGCGTGTGCACGCGCTGAATCTTAGTTACCTTCGCGAGTGAACCTTTGCCGGAGTTCGTGACGACATCCACCAGCAGCCACGGGATCGAGTCGGAGTCGAGCGAGTCTACATGCCCAACGGCTTTTCCCGTGACTTCGCTGCCGTCCTTCAACTTCCAGGTTGGTCCGGCAGTATGCTGGCCGATGACTTTGTCTTTGCGATCTTTCAGTTCGGCGTCGGGAGCCTTCAGCGTCCAACTGTACTTGCCCGCATCGTCAGCCTGACAGGTATAAATCTGCGAGCCTGAAGCGCGCACGAAAAGCACTGGTTGAAGGCCCTCGGGGATGGCAATCGCATCAGGTACATCCGGCGCGGATTCCTGCTGAGGAGAATCTTTGGCTTGAGCGCTGGCGAGTGGGGTCGAAGAAAAAAGGACCGTCAGAGCGACGATCGTAGCAGCGGCCAGCAGAGATGCTCGCATGAGGCGATTGTAGCGCAGGAGAAATGGGACCTCGCTGGATGGATCTCCATTTTAAGATGGTATTTACGGTTTAGTACCCCCCTCCCCCATAATCTATTGGAGTCATTGAGTTAGCGGAAATTGAAGAAGAAATCCTAGGACTGTAACGACTTAGGGGTAAAATATTGAGCCGCCAAGACTTAGGAGAGATTCGGATGCTAAGGAGCAAATGATTGGCTCTGGTGTCAATAAATCAGGTTGCTGGCACTAAGGCTGTTCCCCCGTGGTCGAAAGCCGCGCCCTTTCAAAACCATTTATGAGACACACCTTCTAGTCTCAGAGTTGGCTAGAAGCGAAGTCAAGTACAACGGGAGAAAAAGTGAACAGGATTCCCGTTTTGGGAGAGGCCCTGTGGCAGGCCAGGCACGTTCTCGCGAAGGTTCGCTCATGGGACCGACAAGGGAGACATCTACTGGATAGTTTCACGCGAGACGCCGGAGGCTCCAAGGAGCTTTGCATTCAGGGATCCGCCGGCGAAAAGCATTTCTTCGAGCGCGGAATCGACCTCATCCGCTGTCAAAGAACCGTGCTTGCCGTCCTGAAGATTGAACTGGGCTGCGCGCCTCATCAGTTCTTTGATAAATGCCGCGCTTGCGCCCTTGGTCTTCCTTACCAGGGACTCGACCACCTCGTCGGAGAGCGGCAATCCACACGCATAAAGCCGGATCAGCTGGCGGCGGCCTTGATCATCGGGCAAGGGGAATTCGATTGCCTGATCGACTCGGCCGGGACGCGACGCCAGTGTTGCTTCCAAATGCTCGGGACGATTGGTAGTGAGCACGAATAAAACGGCGGCGTCCTCGCGCAGGCCATCCATTTCGTTGAGTAGTTTGTTCAACAGACTCTCATCGCACGGACCGTACATTTCCTCGCGCCTGCGAGCGATCAGGTCTACGTCCTCGACGACGACCATGGCAGGCTGAAGGAATCGTGCGAGTTGAAAGTAGTGATCGAGCAACGCCACCTGCTCAGCCGTGATCAGCAGGGTTGTGTGATCAGGCAACTGGCTCGCAAGGTAATGAATCGTGTGAGTTTTTCCGGTTCCCGGCGGACCATAAAACAGAAGACCTTTCTTGATCGGCATACCTAGCTTCTGAAGGCTCTCGCGCTGCGCGATAAAGTCTTTAACGTTCCGGTCAAGCAGTTGGAGAGTCTTCGCGGGCAGAATTACTTCCTCGCGGCGCACCTGGCGCAACTTATGAACTCGAAGCGCGCCTGTTTGCCCGGTGTAGCGGTCAGGCTGTTCGAGTGAGATGACCTTGCCTCTATAGGAGGCGGTCTTCTTCACCATCGCCTCAAGCTTACCGAAGAAGCATCTCGACAAGGTGGCACCAGCATCGCCCGGGGACACCGCGATTTCCAGATGTCCTCCACTGGAGCGGCCGTAGCTCTGCGCACTGCTCATCAGCACGGCAAAGGGCATCTTGTCAGAAACGGCCAGCCAAAGACCTTGTCGAAGACAACGTGCCGGCGTGGTCTCGCCGATATCTACCTCTTCGTATTGAAGCGGGGAGATGACGGCGGCGTCGTGAACGTTCTGCATCAGGTTGGCAAAAGTCAGCGTCTCGTGGGTGAACTGGCGGTGGACTCCGTAGAGCTTTACGCCCGGCCGATCAAGAAGTTTTTCCAGAGCTGATTGGGTGTCAACCCGGGCCGCTATCGGGAAGGTACGGCTGGAGGTGACCAGGTCATGGAGTCGAGTCTTCCCAAAGTGCCGCTTCAAGGCAGCTTCGGCGAGAACGAGGGCGGGTTTGCGTTTCTTTCTCATATCGTGCTAAGAACGACCACTGGGGCTGAAGCCCTGTGCAATGACCCGCGGCTTACGCGGCCCTGGAAGGGCCGCTCTTTCACGGTAGTGCACGGGTTGGATGTTTTTCCACGCGTTTGTTAATTGCTCCACGCGTCGTTAGTTCCTCGACGCGTTGTAAATTCCTACACGGGTTGTTAATTCCTTAGTGTTTTACCGGTTTTCAGGGTGAACTGGATTCTTTCTTGCGTTTTCTTCTCGCCGCAGAGTGATTTGAAGCCCTCACGTTCCAGGTCGAGGATGTATTGCTCGCTGACCGGCGTGCCCGGGGTGACATTGCCGCCGCACAGAACCTCGGCGATTTTTCCTCCTAGCTTCACTTCGTAGTCGGTGATGAAGTCCCCTTGTCTCATGAGATATACGCCCATCTTTAGCGCGGCCAGAAGACTCTCGCCGGGCGCAGGGATGTCGGTACGCGGCATCGGCGGTTCGTATCCGGCCCGCACCAGTTCCAGTGCGCGAGCCTTGGCGTCGAACAGGACACGCTCGCGGTTCATCGTGATGGTGTCTGAATCAGATAGGAATCCCAGTCCGCGTGCCTCATGCGCCGAAGTGGCTACCTTCGCGGTGGCAATCGTCTCGAAGGCTTTCTTCATGGCCTCCATCATCTCAACAGAGCCCGCCAGCGCTTCGCCAGAAGACTCGCCCCGCGATGCCACAGCGGTATCGACGGCGCGCAGCAACATTTCCTTGCAACCTCCTCCGCCGGGCAGCAGTCCGACTCCGACTTCGACCAAGCCGGTATACAGTTCGGCATGTGGCTGCCGTGCCGCAGCATGCAGAGAAATCTCGGTGCCGCCGGCGAGGCACAAACCAAACGGTCCTGACACCACGGGTTTTGGGGAAAACTTGATGGCCTGCGTCATTCCCTGGAACTGGCGGATCGCGAGATCGACGTCGTCCCATTCTTCTTCCTGCACGCCCATGAGCAGGAGCATGAGATTCGCGCCAACTGAGAAATTTGCTGCATCGTTGGTAATCACAAACGCGTCAAAGTTGTCGCCCGGGCCGCCAGGCTTGAGCGTTTGCGTGATCAAGCCGATGATATCGGTGCCGAGCGAGTTCATCTTGCTATGGAACTCGATGCAGGCAACGCCATCGCCGAGGTCCACGAGCGAAGCGCCGGAGTTCTTCTTGACCACGCCATTGGACTTCTTTGCGACGGTGACCGACCAGACCCCGGCTGGAACCTGGAGCGATTCCCAGTTCTGAGTTCCCAGTTCCCAGTATTTGCGACCGGAGGGTGATTTTGGGTCTTCTGAGTACCAGGATCTTTGCCCCGCGGCGAGCAACTTCTCGACATTGGGCGCTACCGGCTTGCCTTCTTTCTTCATGCGAGTGACGGTGGCCTCGACGCCGGCAGCGTCCCACAACTCGAACGGGCCCAGTTCCCAGTTGAAGCCGAGCTTCATCGCCTGATCGATCTCCACAATCGAATCGGAGATTTCGGGAACACGATTCGCGGCATAGGTCCACAGATCGGAGAGCGCTGCCCATAGGAATGATCCTGCCTTGTCGCCCTTCTGCGGACCACCACCCTCAAGGCCGAGGAGCATGCGCAGGCGCGCACCCGTGTCTTCGACATTCTTTGCCATATCGAGCGCCGGGAACTTCGGCTTCTGTCGCGGATGGTATTCGAGGGTTTTCCAATCGATGGCGAGCCGCTCGCCTTCCTGGCCAGCTTCGGCGGGCGAGAGCGCCCGCCCCACATTTTTCTTGTAGAAGCCGCCCTTGGTCTTGTCGCCCAGCCATTTATTCTGCAGCATCTTCTTAAAGAACTCGGGCAGTTGCAGATCACTGCGCTCGTCACGAACGTTTGCCGTCATATTGCTGACAACGTGTCCAAGGATGTCGAGACCGACCAGATCGATGGTGCGGAATGTCGCCGACTTCGGCCATCCGACGGCTTGTCCGGTGAGTGCATCCACCTCTTCGATGGTCAGTCCCATCTCCTGCATCAGCCGGATGACATTGAGCACCGAGAACGTGCCGATGCGGTTGCCGATGAAATTCGGCGTGTCCTTGGCGATGACGACGCCTTTGCCTAAACGCACGTCGCAGAAGTGAGAGATGGCATCGATCGCATCCCGATCCACCTCGGGCGTGGGAATGATCTCTAGCAGGCGCATGTATCGCGGGGGATTGAAAAAATGCGTTCCGAACCAGGCTCGCCGGAAGTCGTCGGAGAATCCCTCTGCAATCTTGCCGACGGGAAGGCCGCTCGTGTTCGTAGTGATGATCGTGCCAGGCTTGCGGATCGCCTCTACCTTTTTCAGCAGGCTCCGCTTGATGTCGAGGTTCTCGACTACGGCTTCGATGATCCAATCAACATCCGCCAACTTCTTTAGATCGTCTTCGAAATTGCCGACGGTCACCAACCGTGCGAGCGACGCGTCCATGAACGCCGCCGGTTTCGACTTTTTTGCCGCATCGAGACCAGCGGCAGCGATCTTGTTCCGCGCCGGCGCATCGGCATCGGGCGGGACGATATCCAGCAAATAGCTTGGAACCGCGGCGTTGGCAAAATGGGCGGCGATACGAGCGCCCATGGTTCCGGCGCCCAGAATGGCAACTTTATGAATGCGTTTCATGATTCAGGCCTCGACGGTGAGTCGGCTATCGTTACTCGGATTTTCGGAGAATAGTGGACTGGCAAGAGAGATGACTTTCTAATCGCCTTCGACTGGGAGTGTGTCGAGGCCATGGTAATTGCACCGGGGGACATTTTTCCAGAGCAGCGGGTCACAAGTCGGTGTGTGTAAT